>Ga0153915_10001857_pt1 | contig 19396 bp, 14 predicted proteins | sample Opewatmetagenome_2_FD_107003 | JGI IMG/M metagenome (GOLD analysis project Ga0153915, IMG submission 107003) | Freshwater wetland microbial communities from Ohio, USA - Open water 3 Core 3 Depth 3 metaG | ecosystem: Environmental > Aquatic > Freshwater > Wetlands | place: USA: Ohio, Lake Erie...
CGCGGTGATGTTCTTCCCCCTGGTGATCCTGCACCAGGGCGACATCAACCTGGGCGGCACGGGCCTGGGCGGCGAGAAGTACCCCGCCCCGCAGGCGAGCCTCATGGCGCTGCTGTCGCAGGGGATCGTGGGCGGGCAGATGGCGTGGCCGCTGATCATCGTCGGGATGCTGATGGCCCTCGCCATGATCCTGATGCAGGTGCGGAGCCCGATGCTCGTCTGCGTCGGCATGTACCTGCCGCTCGAGACCACCTTCGCGATCTTCATCGGCGGCGTGATCAAGGGCATCGTGGAGCGGTTCAACCTGAGCCGCAGTCACAACGACGCGCAGAAGGCCCGGGTCGAGAATACGGGCGTGCTGCTCGCCGCCGGACTGATCGCCGGCGAGGCGCTGATCGGCCTGCTGTTTGCCGGTCTCGCGGTGGCCAACCTGTCGTTCCCGGATTGGCTGCCGAGCGTGTTCCGCTTCATGCCGCTGCCGTTCGGCGTGAGTCTGCTCGTGTTCCTGCTGATCGGCTGGGTCCTGGTCAAGATTCCGCTCGCCAACGCGGGCCGCCCGGACGAGCCGGCCCCGCCAAGCGCCGTGATGTGACGGCGCATGGCTGCGACTGCGGCCTCCTGTCCGGGAGGCCGCAGTCACATCGGGACCACCATGCCTGACGTACCGTTCGAGGCGCTGGTGCCCGTCCCCCGGCACCGTTCGGAGGACCAACCGGACGGGCGGGTCACCGTGCTAGTGCCGCGGTTCACCGGACGGTGGACCAGCCGGTGGCTGCTCCCCCTGTTCGCCCGTCGCGAGCTGCGGCTGCACCTCGACGAGCTCGGGAGCTTCGTGTGGCGCCAGTGTGACGGCCGGACCCCGGTGGGCGAGATCGCCGCGCGGCTGCATGCCCGCGCCGGCGGGGAGCGCGCTGAGGCCGGGACTCGGGTGATGGCCTTCCTCCGCCAGCTCGCGCGCTCGGATTCCGTTACGTTTCTCGCACCGGAGCATCCGGTGCGTGACGAGTCTTCCTGAAGGAGAACAAGCGATGTCCAACGCCATCGAAGGGCTGAAGCCCCCGCTCGTCTGGAAGTACTTCGCCGAGATCGTCAGGATCCCGCGCTGCTCGAAGCACGAAGAGAAGATGACCCGGTACGTGCTGGAGACGGCCAAGCGCCTGGGCCTCGAGGCCAAGGCCGACCGCATGGGCAACGTCGTGGCGCGCAAGCCCGCCTCGCCGGGCAAAGAGCGCGTGCCGATGGTCTGCCTGCAGGGCCACCTCGACATGGTCTGCGAGAAGAACAAGGACGTGGTGCACGACTTTTCGAAGGACCCGATCGAGCTGGTGCGCAAGGGCGACGTGATGATGGCCAACGGGACCACGCTCGGCGCCGACAACGGGGTCGGCGTGGCGACGAACCTCGCCATCATGGAGGACAAGACGCTGGTGCACGGCCCGCTCGAGTTCCTGTTCACGGTGGACGAGGAGACGGGCCTGACCGGCGCCGCCGGGCTCGAGGCGGGCTTCCTCAAGAGCCGGATCCTGCTCAACCTCGACTCCGAGGAAGAGGGCGAGCTGTACGTCGGGTGCTCCGGCGGGCGCGACACCACCGGCACCTGGACCGTGACGTTCGATGCGGCGCCGGCCCAGGCCGTGGCCGGGGTCCTCGCGGTGACCGGCCTCAAGGGCGGGCACTCGGGCATGGAGATCCACCAGGGCCGCGGCAACGCCATCAAGACGCTGAACCGCGCGCTGCGCGCGCTCGACGCCCTGGGGGTCCGGCTGTCCTCGATCCAGGGAGGCAGCAAGCGCAACGCCATCCCGCGCGAGGCCGAAGCGACGGTGTGGGTGCCGGCCAAGCGTTGGGACGAGGCCGTGCAGGCGGTGAACGCGTTCAACAAGGCCGCGCGGGCCGAGGTCAGCACGGTGGATCCCGACCTCAAGGTGTCCCTCACGGCGATCAGGGGCGCAAAGCGCGGCAAAGTGATCAAGAAGGCGCAGCAGAGGAAGCTGCTGCAGACGATCGCCGCGCTGCCCCACGGCGTGATGAAAATGAGCGCGGACATCCCCGGCCTGGTCGAGACCTCGACCAACGTGGCGGTGATCGAGACCGGCAAGAAGGGGATCTCGCTCGCCACCAGCCAGCGGAGCTCCGTACCGTCGGAGATCGACGAGATGTGCGACACAGTGCGCACGATCTTCGAGCTGGGCGGTGCCGCGGTCGCGCAGGGAGATGGCTATCCGGGCTGGAAGCCGAACCTCGCCTCGCCGATCCTCAAGCTCGCCAAGCGTACCTACAAGGAGCTGTACGGCAAGGAGCCGGCAGTGAAGGCGATCCACGCCGGGCTCGAGTGCGGCATCATCGGCGAGCGGGTGCCGGGCATGGACATGCTGTCGTTCGGGCCGACGCTGCAGGGGGTGCACTCGCCCGACGAGAAGATCTTCATCGGCACCGTGGAGACCTTCTGGAACTACCTGCTGGCGATATTGAAGAACGTGAACTGAAGACCGCTCCAAAGAGGGATCATGGCGGGTTGCGGCGCCCGACGGGCTGCCACGGCCCGCCGTGGTCGTTCAAGATTGAGTCTCGCGGGGGCCAGGAGCCGCCGCTTCGGAGCGATAGGACGCCGCTGAGAGCGGCTACTCGGCGCGATCTGTCGCGCCAAGGCGACCCCGCGCCAGTCCAGGGCCCTACGGCCCGGTTACCCGCTCCGTCACGAGATTCGCGGGAACGTGGAGCTTGTAGACCGGATACGGCTGCGCGCCACCGCCGAACTGGGGCGCGAGATACCGATCGAAGAAGTTCCAAACCAGGAGCCCGTCGTCGCTCTCCGGCTCGAGCAGCGCCGCCGCGAGGGGACCGAGCACCTGGGCGGTGGGAACGAACAGCGTTCCCGCCGGGAACTCCCGCTCGGCAGTCGCAGACTCGCCTTTCACGGCGGTCATGTAGTGCCCCTGATTGGGGCGCCGGTCACCCGTGATCTCGGTGACGCGGAACCCCTCGACGGTGAGCTTCGCGGGCGCCAGCAGTCGCTCCACCACGATCCCGTGGGCCAGCAGGTTCTCGATCACGCGGTCGTCCGCGACGGGGATCAGGTAGCCGCGCGGATATGGCACGGTGCGCGCGGGCGCGAACCGCGCGAGATAGGGGACGTTCTCGTACGTGCGCTTCCGCTCGGTGGGGCGTGCGCGGGGCCGCCCACCGGGTCCAACGGTCACTTCCATCTCGTAGCCCCGGATCATGAGGCGCTGGGCGATCGCCTGCGTGTCCGTGGCAACGGTGAACGCGCCGCCCGCCGCGAGCCCGCGCGCGATGGCCCGCTTGTCAGCGCCGCGCACGAGCGAAACGACCTCGTCCCGGTGTTCATGGAGGTAGTCGAGGAACGCGAGGAACACCGCGTACGCGCCGCGCACCCGCGTCTCGAAATCCACGTAGGGGTACTGCTCGTTCAGGACCGAGATGCGGTTTCGGAGTCCTACGTAGTTGGACAGGTAGTGCGGCTCGGGGCCCAGCGGGATCCAGCCCTTGGCGGGGTCGCGTGGATCCACGAAATCGCCGTGCGGTACGGTGAGAATGCCGTACGCGTCGCGCATCCGGGCCGTGATCGCGGGAAACAGGACGTTCGAGGCCCAGGCCAAAATCGTCGAGTCGCCGTTGGGGTTGAGACCCCACACCCAGGTCACCGGCTCCTGGTGGTACGACCCGTTGTGCGTGTGGCTGTCGAGGAAGAACGCGGGATCCCAGCGGTTGAGCACGCCCACGAGCCCGCGCACCTCCGGAGTCTCGAGCTTCATGCCGTCGCGGTTGAGATCGAGGCTCTGCCCGTTGTAGCGCTCCCCGACCCCCTGGTCCGGCCCGCGCTGGTTCCGGCGGTTCTCCGTGCTGATCTTCTCGTTGCCGTCCGGGTTGAAGATCGGTGCGACCAGGATCACGAGGCGGTCGAGGTAGTTGGTCGCCGTCTTGCCGAGCGCCAGGTCGCGCGCCAGCATCTGCGCCGCCTCCTTGCCCTCGACCTCGCCGGCGTGGATGTCGGCCTGGAAGTACACGACCGCGCGGTCATCGCCCCTCAGGTCGGCGGGCGAAGCGGGCGCCGGGTCGCCGATCACGAGGAGCGGCACTTCTCGCCCCTCGGCGCTCGTCGCCATTGGCTCCAGCCGCACACGCGGGGAGAGGCGCTGCAACTCGGCGATGAACGCCATCACGTCCGCGTAGCGGGACGTGGCCGTGAAGCCGCTCTTCTCGGCGACGGTGCGCGGGGCGTTCTGGGCGGCGGCGACACCCGCCAGCGAGACGCAGAGCACCGCGCTCAGCAGATATCGCGGGCCATGAGAGTCGGTCGTACGCATGGTGGTCCTCATGACAATCGGCTAGCGTGCACCGCAGAGTACGCGGAGCTCGCAGAGGACGTTGCGGGGAAACTCACGGCAAATCGTCCACCTACATGTTTGCGTTCTCCGCGATCTCTGCGGTGAAGAGGCCAGCCGCACTAGCCTCGCGCCCGCCGCCGGGGGTGGCGGTCCACGACCATCGACAGGATGATCCCCGCCCCGAGCACGAGCACGACCACCCCCAGGAAGTAGAACGTGAACCCGTGGCCGACGCGCGCCACCAGCCATGCCGACGCCAGCATCTTGAGCCCGACCAGCATCAGGACGATCGCAAGCGCGACGTTGAGGAAGCGGAACCGGTTCAGCAGATGCGCCAGGGCCGAATACAGGGACCGCAACCCCATGACCGCGCACACGTTGCTCGTGAACACGATGAACGGATCCGCGGTGATCGCGAAGATCGCCGGAATCGAGTCGAGGGCGAACAGCAGGTCGGTGGTCTCGATCGTGATCAGCGCGATCGCCAGCGGCGTGAGCATCACCAGGCCGCGCTTCGCGCGCATGACCGCCTCGTCGCCGGACGCCGCGTAACGCGGGCCGGCCCGGATCACGAAGCGCTTGCCGTGGAAGTCCGCGGTGACCGGGAAGATCCTGCGGGCGAGGCGCACCATGGCGTTTCGGCCCGGGTCCGTGTGCCCGGCCTTCATCCGGAGCATCCGGATAGCCGTGATGATCAGCAGCCCGCCGAAGACGTACAGCACCCAGCGAAACCGCGTGATCAGCGCGACTCCGAGGCCGATCATCCCACCCCGCATGACGATGGCGCCGAGGATCCCCCAGAACAGCACGCGGTGCTGCAGCGCGGGCGGCACGCGGAAGTAGCTGAAGATCACCGCCATCACGAACAGGTTGTCGACGGAGAGCGACTCCTCCACGACGTAGCCCGTGAGGTACTTCACCATCGCGCTGGCCCCGGTGTTCACCAGGCCGTCCACCGGGTCGGGAGTCGCGCCGAGTCCGGTCCAGTGGTGCGCGTAGGCGAGGAACACCACGAGCGCAAAGGAGAGCCCCAAGCCCACCCACACAGCCGCGCGGACCAGCGCCTGCCTGAGCGGCAGGACCTGGGCTTCGCGGTGGACGAACCCCAGGTCCAGGACCAGGAGGACGACCACCCCGGCGATGAATAGACCGAGAAGCCAGCTCATTGAACGCGCGTAACCTGCATCGGATGCCCAACCGGGAAAAGGGCCCACTTTGCAGCCGGCACTGGCCTCGCGCCGCTGCCAGCACCAGGCCGCACATCGTAACATTATCTATTACATATGCTTATGGTACGCATTGACAAGTTGGTCAAGCGGTACTATACTGTTGCCAATTAATCTGTACTGCAAATCATCCTGCTGCGCACATGCAGTCCCTTTCGGCACGAGGAGCCAAGATGGGAAGCCAGCTCGACTTAGGCGCTCTGGAACTCAAGGCCTGGAAATCCACCCATGAGGACGGCCTCCTCGACATGTTCCTCGGCGCCATGCTGCTGGTGGGGTATCTCCGCGACGTCACTGGGAAGCCCGCGGTCACCCTGCTCGTGCTGGCCTTGCCGGTGCTGTTCATTGCCGGCAAGCGCTTCCTCACCGTCCCGCGGATCGGCCTGGTGAAGTTCGGGCCCCGGCGCGAGGCCCGACGCACAGTTCTGATCTTCGTAATCGGCGCGTCGGTGCTGCTCACGGTGACACTGTACCTGCTGCTCGCGAGCGGCGTGCTCACCGGGAGTTCCGCACGGCCCGGCCTGCTCAACGTGCTGATGTCGGTGATGCTCTTCGCGATTTTCGCCGCGATGGGCCGGCTGCTCGATCTGCCGCGGATGTATGGCGTTGCCGCGGTGTTCGCCGCCGCCAACCTGGCCCGCGGCTTCACCGATTCCCCACTGGTCCACCTCGTGGCCGGACTCGTGATCTTCCTGCCCGGACTGTTCCTGTGCCTCCGTTTCCTGCGGCGCAATCCGCTGCTGCGCGAGGAGGAAGCCAGGTGACGAGTGACGCGGGCGAGCCCCCGAAGGCATCCGACCTCGACCGGCTGGTCCATGAGCCCGCCCGACTCATGATCACGGCCTACCTCGCGGTGGTGGAGCGCGCAGACATGCTGTTCGTCCAGCGGCAGACCGGACTCACCCTGGGCAACCTCTCGTCGCACGTGAGCAAGCTCGAGGCGGCGGGATACGTCGCGGTCGAGAAGACGTTCGTGGGCAAGCGGCCGCGCACGATGCTCCGGCTCACGGAACTGGGCCGCGCGGCGTTGGACGGCTACCGCACCCGGATGCAGCGCATGCTGAACACGCTCCCGGACGACGCCAAGGAGGGCACATGAAGCGCGACCGCCCGCCAGGCGCGGCCTTCGGTCGGGGCGCACCGACCCTGTATCTGGAACGCCCGCGGAGGCCTTGGAGGCACACGGTCCGGAACCATCGCGGCCTCGTAGAGCACACCAGGCTGGCCGCTCGCACGCCCCTGGTCCTGTGGATTGCCGGACTCGTCAGCCTCCTGGCGATCCCGACGACCCCGGCGCGCGCCCAGTGGAAGGGGAGCGTGCGCGACAGTGCCGGCGTCGCGATCGTCCGCAATCCTGCCATCGGCCTCTGGACGGAGGCGCAGCGTTGGACTGTCCGGGAGGATCTGCGGATTGGCGCGGGCGAAGGAAGGCCGGAGTATCAGCTCGGCGCGATCGGCTGGCTCGACGTGGGGTCGGACGGGCGCATCTACGTGCTCGACACGCAGGGTCAGCACGTCAAGGTGTTCAGCGCCGGCGGCCGATACGAGCGCACGATCGGCGGTCCGGGAGCCGGGCCGGGCGAGATCGGGCGTGGCGCGACCTTCGTCTGCGTCACCTCCGGCGACACCCTGTTCGTCCCGGACCTCGCCAACCGCCGCCTGAACCGGTATACCGCGGCCGGGACGCCTCTGGCGTCCGTCCGGCTCCACCTCGAGCGCGGTATCCCGTTCATCTGGCGCTCCACGGGGACCGGGATCGTGGCGGCGCAGTTCCGTCCGATCCCCCTCGCGGCAGCCTCGCCGGCCGAGGGCCGGGACGCCATTGTGCGCGTCACGCCCGGCGGCGCAATGCGCGACACGCTGTTCACATTCGCGTCGGGCGGGTCGCTGCGGCTCGCCGGCCAGACTCCGGAAATCCGGCTGTACGCCCCGGAGCCGGCCTGGGCGATCGGCGCCGGCGGGCGGCTCTACCAGGGGGTCAACAGCGAGTACCGCATCGGCGTGTACGCCACGGGCGGGCGCCTCGAGCGGATGATCACCAAGCCGTTTACGCGGAAGGCCGTGGCGGAGGCCGACCGACGGACCATGCTGGACTATCTGATGCGCGCGTGGCGGGAGGCCGGAGCCACCCCGGCCGTGCTGGAGCGCCTCAAGGGCGTCGTCACGTTCGGCGACTACCTGCCGGCCTACGCCGCCCTGCAGGCCGGACCCGACGGGACCTTGTGGGTTCAGCAGCTGCAGGCCGCCTCAACGATGAGCGCGGAAGAGCGTCGCACGTACAACCCGCTGGAGGACGCCGGCGGTCGGGGCTGGGACGTGTTCGATCGCGAGGGTCGGTTGCTCGGCGTGGTCACGATGCCCACGCGATTCGCGCCGCGGGTGTTCCGTGGGGACCGGATCTACGGCGTGTGGCGCGACGACCTCGACGTGTCCCACGTCATGCGGGTGCTGATCGAGCGGCGCTGAGCGCAGGGGTCCCCCGTCCCGCTACTTCAGCCCCACCTTCTGGGACAGGGCGGTCGCCTCCGTCTGCACCCGCATCACCGCGTGCAGCGCGTCAGCCACGTCGCCGCGCTGCTCCGCGGCGAGCGCCTTCCGCATATTCGCCTCAAGGGAATCGACCGCGGCGCGCGTCGGACCCCGTGGGCCGGCCCGCTTGTCGAGCGCCGTGAGCATCTGCTGCACGCTGTCCCGCAATACCGTGAGCCGGTCCGACACCTGCTGTTTGGCCCGCATGATCGCTGCCGACAGGTCGCGCCGGGCGTACGCAGTCACCTGATGCGCCGCCGTGACGGCCTTGCGGTAGTCCTTGGCCGCGAACGCGGTCTTGGCCGTGTCGTAGCCCGCCATCACCGCCTTGAACGCGTCCGGCACGTAGCGCAGCGCGTCCGCGTGCTGTGCGGTGATGGCCTCTTCCGCCTCCTTGATCGCGGTTTGCGCTTCCTGCTGCGAGGGCCCGCACGCAGCGGCGAACGCGATCGTCGCCAGGAACATGAGTCGCATCATGCTTCCCGTCATGCCAGCTCCCTCTCCGAGTGTCCCGCCCCCCGGGACCGCGCCGGCGACGCGACGGGGAGCCTGGGAAGAATAGACGGGACGGGTCCGGAAGTCAGGGCCATCTGGCGCCCGCGCCCGACCCATCGCACCTTGGGCGGCCCATGCTCGACTCGCATCGTCTCGCCCAGCTCGCGGAGCACGTCGACGCCGAGCACGCCGCGGCGCTCTACCGCACCGCCTCCCTTGGCGTGGAGCGTGCCGCGGGCGTGCAGCTCCGTCACGTCGGCGGTGCCGTGGTCGCGATTGCGGCGCGGGTGGACGTGCTGTCGTTCAACCGCGCCATCGGGCTCGGCATGGCGGAACCCGCCACGGCGTCGCACATCGACGAGATTACCAGCGCGTACCGCGCGGCAGGGGCATCCCGGTTCTTCATCCAGCTGAGTCCCGCAGCCCGGCCCGCGGCCATCCCAGACTGGCTGGCCGCCCGCGGGTTCGTGCAGCACAACAACTGGATGAAGCTCTGGCGCGACGCGAGCCCGCCCCCCGAGCCGAACACGGATCTCGCGATCGTCCCGATCGGGACCGAGCGCGCGGCGGATTTCGCCGGGATCGTTGGAGCGGCGTTTCAGTTCCCCGCCCCGCTCCAGGACTGGCTCGCGGGCGGCGTCGGGCAGACCAACACACTGCACTATCTGGCGCTCGACGGCGACCGGCCCGTCGGGGCCGCCAGTGTCTTCTTCACGGGCCAGGCGGGGCACCTGAGCTGGGCCGCGACGCTTCCCGAAGCCCGCCGGCATGGCGCCCAGAGCGCGCTGATTGCCGCGCGGCTGCGCGACGGGATCGCTCGGGGGTGTCGGTGGTTCCTGTCTGAAACGGCGGAGGACACACCGGACAAGCCGAATCCCTCGACGCACAACCTGCGGCGGATGGGGTTCGAGCTACTCTACCTGCGGCCGAACTACCGGCTCAGCCTGACACCCTAGCGCCGTTCCAACTTGGAGCGCCACGCTCGGCGGGACTCGCGGTCCCGATCCGCCGCACATCAAGCGGGAGCCCCTTCCGCTCATCGAGCACGAGCGTGACGGCTCCCGTAGCGCACTGCCCTTCGCACACCCCGCACCCCATGCACTTTTCCCAGCTGACCTCGGCCCGATATGGCACCGTCATCGCGCCGAACGGACAGGCCTCCGCGCAGTCGCCGCACCCGATACAGGCCCCCTCATCGACCTCCGCGACGTAGCCCGACGAGGCCACCATGGGGATGCCGTGCTTGACCATGGCCTCGAGTCCGCCACAGCAGCACTTACAGCAGTTGCAGATGGCATAGAAGCGGTTGTCGCACGCGTCTTTGAAGTAGGCGGTGTGCACGTGGCCGCGCTCATGCTCCTGCGCGAGCACTTCGAGCGCTTCCTCCTGGGTCACGCGGCGGGCGCGCCCCGGCCGATGGTCGAGCACGAAATCACCACCGCCCACCAGCATGCACACCTGGATCGGCCGGCAGGGGTTGGGTCGCCCGGCACGGCAGGGGCAGTCGAGGAGCGTCACGCCGGGCGGGCCCGAGAGCAGGATGTCGCGGGCCGTGGGATACGGGATGATCCGCTCGAGGTCGGTGCGCTTGATGTCGTGGTCGAGCTTGATGATCGCACAGGCGAGCTCGGTGGGTAACACCTTGCCGTGGTAGTGGTCCGCCCACGCCCGCTTCGTGGCCGGCGACATCCTGGGAAGCACCCGCCGGGCCAGGCGGATGTACTGCTCGGTCCAGCGCCCGTAGACGTACCCGTGCAGGACTCTGCCCAGGCCGCCGCGGGGCCGCCCGCTGCCGGACGCGTCGCGGCTCTGGCGCAGCGCGGCCCGGGTGGACGGGAGAGCCAGGTGTCCGCGCTCGCCGACCAGCCACAGGATTGCGAGCAGCACGATCGGCAGACCCGGAATCAGCGCGAGCCAGGTCATCGGGGGGCTCCGGGGGAACGGTAGACGGAGTGTCGGGTAGCGCCCGTGAAGGGGAGTTGAATTCCGGGTGAACTCCGCCGCAGTCTGGTCGGCGCTCCCCAACCGTCGTATAGTTCGCGCGACTCTCGGGAGCGTGGCTGGCGTGACCGACCTTCAGCAACAGCTCAGCGCCGCCGTCGGCGGCACTTACCGCATCGAGCGCGAGCTCGGAGGGGCGGGATGAGCCGCGTGTTCCTCGCCGTGGAAACCGCGCTCGAGCGGCGGGTGGTGATCAAGGTCCTGCCGCCGGAGATGGCCCCGGGCGTGAACAAGGACCGGTTCCATCGCGAGATCCAGCTCGCCGCCAGGCTGCAGCACCCGCACGTGGTCCCGCTGCTCACCGCCGGGGCCGCGGGCGACCTGCTGTACTACGTGATGCCGTTCATCGACGGGGAATCGCTGCGGGCCCGGCTGGCGCGCCAGCGCGAGCTGCCGATTCCCGAAGCCGTGCGCATCCTGCGCGAGGTCGTGGACGCCCTGGCCTACGCCCACCGGAACGGAGTGGTGCACCGCGACATCAAGCCGGACAACGTGCTGCTCTCGGAGGGTCACGCCCTGGTGGCGGATTTCGGGGTCGCCAAGGCGGTGACAGCCTCCAGCGGGGCGACCTCGCTCACCTCGCTCGGCATGGCGCTCGGCACGCCGGCGTACATGGCGCCCGAGCAGGCCGCCGCGGATCCGAACGTGGACTACCGGGCGGACATCTACGCCGTCGGTGCGCTGGCCTACGAGATGCTGTGCGGCCGACCGCCGTTCACGGCGCCGACCCCGCAGGCGGTGATGGCGGCGCACGTGACCCAGATGCCGGAGCCGGTAGGGGTGCACCGCCCGGCGGTCTCCGAGCCGCTCAACGGGCTGATCATGCGTTGTCTGGCGAAGCGGGCCGCCGACCGGTGGCAGAGCGCCGGCGAGCTGCTGCCGCTGCTCGACGCGCTGCTCACCCCGAGCGTCGGCACGACGCCCACCGGGACCCGGCTGTTCCCCGCCGAGGCCTACATCGCCGCCGCGCGCCGCGCCCATCCGCTGCGCGTCGGGACGCTGTTCACGCTCGTGGGGGTGGCGGTTCTGGCCGTGGTGTACGGACTAGTCCAGGCGCTCGGTCTCCCCGACTGGGTGCTCCTGGCCGCGTTCGTCCTGCTCGCCGTCGGGCTGCCGATCATGCTGCTGACGGGGCACCACGAGCGGCAGCGGGCGCTGCTCAGGACCCAGGGGATCCCCGTCACGACCCCGGCGACGGGCCTCGAGCGTCACTTCACCTGGCGGCGCGCGCTGTGGGGTGGGGGGCTCGCGTTCGTCACGCTCGCGGTGGCGGCGGCCGGCTACACGGCGATGCGGATCCTGGGCATCGGGCCGGTCGGCACGCTCGTCGCCTCGGGCGTGCTCAAGGACCGGGACCAGATCATCATCGCGGAATTCGACAACCGCACGCCCGACTCCACGCTCGCCCCGTCCATCACGGAGGCCTTGCGGATCGACCTCGGGCAGTCGGCGATGGTGCACCTCGTGGAGCCTGCGGCCATCGCCGCCGCCCTGCAGCGCATGCAGCGCCCGCCGGGCACCCGGCTCGATCTCGCGGTTGCCCGGGAGATCGCCGTGCGCGGGGGCATCACGGCGATCGTGAGCGGCGAGGTGGCACCGCTTGGCAGCGGGTTCGTGCTCACGGCGCGTCTCGTCTCCACGGCCGACGGCTCCACGCTGGTTCCGCTGCGGGAGACCGCCACCGACGCGGCGGGCATCATCGGGGCGGTGGACCGGCTGTCGAGCCACCTGCGCGAGCGGATCGGCGAGTCGCTGCGGACGATTCGGGGGAGCGAGCCGCTCGACCAGGTCACGACCGCGTCGTTGGATGCGCTGCGGGCCTACACCCGCGGGCTCGCCGCGCACAACGCCGGCCAGTTCGACCGCGCGGTCGCGCTCTACCAGGAGGCGATCGGTTTCGACTCGTCGTTTGCAATGGCGTATCGCAAGATGGCGGTGGCGCTCAGCAACACGGGGGCGGACCATTCCCGTGTCGCGGAGGCAGCCGCGCGGGCGTTCGCGCTGCGCGACCGCCTTCCCCCGGTCGAGCGCTACCTGGCGACGGCGTACTACTACCAGGAGGTGGAGTACGACGTCCCGAAGACCGTCGAGGCGTACCGGTCGCTGCTCGACATCGAGCCCGACGACCCCACGGCGCTGAACAACCTCTCGATACCGCTGATGGGGATGCACCAGTACGCGGAGGCCGCACAGATCCTGCGGCACGCCATCGCCATGAGCGACAGCATGGTGTGGCAGCATTTCACCAACCTGGCGGAGGCCGAGGTGGCGCTGGGGAACTTCGCGGCGGCGGACTCGGCCGTGGCGGCGCTCGCGCGCCGGCAGCCCGGCAATCCCACGTCGCGGCTGTACCAGGCAATGCTTGCGTTTGCGCGGGGTGACTATGCGGCGAGCGCCGCATACGACGACACGCTGAAGACGATCACCGCGGGGAGCCCCCTCTGGGAGCGCGCGACCGCCGGCGACGCAGTCGCGATTGCCTTGGTGCGCGGTCAGATCGCCGCGGCCGGGGCGATCGCGGGCCGCGAGGAGGCCGCGGCGGCCGAGCGCGGCGACACGGCCTTCGCGCTGACCTTCGCGCTCGGCCCCGCATGGCTCGAGCTGCGGCTGCGCGGTGACACGGCCGCAGCGCTGGGCATCATCGGGACCGCGCTCCGGCAGTATCCGCTGGCCCGGATGTCCGCGGCAGACCGACCGTATTCGAACCTCGTCGGTCTCTACGCCGCCGCGGGGCGCCCGGACCTGGCGCGCGCCATGCAGCGCAGCTGGGAGCAGGATGCGCCCGCAGGCCGACGGCGCACGCCCGAGCGCCACGTCATCGAGGCGCAGGTGGCGTTCGCCGAGCGGGACTACACGAGGGCGGCAACGGCATGGCGCGCCTTCAACGACGCGATGGGCTGCGTGGTGTGCGGTCTGTATGACCTTGGGCGCGCCTACGATGCCGCGGGCCAGGCCGACTCCGCGGTTGCCGTATGGCAGCGGGCGGTGACCCTGCCCGACCTGAACCGCATGGACGCCGACCCGCTCGAGCTCGCCCCCACGCTCAAGCGGCTCGGTGAGCTGTACGAGCGGCGCGCCGACCGGCAGCGTGCGCTCGACGCCTACTCCAAGTTCGTCGAGCTGTGGCGGGACGTCGACCCGGAGTTCCAGCCGGTGGTGGCGGACGTGAAGCGGCGGATCGAGCGGCTCGCGGCGGAGCGGCCGCCGTCTTGACGCCCCTGCCCCCCCACTCTAGTCTACCGAACGACTTCCCCGCCGCCGTCTCGGGCGGCACCCCGGCCAGGGGAACGCGCGGCGACCACCGCGCCCCATTTCCAACACTGCGAGTCTCAACATGAGCTTGTGGGCAACCAAGTCCATCACCAAGCTCCGCGCGGAGGCTGACGGAACCGGCGAGCGCTCGCTGAAGCGCACCCTCGGGCCGCTCAACCTGACGACGCTCGGCATCGGCGCCATCATCGGCGCCGGGATCTTCGTGCTCACCGGGCAGGCGGCGGCGCTCCATGCCGGCCCGGCGGTGCCGATCTCCATGGTGCTGGTGGGTATCGCGTGCGCGTTCGCGGGCCTCTGCTATGCCGAGATGGCGAGCGCCGTGCCGGTGGCGGGCAGCGCGTACACGTATTCGTACGCGACCATGGGGGAGTTCGTCGCCTGGATCATCGGCTGGGACCTCGTACTCGAGTACGCGGCCGGGGCCGCCACCGTGGGCGTGGGCTGGTCGGGGCACATGGTGAGCCTGCTGCAGCAGTTCAACCTGCACATCCCCCCCCACTTCTCCAACGCACCGTTCCAGTGGTGCACAGGCGCCAATGTCCAGGCGGCGGTGGCCGGCTGCGCGCATGGGGGGCTCAACTGGACCGGCGCGATCATCAACGCGCCGGCCATGTTCATCGTGGCGCTGATGTCGACCATCCTGGTGGTGGGCATCAAGGAATCGGCGACGGTCAACAACGTCATCGTGATCCTCAAGGTCACGATCATCCTGCTGATCGTGGCGGTCGGCCTGGGGCACATCAACACCGCCAACTGGAAGCCGTTCATTCCGGCCAACACCGGCGAGTGGGGCACGTTCGGCTGGTCGGGCGTGTTGCGCGGCGCGGGGCTGGTGTTCTTCGCCTACATCGGGTTCGACGCCGTCTCGACGGCGGCCCAGGAGGCGCGGAATCCCCAGCGGGACATGCCGATCGGCATCCTCGGGTCGCTGGCGATCTGTACCGTGCTCTACGTCGTGGTCTCGGGGGTCCTCGTGGGGATGGTGCCGTTCGGGGAGCTCAATCTCCCCGCCCCAATGGCCTACGCGATGGAGAAGATCGGCGCTCCGGCATGGGGCCGGGTGTCGGTGGACGTGGGTGCCGTGCTCGGATTGGGCTCGGTCATCCTGGTGATGCTGCTCGGCCAGTCGCGCGTGTTCTACTCGATGTCCCGCGACGGCCTGCTCGGCAAGTGGGCGGGCCAAGTGCACCCGCGATTCCGGACGCCGTACCTCTCCACCATTTTCACCGGCATCGCGGTGGGCGTCGCCACGGGCCTCCTGCCCCTTCAGCTGCTCGGCCAATTGGTCAACATCGGCACCCTGCTCGCGTTCGTGCTCGTGTGCACCGGCGTGCTCGTGCTGCGCCGGACCCGGCCGGACCTCGACCGGCCGTTCCGCACGCCGTGGGTGCCGTTCGTTCCGGTCATGGGCATCCTGTGCTGCGTCGGGCTGATGCTGACCCTCCCGATGGACACGTGGATCCGGCTGGTGGTCTGGCTGCTCATCGGCCTCACGATCTACTTCGGCTACGGCAAGCGCCACAGCGTGCTGCAGCAGGAACGGGAGGCTGGCTCGGCCTGACGACCAACCGACGCACCCGGACGGGGAGGGCCCTCCCGTCCGGGGCGCGTCCCGCCCCTTGGGAGTAGCTGGCCCCACACTCCCTTGGGTATTCTAGATTCAGCCTTCTGCCTTCTTGGGGCCTCATGGACGTCGTCCTGCTGTCACGGTTGCAGTTCGCGCTCACGATCATGTTCCACTATCTGTTCCCGCCCCTCACCATCGGGATGGGCGTGGTGCTGGTGTACCTGGAGGGGATGTTCCTGCGAACCAGCGAGGCGATCTACGAGACGGCCGCACGGTTCTGGACGAAGATCTTCGCGCTCAACTTCGCCGTCGGCGTCGCGACCGGGATCGTCATGGAGTTCCAGTTCGGCACCAACTGGGCCGCGTACTCCCGCTTCGTCGGTGACGTGTTCGGCTCCGCGCTTGCCGCGGAGGGCATCTTCGCGTTCTTCCTCGAGTCCGGGTTCCTGGCAGTACTCGTGTTCGGCTGGGACCGCGTGGGCCCAAGGATGCACTTCTTCTCGACCGTGATGGTGGCGCTGGGCTCGATCTTCTCGGCGATCTGGATCGTCGTGGCGAACAGCTGGCAGCAGACGCCCGCCGGGCACCACCTCGTGCAGGTGGCCCGTGGCGGGGCGAACCTGCTGCGCGCCGAGATCACCGACTTCTGGGCGCTGGTGTTCAACCCGTCCACCGTGCACCGTCTGGTCCACGTGTGGCTCGGCAGCTTCATCGTCGGCGCCTTCTTCATCATGAGCATCAGCGCCTGGTATCTGCTCAAGCGCAGGCACGAGGACTTCGCCCGCCGTTCGTTCGGCGGCGCGTTGCTGCTCGGCACGCTGGCGAGCCTCGGGGCCCTGGTGAGCGGCCATTTCCAGTCGCGCAACGTTTATCGCTATCAGCCGGCCAAGCTGGCGGCGTTCGAGGCGCAGTTCACCAGCGGCCGCGGCGACTTCACGCTGTTCGGGCTGCCCGACGAAGCCGCGGATCGCATCCGCTACGACGTCGCCCTCCCCGGCGTTCTGAGCTTCCTGCTGTTCGACGACTTCAGCACCCCCGTGCTCGGCCTCGACCAGGTGCGGCCGGAAGACCGGCCCCCGGTGCTCATCCCGTTCGCGTCGTATCACCTGATGATCGGTCTGGGGTCCGCGTTTATCGGGCTCACGCTGCTGGCCTCGTTCCTGCGCTGGCGCGGGCGGCTGTTCGAAACCCGCTGGCTGTTGTGGGTGTTCGTGTTCGCGGTCGGCGGCGCCGTTGCGGCCAATCAGCTCGGCTGGGTGGCCGCGGAGGTGGGACGGCAGCCCTGGATCGTGCAGCCGCCCATCGTCCGGAGCCCGGACGGCGCGCCTGCACTCGACGCCGACGGCTACCTGCGCTACGAGACGGTGACGGTCGAGCAGCCCGACGGCACCCGGCGGGAGGTCGTGGCCGGGCTCCGCACGACCGACGCCGTGAGCGAGGTGGTCACCGCTTCCCAGGTACTGGGCTCGATGGTCCTGTTCGGTCTGATCTACCTCCTGCTCGGCGCCCTGTGGATCGTCGTGCTCAACCACAAGATCCAGGCAGGACCGGAGCCGCCCCCGGCGCCCCGCAGCCCCAGTTTGGCGGCCGCGGCGGGCTCGCTGCTGGGCCACCGCGCCTCGATGACCGACGACCGGGAGGCGTGAGCGTGAACCTGCACCTCATCTGGTTCGGGCTGATGGTCGCCCTGCTCACGGGGTACGCGGTGCTGGACGGCTTCGATCTGGGTGTCGGGATCCTCCACCCGTTGGCGCGCGACGAGCGCGAGCGCCGCCTGTTCGTCAACGCGATCGGGCCGATCTGGGACGGCAACGAGGTCTGGCTCGTGACGTTCGGCGGGGCGCTGTTCGCCATGTTTCCGGAGGCCTACGCGACGATCGCCTCCGGGTTCTACCTCCCGTTCATGCTCATTCTGTTCGCGCTCATCTTCCGAGCCGTGAGCTTGGAATTCCGCGGCAAGCTGCCGCATCCGGCCTGGCGCCGCGCGTGGGACTGGGGATTCTTCGGCTCCAGCCTGCTCGCGACGCTGCTGTTCGGTGTCGCGGTCGGCAACGGCGTCCGCGGCGTGCCGCTCGACGCCGGCGGGCTGTTCATCGGGCGCTTCGCCGACGTCGTGGGACCGTACCAGCTGCTCGTCGGGCTGCTCGCGGTCGCCCTCTTCGCGGTGCACGGCGCGCTGTACCTCTACCTCAAGACCGAGGGGGCGGTGCAGCAGCGGCTGGGCAGCTGGGTGTGGCACGCGTGGGGCGTCTTCCTCGTGCTCTACCTGCTCACAACCATCGCCACGCTGCTCGCGGTGCCCGGCGCGGCGGCCAACTTCCGTCACGAGCCGTGGACGGTGGGGGTGGTCGTGCTCAACGTGCTCGCCATCGCCTACATTCCCCGCGCGCTGTTCCTGCGGCGCTTCGGGCGCGCGTTCCTGGCGTCCGCGCTCACGATCGTGTGCCTGGTGTTCCTGTTCGCGCTGGCTGTCTACCCGAACATCGTCACCGCGAGCAACGACCCCGGGAACAGCTGGACCGTGTACACTGCGGCGTCGAGCAAGAAGACGCTCGGCATCGGGCTCCTGATCGCCGCGATCGGGATGCCGTTCGTGGCGACGTACACGTTCGTGGTGTATTGGACGTTCCGCGGCAAGGTGGTGCTCGACGACCACTCGTACTGAAGCGCGGCCCGGACCCCGCGGAAGCCGGCCCCTCTCCACCTTGCGTGCCCGGATCCGCGGCCCGGATCGAACTCGATGGCCGGAGGTTCCCGTGCGTCGTGCCGTCCAGCTCTGCGTTCTGTGGCTCTCGGCCGTCCTCACCGCGGCGGTCGGTGCCCTCCCGGCTGCGGCGCTGGCGCAGGCGCAGCTGTCCGGACGCGTGTCCGACGCCGGTGGCCGGCCGCTGCGCGACGCGCTGGTGCTCGTCGCGGAGCTCAGCCGTTCGACGCTCACCGATGCCGCGGGGGCGTTCCGGCTGACCGAACTGCCAGGCGGGACGTACACGGTGGTGGCCCGCCTGATGGGCTACGCGCCGGCGACGGCCTCGGTCGTGGTCCGGGGCTCCGCCACCGTGCGGCTGGTGCTCACGCCGAGCGCGTTCGACATCGAGCCGATTACCGTGACCGCGGTGCGCAGCCCGTCGCCGGCCCTCGCGTCGCCGCTGCCGGTCGCCTCGCTCGGGGACGAGCGGCTGGCGCGCGAGCTCACCGTCTCGCTGGCGCACGCGATCGCCGGCCTGCCGGGGGTGACGGCGCTGACCACCGGCGAGCAGATCGGCAAGCCGGTGATCCGCGGGCTCTCGGGCTCCCGCGTGCTCGTGCTCGACAACGGCAGCCGACTCGAAGACTACTCGTGGAGCGACGAGGACGGTCCGTCGGTCGACACGCGGCTCGCCCGGCGCGTCGAGGTGATCCGCGGGCCGGCCAGCGTGCTGTACGGCTCCGACGCGCTCGGCGGCGTGGTGAACGTGATTCCCACCGACCTGCCGAGCGCCGGTGGCGGAGGAGGCTTCGCGCGCCTCGGCGCCGAAATCTACGGCGCCTCGAACAACGCGGAGTTCGGGGCGGCGCTGCGCGGCGACGGGGCTGCCGGTCTCGTCGGCTGGCGGCTGTTTCTCGTCGGCCGCAAGGCGGCCAGTCTGCACACGCCGGCCGGCGAGCTCGACAACACGGGCTTCGGCGCCATGAACGGCGAGGCGGCGGTCGGGGTCCGCGGCGATCGCGCCGACGCCACCCTCCGGATCGCGCATTACGGCGGCGAGTTCAAGTTGCTGGAAGCGGGCGGCCCGCCCCCGGCGGACTCGGCGGCGGGCACGGAGGAGGGCGGCCCGGAGCGGAAGGCGGCCGACGATCGCGTGCAGCTGGCGGCGAACTACTATCTCGGCTCGGTTCGGCTCGAGGCCAACGGGCAGTTCGAGCGCCACTCGCTGATCGAGCTGTCCGATGAGGCCGGCGTCGTGCCGGCGACGCCC
>Ga0153915_10001858_pt1 | contig 19395 bp, 17 predicted proteins | sample Opewatmetagenome_2_FD_107003 | JGI IMG/M metagenome (GOLD analysis project Ga0153915, IMG submission 107003) | Freshwater wetland microbial communities from Ohio, USA - Open water 3 Core 3 Depth 3 metaG | ecosystem: Environmental > Aquatic > Freshwater > Wetlands | place: USA: Ohio, Lake Erie...
CTCAAGCGAAGCATTTCCCGCGCGCTCACCGATTCCGTTAACCGTGCAATGTACCTGGCGCGCCCCTGCCAATATGGCGGAGAGCGAGTTAGCCGTAGAAAGGCCCAGGTCATCATGGCAGTGTATAGCGATCACCGCTTTATCAATATTAGGGACATTGTTACGGATATCCGTGATCAAAGAATATATCTCCTGAGGATAGCTGTAACCTACAGTGTCCGGGATATTGATCGTCTTTGCCCCTTCATTGATCACCGCCTCAACCATCCGGTAGATAAAACTTCTTTCGGAGCGCGTGGCGTCTTCGGGAGAAAATTCTATATCCGCGCAATGCTTGCGCGCAAGGCGCGTGGCGTCTTTAGCGATCTTAAGGATCTCATCTTCTGCTTTCCTGAATTTATATTGCAGGTGTATTTTAGAGGTAGCCAGAAAAATATGCACGCGCGGATGTTTTGCCGGCTTTACCGCCTTTGCCGCAAATATGATATCCCGGTTCACGCAACGGGCCAACGCGCAAACAGCGCCCTTCTTGATCTTTTTAGATATCTGGTTAACCGCCTCAAAATCACCAACAGAGGCGACAGGAAAACCCGCCTCAATGATATCTACCCCTAATTTTTCAAGCTGTAGGGCGATCTCAAGCTTCTGTTGCTTGTTCAAAGAAGCTCCCGGAGCCTGTTCCCCGTCGCGCAGCGTTGTGTCAAATATTATAATTTTTTCCATTTTTCATCTTTCAGCAATCAGCCTTCAGCCGTCAGTTTTTAGCTGATGGCCGACAGCTGATAGCTTATTCCTACATTCTACCTACTAACTACTATCTACTATTTTTTCATCCAGGGCATCATCTCTCTTAAAGCCTTGCCCACTTTCTCGATCAGGTGCTCGTCGCCGGCTTTAAGCAGTTTGTCAAAATTCTTCCTGCCGGTCTCATTCTCCCTGATCCACTCCTTGGCGAATTTTCCAGAGGTGATTTCCTTAAGGATCTTTTTCATCTCCTTGCGTGTAGCGCGCGTAATGATCCGCGGTCCGCGTGAAACATCGCCGTAACAGGCTGTGTTGGAAACGCCGCGGCGCATCCCGGAAATACCTTTTTCCTGAATAAGGTCAGTGATCAGTTTTAATTCATGCAATACTTCAAAATAAGCGATCTCCGGCTGATAACCCGCGTCCACTAAAGTATCAAAACCCGCCTTGATCAATTCGCTGACTCCTCCGCAAAGCACTGCCTGCTCGCCGAAAAGGTCAGTTTCTGTTTCTTCGTCAAAAGTAGTCTCAATTACGCCTGCGGTAGTCGCTTTCAGGCCCTTGGCATAAGCTAAAGCGATCTGCTTGGCCTTACCTGTGGCATCCTGAAAAACAGCGACCAATGAAGGAACGCCTTTACCTTCTTCATACATCCTTCTGACCAATGCGCCCGGCCCTTTTGGGGCGACCATAAACACATCCACGTCTTTAGGAGGCCGGATCTGCTTGAAACGGATGTTAAAACCATGCGAAAAACAAAGCGCTTTACCGGCTTTTAAGTTCGGCTCAATGCTGTCCTTGTAAACCTTTGCCTGCACGTGATCCTGAGTAAGTATCTGGATAATATCCGCCTGTTTTGCAGCTTCAGCCGCGGAAACAGGAGTGAACCCGTCTTTCTTGGCTAAATCAAAATTAAATGTGTCCGCCATCTCGGAAACAATAACTTTGCATCCTGAATCACGCAGGCATAATGACTGCCCGCGGCCCTGGATGCCATAGCCGATGATCGCGATAGTCTTGTTCTTGATAAGATTTAAATCCGCGTCTTTGTCATAATAAACCTTTGCCATTTTAATTCTCCTTCCTTTCTTTAATAAGTGATCGCTAATCTTCCTGTGCGTACTAACTCTTTAATGCCCAGGCCGCTTAAACCTTCAAGAAGCTGCCTGATCTGCGCCTGGTCGCCGACGGCCTCAATGATCGCTGTATCCGCTTTAGCCTGGATGATCTTGCCCACGCATTTTGAAAGCAGGTTCTCCAGTTTTTGTTTATCTTTAGCGGAGTACTCCACTTTCAGTAAAAGCAATTCACGGTCAATATGCTCTTTTTTGGTAAAGTCGGTAACCGTGATCACGTCAATAAGCTTATTCAGCTGTTTACTGATCTGCTCAAGGACCTTTTCATCCTGGGCATCCACGACGATCGTCATATATGAGATCGTCGGATCCATGGTTTCGGAGACCGCTAATGAGGCGATGTTGTATCCGCGGGCGCTGAACAACCCGGCAACGCGCGCCAGGACTCCGAATTTATTCTCCACTAACACTGAAATCGTATGTTTCATTAAGCCAGACCTCCGAGAATGTTATTGATCGCTTCTCCCGCCGGCACCATCGGATAAACATTCTCCTCTTCCTCAACGTGAAAATCGATAAAAACGGTATTATCCGTCTCAATAGCCTTTTTTAACGCCGGGCGCACTTCTTCCTTTTTGGTAACACGGATCCCCAGCGCGCCGTAACTTTCCGCAAGTTTAACAAAATCAGGGCTGCTGATCGGCGTATAAGAATAACGGCGTTTATAAAAAAGTTCCTGCCATTGCCGCACCATCCCTAAATAGCCATTATTCAAAATAGCCACCTTCACGTTGATCTTATTGGCGACGCAAGTGCCCAGCTCCTGGATATTCATCTGGATAGAACCGTCTCCTGCGATATTAAAGACGGTTTTCTCAGGCCGGCCAAGTTTTGCGCCGATCGCTGCCGGAAAACCAAACCCCATTGTCCCCAGGCCGCCGGAAGAAATAAACGTGCGCGGCTGCGCGTAATTATACCACTGCGCCGCCCACATCTGGTGCTGGCCAACTTCGGTACAGATGATCGCCTCGCCGTTAGTTACTTCATCTATCTGCTGGATGACATACTGAGGCAGGATCTTCTTCTTATCTTTAAAACCCATCGGGTATTTTTTCTTTAACGCTTCCACATGCTTAAGCCATTCATCTACCGCAGGGCCGTGCTTTATCTCCTGGATCAACTCCGCAATAACCTGGCGCGCGTCACCGACGATCGGGATATCCACATGCACGTTCTTGCTGATCGAGGAAGGGTCAATATCAATATGGATAACTTTAGCGTTGGGGGCGAATTTATCCAGCCTGCCGGTTACGCGGTCATCAAACCGCGCGCCTAGGGCGATGATCAGGTCAGCGTCCATGATACTGTGGTTGGCGTACGCGGTGCCATGCATCCCAAGCATACCTAAAGACAATTTATGTAAAGACGGAAATCCGCCTATACCCATCAAAGTCCATGTCACAGGGCAATTGATCTTTTCCGCTAACTCCAGCAACTCTAAAGAAGCGCCTGAAGTGATGATGCCGCCGCCTACATATAATATCGGCCGCTTGGATTCTTTGATCAGTTTTGCCGCGCGTTTGATCTGTCCGGGATGGCCGCCATAATTCGGGTTATAACTCCTGATCCTTACTTCTTCAGGCCAGATAAACTCTGTTTCAGCCACCTGCACGTCTTTAGGCAGGTCAATAAGCACAGGGCCAGGCCTGCCGGTTGAGGCGATATAAAAAGCCTCTCTCACGATCACAGCCAGATCCTTGGCATCCTTAACCAGATAATTGTGTTTGGTGATCGGGCGGGTGATCCCCGTAATATCCGCTTCCTGAAATGCGTCATTACCGATAAGCAATGTCGGCACCTGGCCGGTGATCGCAACCATAGGAATAGAATCCATAAAAGCATTGGCGATCCCCGTGACTAAATTGGTGGCTCCCGGGCCGCTGGTAGCCAGACAAACCCCTACCTTGCCTGTTACGCGGGCATAACCGTCAGCCGCGTGTGCCGCGCCCTGTTCATGGCGGGTAAGGATGAACTTAAAACCCTTATATCCATAGAGCGCGTCAAAAGTTGGCAGGATCTGGCCTCCGGGGTAACCGAAAACAACTTCTACCCCTTCGCGCTTTAAACACTCCAACAATATCTGCGAACCTGTCATCTTCATATTAAATTAACACTGCCCCTTTATCGGCGGAGCTGACTAGCCTTAAATAACGGCTTAAATAACCGGTCTTGATCTTCGGCTCAACTGGTTTCCAGTTTTTAAACCTCTTATTTATTTCAGCGTTGGATAATTTTACTTCCAGTTTCCTGTTAGGAATATCAATATTGATTGTATCACCGTCTTTTAAAATTGCAATTGGGCCGCCGGCTGAGGCTTCCGGTGAAATATGCCCAATACAGGGGCCTTTGGTGCCTCCGGAAAAACGGCCATCGGTGATCAGGGCAACTGAATCCGCGAGGCCTAAACCTACGATCGCCGCGGTTGGCGCGAGCATCTCGCGCATACCCGGGCCGCCGGCTGGGCCTTCGTAACGGATAACCACGCAATCACCTTTCTTGATTTTACCGTTCATGATCGCTTTCATCGCTTCTTCTTCACGGTTAAATACCTTGGCTTTACCGGTAAATTTCATCATCTTATCGTTCACGCCGGATTGTTTGACTACCGCGCCGCCCGGAGCTAAGTTACCATAAAGCACGGCGATCCCGCCCTGCTTGTGATAAGCCTGCGCAAACGGCCGGATGACATCTTCATCAACGATCTTAGCTTTATCGGCGATCTCAAATGTCTTTTCGCCGCTGACATTCAGCGTATTGTTCAGTTTTGATTTTAACCTCTTTAATACCGCGGGGATCCCGCCAGCGTATTCCACATCTTCCATAAAATGCTCGCCTGCCGGTTCAATATTGGTAATATGCGGGACACTTTTACTTATCTTGTCAAAAGTCTTAAGGTCCAGTTTTATCCCCGCTTCATGGGCAATGGCCATTAGATGCAGAACCGTGTTGCTTGAGCCGCCCAAAGCCATATCCACGACAATAGCGTTCTCCAGTGACTTTTGCGTGATGATATCGCGCGGCAGGATATTTTTCTTGACTAATTCCACGATCCTCTCGCCGGTAGCTTCAGCGATCCTGCGTTTTTTGGCTGAAACAGCCAGTGCTGTGCCGCAACCGGGAATAGACATACCCATTGTTTCTGTGAGGCAGGCCATCGTATTAGCCGTATATAAACCCTGGCAAGACCCTGCGCCTGGGCAAGCTTCCATTTCCAGGCAGGATAATTCCTCCGCTGAAATGTCGCCTTTTTTCGCCCGGCCCATGCCTTCATATGTATCATGCACAAAAGCGAGTTTTCTTTTGTTGAATCTTCCGGAGATCATCGGCCCGGCGGTAATAATTATCGCCGGTATATTTAAACGCGCAACCCCCATAAGCATTCCGGGAGTGATCTTATCGCAATTAGTCAGGCAAACTATACCGTCTAACTGGTGGGCGTTACAAACCGTCTCGATCATATCGGCGACCAGTTCGCGCAGCGCAAGAGGATAACACATGCCTAAATGCCCCATAGCGATCCCGTCGCAAATACCCGGCACGCCGAATAAAAACGGCACGCCGCCGCCATAACAGACTCCGCGCTCAATAAAACGTTCCAGATCACGCATGCCGACATGGCCGGGGATAAGGTCAGTAAAAGACGTGGCTACGCCGATAAATGGACGGTCCAGGTCTTTCCTGGATAAACCCGTAGCATGCAGAAGCGCCCGGTGGGGCACTCTTTCCAAACCTTTTTTGATCTGATCAGAACGCATGTTTTACCTCTCTTATTTTAGTTCCAGGTTATAGGTTTCCCTACATTCTACCTACCCTATAGCAACCCTTAGTCTGCGCCTTCTCCGTCATGTACAATTGCTTCTGTATCCTGGCGCTTACGCACGATCACCCTCTTTAAGCTGACATATTTATCGACCAGCACGTCGTTATTCACGGCATTAAGCTGTTTGAAAAGAAAATCAAACTTGCTTTCGATCTCCGCGGCAATAGCATCGCGCACATCCTGCGAAAGGTTCATAATATCGTTCTTAAAAGGCCCTAACGCTTTCTTGCGGGTCTTATAGAAGAACTGCTCCTGCGTCTCGCCTTCCTTGGCTTCATTGGCGGCGTTGACTTTCAGCCACTCATATATCTTATTCTTTAATTCCTGCGGAAAATGCTTGGAGTCAAAGATCATATTCTGGAACTGCGTGGCTAAATGCACCTCGCAGGCCTCGCACTCGGCGAATTTATGAAACGCCTCTTCCGGCAAAGTTGAGGCGCCATGCTGCACTGTGCCGCCTAAACCGAATTCCTTCCTGGCGATCTCGCCGAGGTTCTTCAATGTGTCAAAATCCAGTTTTACCTGCGCGATAGAACCGTCAGGCAAAACTACCCCGCCGTGGCTGGTGCCGGTCTGTATGGATATTTTGCTTATCCCTGTCAGGCCTTTACGCAGGCGCTGTTTGTAACCTTCCATGAACGCGCGCAGGTCTTCCGGTGTTGAATTCTGATGCCCTACCTCGCCGATCTCCCCGCCCACAGAAACCGTGATGCCTTTAGGCTGTACCCGGCGGATAAACTGCGTAAGTTTGGCGCAAACCTCATAATTCAAATACTGCTGGTCTTTTACTTTCGGCTTGGAAAGGTCCACAAGCGTTGAGGAATCAATGTCTATGTTGTAAAAACCGGCGCCGACGGCGTCGCTGATCAACGCCTGTAAAGCGGCCATTTCTTTTTCAGAGTCCTCTTTATATTTCTTAAGGTTTGCCTGAAAATGGTCACCCTGGATAAACACCGGGCCGGAATAATTCTCTTTTATCGCCGCGCCCAATATCACCGCGGAGTACTCCACCGGGGGTTGAGCGGTATAACCCATCTCGGATTTAGCGATCTCAAATATAAAAGCCTTGGCATTATTCTTTTTACCGACCCTAAAAAGCGCCCGGGCCAGGTCATAAGTCAGGCTTCTTAAATTGATCGCCGGGACGGTGGAGCCGGTGAACTCCGAGCGGCCGCGCGCCATATAATAATCATGAATGCTGGATGGATAAATGCCTTTCTTATAAGCGATATCCCAGATCTTCTTGGCTAGCGCCTTCTTCGCAGCCGGATCCTGGCTTAAAACAAGCTCCCTAACGATCTTATCAATATCTAATGGCCTTCTTCCCATGATTCCTCCTTATTCTTCCTTACTTTTAAGTTAATATTTTGATTAAGTTATACAGATCCACGATCCTTAAGTCTTTTTTCTGAATAGCGTGCTCAAGATCCACTTCCACGATCTTACCGCAGCTTAAACCCACGACTTTATCGGTTTTACCGGCGAGCAAGCAATCAACGGCAACTTTACCCAGGTCTAACGCTAATGTCCGGCTGACCGCCGTAGGCGAACCGCCTCTTTGCACATGGCCCAACACTACAGTGCGTGTTTCTAAACTCGTCATATCAGTGATGCGCTTGGCGATATCATCCGCGCGGCCTGCGCCCTCAGCAACAACGATGATCCAGCTCATTTTACCAACAAGGTTGCCATGGACGATATCATGACAGATATCTTCTAAATTCAATTCCTTTTCAGGTATGATCACCCCTTCACAGCCGCCGGCAAGCGCCACAGTAAGAGCGATATAACCGGAATCCCTGCCCATCACTTCTACGACAAAAATACGCTCCATGGATGTGGCTGTATCGCGGATCTTATCGATCGCGTCTAACGCCGTATTTACCGCGGTGTCGGTACCGATAGTCATATCAATGCCGTTTACATCATTATCAATGGAGGCCGGGATACCGATACAGGGAATATTATATTTAGTGCAAAATAAATGCGCTGCCTTAAAGCTGCCGTTTCCGCCGATAACCACAAGGCCGTCAATATTATTCTTCTTTATCGTGTTAAAAGCGCGAAGCTGCCCTTCATCTGTAAAAAACTCCGCGCAACGGGCGGTCTTTAAGATCGTTCCGCCCTGGCCGATGATCCCTGATACAGAACGGTGGTTAAGCAGCTTAAGCTCCTCGTTGATCAGGCCCCACCAGCCGCGGAATACGCCCATCACTTCCAGCTTCTGATGTATGCCGTAGCGCACCACAGAACGGATAGCCGGATTCATTCCCGGAGCATCCCCGCCTGTAGTTAAAACTGCTATTCTCTTCATCGCCATAATTTTCTGCTCTTGTTTTTCCTACATTCTATCTACTATCTACTACCTACTGAATTTCAGGTGCCCATTTCCCAACTAGCCAGATATTTCTTCTGCTCTTTGGTTAAAACATCTATATTGATACCCATAGATTTTAATTTCAGCCTGGCAATATCATTATCAATATTTTCAGGGACAGTATAAACCTGTGACTTAAGCTTCTTATAATTCTTAGCCATATATTCCGCGGAAAGCGCCTGGTTGGCAAAAGACATATCCATTACAGAAGCAGGATGCCCTTCTGCCGCGGCCAGGTTGATCAGGCGGCCTTCGCCTAAAACATAAACCCTTTTATTATTCCTTAAAGTATATTCATCAACAAAATCACGCGTCGGCCGGAGTTTCTTAGCGATACTTTTCAAGCCTGGTATATCAAGTTCAACGTTAAAATGGCCGGAGTTACAAACCACCGCGCCGTCCTGCATAACGGCAAAATGTTCCTTGCGGATAACATTGATATCGCCGGTGACCGTGACAAAGATATCGCCGATCTTGGCCGCTTCCTTGATCGTCATTACGCGGAAACCGTCCATTGTCGCTTCCAAAGCGCGCAAAGGCAAAACTTCCACGACGATCACTTTAGCGCCCAGGCCCTTTGCCCGCATTGCCGCGCCCTTACCGCACCAGCCGTAACCGCAGACCACAAAGTTGGTCCCCGCGATAAGTTTATTCGTTGCCCGTATTATTCCGTCTAACGTGGACTGGCCCGTGCCATAACGGTTATCAAATAAATGCTTGGTCATCGCGTCGTTAACAGCGATGATCGGATAGCGCAGCTTGCCTTCTTTGGCCAAAGCCCTTAAACGGATCACTCCGGTAGTTGTTTCTTCTGTGCCGCCGATAATATTGGCGTGGCTTGCTTTTGGCCGCTGATGAATACTGCTGACCAAATCTGCCCCATCATCCATAGTAATATCAGGCTTTACCGCCAGGGCGGATTTTATATGCGCATAGTAAGTCTTGGTATCCTCGCCCTTGATCGCGAATACGCTGACGCGGGAATTCTTTACTAAACTAGCTGCGACATCGTCCTGGGTGGACAAAGGATTGGACGCGCAGATATAAACCTGGGCTCCGCCGGCTTTTAACGTTTCCGTTAACGCCGCGGTTTCTGTGGTAACATGCAAACAGCAGGCGACCTTAAGCCCTTTAAGCGGTTTTTGTTTGGCGAATCTTTCTCTGATCAATTTCAATACGGGCATATTATTACTTGCCCACTCAATACGCAAAGCGCCCTTCTTGGCTAACTTTATATCTTTAATATCGTATTTCATTTATCTCCTTTTGTCAGCTTTCAGCCTGACGCTGATAGCTTATAATCTCGCTGCCTGCCTCTTTATTTCAGCTGCTTTGTCCGTGTTTTCCCAGCTGAACTCGTCCCTGCCAAAATGGCCGTAACAAGCGGTTCTCCTGTAAATCGGCTTTAACAGGCCCAGGGAATTAATAATACCCTTAGGCGTAAGCTCAAAATTCTGCCGGATAAGCTTAACCATCGCCTCATCGGATAATTTCCCAGTCCCATAAGTATCCACGTAAATAGAAAGCGGGTCAGCATAGCCGATAACATAAGAAAGCTGCACCATGAATTTATCCGCCAGGCCCGCGCTAACCATGTTTTTGGCGATGTAACGGCACATATAAGCTGCGGAACGGTCAACTTTGGTCGGATCCTTGCCGCTGAAAGCTCCGCCGCCATGCGGCACGCTTCCGCCATAGGTATCCACGATTATCTTCCTTCCGGTCATCCCGGTATCTGATTGCGGGCCGCCGATCAAAAATTTCCCCGTCTGGTTAACGTAATATTTAGTGTTCTTATCGATCAGGCCTTTGAGCATCGGCTCGGCGATAACTTTGATCATCTCCTGGCGCGCTTTCGGGGTAATATGCTTGCCGCTTTTATCCAGGATATCTTCTGTATGCTGGCAGGCGATAACCACTGAATCCACGCGCTTTGCCTTGCCGCATTCATATTCTACGGTCACCTGCGATTTTGAGTCCGGGCCAAGGTATTTCAGTACGCCTGAGCGGCGCACATCAGCCATACGTTTTACTAAACGGTGCGCCAGCATTATCGGAAGTGGCATCAGTTCCTTGGTTTCCCTGCAGGCATAACCGAACATGATCCCCTGGTCACCTGCTCCGCCGGTATTTACCCCCTGGGCGATATCCGGCGACTGGCTGTTGATCGTATTAACGATCGCGCAAGTTTCATAATCAAAACCGTATTTAGGATGCGTGTAACCGATCTCTTTAATGATATTACGCGCAAGTTTCTGTATATCCACATAAGCGTTAGTGGTGATCTCTCCGCCTACGATCAAAAGCCCCATGGTCACATAAGTCTCGCAGGCGACCCTGCTTGCCTGTTTGTTGGAATCTGACCTTAAAACCTGATCAAGCACACCGTCAGAAATCTGATCGCAGACTTTATCCGGATGGCCCTCACCCACTGACTCTGAAGTAAAATAGTGTTTACGCGCCGACATATTCTTTCCCTTTCTTTAGCTTTTTACCGCGAGACTCTTGTTTGCCGCGTCCAAATACTTATGATCACCGATATCAAACCACTTGCCGCCAAAAACAAAACCATAAACTTTCACTTTATCCTTCAGCCAACAGATAAACCCGCCCGTAGCGTCATTCTTTTTACGCGTATCCCGCATATATTCTTTTACCTTGCCCAAAAAATCCCGCGGGATAAAATATAGACACATCGCCACAAGGTTACTTGCCGGCTTTTGCGGTTTCTCCGCGAAATCGCTGATCTGTTTCTTTAAGCCAAGCTTTACCACTCCATACCGGCTGGCATCAGCTTTATTCTTTAGCCTGTAAATTCCCATCGTAGGAGCCGGATAATTTTCCAAAGAAAACTTCAGGTAATCATTCAACCCCTGGCTAAAAAGATTGTCCCCCCCGATGACCAAAATGTCGTCGGAAATACGTTTCCTGGAAAAAACAAAATTTATGTCCCCGATCGCTCCCAGCCTTGTGCGGTTATTCTTAGTCAAGTCATTGACTACAGTGATCTTTTTATCAGTCTTGGCTGTTTTAGCCCACCTGTTAAAATTAACAAAGAACCGGGCGTTAGTCACTACGATTATTTCATCGACCTGCTTTAAACGATTAAGCTTATCAACGATATAGTCAATGATCGGCTTACCGTTAACCTCTAAAAGAGGCTTAGGGTATTGCCTGGTTAACGGATATAGCCGCGTGGCGTAACCGGCGGCGAGGATCAAAGCCTTCATCTTATTTCAAGATCTCCCTTAGCTTATCCTGCACAAAGCTTTCCACTTCTTTGCCCGTAGAGAAGGTAAGCGCTTTTTCTGCGATCAAGCGTGTTTCCTGTATGCTGATCGCCCGGATAATGTATTTTAGTTCGGGAATGACCTGCGGCGGAATACTGAACTCATCCAGCCCTAAACCTAAAAGAATAAGCGCCAGGCTCGGCTCGCCGGCCATTTCACCGCACATCGCTACTTTTATCCCGGCTTTGTGCGCGCAATCAATCACGTTTTTGATCAACCTTAACACAGCCGGATGCGCAGGTTCATAAAGATACGCTACTTTTTCATTTCCGCGGTCAACCGCCAGAGAATACTGGATCAGGTCATTTGTGCCGATACTGAAGAAATCCGCCTCTTTTGCCAGAATATCCGCGGTCATCGCCGCCGAAGGCACCTCGATCATCACGCCGATCTTGATCTTATCATTAAAAGCCACGCCCTGGCTTTTCAGTTCATCCTTGGCTTCCTGCAGGATGCTGTTTGCCTGGCGTAACTCTTCAATACCGGAGATCATCGGGTACATCACTTTAAGGTTGCCATGCACGGAAGCGCGCAGGATCGCGCGCAACTGCAGCCTAAAAATATCAGGCCGCGCCAGGCAAAACCGGATAGCCCTCCAGCCTAAGAATGACTGCATTTCATGCGGCATCTCAAGCTGTGAAAGGAATTTATCTCCGCCTAGGTCCAGCGTACGGATAACCACTTCCCGCGGATTCATCTCCTCAGCGACATATTTATACGCCTGGTAATGATCTTCTTCCGTAGGCAAGTTCTTGCGGTTCATATAAAAGAATTCCGTGCGGTATAACCCGATGCCCTCGGTGCCGTGCAATTTAGCGGAAAGCACTTCATCAGGGAATTCTATATTAGCGTTGACTCCTACTGTCTGGCCGTCATTACTTACCGCGGGCAGGTCCTTGACGGAAATAAACCTGGCAGCAATACCTTTTAACTTTTCCAGCTCTTCCTGATAACTAGAGAGCGTCTGCTCATCCGGGTCGATGATCACCGTGCCGGTATTACCGTCAACGATCAGCATATCCCCTGCTTTAACCTTGGAAGTAAACCCTTCCACGCCGACAACCGCGGGGATCTCCAGGGATTTTGCCATGATCGCGGTGTGCGATGTTTTGCCGCCGATATCCGTAACGAACCCGGCGACGTTCTTTTTGTGCATCGCCGCCGTATCGGAAGGCGAAAGGTCATGCGCCACGATGATCGCGCGCTCTTTAAGCTCACTTAAGCTTGACCTTTCTTTGCCTAAAAGATGCCGCAAGATGCGCTTGCCGACATCATTAATATCCGCCGCGCGCTCTTTTAAATATTCATCCTCGATCTTGGAAAAAACGCTGATATACTTCTTCAAAACTTCCGAAAAGATATAGGCAACGTTCAGCTGCTCCTTCTTAAGCCGGGAGATAACCTCTTCAATGAGCATGCGGTCCTCAAGGACCAACAGATGCGCATCAAATATCTGGGCCTCATCCTGGCCCATCTCCGTGCCTATCCTTTTCTGCAGTTCGATGATCTCGCGGCGGGTCTTGATCAAAGCCTCTTCAAAAAGCTGTATCTGCGCCGGGATATCCTCCCAGACGATCACTTCGCGGCTGATCGCGAACTCTTCCTTGCCTAATTTATAAGCCGGGCCGATACTTATGCCGCTTGCGGCGGCAATGCCCTTTAATTGGATCATAACTCTTCCTCGCTATTGACCACTTTTTCCAGTTCCTCTAATGCTTTTTCCGCGTCAACGCCGTTAGCCTCAACAATGATCATGCTGCCCTTTTCAGCGCCGAGCATAAGTATGCCCATAATCGATTTACCGTTGACTTCCTCATTGTCGCGCTTGACAGTGATATAAGCGTCAAATTTATTGGCCACCTGCACGAATAGCGCCGCGGGCCTGGCGTGCAGGCCCTGATTATTCCTAACGATCATTTCTTTCTTGACTATCGCCATATTTTAAAACAGGTTGATTTACCGCCCCAATTTAGATCTCTTCAATAAAACCCAGGACGATCCGCGCCAGCATTTCCGGGTCATGCCTGATCACCCCGTCCTGTATGGTTACAAAATCCTCTTCGATCACCCGGTAGCCCATCTGCTCGATCTTCTTACGGTCACAGAGCACCCGGGAAGAATGCTGTTTAGCATAACGCTCCACGATATCCTGCGGGACATCCCCGGTATTCACCAGGCAATAATCCAGGATGCGCGCGGAACTATGTTTGACCATCGCGCTGATATGGTCAGATACGCTGTAAGAATCCGTCTCTCCCGGCTGGGTCATTACGTTACAAACATAAACCTTGATCGCCTGCGACTGCGCTATGGCAAGCGCGATATCACTGACCAGCAAATTCGGAATGATGCTTGTATACAAAGAACCCGGCCCCAGAACGATCATCTGCGCCTCACGTATAGCCTTTAAAGCGTCGGGTGTTGCCTGTGAATGCGCGGGGATCAAAGCGACTTTATCGATTAACTTAAGCGCCTTAGGTATTTTCTCCTCACCCACAAGGCTGGAACCGTCTTTATAATGAGCGACCAAATTAACCTTCTCCAGAGTAGCCGGGATCACCTGGCCGCGCAAAGCAAGCACTTTACTGGTTTCTTTGATCGCTTTTTCAAAGTCGCCGGTCAACTGCGTCATTACCGTGATAAAAAGATTCCCGAAGGAATGGCCAGAAAATTCCGAATTTTTGTCAAAACGGAACTGGAACAGGTCCTGCATCAAAGTCGGCGCGTCCGCCAAAGCTACCAGGCAGTTACGGATATCCCCGGGAGGCAGAACGTCAAACTGCTGGCGCAGCTTACCCGAAGAACCACCGTCATCTGCGACGGTAACTACTGCCGAAATATTTGACGAATAAGCTTTTAAACCACTGAGCAATACCGACAAACCCGTGCCCCCGCCTACTGCCACGATACGCGGGCCGCGGCTTAAATGTTTTTTCTGATAGAGAATATCCACCAACCCTGAATCTTTGGAGGTTGGGATAAATACGGCTATAAAAGAACGCATCATCCTCTTTATGCCCAAGATCAGGATGATAATCCCGGAAACAACCACTATCGCGTCCAGTAACTGCACCGCCCAGAATTCCTCTGAACGCAGGTTAGCTGTCCCCAATATAAGCAATAGAACGCCGAAAGTGCTTAGGCCGATCCAGCGCTTAATGCCAATACCAGGATAAAGCCATTTTAGGATACCAGGATTTTCCGCTCGCATTTTATAAAATTATTTGTGTTAAAAAACAGCGCTGAAGCTAAATCTTCTTTTCGTCTTCCTGCGTGATGATCTTAATCACGGATTTTTCATCAAGACAGGTGCGCAGCGTATCCCGGAAATATTTATCCTTGAGCAGACGAGATATTCGGGCTAACGCCTTAAGGTGCGGGCCGGCGGAATCCCGGGGAGCGACTAATAGGAAAAAAATGTAGGCTAACTCCCCATCCAGGGAATCAAAATCAACGCCTTTCTTGGAGAGGCCGAATGCGGCTACTAATTTGTCCACACAGTCAGATTTGGCGTGCGGTATGGCGATACCCTGGCCAATGGCAGTTGAACCCAACGCTTCCCTGGCCATCAATGATTCAATAAGCTTGGCGCGGTTGCGTTTTTCTATATCGCCGGATTCGATGAGCAAATCAACCAGCTCTTTTATCACATCCTCTTTCTTGGTGGATTTTATATCGGTGAGAATCGCCTTCTTAGAAAGAAACTCCATAATCTGCATCTTAAGTTCTCCTTTCAATGGATTATTAAAGTTTAAGCGGGAGACGGGGTTCGAACCCGCGACATCAACCTTGGCAAGGTTGCGCTCTACCAACTGAGCCACTCCCGCAATTAGGTTTTAGAAAAAACATATTGGGCGGAAGAGGATTTGAACCTCCAAGGGTTACCCCAATAGCTCCTAAGGCTATCGCGTATGCCAATTCCGCCATCCGCCCGGAATTTTTCCTCTTTCCACCTGCAAACCACTTTGATAGCCTGTGGTATTGTGAGCGTGCATTAGAAATTTTTCGGCAAATGTGTGCAAGGAATTACGACGAACGAAGGACACTCTTAAAACGTAAGCTAAGTCCGAGAGTGAGTCGTAAACCGCAGCACACGGCGAAAAATTTCAGCACGCGAGCAATACCATAGGATATCAAATTTTATTGAGCCTCCCGCGACTCGAACGCGGCACACCCACATTAAAAGTGTGGTGCTCTACCGGATGAGCTAGAGGCCCAAATTTAATAAACTTATTATTAGAACTCCAGTACCTCTTTTTCTTTATTCTTCAGGAGTTCGTCGATCTTAGCGATATATCTATCTACGGCTTTCTGCAATTCCTCAATACCGCGAAATTTATCGTCCTCGGAGATAAGCTTATCCTTCTCCAGCTTCTCTATCGCTTCCTTGGAATCCCTTCTGATCGTGCGCAGGGAAACCTTGCCGTTTTCAGCCATTACATGGATCATTTTGGCCAGTTCCTGGCGCCTTTCCTTAGACAGCTGAGGCACGGATAAACGGATCAGTTTGCCATCATTAGAAGGGGAAATACCAAGGTTTGATTTTAAAATAGCTTTTTCGATCTCAGGGATAGCTGACGGATCCCAGGGCTGGATGACGATCAGGTGCGCGTCAGGCGCAGATATCGCCGCCAGTTGCTTGAGCATCGTCAATGTCCCGTAATAATCAACATGCAGGCCTTCCACAAGAGTCGGCGACGCTCTACCCGTACGCACTTCATGGAATTCGCGGGTCACTGACTCAAAAGCCTTCTTCATTTTCTCTTCATTAGTATGTAAAACGTCCTTGGCGGTCATTTTGAATTTACCTCCGGTTATTGCACTATCGTGCCGATCTTCTCACCGAAAACCACGCGCTTGATATTACCAACCTTGTTCAGGTTAAACACCACGATGGGCAGTTTATTATCCATGCACAAACTGACCGCCGTAGCATCCATTACTTTCAAGCCTTTTTTAAGCACATCAATATATTTCAGGCGCATAAATTTGCGCGCTTCTTTTACCTTCATCGGGTCGGCGGAATACACTCCGTCAACTTTAGTCGCCTTCAATATCGCGTCGGCATCGATCTCCATGGCCCGTAAAGCAGCCGCGGTATCGGTAGTGAAATACGGATTGCCTGTGCCGGCGACAAAGATGACCACGCGGCCCTTTTCCAGGTGGCGGATCGCCCTTCTGCGGATGTACGGCTCAGCGATCCTTTCCATATCAATAGCTGTCATCACGCGCGTAGGCACGCCTAATTTCTCCAAAGCGTCCTGCAAGGAAAGCCCGTTGATTACCGTGGCCAGCATCCCCATGTAATCGGCTACCGAACGATCCATATTCAAGCCCCGCGAAGCCGTATTTTCCTGGCCGCGAAAGATATTGCCCGCGCCCAGGACAACCGCCACATCCACGGAAAGGTCCCTGATCTCTTTAAGCTGGCGGGCAATGGATAAAAGCACCTCCTGGTCTATACCATGGGTCTTTTTACCCTGTAGAGCCTCGCCGCTTAGCTTGAGTACTACTCTTTTGTAAACCGGTTGGGCCATTTATTCGCCGATCTTGTAGCGGATAAACCTGCGGATAACGATATTTTCGCCGATTTTTGCCACTATACTTCCCAGATAATCCTTGATCGTCATAGACGGATCTTTGACGAAAACCTGCTCAAGCAGGCAATTAGACTTATAAAAATCTTCCTTGCTTTTCTCGTGCTTTAAAACTTCCTCCGGCACTTCTTCTTTCTTGATGTAACCGGGGTTTGTGGCGGCTATCTGCATAGCCACATCTTTGGTAAATTGCGCGAAATCCGCGTTGCGTGCGACAAAATCCGACTCGCAGTTAGTTTCCAGTAGAACGCCGATCTTATTGCCATGGTGAATATACGCGTCCACGCGGCCTTCTTTGGCGGCGCGGCTCTGTTTCTTAGCGGCGATCTCTAAACCCTGCTTGCGTAACAATAATACCGCCTGCTTGATATCCCCCTTGGTCTCAATGAGAGCCTTCTTGCAATGGCCGATGCTTGCGCAGGTGATTTCCCTTAATTCCTTGATCGTATCAACAGAAATATTCATTTTAAAGATTACCCCTTCTTTCTTGGTTTTATTTTTGATTCAGGCACTTTCACGTGGCCCTTCTTAACCGCCTTGGCATCTGTTTCCGCAGGCTGGCTTTCCTCAACGATCTCTTCTATCTCTTTGATCTTTACCTCTTCTTCCGGCAATACTTCCGGTAAGATCTCTTCCTTGGGAGTTTCCGCTTTGGCATCCTGCGCCTTAGCTCCATCCTGGGCAAGATAAGAAAGGAATTTCTTCCTTCCCTCAATGATCGTATCGGTAATGATCGTCGTTACCGCGCGGATAGATTTAGTGGCATCGTCATTGCCGGGGATCGGATAATCCACCAGGTCGGGGTTGGAATTCGTATCGATCAGGCCAATGATCGGTATCTCAAGCCTGCGCGCTTCCAAAACCCCTGTTTCCTCTTTCTTGGTATCCACCACGAAAACAGCCTTGGGCATCCTTTCCATAGGCACGATACCTGAAAAATTCTTGTTCAGCTTAGCCAGCTCTTTTTCCAGGCGGGCCACTTCTTTCTTGGTCAGCTTGGCGAAAGTGCCGTCTTCGCGCATCTTCTCGATCTCTTTTAAACGGTTAATGCTCTTTTTGATCGTGGCAAAATTTGTGAGCATCCCACCGGGCCAGCGTTCTGTAACATAGTACATTCCGCAGCGGATGGCTTCCTGCTTGATCACATCCTGCGCCTGCTTCTTGGTCCCCACGAAAAGAACAAATTCGCCTTTACTGGTTATATCCATTAAGAAATCCCGGGCAGCGTTAATACAGGCCTCGGTCTTTTCCAGATCGATGATGTAAATACCGCTTCTTGCGCCGAAAATGAATTTCTTCATTTTGGGATTCCAGCGCTTGGTCTGGTGCCCAAAATGCACCCCTGCTTCTAATAATTGCTTGATCAATTCTGATGGCACGTTTCTACTCTCCCTTTCATTTGCTGGTTAATATGCGCTTTTTGCCTCACCTTGTGGCATAAAGTGAATTTTATGATTATAACAAATTATTTTTCAAGTTGCAACTATTTTTGTAGCTCTTGAGCCTGATAAAGCCGTTTATAAAGCCCATCCTTTTCCAGCAGTTGGGAGTGCATACCCTCTTCTATGATCTGCCCCTTATCCAGGACAACGATCCGGTTGGCGTTACGCACGGTAGAAAGCCTGTGCGCGATGGTTACTGTCGTCCTGCCCTCTACCAGGCTGTCTAAAGCCGCCTGCACCAGGCGCTCGCTTGCTGAATCCAACTGCGAGGTAGCTTCGTCAAGGATCAAGATCGGCGGGTTCTTTAAAAGGGCGCGCGCGATGGCGATCCGCTGGCGCTCGCCTCCGGATATCTTTACGCCCCTATCGCCAATAATCGTATTATACCCATCCGGGCAATGCTCTATAAAATCATGGGCAGACGCTTTTCTGGCCGCGGCGATGATCTCCTCAAGGGAAGCGTCAGGCTTACCATAGGCGATATTGGCCTTGATCGTGTCGTTAAAAAGTATCGTCTCCTGGTTAACGATGCCGATCTGGTTACGCAAAGACTTTAACTGGAAATCCTTGATATTCACCCCGTCGATCAGGATCACCCCCTCCTGGGGGTCATAAAAACGCGGGATAAGGTCAACCAGCGTGGATTTGCCCGAGCCGCTTGGCCCGACGATCGCCACCATCTGGCCGTATTCAACTTGGATATTTATGCCTTTTAAGATCTCATTATCAGCGTACCTGAAATGTATATTTTTGAACTGGATACCCTTTTTAAAATCCGTAAGCACGGCTGCCTGAGGATAATCCTTTACACTGGGCACGGTTTCTAAAACTTCATGGATACGCTCACTGGCGGCCATCGCCTGCTGGTTTAAAGCGTTTACCTGGCTAAGTTTCTTAAAAGGCCTGATCAAACTTAATAAAGACCCCAAGAACAGGCCGAAAACGCCGAAAGAAAGCTTGCCGGCGATAACTTCCTTGCCGCCCCAGAA
>Ga0153915_10001859_pt1 | contig 19391 bp, 18 predicted proteins | sample Opewatmetagenome_2_FD_107003 | JGI IMG/M metagenome (GOLD analysis project Ga0153915, IMG submission 107003) | Freshwater wetland microbial communities from Ohio, USA - Open water 3 Core 3 Depth 3 metaG | ecosystem: Environmental > Aquatic > Freshwater > Wetlands | place: USA: Ohio, Lake Erie...
GTCCCATGGCCAAAGAGATCGAAAGAAAATTCCTCGTCAAGGGGAAAGGCTGGAAGGCGGGGGCGGCGGGGACCGTCTACCGCCAGGGATACCTTTCATCGGTCAAGGAGAGAGTGGTCCGGGTTCGGACCATCGAAAGCAAGGGCTTCCTGACCATCAAGGGCATCACCAAGGGGATCTCCCGCTCGGAGTTCGAATACGAGATCTCGGTCGATGACGCCAACACCATGCTCGACGACATCTGCGAAAAGCCGATCATCGAGAAGAAAAGATACAAGATTCCCGTCGGCGGGCTGGTCTTCGAAGTGGACGAGTTCTTCGGCGAGAACGAAGGGCTGGTCGTGGCCGAGGTCGAAATCGGCGACGAGAAGCAGAAGATCGATCTTCCCGAATGGGTCGGCGCGGAGGTGTCCGGCGATCCCCGGTACTTCAATTCCAATCTGATCCGCAATCCGTATAAGAAATGGCGGGCTTCGTGAAGATGAAAGAGAACGGCGGGTAGGATGGACAAGGAAGCCGCAGTCCCCGGCGGGCCGGAAGGCGCCGGTCCGGCCGAGGCCGCCCTGACCGACGAAGACCGCCGGTTGGACGAGCTGCTCGACCTGGACAAGCACAAGCTGTCCGCCATCCCGGAGCGGAAGGCGAACTCCACCGAGCGGTGGATGAAATATCTCGGCTTCCCGGCCGGTATCGCGGTTTTCCTCCTCCTCTACTACATGCCGCTCCCGGCCGGGCTGACCGCCTCGGGACAGGCCGTCCTGGCCTGCTTCTCCCTGGCCCTGATCTGGTGGATCTCGGAGCCGGTCCCGACCTACGTCACCTCCCTGATCCTGATGCTGGCCCTGGTCTTCACCAACGGCTGGGACGAGGATCACGTCCTGTCGGTCCTGGGCTATGACGTCATCTGGCTGAACGTCCTGGCCTTCGTCCTGAGCTCCATCCTGGTCAAGACGGCCCTGGCCAAGCGCCTGGCCCTGCACCTGATCATCCGCTTCGGGCACAACGCCTCGAAAATGTTCCTGGCTTTTATGATCCTCCAGCTCTGCCTGGCCCCGCTCATCCCGGCCACCGCGCCGCGCGCGGTCATGACCCTGCCTCTGATGCTGGTCGTGGCGGCCATCTACGGCTCAACCAGCGACAAGAGCAACGGCTTCGGGCGCAACCTGCTTCTGCAGAACCTGCTCGGCGTCAACATCTTCTCCTCAGGCTTCATGACCGGCAGCACGGCCAACTTGATCGCCATCTCGATGATCATGTCGCTCGGCGGCGCGAAGGTCTACTACACCGACTGGATGGTCGCCAACCTGCCGGTGGTGCTCATCACCATGGCCGCCATGTGGTTCATCGGCCCCCGCCTGCTCATCCGCCTCAAGCCCGAGGAGAAGAAGCCGATCATCCCGGGCGGCATCGACGCTCTCAGGCGCCAGCTGTCGCGCATGGGCAGGGTCTCCTTCCAGGAGAAGAAGGCGGCCGCGATCTTCGGGCTGGTCATCTTCCTGTGGGTGACCGACCGCTTCCACATGGGCTGGTTCGGGTTCGAGATCGATCCCGTGATGGCCGCCCTGGTCGGCGTCATCATCACTTTCCTGCCCAAGGTCGGCATCATCAAGTGGAGCGAGGCCGACATCCCCTGGCACCTGATGATCTTCAGCGCCGGGGCCTACGCCGGCGGGCTGGCCCTGGACAACTCGGGCGCGGCCAAGTGGGCCATCGGGAATCTGTTCAACGCCCTGCACATCGTCAAGGGGACGAGCTTCCTGCTGGTCTACGTGATCATCGTCGCCGTCAACATGTACTCGCACATGTTCTTCACCAGCAAGACCATGCGGACCATCATCATGATCCCCATGGTCATCGCCATTGCCCAACAGCTCGGCTACCCGGTCCTGTCGCTGGCCCTGCCGGCGGCCTTCACCATCGACTGGGTGGTTTCCCTGCCGATCAGCGCCAAGCCGAACGTCATCCTGTTCAGCACGGGGCAGTATTCGGTCCTTGACAACCTCAAATACGGCCTGGTCGCGGCCACGATCGGCATCGGCGTGCTGGTCGTCGCGGCCCTGACCTGGTTCCGCTGGCTGGGGATCACGCCATGATCGCGGAGAGAGCGGGAATGAAGACGAGAATCCTCTTCTGCGCGACGGCCGTCCTGGTCCTCGGCTTGACGGCCCTCGCGGCTGAGCTTCCAGGCTACCATGAGACCGTGAACATGCGCGCCGACGGCTCGGCCGAGGTCCGCCTGGCGTTCGACCTGCCGGCCGGCGGCGCGGCGGGGATGCTCATCCCCCTGAGCTGGGCCTCGCCGCGAAACGTGCGCGTGCAGGGCCCGGCGGGGGCGGCGGCGAGCCTCGTGACCAAGGACGGCTGGGGCTTCCTCGCCGTCGACGCGCCGGAAACGGCGGCCGGTACGCTCGTCGTTTCCCTCGAGGTCGATGGCTGCTTCAAGAGCGGCCGGCCCTCGGCCTTCGGGAACCGCGACCTCGGCTACCGCTTCCTCAACGTGACCTTCGACCGGATCGGCAAGTTCGGCGCCGAGCTCGTCCTGCCTCCGGGATACGTCTTCAACGACGTCGGCGACTTCGCTCCCAAGGCAGGCGCTCAGGGCGGGGGCGTTCCCTACGTCTTCGGCCGGACCGGCGGCAGGGACGTCGCCCGCCTCTCGGCCGAGGGCCTCAAGCTTGGGGAGGAAGTCCGGCTGTCCTGCACGTTCAAGAGCGCCCGCAGGCCGAAACCGCTCCTCTGCGTCCTGATCGTTCTGGCGGCCGCTTATCTCGTCTTCTTCCGCGGCCTATTGAAGAACGTGAGCGGCGCCGGCGCCGGCAAGCCCTGACGCGAGCCGCGGCATTCCGGAGGGAAACATGAGCATCATGAATTTCAACAAATCGAAGGTCCTCCAATCGCAGATCGACGAATTCCTGGATACCGTCAGCCGGGGCTCGATCATCTTCAGGCTGGGCATCAAGGAGTACCTGGACGGCCAGGCCGCCCGGTTCGAGAACGCCATCGTCGAGATCTCCAAGCTGGAGAACCGGGCCGACGAGCTCCGGCGGGCCGTCGAAAAGCAGCTGTACACCTATTCGCTCATCCCCGACATCCGCGGCGACGTCCTGGGCCTGCTGGAGAACATGGACACCGTGATCAACGCCGAGAAAAAGACCCTCATCCAGTTCTCGGTCGAGAACCCCGATATCCCCGCCGAGTACAACCGGGAGTATCTGGCCCTGGCCGAGGTCTGCATGAGCGCGGCCGAGGCCCTGGTCTCGGCCGTCCGGGCCTTTTTCCACGACTTCAACATGGTGGGCGATCACCTGCACAAGGTCTACTTCTTCGAGAAGGAGGCGGACAAGATCAGCGACCTCCTCAAGCGGAGCATCTTCCATTCCGGGCTCGAATTGAGCCGGAAGATCCATCTGCGCTATTTCGCCCTGCACATCGAGGATATCTCGGACCACGCCGAGGACGTGGCCGACCGCCTGAGCATCAGCACGATCAAGCGGAACTTCTGAGACGGGGCGCCGCATGATCTATTTCTTCCTCCTCAGCGCGGTGTTCCTGGGCTGGTCGCTCGGGGCCAACCACACCGCCAATGTCTTCGGAACGGCGGTCGCCTCCAAGATGGTCCGCTTCCGCACGGCCGCATTCGTCTGCAGTCTGTTCGTCGTCCTTGGGGCGGTTTTCGGAGGCGCGGGCACGGCCGCCACGCTGAGGAGCCTGGGCGCCGTCAACGCCATGGCCGGCGCGTTCATGGTCACCGCGGCCGCGGGCCTGTCCGTTTACTGGATGACCAAGCTGAAGCTGCCCGTGTCGACCTCGCAGGCCATCATCGGCGCCATCCTGGGCTGGAACCTGTTCTCCGGCTCGGCCACCGATTTCCACTCCCTGGCCCGTATCGTCCTGAGCTGGGGGGCGGCCATCGTCCTGACCGCCGCCTTCGCCGCCGTCCTGTACGTGCTGATCCGGGCCGCGTTGAAAAAGTCCCGGGTCCATCTCATCAAGTTCGATTTCTATACCCGGGCGGGGCTCATCATCGTCGGGGCCTTCGGGGCCTACAGCCTGGGCGCCAACAACATCTCCAACGTCGTCGGCGCCTTCGTCCCGATCACGCCCTTCCGGGACATCGGCGTGGCCGGCCTGTTCACCCTGAGCGGCGTCCAGCAGCTCTTCCTGTTGGGCGGCCTGGCCATCGCCCTGGGGGTGTACACCTATTCGGACAGGGTTATCCAGACCGTCGGCAGCGACCTGCTGAAGCTCTCGCCGCTGGCGGCCCTGGTGGTCGTGCTGGCCGAAGCGCTTGTCCTGTTCCTCTTCTCCTCCAGGGGCCTGGAAAGCTGGCTCATGGCCCGCGGCCTGCCGACCATCCCTCTTGTTCCCGTTTCGAGCTCCCAGGCGGTCATCGGAGGCATCCTGGGCATCGGCATCATCCGCAGGGGAAGGGAAATCCGCTTCAAGGTCCTGGGGGACGTCGCGCTCGGCTGGCTGGTCGCACCCATCCTGGCCGGGCTGATCACGTTCTTCGGCTTGTTCGTCCTGCAGAATGTCTTCGGTCTGGAGGTCTATCGCCGGCCCGCGGCCGCGGCGGCCGGCGGGGCCGCCCGGATGACCGTGACGGAGGCGCCGCAAACGACGGCCATCCCCGGATCGATCGCCATATCGGCAACGGAGAGGTCCGCCTTCTTCTGGGTTTCCTCGGGCAGCGTCAGCCTGCCCGGGGGACACACGCGCAATTAGATCTCGTAGAGCAGGAAAGGCTCCAAGTCGCGTTGACAGCCCTCTCGGCGATGTGATATAAATGGACTCCCCATAAAGGCTTCCGGAGGACACCATGGCGGATAAAAAGAAGGTTCTCATCATCGACGACGATCCGGACATCTGCGAATCCCTCAAGGCCATCCTCGACGGCAACGGCTTCGACGCCTCCACCGCCCTCAGCGGCAAGGACGGGCTCGCCGCCTTCCGCAAAGGGAACCCCGACATCGTCCTCTGCGACATGATGATGGAGGACATCGATTCCGGCGGCCAGGTGACGAAGATCATGCGGCAGGAGCGGCCGGCGACGCCCGTCTTCCTTCTGAGCACGATCGGCGACGCCACGGCCACGACGGTCGGTCTCGAGGCCTTCGGTTTCAGCGGCGTCTTCCAGAAGCCGGTTAACTTCGACCTCCTTCTGACCGTCATCGGACGCTACGCCAAGACCAAGTAGGGCCGGCTCACTTCCGGACGTCCCGCGCAAGCCCATGAGCGTATCCCTGGCGGAGATCTTCCGCCGCGAAAAAGATCTCGCTTCGTACCGTTGCGCCGTCATCGCCCTCGGCGGTGATTTCCCCTTCGCGAGCGCCGAGATGATCGCTCTCGGCGAGGCCTACTTCGAACGTTTCCCGGACCGCGAGCGCGGCCGCAACGCCGAGGAGGTTCGCCTGGGTTATGCCATCGCCCGCGTGGCCATCATCGAAAAAGTCATCCTCGCCGCCGCCCCGGGCCGCCGCGAATCGTACCGGGCGATGCTCGATGATGTCAGCCGCGTCGGGCCCCTCGTCGAGGCGCTCCTGCCGTCGGCCGGAGCCGCCGGCCTTCTGGCCGATTACGACGCCCTGCTCCGGGCCCTGACGGACCTGAAGACGACCATCGACGAGATTCCCAAGGGCATGGTCAAGGAACGCTTTATCGGCGGCATCTCCAATATTTTCAACATTCTCTATGTCCTCCGGATGAACCTCCGCTCGCGCGGCCGGGACTGAACGGTCCCGTCCGGACCCTTTACAGGCCGGGGAAGTTCTGGTATCTTATTTCCTATAATATTCCCTGCACGGCTGACGAGCTGAGTTTCAGCCTCGAAGACCCTCCGCCACTCGAGAGGGGGTTTTCTCTTGTCGGCCGGGCATCGGTCCGGTCGAGGCCCGCCGGCTGGGAAAATCCGGGTCAACATGTCGGAGGAGCCAAGCGGCATGAGCACTCTTACAGGCGTCTGCACCTTCTGCGGGACAGGCTGCGGCCATCTATTGAACGTCGAGGACGGCGCCGTCCGGGGCGTGTTCGCCTCGCCCGGCCATCCCGTCAGCCGGGGCCGGCTGTGCGTCCGCGGCTGGCACATCCACGAGCTCCTGGCGACGGAAGAGCGGATCGCCGCCCCCGCAATCCGCCGGAACGGCCGGCTCGAGCGCGTCTCCTTCGACGAGGCCGTCGCCTTCGCCGCCGAGCGCCTCGGCCGCTTCTCCGGCGACGAGATCGCCTTCCTGGCCTCGCCGCGCGCCTCGAACGAGGACAATTACCTCCTGGCCAAGCTGGCCCGGACGGTTTTCCGCTCGCCCCACATCGGACTCGCCTCCGACCAGGGCCACGGCGACGCCGCCGAGGTTCTCCTCGAGGGCGCGGGAATGCCGGCCATGCTCGGGGCCTTGACCGAGATCCGGCGGGCCAAGCTCATCCTCGTCGTCGGGGCCGATATCGCCAAGCTCAATCCGATCATCGGGAGCGAGCTCCACAGGGCCGCCCGCGGCGGGGCCGATCTCATCACTCTCAGCAGCCGCCGGACCCAGATCGCCAAGCTCAGCGGCGCGCATCTCTGGCTGAAACCGGGAGGCCTGCGGCACGCTCTGGCGGCCGCGGCCAAGATCCTCGTCGAGCGCGGCTGGCGGAACGAGGCGTTCGTCCGCGACCGGACCGAGGGCCTCGAGGACTTCGCCCGCTGTCTTTCCGGCCTCGACCTCGAAGCCCTCGCGGCGGCGGCCGGCCTGACCATGGTCGAGATCGAGGACCTGGCCCGCCGCCTGTCCCGGGCGCCGAGCGCCATGGCTTTCTTCTCGTCGGGCATCTCCGGCCTGGACCGGGCCTCGGTCGCCCTGCTCTATGACCTCTTCCTGGCCGCCGGCCAGGTGGGACGCGAGGGATGCGGCGTCAATCCCGTCCCCGGCATCTGCAACATCGTCGGGAGCTACGACGTGGGCGCCTCGCCCCGGTTCCTGGCCGGGCACCGCCGGGCCGAGGGGTCGGAGGCCGGGCGGACGCCGAGGGAGCTTCTGGCCGCGGAGCCGACGACTCTCAAGGCCCTGGTCGTGGCCGATCGCGACGAGGAGATCGTCCGGCACGCGGCCAGGATCAAGGGCCTCGAGTTCGTTCTCTACATCGGCGCCTACGACAACCCGTTCACGGATTTCGCCCACGTCGTCCTGCCGGCGGCGACGCCCGCCGAGGCCGATGGGACCTATACCAACGCCGAGCGCCGGATCCAGCTCAACCGCAAGAGGGTGGAGCCGCCCGCCGGCGTGCTCCCGGCCTGGCGCGCCTGTGCCGCGATCGCCGCGAAGCGCGGCGTTTCCTGGGATTATTCCTCGGCCGAGGACGTCATGGCCGAGATCGCCGGGGCCGTGCCCGCCTACGCCGCCGTCACTTACCCGAAGCTCGAGAAGAGCTTCGGCCTGCAGTGGCCGTGCGACGCCCGTCACGAATCCGGCACCGTCCGCCTGCCGCTGGAGGACCCGGGCCGCCGCCTGAAATTCGCGGCCGCCCGCGCCGACTTCGCCGCCCCGTCCCCGTCGGAGGCCTTCCCCCTGCTCCTCATGGCCGGCAAGGCGACCTACTTCTGGCACCGCAACAACATCATGAAGAAGACCCATATCCCGAAGCGGGAATACAACGCCCTCCTGCTCCTCTATCCCAGGGGCTTCGTCGAGGTCAATCCGGCCGACGCGAAGACGCTCGGGGTTCGGGACCGCGCCTCGGTCAACGTCGTCGCGGCCGGCGGCTCGATGCGGGTCTCCGTCCGCCTGTCCGGGGACGTCAAGCCGGGGACGGTTTACGTCCCCTATTTCATCGAGGACATGGTTCCCGGCTTCCTCAACGCGGCCGGCGCCGCGATCGACGAGGACCAGGATTCCGTGATTCCCGTGCGGATCGAGAAGGTGTGATCGTGTACATCCTGCCTAAAAACCAAGCCCGGGCCCTGGCCGCCGCCCTCGCCGAGGGCTATGAGCTCTACGGCCCCGTCCTCCACGGGATTTCCGGCGAGCCGCTGTTCGACCGGATCGGCGATCCGGACGCCATCCGTCTGGACGCGGCCATTCCCTACAATCCGCCCAAGACCGTCGTCTTCCCCCAGGCCGAGCGGATCCTGTCCTATCGCTATGACCGGGAAACGCGGCAGGCCGAGATCGTCCGCGACGACCTCGTCCGCCCCAAGGCCCTGGTCGGACTGCGGGCCTGCGATCTGGCCGGGCTCCTCTGCCTCGACCGCTTCTACCTCGGCCAGGAGTACGTCGACGAGGTCTACCGCGACCACCGCAAGAAGATGTTCATCGTCGCCAACACCTGCGTCCGGCCGTTCCCCCAGTGCTTCTGCGTCTGCACCGACAGCGGACCGGCGGCGCGGGAGGGCTACGACGTCGCCCTGACGGCCGTCGGCGATCACTATCTCTTCGAGACCGGGAGCGAGAAGGGCGAGGCCCTGGCCCGCAGGCTCGGCCTGAAAGAGGCCGGCCCCGACGCCGACGCCGTGAAGAAGAAAACGGTTGACGCCTCGATCGCCAGCTTCGACGCCGCGGCCACCGAGAACAAGGCCTGGATCTCGCGGGTCATGAACCGCATCACCACGGGCTTCATCGGCAACGACGTCTGGGAGTACATCGGCGATCAGTGCTTCGAATGCGGGGCCTGCTCGTTCGTCTGCCCGACGTGCTCCTGCTTCAACATCGAGGACCTCGCCGCCCGCGACGGGCGGACCGGACGGACGAGGTCCTGGGACTCCTGCTCCTACGAGGGATACACGCGCATGGCCGGCGAGCACAACCCCCGCCGCCCCGTCGAGGACCGCCGCAACAAGCGCTTCTTCTGCAAGCTGTCCTATTCCCAGTCCAAGAAATACCTCCGGCCGGGCTGCGTCGGCTGCGGCCGCTGCGTCCGGGTCTGCCCGGGAGACATCGGCATGTCCAACGTCGTCACGTACATCCGGCGCGAGATCACCAAGGCAGGTGCGAAATGAGCGGAGCCAACCCCGGCGCCATCGTCACCGTTCCGGAGATCGCCGTCATCGACGAGATCAAGGACGAGATCGAGGACGTCCGGACGTTCTACTTCTCCTTCGAGAACAGGGAGATCGGGCGCAACTTCCGCGTCAAGTCCGGCCAGTTCGTCATGTGCACCGTCTTCGGGGCGGGGGAATTCGCCGTCTCCCTGCCGTTCAGCCCGGAGAACGATCGCCCCCACCTGTCGGTCCGACAGGTCGGCCAGGTCACTCGGGCCCTCCACGAGCTCCGGGCCGGGGACAAGATCGGCATCCGCGGCCCCTTCGGCAACGGCTTCCCGTTCGAGGCGATCAAGGGCAAGAACGTCATCTATGTCGCCGGCGGCATCGGCCTCATCCCGCTCCGCTCGTCCATTGTCCATGTCCTCCAGCACCGGGCGGATTTCGGCCGCATCCTCCTCCTCTACGGCTCGCGCTCGTCGAGAGAGCTGATGTACCGCGACATGATCGCCCGGTGGCGGAAGACCGAGGGCTTCGAGACGCACTTCTCCATCGACCGGCCCGAGCCGGGCTGGACCGAACACGTCGGCTTCGTCCCCACCCTCGTCGGCCCGGCCGCGATCCCGGTCAAGGACACGGTCGCCTTCGTCTGCGGCCCCCCGGTCATGTTCAACTCCGTCATCAGGGAACTGCTGGCCGCCGGGCTCAAAGACGACGCCATCATCTCGACGCTCGAGCGGCACATGAAGTGCGGCATCGGCAAGTGCCAGCACTGCGCCATCGGCCGGACGCTGGTCTGCACGGACGGCCCCGTCTACACCTACAAGCAGATCAAGACCCTGGGGGAGCAGATCTAGGGGACGCCATGACCGGATTCGAAGATATCCTGAGAGAAGGCGCCTGCCTCGTCGGCACGGGGAATCCGCTGCGCCGGGACGACGGCGTCGGCCCTTGGATCGCCGAGCGCGTCCGGGAAGCGTCCGTTCCCGTCATCGACGTCGAGGATGTCCCCGAGAACTACGTCAGCGACATCGCCCGGGCCGACGGCCGGAACGTCGTCTTTATGGACGCCGTGGCCGCCGAGCTCGCCCCGGGGACGATCCTTTTCGCCCCCCTCGACGAACTCGGGGAGCCGGCCGGCCTGACGACGCACAAGCTGGCCCTCTCGCTCTGCGGCCGGGTCCTGGCCGCGGCCGGCAAGAGGATTTTCCTGCTCGGCATCGTCCCGGGCGACCTCGAATTCGGCCCCGGCCTCACCCCGGAGGTCGAACGGGCGGCCTCTTCGGTCCGCGACGCCATCCTCCGGACGTGCGGCCGACCCAGCCAGGAGAATCGCCATGCACGCTGACATCTTCGCCAGGCTCTTCCTCGCGCTGGGCCTGCTCCTTGCCGCGGCGGTCGTGACGCCGCTCGCCGCCCGGAAAAGGACGCTGGCGGGCGTCGTCAACCTCGTCCTCGTCTCGGCTTCGGCGGTCCTCCTGCTGACGGTCGGCTTCGAGGCCGTCTTCGGCCACGGCGCCCCCGCCGCCCGCTCCGTCGCCCTCGGCCCGCTGGCAATCCCGTTCCTCGTCGACGGCTTTTCGGGGATCTTCCTGGCCGTCATCGCCTTCCTGGCCGTGATGAGCGCCGTCTACTCCATCCGCTACATGGACCACTATCCGGAATACGGCCTGGGCGTGTATTACCTCTGTTACCCGCTGTTCATCCTGGGGATGGCCGCGCTGGTCACCGTCGACGACCTGGCCGTCGGCTTCACCCTGGCCTGGCAGGTCATGACCGTCGCCTCGTTCTTCCTTGTCCGCTTCGAGCGCCGGAAGAAGGAGAACGTCCGCAGCGCCGCGAAGTACCTCGTCCTCATGGAGCTCGCCTGGCTGCTCGTCGTCGGCGGGACCTTCTTCGTCAACGGCTACAAATTCGGCCAGCCCCTGGCCGAAATCGCCGCCGGGCTCGGCGCGACGGGCGGCCTGCCGCTGGCCGGCTTCTTCGCCTTCCTCCTCGTCGGCTTCGGCCTGAAGGCCGGCGTCTGGCCCCTCGGCCAGCTCTGGCTGCCCGACGCCCACTCGATCGCCCCGTCGCCCGTCAGCGCCCTGCTGAGCGGGGTCATGCTCAAGACCGGCATCTACGGCCTGATGAGAACCTTCCTGTTCATGACCCCGACGGCCAACGCGGCCTTCGACGGACGGACCTGGGGCCTCGTCATCGCCTCCGTCGGCGCGGCGACGCTTCTCATCGGCACGGTCCAGTCGATGAAGCAGAGCGATGCCAAGAGGCTCCTGGCCTACAGCTCGATCGGCCAGATCGGCTACATCGTCCTGGCCACGGGCGCCGTCCTCTTCCTGGGGACGGCGGGGCAGCCGGCCCTGCGGATACTGGCCGTCGCGGCCGCCGTCGGCGCCCTCTATCACGTCCTCAACCACGCCATCTTCAAGGGGCTGCTCTTCCTGACGAGCGGCAGCATCCTTTATGCCACGGGGACGAAGGATCTCAACAAGCTCGGCGGTCTCATCCGCTTGATGCCCGTCAGCGCGGTCATCGCCGGGATCGCCTCGCTCGCCATTTCGGGCCTGCCGCCCTTCAGCGGCTTTTCGAGCAAGTGGACGATCATCTCGAGCTCCCTGCTGGCCGGGGACGGAACGGTCGCCCTGGTCCTCTTCGGCATCATCGCCCTGTTCACCAGCGCCGTCACGCTGGCCTGCTACGTCAAATTCTTCGGCATGGCCTTCACCTCGGCCGGCTCGGAATGGAACATCGGCAAGCCTGTCCGCGAGGTGCCGGCTTCGATGCTCGCCCCCAAGCTGGTGATGACGGCCGTCTGCCTCGTCCAGGGGCTCGTCCCCGCCCTGTCCATCGGCCTCGTCCTGGCCGGACTCAGACGGTCCGAGGGCTTCCTCCTGGCCGACGGCGTCGCCGCCTCAGGCGCTCCGTTTTCGACGTCGATCCTGGGCGTGCGCCTGACCGGGCTCAACGGCCTGCCGCTCAACGCGGCCGCCGCGCCGCTCGTCGTCCTGTTCGTCCTCGGCGCGGCCCTGGGGCTGGCGGTCCTGCTCCGGAGAGCGGGGGGTTCGAAAGAGGTCGAAGCGCCAACCTGGCTCTGCGGCTACCAGGAGCTGAATGACGCCAATCGTTACGCCGATCGGGGCATGTTCTCGGCCCTGCGCGGCCTGTTCAAGTTCGCCGGCGGCAAGAGCGGCAGGTAGAGTAGGGAGATCAGCATGGATGCCATCGCCAGGATCACGACAGAGCTCAACGGCCGTTTCGGCGCCGACATCAAAGGCGAGGAATCGCCGTCGCCGGCCCGGCTCTTTGTCGACATCGACCGCCGGGCCCTGCGGGCCGCCTCGCAGGCGCTTCGCGACCTCGGAGGGCGCTACATGGTCGGCATCGGCTACGACGAAATCGCCCGCAACGGCACGCTCGGGCTCATCCACACCTTCGCCTTCGACGCCGACCACCTCGTGGTCGTCCTGCGGACGTCGGCCCCGGCCGCCGATCCGGCCTTCGATTCCATCACGCCCGACATTCCCAACGCCGGCTGGTCCGAGCGCGAGTGCCGCGACCTGCTCGGCATGAAATTTCCCGGGCACCCCAAACCGAAGAAGCTCATCCTCGCCGACGACTGGCCGGACGGCGTCTATCCCCTCCGCAAGGAGGTCCCTTACAACCTCGAGCCGCCGGCCGCCGAGGATGTCGCCTACGAGCTCGACGAGGCTCCGCCCGGGACGACGGTCGTCCCCGTCGGGCCGTTCCACGTCAGCCTGCACGAGCCGGCGCACTTCGCGGTCTACGTCGACGGCGAAACGATCAAGGGCTGCGATTACCGGGGCTTCATGACCCACCGGGGCATCGAAAAGCTCTGCCAGACGCAGGTCAGCTACAACGAGGTCCCCTTCGTCGCCGAGCGCATCTGCGGCATCTGCGGCTCGGTCCACGCCGTCTGCTACTCCCAGGCGGTCGAGGCGGCCGCGGGCATCAGGATCTCGCGGCGGGCCGAGTACATCCGGACGATCATGCTCGAGATCGAGCGTCTCCATTCGCACCTCCTCTGGCTCGGCGTCGCCGGCCACCTCATCGGCTTCGACACGGTCTTCATGCAGGCCTGGCGCGTCCGGGAGAAGATCATGTGGCTCGCCGAGCGGATCACCGGGAACCGCAAGACCTACGGCATGGTCCTCATCGGCGGCGTCCGCCGGGACATCACGCCGGAGATCCGGACCGACATCGAGGCCGCCCTCGTCGTCCTCGAGAAAGAGGTCCTCACCCTGAAGAACTCGATCATCGGGGACGGGGCCATCCACCGCCGGACCAAGGGCGTCGGGCGCCTGTCGAAGGAGGAAGCCGCCCGCTGGAGCCTGGTCGGGCCTGTGGCCCGGGCCCGCGGCCTCGGCCTCGACGCGCGCAAGGACCATCCGTACGCCGCCTACGACGACATGACCTTCGATGTCCCGGTGGTCGACACCTGCGACGTCTGGGGGACGCTCGTCGTCCGCGTCCTCGAGATCTTCGAGTCCATCGGCATCCTTCGCCAGGCCCTGGCCAAAATGCCGGCCGACGGGCCGCTGCTCAGCGTGATCCCCGAGGCCCTGCCGCCGCTCCGCCACGCCGTATCCATGGTCGAGGCCCCCCGCGGCGAGGCGGTCCACTACGTCATCACCGGCGAGGAGAACCGGCCCGAGCGCTGGCGCGTCCGGGCCCCGACCTACCCGAACCTCCAGGCGGTGCCGGCGATGCTCCTCGGCAACCAGTTCGCCGACTTCCCCATCATCCTGGGCAGCATCGATCCCTGCTTCTCCTGCACGGACCGGGTGGCCGTCATCGACGCGAAATCGGGCGCGCGGCGCGTCCTCGGCCGGGCCGAGCTGGAGGGCATGTCGCGCCGGCCGGAAGCCGGGAGGAGCCGGTCATGAGCATCGTCGCCATCTTCATCAACATCATCCTCTTCCTCCTCCTCGCGCCGCTCTTCGACGGCGTGATGCGGAAGATCACGGCCCGGGTCCAGTCCCGCCAGGGCCCGCCGGTCGTCCAGCCCTACTACGACCTGTTCAAGCTGCTCGGCAAGGAGAGGATCGTTTCGGCCCGGAACTGGGCCTTCCGGCTGGCTCCCCCGACCGCGTTCGCCTCGATCCTGACCGTCGCCGCCCTCGTCCCCTTCGGGTCCAGGCTGAATGCCCTGGGCGGGCGCGTCGACGCCATCACCCTGGTTTACCTGCTGACCCTCGGCGGCGTCGCCGTGCTCCTGGGCGCCCTGGCCAGCCGCAACACCTTCGCCGCGATCGGCGCCAGCCGCGAAACCGTGACGATGGTCATGGTCGAGCCGGTCCTGGCGATGACCCTCATCCTGGGCGCCGTCCGGGCCAAGAGCTTCGGACTGGGCTCGGCCGTCTTCGGCGCGGCCGGGGCGGGCACCAGCCCGTCGACCCTGGTCATGATGGCCGCCTACCTCCTGGCCCTGCAGGCGTTCGTGGCCAAGCAGCCGTTCGACATCTCCGAGGCCGAGATCGAGATCCTCGAAGGGCCGTTCATCGAGTACAGCGGGCCGGACTACGCTCTGTTCCGATACGCCATGATGATGAAGCAGATGTTTTACGCCTGGCTCTTCGTCGCCGTTTTCGCGCCGTTCCTGCGGACGGGCTTCTACGCCGGCGACATCCTAGCGCAGCTGGCCGGGACGCTGGTCGTCTTCGTCGTCATCGCCCTGGTCGGCTCGACCAATCCGCGCCTGCGGATCGACCAGGCGGTCAAGATCTACGCCGTCCTGATCCTGATCGCGCTGGGCGCGGTCGGACTGGCGGTCGCCGGAATGTGAGGCGGCTCGGGAGAGATACCATGTGGCTGACAAGCAAGATCAAGCAGGTCCTGATGGTCATGAAGCCCGGCGTCGTGACCCTCCGGTATCCGTTCGCGCCGCGTCCGGCGCCGGAAAATTTCCGCGGCCGGCCCCAGTGGGACCACGCCAAGTGCGTCGGCTGCGGCGGCTGCGCCAACCACTGCCCGGCCCGGACGATTATGGTCCGCGACCTCTGCCAGGAGATCCGGGTGCTCCTCTACGACGGCGCCCGCTGCACCTACTGCGGCCGGTGCGCCGATGTCTGCCCCGAGAAGGCCATCGCCATGACCGGCCGGTTCGAGCAGGCGACCGGCGATCGGAACGATGTCACCGAAAGGCTGGAGCTGTTCATGCTGACCTGCCAGCGCTGCGGCCGGTGCTACGACATGGAGACGCCGAATGCCGTCGACAAGCTCGGCCTGACCGGCTACCGCTACGACAGCCTCGAGGCCCGGACGGTCCTCCGCCGGGCGACGGACCGCTTCGAGCCGAAGGAGCTCGATGCGACCGAGCGTTACGAGCGGCCGGAAACGACAGGAGACTGACATGCTGGCCAAGATCGCCAAGAAATGCTTTCCCAGGTCCCTCTGGGTTTACCACTGCAACAGCGGCGCCTGCAACGGCTGTGACATCGAGATCCTCAACATCCTGACGCCGTATTACGACGTCGAGCGGTTCGGGATCAAGCTCGTCGGCTCGCCGCGCCACGCCGATGTCATGCTCCTGTCGGGGGCCGTGACCCGGCCGACCCTGCCGCTCGTCAAGAAGGCCTACGCCGCCATGCCCGGCCCGAAGCTCGTCTTCGGCATCGGTTCCTGCGCCCTGGGCGGCGGCTGCTGGTTCGACACGTACAACGTCACCGGGGGAGGGGCCACGGCGGTTCCCGTCGACTATTACGTCCCCGGCTGCCCGCCGCGGCCGGAGGCCATCATCTACGGCGTCGCCCTGGCCCTCGGCCTGGTCGACAAGAAGGCCGCGCCCGTGGAGCTCAAGCAGGTCGAGTTCCCCATCGACATATACGAGAGGAACAAGGCCTGGGAGGAGCGTAACGTCATCTACAAGGTCTTGAACCCATGAACAATAAAATTCTCATCGTCGACGACGATCGGGACCTCGTCGCCGGCCTGTCCCAGGTCCTCAAGGGGAACGGTTACGACGTCGCCGTTGCCTACAGCGGGGCGGACGGTCTCCGGGCGCTCCTGGCGGAGCGGCCTGACCTGGTCGTCCTGGACGTCATGATGGAAACGGACACGGCCGGCTTCGAGGCGGCCGACGTCATCCGCAGCCGGCGGGAGACCTCCAGGTATAAGGAATTCCGGGACATCCCCATCATCATCCTCACGGCCATCGACCAGGTGACCAACTCCCGCTTCTCCATGGACCAGACGGACAGCTTCCTGCCGGGGAAAAACGACTTCATGACCAAGCCCGTCGATCTCGACGAGCTTCTGGCCAAGGTCGCTCGCGCCCTGCAATGATCCACTCCATCCTCCGCTCGAACATCCGCTTCAAGCTCATCTTCAGCCTGCTGGCCATCGTCTTCCTGTCCGGCGCGCTGTCGATCCTCATCGGCCTGAACGTCATCAACACGAACCTCATCCGGGACGCCTATGCGACCGTCCGGGCCAACCTGGCTTCGACGAGCGAGCTCTACCAGGAGGAGATCGACAACCGGTCGCGCATCATCCAGTACATGGCCGGGACGCCCGAGATCGTCCGGGCGGCGGCCAACCGCGACCGGGTCGCGCTCTACGAGAAGCTCTCCCAGATCCGGCGCGACTTCGGCTTCGACATCGTCAACGTCGTCGACGCCGGGGGGACCACCCTCGTCCGGGCCAACAACCCCGAGTCCTACGGCGACAGCATGACCGGCTACCGCACCATCCAGGAGGTCCGGCGGACGCACCTGCCGATCGCCGGGACCAGCGTCCTTGATTACGAGACCATCGCCCGCGAGGGCGGCGACCTGGCCTTTCGAACCCTCATCCCGATCGTCCCGACTTCGCACGCCCGGCGGAGGCCCACCCCGGTCGAGAACAGGGCCCTGGTCATCAAGATCGCCGCGCCGATCATGAGCGGGGAGAAGTTGACGGGCATCCTCTATGCGGCCATTCTCCTCAACAACAACGCCGAGTTCGTCGACCGGTTCAAGAGGCTCGTCTTCAAGGACGAGAAGATCAACGGCAAGGACGCGGGCACGACGACGATCTTCCTCGGCGATATCCGGGTGGCCACGAACGTCGTCGACGCCGCCGGCCGGCGGGCCATCGGCACGCAGGTCTCGGAGGAGGTTTACCGGCAGGTCTTCGAGGGCGGCACGGCCTGGCTCGGCAAGGCCTTCGTCGTCGACGACTGGTACATCTCCGGCTACACGCCGCTCTACGACTTCGACAAGAAGATCCTGGGCATGCTCTACGTCGGCGTCCTGAAGAAGAAGTTCGACGTCGTCATCCGGAACACGACGTTTTATTACCTCCTGGTCATCCTGGCCGCGACGCTCCTGGCCCTGGCCCTCTCGGTCTACCTCATCAACCTCTACACCAAGCCGCTGAAACGGATCATCGACGCCTCGACGGAGATGACCCTCGGCTTCTACCACCGCATCGCGGTCGACCCGCACGACGACGAGGACGCCCGGGCCCTGGGCCGGGCCTTCAACGGCATGGTCGACGCCATCGAGGAGCGCGACCGCCAGCTCAAGGAGCTGGCCGAGCGGACCATCCTCAAGTCGGAGAAACTGGCCTCGATCGGCCGCCTGGCCTCGGGCATCGCCCACGAGATCAACAACCCCCTGACGGGCGTCCTGACCTACAGCAGCCTCCTGCTCGAGGACATGAAGGGCACGCCGTACGAGGAGGACCTCAAGGTCATCTGCGACGAAACCCTGCGCTGCCGCAGCATCGTCCGGGGCATCCTCGACTTCGCCCGCGACACCAGGCCCGAGAAGACGTCGGCCGACCTCAACGAGATCATCGAGGACGCCCTCCGCATCCTGGAGAAGCACGTCACTTTCCAGAACATCGAGGTCGTCAAGGCCCTCGACCGCGGCATCCCGACGGCCAGCGTGGACGTCGGGGAAATCCGGTCGGTCATCAACAACCTGGCGGTCAACGCCGCCGACGCCATGCCCCACGGCGGCCGGCTGACGATCACCACGTCCGTCGAGCCGGGGACGGGGATGATCGTCATCACCGTCGCCGACACGGGCGTCGGCATCAGCGGGGAGAATCTGAACAAGATCTTCGAGCCGTTCTTCACGACCAAGGAGCGCGGCCAGGGGACGGGATTGGGACTGCCGATGGTCTACGGCGTCATCCAGCGCCACGGCGGCCTGATCGACGTCCGGAGCAAGGTCGGCGTGGGCACGGAATTCATCATCAAGCTGCCGCCGCGCTGAGGCGGCCGGGGAGAAGCGACATGGCCGTCAAACTGCTGTTCATCGACGACGAGGACATCGTCCTCCGGAGCTCCCGGCGCATCTTCGCCGGCACGGATTACGAGATCGACACGGCGCCCTCCGGCGACCAGGGCCTGGCCATGGCCATGGCCAAGGGCTACGACATCGTCGTCACCGACCTCAAGATGCCCGGGCTCGGCGGCATGGAGGTCCTCAAGGCCCTGCGCCGGGACCGGCCCGGGACGACGGTCATCATCTTCACCGGCTATTCCAGCGTCGACACGGCCCGCGAGGCCCTGAAGAACGGAGCCTTCGACTATGTCCCCAAGCCGTTCACGCCGGGGGAGATGCGGAGCGTCGTCACGAACGCCATCGAGGCCCGCAGGAACGCCGCGGGGGCGAAGATGCTCGACCTCATGGCCATCGTCTCCCACGAGCTCCGCAGCCCGCTGGCCGCCGTCCAGACGACGGCGACGACCCTCTACCGGGGCTACTTCGGCAAACTCGAACCCGAACAGCAGAAGATCGTCGAGAGCATCCTCCGCAACTGCTCCTATCTCGAGGACATCATCCGCACCTACATCGACCTGTCGAAGATGGAGCTCGACGGCCTGGCCGCGTTCAAGCAGCGCGTCCCCTTCGCCTCGGCCGTCGTCGCCGAGGTCCTGAAGATGCCCGGCGTCAAGGACAACGTCCGGAAGATGGAGATCGTGACCGAGTTCGATGGCGATCCCGTCATCGACGGCGACCCGGCCCTGCTGAAGATCCTCGTCGGCAATCTGGTCAACAACGCCGTCAAGTACGGCGCGGAAGGGACGCCCGTCCGCCTCAGGCTCGGCCTGAAGGGCGGCGAGCTCGTCTTCTCGGTCCGGAACGAGGGCGTCGGCATCCCGGACGAATATCGGGCCAGGCTCTTCAAGAGGTTCGAGCGCCTGAAGCAGAAGGGGACGGAAGGCGTCAAGGGCTCCGGGCTGGGCCTATACATCTGCAAGACCATCGCCGACAAGCACAAGGGCCGCATCTGGGTCGAGGGCGAGGCCGGACGATGGGTCGAGTTCTTTGTCGCCCTGCCGGCCTCCGGCGGCGCCAGCGGCGAGCCGCCTGCTCCCGCGGCCAGGACTTCCCCCAATAATTAGGGTCATATTAGCCTAACCTCTGTTTTTGCTGTCAGTTGTGTGCGATTCCATGTGGAATCGCAAAAATGGGGGTACTTTTCAGTA
>Ga0153915_10001860_pt1 | contig 19384 bp, 22 predicted proteins | sample Opewatmetagenome_2_FD_107003 | JGI IMG/M metagenome (GOLD analysis project Ga0153915, IMG submission 107003) | Freshwater wetland microbial communities from Ohio, USA - Open water 3 Core 3 Depth 3 metaG | ecosystem: Environmental > Aquatic > Freshwater > Wetlands | place: USA: Ohio, Lake Erie...
CGCTTGTACTGGCCGTTGTCGCCGAAGACGTAGATCTGCCCCGCGCCCGCGCCGGTGGGGTTGAAGCCCGTGACGTAAACGTCGCCGCTATGGCGCTCTACGGTGATGCCTTCCGGATTCAGCGCGCCCGGTGGCAGCGTGGCGAAGCGCTGCACCGCGCCGCGGTCCCACGCCACGGCGCTGAATGAAATGAGACAGGCGAAAAGCAAACCGATGACGCGACCGACGATGGACATGGCTTCCTCCCCTTAAGTCGCATGACGCTACTCCCAGCGGAAGCACGAAGTCAATCGCCGTCTTGGCCGGACACGAACCTGCAACGAACGGCCGCTAGCTTGTCGGGGCCGCGCCGGCAGACGCACGCCGGGCGGCGACGCAATCCTCGTGACTTTTCATCTACCGATAATGGGAGTTTCAATGCTCAAGAAGACGACCCTCGCGCTTTGCCTTTCTGCGGCGACGCTGGCCGGGCCGGCCCTCGCCGACGACGGGCGCGGGCGCGAAGCGATTCCGCAGCTCGACCACGTGTTTCTCATCGTGATGGAGAACCATTCGGCGAGCGAGATCCTCGGCAACACGGCGCGCGCACCCTTCATCAACCAGTACGCGCACGCAGCGAACCAGGCGACGCAGTATTTCGCCGTCGGCCATCCCAGCCTGCCGAACTATCTGCACCTCGTCGGCGGCTCGAACTTCGGCGTGGCGGGCGATCCGAACCCGAAGTGGCACGACGACCCGGCAAGCCCCGGAACGGTGGTGCCGCTCGCGGGCTCGGGCGTCGATCTCGCTACCCCGGCCGCGCTGACCGGAGCGACCGGCGGGCAGGACATCCCCGCGGCGCCCTACATCGCGCTCACCATTGCCGACCAGCTGCACGCCATAGGCAAGACCTGGAAGAGCTACCAGGAGAGCCTGCCGCCGAGCGGCGCCGACCGCGTCGACTCGAGCGACGGCCTCTTCTCGAACCTGAGCACCGACATCAGCCAGGCCGACCTCGTGCGCCTCTACGCCGTGAAGCACAACCCGTTCGCCTATTTCGAGAGCGTGCAGAGGAACGACGAGCCCGGCAACAGCCTCGCCAACATGGCCGGCTTCGACGGGCTGCACGGCCTGTACGCCGACCTGCGCTCCGGCCACGTGCCGAACTTCTCGCTGATCGCGCCCAACCAGTGCCACGACATGCACGGCGTCGGCAACGGCGGCAACCTGTGCGCCAACGATCCGACCGTGATCGAGATGGGCGACGCCACTGTTAAGGCGCTCGTCGGCGCGATCAAGGCTTCCCCGGCATGGAAGGAAGGCAAGAACGCGCTGGTGGTGACCTGGGACGAGAACGACTTCAGCAACTCGCCGAACGTCGTGGTGATGATCGTCGACACCAATTACGGCCCGCACGGCGTGCAGAGCGCCACGCCGTACAACCACCACTCGCTCTTGAAAACCCTCGAGACCGGCTTTGGCCTCGAGTGCCTCAACCACGCCTGCGACGCCAATGTGCACGTGATGAGCGACCTCTTCGGCCGCGCCCCGCGGCGCTGAAAGAAGGTCCCCCCTGCCCTGCCGGGCAGGGGGTTCTACCTGCTAGTCGGCGAGCTTGTACATCGTTTCCGTGCGGTGGCACACGCGGGAGATCGTGGTAGCCGTGCCGTTCGTCTGAGTGGTCGTGATCTGCTCGACCGCCATGTCGGCGTTGGTCAGCGCGATCGTCCGGCCGTCCTTCGAAATCCTGCCCGTGAGCGGCGGCATTCCGACGGTGTCGACCGTGGCGCCGACGAGGCCGCTGCCCTTGGTGAAGGTCCCGTGCGAGCCCTGGCTGGTAAGGGTCAGCGTCCCGTCCGCATCGACTGTAAAGCTGTGGTCCTGCTGGATGGCGACGACGGCTCCGCCGCCGCTCTGGAAAGACCCCGGGCTGTTATAGAACGTCGACGGATAGGTGAGGCTGTAAACCATGGACGATCCATGCATCACCGACCCGTCGATCGTGCGGATTCCCGTATAGCTGAACGACTGCGGCTGCACGAACGAGCCGGCCTGCACGGCCGGCACGAATTCGAAGTCGCTGCGGAAGCCGCCCGAGGACCTCAGGCAGTTCCCGGTGCCGACGACCGCATAGCGCCCGCTCAGGCCGCTCTCGCTCAGGCTGTCGCGAATCTCCTGGTCGGCCTGCATGCGCGCAACCGCTTCCCCGTCGATGCGCGCGCCGAGCGCGTCGTCGGCCGCCTGCCGGGCCCCGGCTTCCGCCGGCAGGCCGCCGGCCTGGGCAAAGACTTCGGGCGCGCCCAGCGCGAGCGCGAGTGCGAGATAGACCGCGGTTCGACCTGCCTTCATGGCAACCCTCCCTGGGGTCTCGTGGATGAGGACCTCATTAGTAATTCCGATGCCGGGCACCGTAAATCCCATGAACGGGTGAGGCGCGCGAGGGCGGGCGCGGGTCATCTTTTTGCCCTTACGCGGCAGTAACATAGGCGACTGGAGGGGTTTTCATGCGTTGCAGAGGGGCTCGCGGTTTCACGCTCATCGAGCTGCTGGTCGTCGTCATCATCATCGGCCTGCTCGCGGGCTTCGTCGCGCCGCGCTACTTTTCGCAGGTCGGAAAGTCCGAGGTAAGCGTGGCCAAGGCGCAGATTGACGCGCTCGAGAAGGCGCTCGACACCTACCGACTCGACACCGGCCACTACCCGAGCACCGAGCTCGGCCTGAATGCGCTCGTGCAGCGCCCGGCGAGCGAGCCGAAGTGGTCCGGGCCCTACCTGCGCAAGGACGTCCCGCTCGATCCCTGGGGCAAGCCCTACGTCTACAAGATGCCCGGTGAGAAAGACGACTTCGACCTTCTCTCCTACGGCAAGGACGGGCAGCCGGGCGGGACCGGCGAGAACGCCGATCTCACCAACCACTAGGCCGCCATGCGCTACGAGCTGAAGGCCATCGCCCCGGGCGGCAACGTCGAGGCGCTCGACTTCCAGGCACCCGACGAAGCCGCGGCGGTGAGAAGCATCGAGGGTCGCGGCTACACAGTGCTCAGCGTGCGCGCCAAGGGCGCGCTCGGCGCGCCGTGGCGGTGCTCGAGCGCGCGCTTCCCGGTCGCGCTCTTCAGCCAGGAGCTCCGCGCGCTGGTGGGCGCGGGGCTGCCGCTGCTCGAGGCGATCGAGACGCTCGCGCAGAAGGAGAAGCGCGAGGAGTTCCGCTCGACCCTCGCGCGCATCGCGGCGGTGCTTCGCGAAGGCCAGCCGCTCTCCGCGGCGCTCGAGGAATTCCCGCAGGCGTTCTCGCCGCTCTACGTCGCGACCGTGAAGGCCGCGGAGAAGACGAGCGACCTCGCTCCGGCGCTCGCGCGCTACGTCGCCTACGCCGGGCAGATCGAGGCGGTGCGCAAGCGCATCGTCAACGCGTCGATCTATCCCGCGCTGCTCATGATCGTGGGCGGCATGGTCGGCCTGTTTCTCCTCCTCTACGTCGTGCCGCGCTTCGGCCACATCTACCAGGACCGCGGCGCCAACCTGCCGCTTTTCTCGCGGCTGCTGCTCGCCTGGGGAAACGCGATCGACCGGAACGGCCCGCTCGCGCTCGGCGTGCTGACCGGCCTGTTCGCGCTGGCCGCCTATTTCCTCAGCAGGGAGAGCGTGCGCAGGGCGATCGGCGATGCGCTGTGGAGCCTGCCCTCGATCGGCGAGCGCCTGAAGGTCTACCAGCTCGCGCGCTTCTACCGCACGATCGGCATGTTGCTGCGCGGCGGCCTGCCGCTGCCGCGCGCCATCGACATGGGCGCGGAGCTGCTGCACCCGCTGCTGCGCCACCGCCTCGCCGCCGCGAACCAGGCGATCCGCGAAGGCCGCGGCGTGTCGGCCTCGCTCGAGGCGCAGGGGCTGGTCACGCCGGTGGCGCTGCGCATGCTCGCGGTCGGCGAGAAGGGCGGCAACATGGGCGAGATGCTCGAGCAGATCGCCGCCTTCCACGACGAGGAGCTCGCGCGCTGGGTCGACTGGTTCACGCGCCTCTTCGAGCCCGTGCTGATGGCGATCATCGGCCTGGTGATCGGCGCGATCGTCGTGCTCATGTACATGCCGATCTTCGAGCTCGCGGGAAGCATGCAATGAGCGAAATCGCCGACCGGGTGAGCCCCGAGCAGATTGCCGAAGCGCGCTCCGCCGCCCGCGCCGCGCACCGCCGCGTGGTCGACGTGCTCGCGGAAACGCTCGGCCTCGAGCCCGACGCCTTCACCGCGCGCCTGGCGGCAACGCTTTCGCTCGAGCGCCTGGACATGGCGGCGCTGCGGCGCGCCGCACCGGCGTTCGACGTGCTGCCCTTCGCCGAGTGCTCGCAGCGCGGCTGCGCGCTGTTGCGCGCGGAAGACGGCCGGCTGAAGCTCGCCTTCGACGATCCTTTTTCCGGCGAGCTTCAGGCCTGGGCCGAGGAGCGGATCGCGCCCTCCTTCAGCTGGTGCCTCGCGCACCGCGGCGACCTCGTCGCCTTCCTGGCCAGCCACGAGGAGTCGCTGCGCGCCCTCGACGCGCTCGAGGAGGAGGCGCCGGCCGGGCCGGCCGAGAGCGGCCGCGTCGAGGACCTCTCGCTCAAGGCGATCGGCGACGAGTCGAGCGAGGTGGTGCGCCTGGTGCGCTCCACCCTGCGCGACGCGCTCATGATCGGCGCGAGCGACGTGCACCTCGAGACCCAGCCCTCGGGGCTCGCCATCAAGTTCCGCATCGACGGCATCCTCTCGCAGGTGAAGGCGCTGCAGGACCCGAAGCTCGCCGAGCAGGCGATTGCGCGCGTCAAGGTGCTCGCCGAGCTCGACATCACCGAAAAGCGGGTGCCGCAGGACGGCCGCTTCAAGGCGCTCGAGCGCGGCCGCGCGGTGGATTTCCGCGTGTCGATCATGCCGAGCATCCACGGCGAGGACGCCGTGCTGCGCGTGCTCGACAAGCAATCGCTCTACGAGACGACGCAGCAGCAGCTTTCGCTCGACTCGCTCGGCTTCGCGCCCTCCGACGTCAAGCGCCTGCGGCGCCTGTCGAACGAGCCCTACGGCATGCTGCTCGTCACCGGGCCGACGGGCAGCGGCAAGACGACGACCCTCTACGCCGCCATCAGCGAGATCAACAACGGCCAGGACAAGATCGTCACCATCGAGGACCCGGTCGAGTACCAGCTGGCCGGCGTGCTGCAGATTCCCGTGAACGAGAAGAAGGGCCTCACTTTCGCGAAGGGCCTGCGCTCGATCCTGCGCCACGACCCGGACAAGATCATGGTCGGCGAGATCCGCGACACCGAGACGGCGAACATCGCCGTGCAGTCGGCGCTCACCGGGCATCTCGTCTTCACCACCGTGCACGCGAACAACGTGTTCGACGTGATCGGCCGCTTCATGCACATGAACGTCGACCTCTACGGCTTCGTCTCGGCGCTGAACGCGATCCTCGCCCAGCGCCTCGTGCGCATGGTCTGCCCGCACTGCGCCGAGCCGTTCCGTCCCGGGCACGAGCTGCTCACGGAGTCCGGGCTGGAGCCGGTCGATGTCTCGTCCTGGAAATTCATGGCCGGCCGCGGCTGCCGCGAGTGCCGCGGCGCCGGCTACAAGGGGCGCAAGGCGATCGCCGAGCTCATGATCCTGAACGACGAGCTGCGCGAGCTCATCACCGGCCGCGCCCCCGTGCGCCAGCTCAAGGAGGCGGCGGTGCGCCACGGCACGCGCCTGCTGCGCGAAGCCGCGCTCGACGCCGTGCGCCAGGGCGAAACGACGTTGCAGGAAATCAACCGTGTCACCTTTGTTAACTAGGTTCCTTCCGGAGCACCGGGTCATCGGCTTCGCGCCGACCGGGCTGAGCGTGCGCGGGCAGAGCATCGCGTGCGATCCCGCTTACGGACCCGAGCCGTGGCACGGCGCGCTCGCGCGGCTGCAGGAAATGGAGCTCGGCAAGGCGCGCGTGACGATCGAGCTCTCGTGCCATTTCGTGCGCTACGCGCTCGTCCCCTGGAGCGAGGCGCTCGCGACGCCCGCGGAGGAAGAGGCGTACGTACGCCATCACTTCGCGCGAATCCACGGCGAGCGGGCAAAGAGCTGGGCCGTGCGCGCGGCCGAGGCCGCGCCGGGCGAGCCGCGCCTTGCGAGCGCGATCGACTCCGCCCTTTTGGCTTCTCTGAAGGAAACTTTCAGGGGAAAACAGGCGAAGCTGGTTTCCGTCCAGCCCGTGCTCATGAGCCGGTTCAACGCTGCGCGCAAGGCGCTGCCGCCGGGCGGCGCATGGCTCGTGCTCGCCGAGCCCGAGCGCGCCTGCATCGCGCTGCACGGCGGCAAGGGCTGGCGCAGCGTGCAGAACGCCAAGGGAGCGTGGCGCGCGGCCCTCGAGCGCGAGCGCCATCGCGTCGAGGGCGCCGTGCCCTCGCTCGTCTTCCTCGCCGGGGCGCCGCTGCCTTCGAACGAGGAGTCCTTCGAATTCAAGGCGCTCACGGCATGAATCCGGCACGCCTCGAGCTCGACTATCTCGCGCCCCCGCGCCGGCCGGCCTGGCCGGGAGTCGTGCTGCTCGCCCTGTCGCTCGCGCTCGGCGCCTATCTCCTCGAGCGCTATCGCGACGCGCGCCGGGAGATCGTGCGCCTCGAGACCGAGAGCGGACTCATGTCGCCGGAGCGCCGGCCGGCGCGTGCCCTGTCGCGCGAGCGGCTCGAGGCCGAGGCGAAGGCCGCGAAAGCGGTGGTGCGCCAGCTCACCGTGCCGTGGGCCGCGCTCGTCGCCGCGCTCGAGCAGGCCTCGACGCGCGACGTGGCGCTCCTGCAGCTGCAGCCCGACGCCGAGCAGCGGCGCCTCAGCCTCACCGCCGAGGCGCGCGACCGCGAGGCGATGTTCGCCTACCTGCGCCGGCTCGAGGCCGCGCCGGCGCTCGCCGAGGTGCACCTGGTGAGCCACCGCGTGCAGACCGAGGACCCGCGGCGGCCGATCCAGTTCTCGCTGCGGGCGGACCTCAAATGAAGGCGCGGCTCGAGCGCTGGCTGCGCCGCCTCGGCCCCGCCGGCGTGCTCGGCATCGGCGTGCTGCTCGCCTGCGCCGGCTTCTACGTCGACGCGCTCGCCCCCGCGGAGGACGCCGCGCGCGCGCAGCGCCTCTCGCTCGAGCGCCTGCGCGCGCGCACGCCCTACGAGCCCGTGTCGGCGAGCGGCCGCGGCGAGGCGGACCTGCAGCGCTTCTACGCGCTGTTCCCCTCGGCGGCCGAGCTCACCGACCAGGTCGAGCGCCTGCACGGCCTCGCGCGGAAGAGCGGGCTCGAGCTCGCGCAGGGCGAGTACCGCCTCGAGCGCCGCTCCGAGGGCCTGTGGGCCTACCGCGTGACGCTCCCCGTGCGCGGCAGCTACCCGCAGCTGCGCGGGTTCCTCTCGGCCGTGCTCGCCGGCATGCCGATCGCCTCGATCGACGCGCTGCGCTTCGAGCGCAAGAAGCCGCGCGACACCGAGATCCAGGCGCAGGTGCGCTTGACGCTGCATGCGCGACCCACCGGAGACGTCCAATGAAATCCCTGCTGAAATGCGTTTTCCTGGTGGCCGTCTGCGCCTCCTGCGCCGGGCCGGCCGCGCTCGACGAGGCGCGGCGCTCCTACAACGAGGGCCGCGGCGACGAGGCACTGCAGATCCTCGTGAAGGCGCAGCGCGAGCATCCCGGCGACGCGACGCTGCGCGCCGAGTACTTCCGCCTGCGCGACACGCTCATCAGCCAATGGCTGGTCCAGGCCGAGGTGCTGCGCCAGGCCGATCAGGTCGATACGGCCGAGGCGCTCTACCGGCGGGTGCAGGTCTACGATCCGCCCAACCCGCGCGCCGCGGCGGGCATCGCGCAGATCGCCACCGACCGGCGCCACCGCGCCGTCATTGCCGCCGCCGACCAGCTCGTGAAGGCCGGCAAGTACCGCGAGGCGCAGGACGTGCTGCGCCCGGTGCTGGCCGACAACCCGCAGCAGCGCGACGCACGGCGCCTGCAGCGCACGATCGACGAGCAGCTGGTGAAGCCCGCGCTCCTCACCGTGCAGCTCAAGCCGACCATCACCAAGCCGATCTCGCTCGACCTGCGCGAGGTCACGCTGCGCAACGTCTTCGAGGTGCTGCAGGGCGCCTCCGGCATCAACTTCGTCTTCGACCGCGACGTGCGCACCGACCAGCGCACGAGCATTTCTCTGCGCGATGCGACGATCGAGGACGCGATCCGCATGGCGCTGCTCACCAGCCAGCTCGAGCAGAAGGTGCTGAACGACAACACGGTGTTCGTCTACCCGAACACGCCGCAGAAGGTGCGCGAGTATCAGGACCTGGTCGTCAAGGGCTTCTACGTCTCGAACGCCGACGTGAAGCAGACGGCGAACATGATCCGCACCCTGGTGAAGACGCGCGACATCTTCATCGACGAGAAGATCGGGCTGATCGTCATCAAGGACACGCCGCGGGCGATCCGCCTCGCCGAGCGCCTGATCGCCGCGCAGGACCTTGCCGAGCCCGAGGTGATGCTCGAGCTCGAGGTAATGGAGGTCAGCCGCAGCCGCCTGCGCGAGCTCGGCATCAAGTTCCCGGACACCCTCGCCATCGGCCTGCAGGGCGCGGCCGGCATCCCGGGCCAGCTCTCGCTCACCGAGTGGCAGAACCGCAGCTCCGACCTGGTGCAGCTCTCGTTCACCAATCCGCTCTTCCTGCTCGCGCTCAAGCAGCAGGACGGCACCTCGAGCGTGCTCGCCAACCCGCGCATCCGCGTGAAGAACAAGGAGAAGGCGCGCATCCACATCGGCGACCGCGTGCCGGTGATCACCACCACCGCGGCGGCGACCGGCGGCTTCGTCTCGGAGTCGGTCAGCTATCTCGACGTCGGCCTCAAGCTCGAGGTGGAGCCGATCATCTCGCTCGACGACGACGTGAGCATGAAGGTCGGGCTGGAGGTGAGCAACATCACCCAGGTGGTGAAAAGTAATTCGGGCACGCTCACCTACCAGCTCGGCACGCGCACCGCGGCGACCAACCTGCGCCTGCGCGACGGCGAGACCCAGGTGCTTGCCGGGCTGATCAGCAGCTCCGACCGGCGGACCGCCGACCGCGTGCCGGGGCTCGGCGAGCTGCCGATCGCCGGGCGGCTCTTCTCGCACACGCTCGACAACAACGACCGCTCGGAGATCGTGCTGCTCATCACGCCGCGCATCGTGCGCACCCTCCAGCGCCCCGAGGCGGCCGCGGTCGAGTTCGCCGCCGGCACCGAGGCCTCGACCGGCGCGCCGCGCCTGGGCGCCGTGCCGCTGGCGCTGCCGGTCATCCCGCCGCCGCAGCTTGGACCGGCTTCCCCCGAGGGCAACGTCGCGCCGGCGCCCTCCGCCGCGCCGGCGGCTGCGCCGGGAACGCCGCCCGCCATGGTGCCCTTCGGGGGAGTCCAGCCCGCGCCGCAATGAACGCGAAGGGCTTCACGCTCATCGAGCTCGTCATCACGGTGGCGATCGTCGCCGTGCTCGCCTCGGTGGCGCTGCCGCTCAACGAGCTCGTCGTGGAGCGCGGCAAGGAAGCGGAGCTGCGCCGATCGCTGCGCGACATCCGCGAGGCGATCGACGCCTACAAGCAGGCCTTCGACGAGGGCCGCATGGTGAAGCGCCCCGGCGACTCGGGTTATCCCAAGCGCCTGGAAGACCTCGTGCAGGGCCTCGAGGACCAGAAAGACCCGAAGAAGAGCCGCATCTACTTCCTGCGCCGCATCCCGCGCGATCCCTTCGCCGACGACCCGAACGTGAGCCCGGCCGACAGCTGGGGCAAGCGCAGCTACGCGAGCCCGCCCGACGACCCGCGCGAGGGAGACGACGTCTTCGATGTCTTCACCCGCTCGACCCTGGTGGGCATCAACGGACGCCCCCTGAGGGAATGGTGATGCGAGAGCGCGGCTTCACGCTCATCGAGCTCATCGTCGTCTTCACCATTCTCGCGATCCTGCTCACCCTCGCCGTGCCCCGCTACTTCGGCAGCGTCGACCGGTCGAAGGAAGCCGTCCTGCGCGAGAACCTGAATCAGATGCGCGATGCGATCTCGCACTACTACGCCGACAAGGGCAAATACCCCGAGTCGCTCGACGCCCTCGCCGCCGACAAGTACCTGCGGCGCGTGCCGCTCGACCCGATCACCGAGAGCGACAAGACCTGGATCGTTATCCAGCCCTCCGACCCGCAGAAAAGCGGCGTCTACGACGTGAAGAGCGGCGCGCCGGGCAAGAGCAAGGAAGGCGTGGAGTACTCCGAATGGTGATTCGCCGTCAGCTCGGCTTCACCTATCTGACGGTTCTCTTCATCGTGGCGATCCTGATGACCGGCCTCGCCCTGGTCGGCGAGGTGTGGGAGACGGCGGCCAGGCGCGAGAAGGAAACCGAGCTGCTCTTCGTCGGCAACCAGTACCGTCACGCCATCGCTCTCTATTACGAGCGCACGCCCGGCGGCGTGAAGAGCTACCCGCGCACGCTGGAGGACCTGCTCAAGGACCCGCGCCAGCCTTCCACCCAGCGCTACCTGCGACAGCTCTACCCGGATCCTTTCGGCGGCAAGGAATGGGGCATCGTGAAGGCGCCCGACGGCGGCGTCGCCGGCGTCTACAGCCTCTCCGAGGTAAAGCCGCTCAAGACCGGCAACTTCAAGCTGCGCGACGCCGGCTTCGAGGCCGCCAAGAGCTACGCCGACTGGAAGTTCGTCTACAGCCCGGCTGCCGCGGCGCAGACGACGCCCAGACCCGCCGGCCAGCCCGGCTGAGCGACGGTAATCCGTCACAGCGCAACCGCGGCGCCGTCCGCTGAAGCGCGGCGCGCCTGGCGCCTAGAGTAGGCGCCAAGGAGGTCGCCATGATGCTGATCCTCAAGCGACTGGCGGAGCTGAATCCCGCCTGGCAGGAGTCGAAGGTCCGCCGGCTGCCGCCGGGCCGCTGTGCCTGCCGGGAGCCCACGGTCAAGTGGTGCACCCGTCACGGCCGGCCCCTTAAGATTCGCCCCCGCTAGCTTAAGGCGCGGACCACTCCCCCGCACTCACCCACGCGGGGGATACACGCGTGTCGGCGCGCGCGCGAGAATGCCTCCACCTGAAAGGGAGGTACGTCATGCGCAAAGCGCTTCTTCCGCTCCTCGCCTGCACCGCGGTTCTCCTCTCGGCCCCACCGTGTATGGCCGCGCAAACAGGCATCGGCCGGCTCGTGGTCTTCGGCGACAGCCTTTCGGATCCCGGCAACGCCTTTGTCCTGCTCGGGTCGTCGAGCACGCCCCCCGACTATTCGGTCGATCCATTCCTCGTTCCCACGCAGCCCTACGCGCGCGGCGGCCAGCATTTCAGCAACGGCGCGACCTGGGTGGAGCAGATGGCGCGGCCCCTCGGGCTCGCCAACAGCGTGCGCCCTGCGTTTCGCAGCGCGTCGGGCGCCACCAACTTCGCGATCGGCGGCGCGAGAGCGAGGCCCGACGGCAGCGGCACCGACCTCGGCTCGCAGGTGCAGGCGTTCCTGAACGCCGCCGGCAACGCCGCTCCGCCGGATGCGCTCTACATCGTCGAAATCGGTGGCAACGACTTGCGCGATGCCCTGGCGGCGTTCGTCGGCACGCTGCAGTCCGGCGGCACGCAGGCCCAGGCAGAGGCGGCCGCGGGCGCAGTGATCACGGACGCCGTCACGGCAATCGGCGCGCAGATGCAGGCGCTGGTCGGCGCAGGCGCGCGCCGGTTCATGGTGTGGAAGGTGCCCGACATCGGCGCAACGCCGGCGATCCTCGGCCTCGGCGCGCTCAACCCCGCCATTCCGGGCGTGGCCGATTCGCTCACGCAGAGCTTCAACGCAGCGCTCGAGGCCAATGTCCTCACGCCGCTCGAGGCCGCCGGGCTCGGCGTGGTGCGCCTCGACGTTTACTCCAAGCTGAACCAGGTCATCGCCAACGGTGCCGCGTTCGGGCTGAGCAACGTCACGGCCGCATGCATCACCCCGAACGTCGCGCCCTTCCAGTGCCACGTGCCGGACGACTACCTGTTCTGGGACGGCATCCACCCGACCGCGGCCGGCCACGCCATCATCGCCCAGTACGCGACGTACGTCCTGACGCACTGAAGGCCGAATCGCCGCGTCGCTGCCGATCGGTCAGCGCTTGCCCGGCGGCGTGATCTCGATCGCCTGCGCGTCGGCGCGCACGTCGTCCGCGTACTCGGGCAGCATCCAGCCGTCGCGCACAAGCTCCATCAGGCGCTTGTTGACGGCGCTGAGGTAGCTGTCCTTGTCGCGATAGAGCTGGCGCAGCGTCTGCTCGTCGTACGGCACGCGCCACCCGGCGATCGAGCAGTCGAATTGCGCGGCCGGGGCCGCTCCGGCGTTCGGCACTCCGTAAGCCGCCACCGGCACGTCGACGTACGTGTTACGCACGCCGCCCTTCACGTTGCCGTTGGCGTCGAGGGCGAGGCGCGAGCCGTCGTTGGCGGTGTCGTTGTCGAACTCCAGAGGCGCGGCGCTCGGCGGCGCGACCCCGTGGTCGACCCACTCGACGAGGCGCTGCAGGCCCATCGCCACCATCGCGCCCCACGGGAAATCGCTCACCGGGAGCGTGCAGGGGTTGGGAATGTACGTCGGCGTCTCGCGCGAGTCGGCGCGGGCCATGCCGGCAACTTCGTAGAGCCGGTAGCGGCTGCCCGGCTCGTCGCTGTCCGGGCGCCGGTAGCCGGCGCCGCTCGCCGCGCCGCTGTTCACCTCGCTCATCGTCTGCAGGTGCACCGTCGGCACGTCGACGACCCTCATCGGCGCGCTCCCGAGAGTACTCGTGGCCAGGTAGCCATCCACGAGGGCGCTGCCGTCCGGCATGCGCGACTGGAAGTGCTGCTGCGCCTGGTAGGTGCGCAGCACGGCCGAAGACTGCGAGGTGCCTTCGAGCAGCAGGCGGCGCACGGAAAGCGGCGCGAGCGGCCCGTTCGACAGGTTGCTTTTGATGAGCAGCCCGACCTGAGCGATGATCTCGCTCGTCTGCGCGCTCGAGGGAATGCTGAGCGACGCGTAGCGCGCCGGGTTGAAGCCCTTGAGCGTCGTATCGACGTTCGATTGCTGTGCGGCGATCTCGACGTGCACGTAGCCGCGCATGAAGAACGATTTGCGCGCCGGCTCGAAGGTCGCGGCGACGCCGTTCGAATCCATCGGCTCGGCGACGACGATGCCGCTGAATCGCTCCGCCGGTTGCGGATGGCGCACGAGGATGCGCGTCTTGTAGGGCTGGCCGCCCGCCGTTCCGGAGACGAAGTACTCGTCGGTGGCGTAGCCGAAGTCGGCCGCCGTGGTGCCGGGCGCCTCGTGCCGCAGCCCGAGGTAGATGTCGCCCTGCCCGGTGATCGGCCCGACCACCGTCGGAACCGGCGGCACGACGAAGTCCGCGCCCGCCGCGCCCGCAGACGGGGCGAGAAGGACCCCGATGAGCAATGCGCTGCAGCGGCCCATGTCCGGGATGAGGTGCCTGTTCATGAACTTCGAAGCGCCCGCGTGCCGTCCAGGCGCCACCGGGCGGCCGGCTCAGGCGTTACTGGACAATCGCCGCGTGGAAGGCCTGCGGCGGCTCGTGCGCGATCGTGCCGCCGGCCGCGCCCTGCAGGAGGAGCGACGATACCCTGAGCTCGGCAGGCCCTGAAGCGATCGGCCGGAAAGTGACGATGAGGGAGTCGGTGTCCGCTGCGGCGCGCCCGCTTCCCGAGGCCCCGACGAAGATGGAGCCGCTCGGATTCACGCGATAGGTGAAGTTGCCGCCGGCGAAAAGCTCGCCCGCGCGCACGGCGAGCGGCTCGAGGCGCTTCGCGTCGTAGCTGAGCTGCATCGGCATCGCGCGCACCGGCTGCGACGAAGTGAGCTTGAGCGCGACGTCGAAAGGCGCCCCGGTGCGCACCTGCTGCGGCCCCGCGAAGCGAAGCTGCGCGGTGCGCGGCGCCGTCTCGGGCGTCGGCTGCGCCTGCGGGGGCGCCGGCTGCGGCGAGGTCTGCGGCGCGGGCTGCCGGAGGCCGGCGACGCTCTGGCCCGCGGGAAGGGCAAGCCCGGTCCCGGCGACTGCCAGCTCCTGCTTCAACCCGAGCGGCGTATACACGAATGTCACGGCATGCGGCGAGATCGATTCGACGCGATAGCCGTCCTGGAGCGTCTCGCCCTGCCGCACCTCGAACACGCGGTCGCCCTTTGCCAGCACGACGCGCATGCCTTTCTCGGAGACGACCTGCCCTGCGACGCGATAGGGCATGGGCGGCGCGCTCGGCCTTGCCGGCTCCTGGACTTCGGGCCGCCTCGCGACCTTGGGCGCCGCTGGCTGCCAGGAGCGCGGCCCGAACAGCTCGCCCCGCGCCTTGCCGATCGCCTCGCGCAAGGGAAGCGATGCGAAGCGCTCACTTGCGGGACCGGACGCCGCGGAAGCGGATTCCTTGGCCCGGGCAGGCTCGGAAACGGGAGATTCGGCCGGCGACAGCTGTGCGAGGGCCGCGGCCCCGACGCCCGCCGCTGCCAGCCACAGAAGAATGCGTTTTTTGTCCACTTCCGCCCCAGTCGGCAGTAAAGCGCAATCCCGGGCCGGTGTCCATCACCGGAACCCTAGAACGCGTTCGGGTCCTGGAAGTTGGCGAAGCGGGTGAAGCGGCCGAGAAAGGTGAGGTCGATGCGGCCGATCGGGCCGTTCCTCTGCTTGCCGATGATCACCTCGGCGCGGCCCTTGGCCTCCTCCTTCTCGGGGAAATAGACCTCGTCGCGGTAGATGAAGAGGATGACGTCGGCGTCCTGCTCGATGGCGCCCGACTCGCGCAGGTCGGACATCATCGGCCGGCGGTCGTTGCGCTGCTCGACCGCGCGCGAGAGCTGCGAGAGCGCGATCACCGGCACTTGCAGCTCCTTGGCGAGCGCCTTGAGCGAGCGCGAGATCTCCGAGATCTCGGTGGCGCGGTTCTCGCCCTGGCTCGACGCGGACATGAGCTGCAGGTAGTCGACCACGACGAGGCCGAGCTTGCCGTATTCGCGCTTCAGGCGCCGCGCGCGGGCGCGCACCTCGAGCGAGTTGAGGGCCGGGGTCTCGTCGACGTGGATCGAGGTGTCGTTCAGCTTGTCGATCGCATCCGTGAGGTGCGGCCATTCCTCGTTGCTGAGCCGCCCGGTGCGCAGCTTGTGCTGGTCGATCTTGGCGATCGAGGAGAGTATGCGCAGGGCGAGCTGGCTCGCGCTCATCTCCATGCTGAAGATCGCCACCGGCATGCGCACGCTCGGATGCAGCGCGACGTGCTCGGCGATGTTGAGCGCGAAGGCGGTCTTGCCCATCGACGGGCGTCCGGCGACGATGATGAGATCGCCCGGCTGCAGGCCGGCGGTCTTCTGGTCGAGGTCGACGAAGCCCGTCGGCACGCCGGTGATGTCGGACGGGTTCTCCTGGCTGTGCAGGTGATCGATGCGCTCGAAGACGCCGGCGAGGATCGGGCTCATGCCGATCAGCCCCTGGTCGCGGCGCGCGCCCGACTCGGCGATCTGGAAGATCTTCGACTCGGCCTCGTCGAGCAGCTGGCCGACGTCCTTGCCGGTCGGCGCGAGCGCCGTCTCGGCGATCTCGGTCGCGACCTGGGCGAGCCGGCGCTGCACGGCGCGCTCGCGCACCAGCTCGGCGTAGCGGCGCACGTTGAGCGAGCTCGGCGTGTTCTGCGCGAGCGCCGCGAGGTAGGTGGGCCCGCCGGTCTTGTCCTTGTCCTCGCTCGCCTCGATCGACTCGGCGACGGTGACGACGTCGGCCGGGCGGCTCGCCTCGATGAGGCGCTGGATGTGCCGCCAGATGCGCCGATGGTCGTCGCGGTAGAAGTCCTCGCCCGAGACCGCGTCCGCGACCCGGTCGAAGGCCTGGTTGTCGATCAGCAGCGCGCCGAGCAGCGACTGCTCGGCCTCCACCGAATGCGGCGGGACGCGCAGCGCGACAAGGCTGGGATCGGCGCCTTCTTGACGTGCCACCTGCTGCAGGACGGCCATTCTTTTGACTATCTCCCCGGCCGCAAATGATAGGGATCGACGACGCGTTTCGATTTCAAAGATCGAAACGCACAAGCCGCTAACGACGGGCGCCGCTCGCGGTGGCGCGAATATGGGCACGCGAAGCTAGCGGGCGCCCGGCGTTGTGGATTTCGTGTGGACAGGTTGTCGATATCGTGTGGGTGGCGCGGGACAAACACAAATTAAATTTCTTGACACGCGAATTGCGCGCGTCGATGGTCCAAGGCAGTCTAGTACTGTATATGCGTTCAGGCAACGGGGGAAACCAGGGCCGCAAAAAGGGGCTGTCGCCAGCCCCTTCGTCGGCTTCCCGGGCCCCGGGCGGTCAGCTTTCGCCGAGCACCGAAACCGTGATGCTTACCGTGACATCGGTGTGCAGCGCGATCTGGATCGGGTAGTCGCCCACCTGCTTGAGCGGCCCCTGCGGCATGCGGACGTTGGCGCGCTCGACCTCGTGGCCCTGCTTCTGCAGCGCCTCCACGATGTCGTAGTTGGTGACCGAGCCGAAGAGGCGCCCGTCGGGCCCCGCCTTCTGCGTGATCTGGATCGTCAGCCCGTCGAGCTTCGCGCCGCGCTCCTGCGCCCGGGCGAGCGTCTCGGCCTGCGCCTTTTCCAGCTCGGCGCGGCGCGACTCGAAGGCCTTGAGGTTCGCGTCCGTCGCGCGCTTCGCCTTGCCGTGCGGGATCAGGAAGTTGCGCGCGTAGCCGTCCTTGACCTTGACCACGTCGCCGAGCTCGCCGAGGTTCGCGACTTTCTCCATGAGGATGACTTGCATGGCTCAGTCCCCGCTCAGTGGAGGTCCGTGTACGGCAGCAGCGCGAGGAAGCGCGCGCGCTTGATCGCGTCCGACAGCTGCCGCTGGTAGCCGGCCGCCGTCCCGGTGATGCGCGCCGGGATGATCTTGCCGGTCTCGTTGACGAAGTCCTTGAGGACCTCGATGTCCTTGTAGTCGATCCACTCGACCTTCTCGGCGGTGAAGCGGCAGAACTTGCGGCGGCGGAACAGTGCCCGCTGCGCCTTGTCCTTCTTGTCCTTGCCGAACTTCCCTTTGCCTTTACCTTTGCCTCTGCGGGGCGGGGGCATCTTCAGTCTCCTTCAACAAATTCGATGTTCGTCACGTGCAGCACCAGTCTCTTGGAGCGCTTGCTCTTGGCGCTGAGGAAGCCCTGCAGCCTGAGCGCCGCGCCGAGGGGCCGTTGCGCCAGCAGCCGCGCCTGGGTTTCGAAGGCCACCGCGCCGAGCTCCGCGCTCACCTTGCGCCTGCCGCCCGCCTCGTCCTGCTCGGACTCGTGCGCGACCTTGAAGTCGATCGCGGCGAGCCCGCCGGGCGTGTGGCGCAGCGCGCCGAGCTCAAGCAGCCGGCCGCTCAGCTCTAGCCGGTTCAGCGGCCGCCGCCTCGGGTCGCACTTCGCCGGTCCGCCCCTCCATCAGCGACTTGGACTTCTCCTCCTTCATCATCGGCGAAGGCGCGGTGACGGCCTTCGGCATCTTGACGATGAGGTGGCGCAGCACCGCGTCGCTGAACTTGAACGAGTGCTCGAGCTCGGCGAGCGTCTCGTTGTCGCACTCGATGTTCATGAGCACGTAGTGCGCCTTGTGGACCTTGGCGATCGGGTAGGTGAGCTGGCGGCGACCCCAGTCTTCCAGGCGGTGCACCGTGCCGCTGCGGGCGGCGATGACGCCCTTGTAGCGCTCGACCATCTGCGGCACCTGCTCGCTCTGGTCGGGATGGACGATGAAAACGATCTCGTAATGCCGCATGACGGGTTGGACTCCTATTCCTATGGGTTGGGCCGACGCGCCATGCGTAGCGGTGCGACCAGGAAGGGCGCGGATTATAGCAGCTAATCCTGGAGTTACACGCCGGCGACCCCCGGCGCCGCCTGGATCGCCGGAGCGGGCCCAAAGGTCCGCTTCGTCACTCCTTGCAGGGCCACGACGCGGGCGCCTTGAGCCCCGACGGCAGCTTGGTTTTCGCGTCGCCGCAGGCGATATTGAGCTGGGCCTGCGTCAAGCCCCTGACGCGGGACAGGTCGGTCCCGGAGAACGCGGTGCCGAAGGTGAAGGCCTGATTCAGGTCCGTTCCCGCCAGCTTCGCGCCGACGAAGCTCGCGCGAGCGAGGTTCGAGAATTGCAGCGCGGCGTCCGTGAGGTCGGCCCCGTCGAAGACCGAGCGGCCGAAGTCGCCTCGCGAAAGGTTCACGCCTTTCAGCATCGCGCGCGCCAGGTTCGAGCGCTGGAACTCCGCCTTCTCGAGGGTGGCGCCGGCAAATTGCGCGCCGGAGAAATCGACCCGCACCGCGAACGCCTTGTTGAAGCGGGTCGCGTCGAGCCGCGCGTTCTTGAACGAAGCGTGGATGATCTCGCTCGCTTCGAAGCCCGCCCCGCTCAGCCGGGCGGAGCTGAAGTCGAGGCCCACGAGAACCGCACGGTCGAACCTTGCCCGTTCCAGCGCCTGGCCGCTGAGCACGAGGTTCACCTTGGTGCATCCGGCCCAATCGACGCGCGGCGCGACGCGGTCATCGCATGCGGCGCCCGCGTGGCCCGCCGCCGCAGCCAAGGCCAGCGTCGCAAGCGCCCCGGAGGCTCCGGAATGGACGAGCATTCTGGACCCGGCCACGAATTCAGACCATCAGGGGCACGACGAGCAGCGCGACGATGTTGATGATCTTGATGAGCGGGTTGACGGCCGGGCCGGCGGTGTCCTTGTAGGGATCGCCGACCGTGTCGCCGGTCACGGCCGCCTTGTGCGCGTCGGAGCCCTTGCCGCCGTGGTGGCCGTCCTCGATGTACTTCTTGGCGTTGTCCCAGGCGCCGCCGCCGGTGCACATGGAGATGGCGACGAAGAGGCCCGTGACGATGGTGCCCATCAGCACGCCGCCGAGCGCCTGCGGCCCGAGGATCAGGCCGACGAGGATCGGCACGAGCACCGGCAGCAGCGAGGGGATCATCATCTCCTTGATTGCCGCCCGGGTGAGCATGTCGACCGCGCGCCCGTACTCCGGCTTCGTCGTGCCCGCCATGATCCCGGGAATCTCCTTGAACTGGCGCCGCACTTCGAGCACCACCGCCCCGGCGGCGCGGCCCACCGCCTCCATCGCCATGGCGCCGAAGAGGTACGGGACCATGCCGCCGATGAACAGGCCGATGATCACCATGTGGTTCGACAGGTCGAAGGTGAAGGACTTGCCGCTCGCCTCGAGCGCGTGCGTGTAGTCGGCGAACAGCACCAGCGCCGCGAGGCCGGCCGAGCCGATCGCGTAGCCCTTGGTGACCGCCTTGGTGGTGTTGCCGACCGCATCGAGCGGATCGGTGATGTCGCGCACCGAGTCGGGCAGGTCGGCCATCTCGGCGATGCCGCCGGCGTTGTCGGTGATCGGCCCGTAGGCGTCGA
>Ga0153915_10001861_pt1 | contig 19378 bp, 18 predicted proteins | sample Opewatmetagenome_2_FD_107003 | JGI IMG/M metagenome (GOLD analysis project Ga0153915, IMG submission 107003) | Freshwater wetland microbial communities from Ohio, USA - Open water 3 Core 3 Depth 3 metaG | ecosystem: Environmental > Aquatic > Freshwater > Wetlands | place: USA: Ohio, Lake Erie...
TGGCGATGATCTGGATCTTTGACTTGTTATTAATGTCCTTTTTTTTCTTTTCAGGTCCTGTCATGGATCTTAATGTGCACCTCAAATCATGTCCAGCCCTGTCATGTGCATAAAATTTTCCCTTTCCCGTATGATTCTATGGGAACCGTCCTTAGTCGAAACTACTGCCGGTCTGGGATAGGAGAAATTATTTGAGAATGAAGTGAAATATGCCCCCGCATCCATTATGGCCAATATGTCCCCGGCCTTTAATTCCGGTAATCTCCAGTTTCTATATAATAGATCTTCAGGAGAACATAAAGGGCCTGTTACATGATATCTGTCTTTTATCCCGGCGCTGCATCTGTTGCCAAGGAGGCATTTATGATACTCATAAGAAAGAGGAAAGGCAATATTCTGCATCCCGCCGTCTGTTATGGCGAAATTCACTCCGTTGTTTCTCTTTTTTATTTCACCTACTGTGACTAAAAGAATCTGTGTATCACCGGTTATAACGCGGCCCGGCTCAAGGATCAGTCTCGGTTTTTTCAGCCCGTATCTTTCAAACTCGCTGATCAGATCTCCGGTAATAATCTCTCCAAAGGTCTCAATAGAAGGACAACTGCTGATCTTCGGCCCTTTGGGTGGGATATTGAAGATTTTATAGAAGGCAATCTCAGACAGTGATAATGTCTTTACTGTAGGAATGCCGAATCCGCCTCCCATATCCAGATATTTTAATTCCAGATTTATCTTTTCCTTCAAATCTTTCATTAATGATGTAATTTTTTTTATCACATCCCTATGCGGACCAGTCTCCCTTATACTTGTCCCGAAGTGGATGTGCAGGCAGCAGGGCTCCAGAAAATCAGATTCAACTATCTCCTCGAATATGGATATAATATTATCTCCATTCTTCTGAAATCCGAATTGTGATTTCCATCCGATTTCCGGATAGATCCTTACCCCTACATTTACATGCATACCGAGTTCATCGGATGCCGCCTTAAGCCTTCTGATCTCATCCGGGGAATCTGCATTTATTAATCCTACCCCCTGCTGAATTGCCGTTTTTAAATCCTCTTTTGATTTGTTAACGCCGTTGTAAATTATCCTGGACGGATCTGTTTCGAGCTGATGGGCCAGCCAGAACTCGTAGGGTGATACGACTTCCGCTCCACATCCTTCCTTATGGAGTGTTTTCAGTATTGCAGGGATACAGTTGGTCTTGTAGGAATAAAAGATCTCAACCTCGTGATAAAATCGATTAAAGGCATCCATGAATCGATGATAATTGCTTCGCACCCTGTTTTCATCAACGACATAAAGAGGCGTTCCATACTCTCCTGCCAGATCGACGACATCGCATCCGCCAAAAACAAGGTGATCCTTATGATTTATGTCTAATCCCCGGGTATCTATATCCATTTTAAGAATCGCTAATAGGGGTTAAATGAGGCTCTTCTCCCGACATGCAAGAAGGAGCCATGTTTCATCTTCGGTCAAACCTGTCGCGACAACGCCAGGGTGACTGTCTGATAACTGTTTTCTACTTCATCAAGGCTGCTATTTTATTGTAGATCCATCCTATGAATGCGCCGCTCAGGGTTCCTATGGCAAAACCGTATGCAAACCCGATGAAGCTGCCCAGAAAGCTGACCCTGTAGCCTATGAAATATTGGTTCAAGAGTATTAGATGCGGCCCGACATGAGGGCCTCCCTTGATAACAAGCCAGTTTGTTGCAAGAAAAATCATGAGGCCCGCCAGCAAACCGAGAACAAGCCCGAAGGCATTGGCATTAAGCAAAAGGGTCCCCTTCAGGAGTTCTTTTTCCTGTTCGGACATATTGTCCCGTCTTTTTTTTTCCATCTTCAACACCTCTCATTGCATCTGTTAATCAAAGGTAGTCGATAAAATCTCTGAGTGTGAGGATCTCTGTCTTTTTCCTCACCCAGAATATATACAGGCTGAGTGAAAAATTACGGAGATAGGCGAAGAGCCAGCCGAAAAGAAATCCCCAGAAAAAGCTGTAACCGAAGGCGATAAAAGATCCACTTGCGGATACGGTGTAGCCGGTAAAATATTGTCCCAGAAGGCGCATGTTAGGGCCGACAACCTCACCGCCCTTGATGACAAGCCAGATTGTCGCAAGGAAGATGAGGAGCCCTGAAACGGTCCCGACAGCGGTTGCAAAGGCAAATTTATTCATCCTGACAAATGTCCTGTCAAGTATATTTTCCAGCGCCCCCTGTACTTCCAGTGCCTTTCTGTCCTCTTCAAGATATTCCTTTTCCTCATTAACATCCCACAGGTCATGGCTTGAACCGAAATAGTTTTCAACAGCCAGGATGCCGGTCAGCATGGAGTGATCCATGTTATTATAGTGATGTGTCCCTCCCCGTCCTATCGTCTGAAGGTTGCGGATGCCTGCAAGATAGCCTTTTAATATCTTAAGTTTGTCCCTGTACCCCTCATCGTAAACCGGATAGGCATCAGACTGGCGTACGACATGGCTGTCCATGACGTCATCAGCCTCGGCAAGGCCCAGCTTTTTCAGTTCCCCGGAGGCCATGTCGGCAAGGTCTTTATCCGGCATGTTCCAGAGGTCGTCGCCTTTGTTGCAGAAGTATTCCATCCCAAGGCTCGTCTTGGCCGGGTCAGGCACCATCGCGGCGCTCCAGTTCTTGAAGTTCTGTATCCGCCCCACCCTTACGCCGGGATCGTGGATGTATAACCACTGATCGGGAAAAAGATGTTTCCGGTTAAGGATAAGTATGACGATAAGAAAGGAGCGGTAGGAGAGTCCTTCAGCCGCCTTGCGCACCTTCTCAGGCGGCTCAGGCCGGAGCATGGAGACGAGCGCCGGAACAGGCAATGTGGAGATGAGATGTCCTGCCGGCATCTCCTCAACCTTATTATCCTTCAGGAATTGCACCTTTGCTATGGCGCCGTTTTCATGGGTCAGGCATGTTGCCTCCGAGTTGAGCAGCACCCGTCCGCCTGCCTCTGTAATTGCCTCCTGGAAGCGCTGCCACATCATGCCGGGCCCCCTCAGGGGGTAATCGAATTCATTGATGAGGGTCTTAACGCTTTGATCCTTTAAAAGGGAGCCTACGACAGCTGCCACAAGCGACAGGCCCTTGATGCGCTGCGCTGCCCAGTCGGCCCTTATCTTATGACATGCTATCCCCCATACCTTCTCCGTATATGTCCTGAAGAATGTCTCGTAGAGACGTCTGCCGAAGCGATTGGATACCCATTGTTCAAAGGTGTCCTCCTTCCTGTGTGGCCGTAGCTGGGTGCTGATATAACTTAAGGGGATCCGAATGCTTTCAATTATGCCAAGGTTAATAAGGACATTAAAGACCTCCAGGGGATAATTAAAAAAACGATCCCTGTAAAAGATCCTGGACATGCGGGAGACCTTTATGAAATCATCGCCCATCATCTCTTTCCAGAGCCCGTTGATTTTTTCTATCTTTGTGAAAAAGCGGTGACCGCCTATATCAAAATAAAAATTCCTGTAGGATTCCGTCCTGGAGATGCCTCCGACCCTGTCATGACTCTCAAGGATAGTGACCCTGTTGCCTGATCTTATGAATTCATATGCCGCAGCAAGACCGGCAGGTCCGGCTCCTATTATTATAATCCGGTTATCATCCATGATTTGCGGCCTGATTAAGAGGTTTAAGCGGTGAATAAAAAGGACAGGAGTCAGGGAATTCTTCTAATACATGCACCTTCGAAAATATGCGTTTTCTTTGAATCCTATGATCATATTGCCTGTCTCTATCTGGTGAGATCAATTCTCTCCTTCCCCGCTAGTAACTGTTTTCTATCGGTAATGATAAAATCCGATTTATATGGTAATGGAGGAAAATTATTAAAAATGCAAGCCCGGAGTAAAAAAAATAGAACCAATGCCATGGTATTGTCTTTAACATGAAAAAGATGCCGCGTTTCTTCATAAAAAATTTATACAGGTCCAGGTTAAGGGCAAAGAGCAGTATGATAAGGGGTAAGTCAGCCGCCAAAAGCCACGGCAAAGGCCATGTGAACAGCAAGCCTGTGATCAGGAGATATACGGCCATGACGCTTATACGGTTCGAAACCTTCAGATTAAGGTCATTGAGCATGCCTTCTTTTTTGAAGATCAGTTTGAGCCATGGTATGGCGCGATAAAAGAAATCGGCCTTCAACAGTGAGACAATGCCCCAGTGTTTCATGTGCTTGCATCTGAGATCTTTTATCAGCCTGATCCTGAATCCGGCCCTTTTAAGTCTGTAACCCAGTTCTATATCTTCGACCGACGGCCGGCGAAAACCGTCATTAAATCCACCGACCCTGAAAAATATCTCACGCCGGACAGCGCCGCAGGCGCCCCAGAAGGTTGACGCCTCGACATTAGAGGTCTGGTGGACATAATGGTGAAAGAGATTTTTATACTGTGAAAGAAAATTTGTCTCAAGCGGTTCATCATCGTAGGACCCGAAGATGGCGGCCAGATCACGGTCTAGCTCAAATGCATCAACGACGCGGGATACGGCATCCTTTTCAAGTGTTACGTCGGCATCAACAAAGAAAAGGATGTCACCCCTGGCCTTCAGGGCGCCCAGGTTTCTTGCCCTGGCAGGTCCACCGGGCTTCGGGATCTTCAAGATCTCCGTTTTAAAATCTTCGGCTATCCGCCATGATCCGTCTGAATCGCCGTCAGCAACTACGATAATCTCCAGGGGGTGGGCATCGGATACAGAGAGACTTGACAGGCACTTTCTGAAGTTCTCTCCGCCGTTATGAACCGGTATTATTACTGAAACTTTATTTTTTCTAATAGAATGCATTTATATATGTCAGTCCTGAAAGTCAGTAACTTTCCCGTGAATGATTTGTAATTCAAAATAGTTGATGGTTGTTTGAGTCTATAATGAAGGATTCTTTATATTATCGTTATCTTTAATCCGTTACAAGAATTAATGAGCAGGACAAGCAAGATAGATCTGAATGGATCGATTTTATCATGGCAGAATCAGTAATGTCCGGTTAGGTTTTTGCATAAATATCAGATTGATTCTCCAGGCATGGGAGACCCCCATGCTATGGAGGCAGACATCTTAATATGCAAAAACCTAACCGGACATTACTGTGGCAGAATTGGATAATGCGTTAATATGACCGGACAAGGGAGGTTTGGCAAAACTGAAAATCACTGGTCTCCAGCTGAACATCCACTATCATATCTGTTGGGCCTCTGCTTTGCCGGTTATATTCACCATGCATATTGACAAAAAACAAAGGATTAATTAGTATGTGCCCGAGTTATGCCATACAAATATGCTTATTCAAACAAAAACCTGCTGCCTGTCATAACAGGGCATGGGATTTTGATGCAACGGGTTGCGGGGGTTTGTTCATTTTATTAATTGCATTGAAAGGAAATAATTATGAAAAAGACATTATTGGCAGGTTTTTATCTTTGTTTAATGGTTTTATTTGTGGGTTCGGTTTATGCGGCTGATGTGAAGATCGGGGTTATCGATACATCCAAGATCCTTTCAGATTCAAAGGCGGCTAAGAATGCAAAGATTGCTTTTAACAAAGAGGTCGAGACGAAGCAGACCACTTATGCAGCAAAACAGAAAGAGGTCCAGACCATGCAGGAGGAGCTTTCTTCAAAGGGCAAGGACATGGCACCTGCCGTATACACCGAAAAGACGTCAAAATATTCCACGGCTAGCAAGGAACTCACCCGTTTGAAGAGCGAGATAGAAACGGAATTGAAGGCCAAGGACACTGAGCTGAGCCGGAAGCTTTTAAGCGAGATATCAGCAATTGTTACGGATTTTCGCAAGAAGGAAAATTACACCTTTATCTTTGAAAAGAATTACATAGCGGCATATGACAGCGCTGTCGATATTACGGATAAAATAATCGCGCTTTATGATGCCACTGTTAAATAGCTTTTTATTCGCCGAATAATCCGGCCTCTCTACCCTTCAAGGGTGTGAAAATTAGTTTATTGTCAGGCGCAAAGAATAAAATGATTTTATTCTTTGCGCCTTATCAAACCAAATTGAGCCGTTGCCGGTTATTGCGCATTTTGGGCCCATCATCAGAATAATTTTTTCATATCAACAATAGTCCTATCACCCTGTTTTGATCGGGCAATGACTAATATACGTTCCCCCTTGGCTGTCGATAAAAAGGCTTTTTGAAATGAATAAGAAACATTATAAACGCGTTATGATTCTATTTTGCGGCCTTTTTATTGTAACGCTGTTTTTCCCTTTCTATTCGACGTCTCCCAGCCTTGCTGAACAACCTTTATTTAAAAAATATATTATTGAATTCAATTTGAAGACACTTGAACAGAGTCTTGCTGACGATTCATACAGGGGAGAGGAGGGGATATTGAATATAAGGCCTGAAGAGGCAAGGTCCCTTGGAATGAAGGTCGTAATTGATGAGGACTACCTTGAATCCATGAGGTTGTTTGAGGAGGCGGATAAATGCCTTGAAAAGGCCAAAGGGTTCATGTCCTCGGATTCCAAAGAGAAAATTTCAGGGTATTACGCTAAGGAGATATCTGAAAATTTTCTGAAGTATAAAAAGAATTTCGGCGAGGCCAAAATGAGGCTGATGAATTATCATTCCCGGCTGAACCAGCGCAATGATGACAGGCTTGATGAGGCGCTGTGCCTTAGGATGATTGACAGGATATTGGAAGAGGCCTTTGGAACCTCAGGGAAAGGATTAAGGGATAATCTGGCAATATTTTTTAATAGATGCCATGGGGTTGACAGTAATGATTATCCTTTGACATCGAAAAACGTCCGCTTTGTCAACTATGTCTTTAACGGGTTTCTTAAAGAGGCATCCGAGGAAGAGAAAAAAAAACAGGATCTTGATCTGGACCGGAGTAAAGGCAATGCCTACGGATCATCTGACTGGAAGGATGCCGCTGGATTCGGGACATCCGAGTATTTTTCATTACTGGAGGCATCGTTAAAAAAATTAGGAGACACTATATACCCTGTCGATCCGCTTTTATTCATGGCCCTTATTAAAAAAGAGTCAGGCTTTGATCCATCGGCGGTTTCCCCTGTGGGGGCTGCCGGTTTGACACAGATTATGCCCGAGACCGCCAAGGAACTGGGGATGAAAAATATTTTTTTGCCTGAATATTATTTTGAGGCGGTATCCCTCATGAAAAGCGAGAGAGAGGCTAAAAACAAGGCCTTGTCGTCATTGTTCCAGATACAGGAGGAAGAAACCTTGACGCACGCGGAGCAGGCCAGGACCCTGATGCAGGAATCTATAACGCTGGGCCTAAAAAGGGCGGAGTTGTACGAGCGATATGAAAAAGAGCTGCTGAAAAATCGAGATGATGAACGTCTCCAGGCGTCTACAGCTATTGAATATGGGCTGAAATATTTTGCAGGATTGATGAAGCAGTATAAAGGCGATATCAGTCTCGCCCTTGCCTCTTATAATGCCGGGGAGTACAGGGTCAGGGATTTTAATGGGATTCCTCCCTATAAAGAGACAGTAAATTTCCGGAACAGGATATTGACATATTACAATGACTATCTGGCTAAGGTCATTGACAGGTAACGCGTCCTTTTAATACCAATGGGGATTACACTAACTTGTTTTTTTGTCGTGTCTCGATTCCTCGACCCAGACGAGCCAAATCTTTTTCCGATTCTGAAATTTATAGAGTATCCTGTCCATATTTTTTGAAAGTTCAAGATCGATTATTTTTTTTCTGGAAAATAGAAGAAGCTCTCTTTCAAATCCTTCCAGATCAGGCAATATGTGCTCCTCGCCGATATAATATTTATAAAATGCAACGTGCATATCCTCGACCCTTCTTTCAAAGCCGGATATTTGATCTCTTATTTCAAGGTTTTCTTTGGAAATGAGCATGGTTAATGATCCCTGTAAAATAATGTTGAATATCAGTCAAATAGCGAATTGATGTATTATACATAATGTTTCAAGCCTAATCCATAGAGAAATAACTATACTTTTCTGTTCGCTTGACAATGCCTTTTGGATAGGAAATTATGATGATGTAAAATTAAACCATTTATAAATGACATAAGTAATTACGAGAGGAGTATAAAATGACGGAAGATGTTATTGTCGAATCCAATTTCGAAGGGCTTACGCTTTTAAGAAGAGGCAAGGTAAGAGATGTATATGAAGTTGACGGCAACCTTCTTATTGTCGCAAGCGACCGTATGTCCGCCTTTGATGTGGTGATGGATGATCCTATCCCTGATAAGGGGAAGATATTAACGGCTATCTCCACATTCTGGTTTAATAAACTCAGGACTGTGGTTGAAAATCATATCATATCCGTCAATCCGGATGAATATCCTGAACAATGCAGGAGCTTCAAAGATGAACTAAGGGGCAGAAGCATGCTGGTAAAAAAGGCAAAACCCCTTACTGTTGAATGCATTGTAAGGGGATATGTCTCAGGGTCAGGGTGGGCCGAATATCAGAAAAAAGGGACTATCTGCGATATCCCCCTGCCCGATGGATTGCCCGAGTCGGGGAGGCTTCCTGAGCCTATCTTTACTCCCTCCACAAAGGCGGAAATCGGTGAGCATGATGAAAATATCTCTTTTAAAAGGACAATCGAAATACTTGGAAAAGAGACTGCTGAAGAGGTGAGGGACTTAAGCCTTAAAATATATGAATCAGGGAGGACGTTTGCCCATGAAAAGGGGATCATTATAGCCGATACCAAGTTTGAATTCGGTTTTGTGGATGGCCGTCTGATCCTGATTGATGAGGTCCTGACACCGGATTCATCGAGATTCTGGCCCATGGACGCCTATAAACCGGGTGGCCCTCAGCAAAGCTTTGACAAGCAGTTTCTGAGGGACTACCTGAGCGGACTTGATTGGCCCAAGCAGCCGCCTCCTCCACGATTGCCCAGGGAAATAATAGATAAAACCAGGGATAGATATCTGGAGGCATTAAAGAGACTCACTGGGCATGGCCTGGCATAATGATAATAACTCATTGAAAAGAATTAGTGGATTAATAAAAGTTGAGTGGTTGCGATGCCTTGACAAAATATTAACCGATGCTTAACGTTATGAAGTTTTCTAACGGACTTATTAATAATCTTTGAGGAGGAATTTTTTTTTTGTAATGGATAAAAAGAGAGAAGAAGCCACTGAAAAAATAGAGGTTAGTCAGGACGATGCAACCCAAGAAGGGCAGGATATTAAAGAAGAAAAAACTCCAAAAGAGATGTCAAATGCAGAACTGATTAAAAAGCTGGATGAGTTCCGGGAAAAGTCGGAAAAAAATTATGATCAGTATCTTCGCGCCAAGGCGGAGATTGATAATATAATTAAAAGAAATAAAAAAGATAAAGAGGAATGGATCAAGTATTCCAACGAGACCCTTATCAAGGAATTACTGCCTGTAATAGATAATCTTGAAAAGGCGATATTGCATTCCAGCGATGAGAATGCGCTTACTGCCCTCAGGGAAGGCGTAGCATTGACCCTTAAGGGTCTTAAGAGTACCCTTGCAAAATCGGGTCTTGAGGAAATAGTCTCAGAAGGAAAGTCCTTTGATCCTTCTTTTCATCATGCTGTTATGGAACAGGAGGATGAAGAAATTGAGGCCGGGATGATAGTCAATGAACTCCAAAAGGGATACAGTCTTAATAAAAGGCTGATCCGGCCGGCCATGGTCATTATAAGCAAGGGAAGGCCAAAGGGTTAAAGAATATAAAATAGGAGAGCGTACAAGGAGGATAAAATGGGTAAAATTATAGGAATTGATCTTGGAACAACTAATTCATGCGTAGCTATTATGGAAGGTGGAGATCCGGTAGTTATCGCCAATCAGGAGGGGAGCCGGACCACTCCTTCTATCGTCGCTTTCAGCGATAAGGGGGAAAGGCTTGTCGGGCAGATAGCCAAGAGACAGTCAATCACAAACGCTGATAATACGATTTTTGCCGTCAAAAGGCTTATCGGCAGAAAATTCGACTCAAAAGAGGTCCAAAGGGATATCGATGTGCTCCCCTATAAGATAACCAAGGCGGCCAATGGCGACGCACATGTTACCATTAAAGGAAAGGAATACAGCCCTGCAGAAATTTCTTCGATGATCCTGCAGAAGATGAAAAAGACAGCGGAAGATTACCTGGGAGAACCTGTGACCGAGGCAGTCATTACGGTCCCCGCCTATTTCAACGACAGTCAGAGGCAGGCCACCAAGGATGCCGGGCGTATCGCAGGACTGAAGGTCGAAAGGATTATCAATGAACCCACTGCCGCATCTCTTGCCTTTGGAGTGGATAAAAAGGGAGATAAGAAGATAGCCGTCTTTGATCTTGGGGGCGGGACCTTTGATATATCGATCCTTGAGATAGGGGATGGGGTCTTTGAGGTCAAGTCCACCAATGGCGACACACACCTTGGCGGAGAGGATTTTGACCTGAGGATACTTGATTATCTGGCCGATGAATTCAGGAAGGATCAGGGCATTGATCTCAGGAGCGATAAGATGGCCCTCCAGAGGCTTAAAGAGGCCGCTGAAAAGGCCAAGATGGAACTCTCCGGATCAATGGAGACGGATATTAACCTGCCCTTTATCACTGCGGATGCAAGCGGTCCCAAACATCTCAACATTAAGCTGACCAGGTCCAAGCTGGAGGCCCTTGTTGATGACCTGATCGAGAGGGTTGTGGGTCCCTGCTCACTTGCCCTCAAGGATTCGGGAATGAAGACATCCGACCTGGACGAAGTCATCCTGGTAGGCGGCATGACAAGGATGCCCAAGGTGCAGGAGAAGGTGAAGGCCATTTTCGGCAAGGAGCCCAACAAGGGCGTGAATCCTGATGAGGTAGTAGCCGTGGGCGCCGCCATTCAGGGGGGCGTCTTAACAGGGGACGTGAAAGACGTCCTCCTTCTGGATGTTACTCCTCTCTCCCTTGGAATCGAGACACTCGGAGGCGTCTTTACGAAGCTTATTGAAAAGAACACGACCATACCTACAAAAAAGAGTCAGATCTTTTCGACCGCTGCCGATAGTCAGCCTGCCGTGGAGATACATGTGCTTCAGGGAGAAAGGGAGATGGCGGCCAATAACAAGACACTCGGAAGATTCCAGCTTCTCGGCATCCCTCCTGCGCCCAGGGGTATACCGCAGATTGAAGTAACGTTCGATATAGACGCCAACGGTATCGTCAGCGTATCTGCAAAGGATATGGGCACGGGCAAAGAACAGTCCATCAAGATAACCGCTTCGAGCGGTCTTTCAGAGGAAGAGATCAAAAATCTCGTAAGGGACGCGGAGGTCCACTCGGAAGAGGATAAAAAGAAGAGGGCGCTTGTCGATGCCCGCAATACGGCGGATTCCATGATATATTCAACGGAGAAATCCCTTAAGGACGAAGCCGGCAACATTGATGACGGCACCAAGGGCGAGATAAATAAGGCCATTGAAAAGTTGAAAAAGGCCATGGAAACCGATAACGCGGAAGAGATAAAGCGACTGACTGAGGAATTGACCCAGGCATCCCATAAACTGGCAGAGGCCATGTATGCGAAGGCGTCGGCTGAGCAGCAGGCCCAGCAGGCCGGCGCAGGCGCGTCATCCGGGCCTTCAAAGGGGAAATCCCAGGATGACGATGTTGTTGACGCGGATTTTGAGGAAGTCCATAAATGATATTTGTATTGCGATCAGCGAGTAAGGCCATCTCCGCCCTTGTGGCGGGGGTGGCCTTTTGTATGTTATTCACCTGCATGGCGGGGACAGCCATGGGAAAGGCAGCGCAAAAAAAATCGGCTTCCGATGTCTATTCGGAGGCTGATCTGGCTTTTCTGACGGGCCGTTATCAGGAGGCGCTTGATGCCTTTAAGGGCTTTGTAAAAGATTATCCGGAGAACCCTGAGGCTGTCGCAGCGAGATATAAGATCGCGAGCATTTATTTTGATATGAAGGATTTTCGTGGTTCCATAAACGAATCCATGGAATGGCTGAACATATATCCTGACAATCCCTTGAAAATTGAGGTCATGTCTCTTTTGGGCGATAATTATTATGCCCTTGGAGACAGGGTCGAGTCTTTCAAATGGTGGATAACCACGGGAAAGGCGAACAACGCGCAGGTTTTTCAGGGTCTCAAAGAAGGACTCAAGAAAAAGATAATCGATCTGATCAAGGTCTGCACAAGAGCGGAACTGGAAAAGATGGTGGAATACGGTGGAGAAGGCGATTACAGCCCTTATCTCTACCAGCGGATCGCCGAAGTCGCTTATGAAGAAGATCAGATAGATGAGGCAAATAAATATGCCATGCTCCTGGTTCGTTCTTCCCAGGATGAACCCTGGATCTCCATGGGTCGCGACCTGCTCGAAAGGGTTTCAAAAAAGACAGATCAGTCTGTCAGTGTGATAAGAATCGGTTGCCTCCTGCCTCTCAGCGGGTCTTTCGCCCTTTACGGTCAGGAAGTCCTCAACGGCATAGAACTGGGCATGAATATTTTCAACCAGCAGGAAAAAGGCCGCTCTGTAGAGCTTGTGATCAAGGATACAAAAGGCAATGCCGAAGGTGCAATAGCCGGACTGGAAGAGCTTGTTAATAATGAAAATGTCACAATAATTATGGGACCGCTTGCCTCGGTTGAATCCACTGCTGCGGCAAAGAAGGCACAGGAACTGGGTGTGCCCATAATTACCTTTACTCAAAAGGAAGGCATCACTAATGAGGGTGACATGGTATTCAGAAATTTTCTCACCCCTTCAAAAGAGGTAGAGGCCCTTCTCAACAGGGCTATAAATGAGATGGGGATGAGGAAATTCGCCATCTTTTATCCTGATAAAACATATGGCCAGACATATAAGGATATATTCCGGGAAAAGGTCAAGTCGATGGGTGGGACAATAACCGCTATTGAGTCCTATAAACCGGATGCGACCGATTTTGCAGATGGGATAAAAAAGATATTGGGGTCGAATTATACAGGACCAGATCCGTCAAAGAAAAAGAGCGGACAGAATAATTCAGAGGACACAGATGGGAAGGGCGGTAAAATATCTCTGGAAAATGACGGCAATGCCGGACCGAATTTTGATTTTGATGCTGTCTTTATCCCGGATAACTATCAGCAGATTGCAATGATCGCCCCGCAATTTCCCTACTATAATGCCTTTAATGTGCCTTTTCTCGGCACAAGCCTCTGGACGTCCGACAATCTTGTCAAATCTGTAGGCAATTTTGTACAGGGGGCAATCTTTCCTGTGGGATTTTCTTCGGATGCAGATATGCAGGGGGTAAAGGAATTTGTTGCCGACTATAACGATAATTTTCAATCAATCCCGGGCGTCCTTGCGGCAAACGGATATGACACCATAAGGTTTATTATGGATATCCTCGATAAAGGCATAAAGACAAGAAAGGATTTCCGGAAGGAACTTATTCGTCATGATGTATTCAATGGCGTCACAGGGGAAATTTCATTTGATGAAAAGGGCGAGGTGAAGAAAGTCCCTATCCTGCTTACCGTTCAGGGAGAAACTCTAAAGGTGATTCATTAAGAATAAGGATGGACGCTAATTCTTTTTCCTTTTTTTGCCGCTGATCATAGCGACTATAATGCCGATTTCATAAAGCAATATTATCGGTATCGCCATCATGAACTGCGAGACCACATCTGGAGATGAGAGGACAGCGCCTAAAATAAATGCAAGCAGGATGGCATATTTTCGATTCCTCCTAAATCCTTCCACAGATACGAGGCCGATCCTTGCGAGGAAAAATACCAGGACAGGCACTTCAAATACTATCCCGAAGGCAATGAGCATTTTGAAGGCCAGTGCAAAGTATTCCTTTGCTGACGGGAGCGCCTGGATATTTTCATTGGCAAAATTCAGGAAAAATTTAAAGGCCAGGGGGAATACGTACAGATACCCGAAAACAGCCCCACCGATAAAAAGTATACAGCAACATATGACGTAGGTCAGTATGGATGTCCTTTTTTGTTGAGAAATACCGGGGGATATAAGCCTCCATATCTGATAAAAGATGTAGGGCGATGAAATGAGGATGCCTACGACAAGGGCGATCTCAAAATACAGAAAAAACATCTCCGTGAGACCGGTAAATATGAGGGTGCTGTCTGCGGGGAGGTTTTTCGTCAGAGGCAATACCATTATTTTAAAAATATCTTCAATAAAGAAATAGGCGACACTTACCCCGATAACGACAGCAATAGCGCAACGGATAAGCTTATTTCTGATCTTTATAAGATGGCCTTGAAAAGCCTGCCTTTCATCGGCCATCATCCCCTGCCTTTTCCTTTTCTTCTCTCTCCTTTAATTCTGCAATCGCTTCCATCGGCGCCTGGCCGGCTTTATCTTCGGATTTTACATCCGCTTTTATAGGAGGGCTGTCAAACCCGTTTACGGAATCGACAATTTCATCCTTACTGTCTATGATTTTTGTGTCAAGCACCGGAGCAGCCTTGACCTCCTGGCTTTCTCCAGCTGCCGGATCATTCTCAGTTTCCTTAATGTCGCCATCCAGGTTATTCTTAATCTCCTTGATGTCGCCATCCAGGTTATCCTTGATCTCCTTGATGTCGCCATCCAGGTCATTCTTTATTTCCTTAATGTCACTATCCAGATCTTTCGTAATCTCCCTGAGACTCCCATCCAGATCAGCCTTGATTTCTTTCAGGCTCCCATCCAGATTATTTTTAATCTCTTTGATGTTTTCATCCAGATCAAGGTTTTGTTTGATCTCCTGTGTCGCCTTCTTGAACTCCGCCAGCCCTTTTGCTATAGCCTTTGCCAGCTCAGGCAGCTTATTGGGGCCCAGTACTACCAGGCCTATGATCAATATTACTATTAATTCCGGAAATCCTATGCCGAACATATTGTTCTCCTTTTAATGCATGTTATCAGAGCACTTTCATCATTGCTATTTCATCACAGTCTGGAAATTTCGGACATTTGAAGCAATCCGACCATATCTTATGGGGAAGCGCGGATTTTTCAATCTTATTAAACCCAATTTTTGAAAAGAAGTCAGGGACATAAGTAAGAGTGAAGACTTTTTTGACCCCCATGGAGACCGCTTCTTCAAGACATCTGTTAACCATCTGAGACCCGAAGTCTTTCCCCTGGCAATCTTCCATAACGGCCAGAGACCTTATCTCCGCTAGATCTTCCCAGCATATCCCCAGTGCGCATACTGCTATTATATCGCCGTTTTTTGAGGCGTCTTCCATAATATAAAAATCCCTCAGGTGATCATATATCTCGCTTAAGGATCTGGGCAATAAAAGCCCCTGACCCGCATAATGGCCCAACAGCCGGTGAATCTGGCCGACCTCTTTTATAAAAGGCTTTCTTATTATTTCCCTATTCATTGACTGTGACAAATCCTTTTAAACCTGTTTTTTCTTCAAGTTTTTTTGAATAGTTAAGAGCCTCAGCCTTGTCGGAAAATTTTCCGGATCTTACCCTGTAATATGTCTTGCCGTTTACCTTGGTCTCATAATAATAGGCATCAAAACCTTTTTCAGTAATCTGTTTGACCATTTTTAAGGCCTTATCAAGGTCTCCACTGGAGGCAACCTGTACAGTATATTTGCCTGAGTCTGACCCGGGTGTTGATTTCGCTGGAGGTGAGACTGCTATATCGTCATTGACAGTCTTTTTTTCCGTATTGTCATTGATGGTTTTCTTATTCGCAACAGTTTCTACGGGTTTTTCCCCCACGACAGTCTCCACAGGCTTTTTCTCCGCAACAGTCGCTGCGGGAGGCGGATTGGTCTTGTCCGTTTCTGCGGTCCCTGCATCCTCGTTTTGCCAAGTGTTTTTTGCATCATCCTTTTTGGTTGTCAGTTTATCATAAAAGGCCAGTTCAGGGGCAACCTCAACATTATCTTTATTATCTTTCTGTTCTGAAGGTGCGGTCTCCTTGGTTTTGACCATGTCCTGCAATTTATTCACCTCGCCCTTTAATTCGGAGACGGTGGTGATTGTGCCGGGGAAGAAACCGCGGCCTACAAGTATCCCCAGAACGAATATCCATGTTAAAAAAAAGAAGGCAACAAGACTCCCTATGATAATGGAAAAAGGAGTCAGTTCAAGAGTATATTTTCTGTTTTTCTTTTTTGCCGTTTTTTCACTGGACATAAAAATCCTTGCGTTTTATGGATGCCTTCACATCTTCTCAGGCGCACTGACACCCAGGAGGCTCAGGCCGTTTTTTATAACGATCCTGACCGCATCCGCCAGGATAAGCCTTGCCTGGGTCAGGGTTATGTCTCCGGTTATAATGCGGTTTTCAGAGGCCTTCATGCCAAGATTAAAATATTTATGAAATTGTGCCGCCAGTTCGGTCAGATAATATGTCAAACGATGCGCTTCATAGGATAAACAAATATCATCCAAAAGGGAAGGGAATTCCTCCATCAATCTTATCAGGTCCATCTCTTCATCAAGCCTAAGCGTCTTCAGTACATCATTTTTTTCATGGGGAATAAATATCCCTTCAGATTCCGCCTTCTTAAATACACTGCATATCCTTGCATGGGCATATTGTACATAATAAACGGGATTGTCGCTGTCGCGCCTTTTTACCATGTCTATATCAAAGTCAAGCTGTGATTCATGGGCCTTGGTAAGAAAGACAAAACGAGCGGCATCAACTCCCACTTCATCAAGCAATTCTTTGAGTGTTACATATTGCCCGGCCCTCTTTGACATCTTTATCTCTTCGCCTTCCTTCCAGAGCTTTACAAGCTGTATAAGGATGACGGAAAGCCAGTTTTCATCTATCCCGTTTGCCTTTAAGGCCGATTTCACCCTCCCGATATAACCGTGATGATCGGCGCCCCAGATATTAATGGCCTTTGAAAAGCCCCTTTTCCATTTCTCAAGGTGGTATGATATGTCCGAGGCAAAATAGGTGAATTGCCCGTCACTTTTTTTCAGGACCCGGTCCTTGTCATCTCCGAAATCGGATGTCCTTATCCAGAGCGCCCCGTCTTTTTCGTAAAGTTCATTGCGCTCGTTTATCTCTTTCAGGGATCTTTCAACCAGCCCCCTTGAAAAAAGATCGCTTTCCTTTGACCAGACATCAAAATGAACGCCGAACATCTCAAGGTCATGGCTGAGTTCTGCGAGCATCCTTTCTCTCCCAATTTCCGTACAGGCCTCTATTGCCCTGTCATGCGTCATTGATGAAAGGTCAATCTCCTTTGATATGTCATCGGCCAGGTCCGTTACATAGTCACCGTGATATCCGTTTTCAGGGAAGGGGTAATCAGGGTTTTTTATCTGCATCCACCTTCCGAACACGGATTCGCCCAGTATCCTGATCTGCTGACCTGCGTCGTTGATATAGAATTCGCGGACCACATCATAGCCGCAAAAGGAAAGTATCCTGCATATGGTATCGCCCAGGGCGGCCCCTCTTCCGTGCCCCAGGTGAAGGGGGCCTGTCGGGTTGGCGCTTACGAATTCTACCAGGACTTTTTCCCCTGCCCCGAGGTCACTGCTTCCGTATCTGTCTCCCTGTTCGAGTATACCCTTTAAAACCCTCTGCCATTCATCCGCACTGATCCTGAAATTAATAAATCCGGGCCCCGCTATTTCAACGGCCTCGACTAAGGCCCCGTCATTGTCCAGATTATCCGTGATAATGCGTGCGATGTCGGATGGTCTGCGTTTCTGGGAGGAGGCCATGACCATGGCCAGATTGGTGGCGAAATGCCCGTGATCACTGTTATTGGGTATCTCAATCAGGTAATTCGGCAACTCACATTCCTTTAATAATCCCTTATCAAAACATCGATTGATCGTTGCCTTTAATATCTTATCTATTTTTTCTTTCATCTTTTATATTCCTTGATGATGCCTTTTCCTATGGATAAAAAAATCTCATAGGAGATGGTATTGTTCCACCCTGCCATATCATCGCCGGTTATGACCTCTTTCCCCTGGCTGCCCAGAAAGACCGCCTCGTCGCCGGGGACTGCGTCATTAATGCCGGTAATATCAGCCAGGAGCATGTTCATGCATATTGTCCCGACTATATTGACCTTTGCGCCCCTGATAATGGCCTTTCCCCTGTTCGACAGGCCCCTCGGGATGCCGTCGCCGTAACCTGCCGAGATGACCGCGATTTTTTTTGCCCCTGTGGTGTAATATCTCCTCCCGTAACTTACCGGGGTATTATCGGGCATCTCTCTTATCTGGATGACCCTCCCCCTGAAATCCATAACAGGTTTTAGTGGAAGGGGCGGTCTAAATCCGGGAGAGGGCAGGCCCCCGTAGATCATTATGCCCGGGCGGACCATGTCAAAGTGAGACCCCTTGTAGGCCATTATGCCTGCGCTGTTGGCCAGGTTATTAAGTCGCAGATCCATGCCCAGGGCGCGTCCTGCTTCTACGGCCTTCCTGAAATAACTGATCTGTGCATCCGTAAAGCCGCTGTCCTTTTCATCGGCGGAAGAGAGATGGGATGTCAGGCCCTCGATATTGAGCCAGGGAAGATCCATGATCTCCTTCATGAAAGGCACGGCCTTGTTGTGAAGGACGCCAAGACGACCCATACCGGTATCGATCTTTAAATGGACATTTATCTTTTTAGAGCTCTTTTCAGCCGCCCTGGCAAGCAGGGCTGCGGTTCCCGTATCAAAGACCACGGGCGTTAAATTATTTTCAACGACAGCCCCGGCATCTTCAGCCGATCTTATCCCGCAGAGGATTATAACAGGAACTCTGATCCCGTTTTTTCTCAGTTCCATTGCCTCATGAATAAATGCGGTTCCCAGCGAATAGACCCCGTTTTTTTCCAGTACGCGTGAAACCTTCACCAGACCATGGCCATAGGCGTCGGACTTGACAATGCCCATAATTTTCGTATCAGGAGAAATGAGACTTTTCACCTGTCCGAGATTAAAGGCAAGGGAAGAAAGGTCTATCCTTACATTGTTTTGGCAATGAAACATAAAAAGGTCTCCTGATATAATTCAATGGACATTAATAGATATGATCCCATATTTCAAGAGATTATTGGATGAAAAGGGCTTTGATTGACAGATTGGAATGCAGTAAGTATGATACGACACCTTATTTTTAATTGTCTATCTTTTTCGATGATAAATGTTTTGACTTTGGAGACTATTTTGGTTAAAAGGACCTATTTAAAATAATATCAGATGTTTAACATAGAAGATTATAATTACGATCTGCGACAGGATCTTATCGCGCAGGTACCTTCTTTATCCAGGGGCAGTTCCAGACTTCTTTTCGTTGATCGGGCAAAATCTGTACTTTCCGACCATCATTTCTATGACCTCCCCAGCCTATTGAAACCGGGTGATCTCCTCGTTGTCAATAA
>Ga0153915_10001862_pt1 | contig 19372 bp, 13 predicted proteins | sample Opewatmetagenome_2_FD_107003 | JGI IMG/M metagenome (GOLD analysis project Ga0153915, IMG submission 107003) | Freshwater wetland microbial communities from Ohio, USA - Open water 3 Core 3 Depth 3 metaG | ecosystem: Environmental > Aquatic > Freshwater > Wetlands | place: USA: Ohio, Lake Erie...
TCGCTGCAGGAGATCAACCGGTCCTACCGGGGCGTGATTGACCTGCTGCGGGGCCTCGACCCGCGGGTGGATTTCACTCTGGCGAACTCCATCTGGTATCGGCAGGAGTTCACCTTCGAGCAGGCCTTTCTCGACACCAACCGCGTCTACTTCGACGCCATCGTGCGCGGCCTCGATTTCGCATCGCCCGGCGCGGCGCAGACGATCAACACCTGGGTGAACAACCAGACGCGGGGGAAGATCACGTCCATCGTCCCCGACCCGATCCCCTCCGACATAGTCATGTACCTGATCAACGCCGTGTACTTCAAAGGCGACTGGGTCGTGCAGTTCGACAAGAGCCGCACCGCGCCGGCTCCGTTCACCCTGGCCGACCGGTCCACAGCGACGGTGCAGATGATGTCGTTCAAGGCGCCGGCCACGGTGAGGGTCGGCGGGGAGTTCAACCCGCAGGTGGGCGGCTACAACCCGCTGGTGCTGGATCTCCGCTATGGGGGCGGGGCGTACAGCATGACCATCGTCATGCCGCGGGATCCGGCGGGGATGGACTCGCTCGTGACCGGCCTCACGGCTCAGCGGTGGGACGCGTGGATCGCGGCGCTCGACTCGACCAAGTCATTCGTCTCCCTTCCCAAGTTCAAGCTCGAGTACAAGCTCAAGCTGAACGACGTCCTCGGTGCGCTGGGAATGGGCGTGGCGTTCATACCCTGTCTGCCGGGCGTGGCGGATTGCGCGGACTTCACCCGGATGCGCAGCGCGAGGGACCTGTATATCAGCGAGGTGATGCATAAGACCTACGTGGACGTCAACGAGGCGGGGACGGAGGCGGCGGCGGCCACGTCCGTCGGAATGGGCGTCACCAGTGCTCCGCCCAGCGTCGTCGTGGACCGTCCGTTCCTGTTCGCCATCCGCGAGCGCTTCTCGGGCACGATCCTGTTCATGGGCCGGATCATGAACCCGGCGGCGACCTGACGCCGAGACGCGACAGGGTTTCCGCTTAGGCCACTGCGGGAGGGCTCCCCCTCACGCCACTGCGGGGCGGGGCGTCGTGCTCTCGCAGCGAACGACCGCAGCGCCGCCGGCCAGTCCAGACGCCGTCGCCTCGACGTGGATCTCTCCCGCCTCCTTGGTGGCCTGCACCATGGCCACGCACAGCCCGTTGAAGGCGCGCCGGACGCTGCTGCCTCGGTCGGCCTCGTGGCTGCTCGGATCCCCGCTCCCGACGCCGATGAGCTTCCCGGCGCCCGCAACCCGGAACGAGATCTCGTCGCCCGCCACGGGCACCGTTCGCCCGGCGGCATCCACCACCCGCACCTCCACCACGGCGACGTCCTCACCGTCCGCTGAAATACGCGGGCGATCGGCGGCGAGCAGGACACGCGCTGCCGGCCCGGTCGTCTCCTGCTTCGCCGTGAGCACGACCTGCCCGCCCCGGTACCCGCGCGCCTCCAGCGTGCCGGGGGCGTACCGCACCTTCCACATCAGGTGCGTGTTGCGGCGCACGTCCTGGGCGCCGAGGCTCTGGCCGTTGAGGAGCAGCTCCACCCGCTCGAGGTTGCTGTGGCACCAGACCTCGATCTCTTCACCCTCCCTGCCGGGCCAGCTCCAGTGGGGGAACAGGTGGAGGACCGGCGAGCCGCCCCACCACGCCTGATAGTAGAAGTAGTTGTCCTTTGGGAACCCGCACGTGTCCATGATGCCGAAGTGCGAACTGATGCACGGCCACTTGTACGGTGTCGGCTCGCCGCGGTAGTCGAATCCCGTCCACACGAAGCCGCCCGCCAGGAACGCCCGAGCGTCGTAGTAGGCCCACCACCGCTCCGCGGTCGAGGCCCACGGCGGGAAGTTGGCGTCGTACGCGCTGAGGTACCCCCGCGTCGGATCATTGGCGTAAATGCCGCGCGTGGAGACCGTGCTGGCGGTCTCGGTCCCCATAGTCGGCTGGCGGGGGAAGCGGCGGTGGAACTCGTCAATGTCGCCCTGGAAGTAGTTGAACCCCTGGATGTCCACCACCCCCGAGAGCCCTTTGCCCCAGTCGCCGTTCATAGCCTCCGTGACCAGCCGCGTCGGGTCGAGCTGCCGCGCCAGCCGCTTCATCGCGGCGGCGATCAGCGCGCCCCGCTCGGCGCCCTGGACGAGCCACTCCTCGTTCCCGATGGACCAGGCGAAGACGCACGGATGGTTGCGGTCGCGCCGGACCATCCGGCCGATCTGGCTGATCCCTTCATCGCTCGACGCCATCATTCTGGTTTCGTCCAGCACCAGCATGCCGAGGCGGTCGCAGGCCTCCAGCAGCTCGGGGGTCGGCGGGTTGTGCGAGGTGCGGTAGGCGTTGCACCCCATACCTTTCAGCCTCTCCACCCGGTAATACTGCAGCCGGTCGGGGAGCGCGGAGCCCACGCCGGCGTGGTCCTGATGGTTGCAGGTGCCCTTGAGCTCCACCCGCACGCCGTTCAAGAAGAAGCCGCGGTCCGCGTCGAAGCGGACGGTCCGGATACCGAACGGTGTTTCGAACCGATCCACTTCCGCGCCGCCCGCCTCGACGACGGTGGTCAGGCGGTACAACCTCGGGGTCTCGACCGACCAGAGAGCCGGATTCCTCACCGCGACCCGCTGCGTGAGCTCGCGGCCGCTCCACGCCGCGAGCCGGCTCGGCGGCGTCGCCGCCGTCGCCACCACGTGGCCCGCCGGGTCGGTGACCGTCGAGACGACCCGGCACACCGGTGCCTCGTCGCTCTCGTTCTCCACCTGGGTCACGATCGTCAGAGCCGCGGCGGCGCCGCGCACCTCCGACGCTACGAACGTGCCCCACTGAGACACGTGCACGGGTCGCGTCTTCACCAGCCAGGCGTGGCGGTAGATGCCGCCGCCCTCGTAGAACCACCCCTCGTGCTCCGTGGCGTCGGCGCGCACCACCAGCACGTTGGACCCGCCGTAGTTGGCCACGTCGCTGATGTCGAACCGGAATGGCGCGTAGCCGCTCAGGTTCCGGCCCAGGTACACGCCGTTCAAGGCCACGAGGCAGTCCCGGAAGACGCCGTCGAACTCCAGGCTCAGCCGTCGGCCGTGGTCGCTCGCCGGGAGATCGAACACGCGGCGGTACCAGCCGATGCTGGTAGCCGGGTAACGGCGCCCGACCGGCTTGAAGCCCTGGTTGTAGAGCGCGGCGTCGTTCTCGAACGGCAGCTCCACGACCCAGTCATGCGGCAGATCCACCGCCTGCCAGCCGCTGACGTCGAAGTCGGGCTTCGACGGGTTACGCATGAACTCGCCCGTCTTCCCGAACTCCTCGCCGTTGCCGTAGCCGAAGTCCCGCGCCGGGTCGTCGGCGTGGCCGAGGTGAAAGCGCCAGTTGAAGTCGAGGAGCAGCCGCTCGCGCGAGGAGACGGTCGATGCGGGCGCCTGCGGGACGCCTCCATCGGCCAACGAATCACGCGCAGCGGTTTGGGTCGCGTGCGCTGCTGCGCTGGGCAGAGCCAGCGCGCCAAGCGAAGCCGCGAGCCCGGTCTTCACTAGGTCCCGTCGCGTCACGTCGCGCATCTGTCGACTCCCTCGTCTGGTGCAGTTCCGGGGTGAGCCCAACATGCGACGCCGGACGATTGCCGGCAATCCAGGGACCGGACTCGGCCGCGGGCGACCGGTCGGTTGACCCTACAAGGGCAGCCTGCGCAGCCGCAGCGCGTTGGCGATCACCGAGACGGAGCTGAAGGTCATCGCGGCGCTCGCCAGCACCGGGCTCAACAAGAGACCGAACGCCGGGTAGAGCACCCCGGCTGCAACAGGGATCCCGACGGTGTTGTACGCGAACGCCCAGAAGAGGTTCTGGCGGATGTTCCGCATGGTCCCGCGGCTCAGCCGCCGGGCCCGCGCGATGCCGCGCAGGTCGCCCTTGACGAGGGTCACACCGGCGCTCTGCATCGCGACGTCGGTGCCGGTGCCCATGGCGATCCCGACCTGCGCGCGGGCCAGAGCCGGCGCGTCGTTCACGCCGTCGCCGGCCATCGCCACGACGCGGCCCTCCGCCTGGAGGCGGGCGACCACCTCGGCCTTCTGATCCGGGAGCACTTCCGCGATAACGTCGTCGATCCCGAGCTGCGTCGCAACGACGCGCGCGGTGGCGCGGCTGTCGCCGGTGAGCATCACGAGCCGCACGCCGGCCTCGTGCAGCAGGCGAATCGCTTCCGGTGTCGACGCCTTGATCGGGTCGGCAACCGCGACGAGACCGGCCGGCCGGCCATTGACGGCGATCAGCATCGCGGTCGCACCCTCGGCGCGGAGCGACGCTGCGAGCTCCACCAGTGGGCCCGCGTCGATCTTCAGGTGCTCGAGCAGCTGTGCGTTGCCGAGCGCGACGGCGTGGCCTTCGACCGTTCCCACGACGCCGCGACCCGGCAACGCCTGGAAGCCAGCGACGGGCGCGGGGGGGAGATCCTGCTCGAGCGCCGCGGCCACGATGGCGCCCGCGAGCGGGTGCTCGCTTCCTAGCTCCACGCTTGCCGCCAGGCGGAGCAGGTCCCGCTCCGCCAGCGGCGGCAGGGCGACGACCTTCGTCACCTTCGGCTTCCCTTCCGTCAGGGTGCCGGTCTTGTCCGCTACGAGGGTGTCCACCTTTTCCAGTGTTTCGAGCGCCTCCGCGTTCTTGATCAGCACACCGGCCGTGGCGCCGCGCCCCGTGCCGACCATGATGGACATCGGCGTGGCGAGGCCGAGGGCGCACGGGCACGCGATGATGAGCACGGCGACGGCGTTGACCAGCGCGTACGTCATCCGCGGCTGGGGGCCGGCAAGCGCCCAGACCACGAAGGTCAGCAGCGCGACCAGCACGACCACGGGGACGAAGACCGAGGCGACCACGTCCGCTAGCCGCTGAATCGGCGCGCGGCTCCGCTGGGCCTCGCCCACCAGGCGCACGATCTGCGCGAGCAGCGTGTCGCTGCCGACCCGCTCGGCGCGCATGACGAACCCGCCGGTGCCGTTCACGGTCCCGCCCGTCACGCGCGCGCCCGGCGTCTTCTCCACGGGCATCGGTTCCCCGGTAACCATGGACTCGTCCACGGCGCTGCCGCCTTCGAGCACGGCGCCGTCCACCGGCACCTTCTCTCCGGGCCGGACGCGAAGCGAGTCGCCGACCTGAACCTGGTCCAGCGGGACGTCTTCCTCGCCGCCGTTCTTCAGCCGGCGCGCCGTCTTGGGCGCGAGTCCCAGGAGCGCCTTGATCGCGTCGCTGGTCCGGCTGCGGGCTCTGAGCTCCAGCACCTGGCCGAGGAGCACGAGCGCCGTGATGACGGCCGCCGCCTCGAAGTAGACGGGCACCTCGCCCGCCGGCCCGCGGAACGAGGGAGGAAACAGCCCCGGCAACAATGTGGCGACGAGGCTGTAGACGTAGGCCGTCAGTGTGCCGAGGGCGATGAGCGTGAACATGTTGAGGCTCATGCGGACGACCGACGCCCACCCGCGCTCGAGCAGCGGCCACCCGCACCACAGCACCACGGGTGTGGCGAGCAGCAGCTCTACCCACGGCATCGCGCTCGCCGCGACGACCGGTCGCCCGATCACGTACTCGCCCATCGCGATGAGCAGGAGCGGGACGACGAATGCGACGCCGATCCAGAACCGCCGGCTCATGTCCTTGAGCTCGCGGTTCTCTTCCGGCGCCGCGCTCACCACCCGCGGCTCCAGGGCCATGCCGCACTTCGGGCAGGCGCCAGGCGCCGAACGGACGATCTCAGGGTGCATCGGACAGACGTACTCGGTCCTGGTCGCCGGCGCAGCGACGCTCACCGGCTCGAGCGCCATGCCGCACTTGGGGCACGGGCCGGGAGCGTCCTGGCGGACCTCGGGGTGCATGGGACAGGTGTACGCGCTCATGGCGCTCAGCCCTCAGCCCAGCAGCTCATCTCCACAGCGTCGCTCATGCGCTCCTCCTAGTCCCCGGGCGTCAGCGCCAGGTCGTCGCGCAACGCTTCGCGCCTCGGGGCCTCGGGCTGCCGCCCCAGCTCCCAGCGCCGCCACAACAGGAAGATCGCCGGAATGACAACCAGCGTGAGGAGCGTGGACGTCACCATCCCGCCCACCATGGGCGCAGCGATCCGCTTCATCACGTCCGCGCCGGTCCCCGTGCTCCACAGGATCGGCGCCAGGCCGGCGATGATGGCGGTCACGGTCATCATCTTCGGCCGAAGGCGGTCGACCGCGCCCTCCCGCACCGCCGCGGCTACGTCGGCGTCGCCCCGCATCGCGCCTTCGAGGCTGCGGCGGTGGAACGCTTCATCGAGGTAGATCAGCATCACCACGCCGGTCTCGGCCGCGACGCCCGCAAGGGCGATGAAGCCCACCCACACCGCGACGCTCGTGTTGTAGCCGAGAAGCCAGAGGTACCAGACACCTCCCACCAGGGAGAATGGGAGCGAGATCATCACGATCAGAGACTCGGTGAGGTTGCGGAAGTTGAGGTAGAGGAGCAGCAGGATGATGCCAAGTGTCACCGGCACGACCAGCCGCAACTTCTGGCTCACCCGCTGCATCGCCTCGTACTGGCCGCTCCAGGTGAGCGTGTAGCCGATCGGCAGCCGCAGCCCTTCAGCCACGACCCGCTGCGCATCGCGGACGTAACCGCCGACGTCGCGGCCCTGAATGTCCACGTAGATCGTGGTGACCGGGAATGCGTTTTCCGTCTTGACCGCCATCGGCCCCTGCACCACGCGCACTGTCGCCACCTGGCCGAGCGGGATCTGGGCGCCGCTCATGGCCGGCAGCACGACCTCTTTCAGCTTCGACACATTGTCCCGCAGCTCGCGGGGGTATCGCACGTTCACGACGTAGCGCTCGCGGCCCTCCACCGTGGTCGCGGCATCCACCCCGCCCACCGTCGCCATGATCGCGTCGTGGATGTCGCCCACGTTGAGGCCGTACCGCGCCGCCTGCGCGCGGTCTATGGCAATGTCCACGTAATAGCCCGACACGTTTCGCTCGGCGAAGGCGCTGCGCGTGCCCGGCACATGCTGCACCAGGCGCTCGACCCGCTCGCCCAGCGCCTGCAGGGTGTCGAGGTTCGGCCCGAAGATCTTGATCCCCACCGCCGTGCGGACGCCGGTGGCCAGCATGTCGATCCGTCCCTTGATCGGCATCGTCCACGCGTTGGTCACGCCCGGCATCCGGGTCGCGCGGTCCATCTCCGCCACCAGGTGGTCGTACGACATCCCGCGGGGCCACTGCTCCTCGGGCTTCAGCGTAACCGTCGTTTCGAACATGTCGAGGGGCGCGGGGTCGGTGGCGGTGTTCGCGCGCCCCGCCTTGCCGAGCACCGTGGCCACCTCGGGGAAGCTCGCCAGCACGCTGTCCTGGTAGCGCATGATCTCGCGTGCTTGCGCGATCGAGACCCCGGGCACCGTCGTGGGCATGAAGAGCAGGGATCCCTCATGGAGCGGCGGCATGAACTCGCTCCCGAGCCGCGACCAGGGCACGACCGTGACGACCAGCACGACCAGTGCTCCGCCGATCACCGTCCATGGCTTCCGGAGCGTGAAGTCAATGACGGGCCGGTAGACCCGCTGGAGCGCCCGGTTGATCGGGTTGGCGCGCTCAGGCCGGATCTTCCCGCGGATCAGGTAGCCCATCAGCACGGGCACCAGCGTGATCGAGAGGATCGCCGAGCCGGCCATGGCGAACGTCTTGGTGAAGGCGAGTGGCTTGAAGAGCCGCCCCTCCTGCTGCTCCAAGGAAAAGACCGGCAGGAAGCTGAAGGTGATGATCAGCAGCGAGAAGAATAGCGGCGGCCCGACCTGCTTGGCGCTCTCCAGCACCACCTCCCAGTGCGACCTCTTGCCTTCGGCCCGCTCGATGTGCTTGTGCAGGTTCTCGATCATCACGATGGCGCCGTCCACCATGGCGCCGATGGCGATGGCGATGCCGCCCAGGCTCATGATGTTGGCACTCACCCCGATCAGCCGCATCACGACGAACGAAATGAGAATGCCGAGCGGTAGGGTGATGACGGCGACCAGCGCCGAGGACGCGTGCAGGAGAAACAGCACCGCTACCGCGGCGACGATCAGCGATTCCTCAACCAGCTTGTCCTTGAGCGTGGCAATCGCGCGGTGGATGAGGTCGCTCCGGTCGTAGACGGGCACAATGCGGACGCCGCGCGGCAGCCCGGACTGGATCTCCTTGATCCGGGCTTTCACGGCCTCGATGGTCTTGAGGGCATCGGCGTGGAAGCGCATGACGACGATCCCGGCGACGGCCTCGCCACGCCCGCCGAAGTCCGCCGCGCCCCGGCGCGGCGCGGGCCCGACCTGCACGGCGGCGACGTCGCTCACCCGGATCGGCGTCCCGCCGGACGTGGCGCCCACCGCGACGTCCTCGATGTCCGCGACCCCGCCCAAATACCCAAGGCCGCGGATCATGTACTCACGGCCGCCCATCTCCAGCACCCGGGCGCCGATGTCGGCATTGTGCTGGCCGATGGCCCGCGCCACCTGGGTCACCGGGATGCGGAAGGCCCGGAGCCGCTCGGGATTCACCTCGACCTGGTACTGCTTCTCGTAGCCGCCGAGGCTCGCGACCTCCGAGACCCCCGGCACGGCGGTGAGCCGGTAGCGGACGTACCAGTCCTGCAGCGTCCGAAGCTGGGCCAGGTCGAGACTGTCTGACTCGAGCACGTACTCGAAGACCCAACCGACGCCGGTCGCGTCGGGCCCCAGTGTGGGCTCGATGCCGCCTGGCAGTTTCCCCTGGAGCCCGTTCAGGTACTCGAGCACCCGCGAGCGGGCCCAATAGAGATCGGTGCCGTCGTCGAAGATCACGTACACCAGGCTCTGGCCGAAGAACGAGAAGCCGCGCACCACGCGCGATCCCGGGACCTTCAGCATCTCGGTCGCGATCGGATAGGTGACCTGGTCCTCCACGATCTGCGGAGCCTGCTCCGCGTACGTGGTCTGGACGATCACCTGCACGTCCGAGAGATCGGGGATAGCGTCGAGCGGCGTGGTGCGCATGGCCCACACGCCGCCTCCGGTGACCGCGACCGTCGCCAGCAGGATCAGAAACCGGTTCCTGAGCGACCACGCGATGATCCTGCTAATCATGCTTCTTCCCCGGGCGGGCGGGGGCAGGGGTCTTCCCCGTGCGCGGCAGGTCGCCCATTCCGGGCATGCCGGCCATTCCGGTATCGGGCCCTGCGGGTTGGTGCGTCGCGGCGCTTGAGCCTGACATCCCGTTCATCCCCGCCATCCCCGGCATCTGGTCGCTCCCAGCCAGCCGCGACTCGGCGTCCACCAGGAAGTTCGCCGCTGCCACAATCGTCTCCCCTTCCGCAAGCCCGTCCAGCACCGCGACCCGCTCGTCGGATCTGGGGCCCAGCACCACCTGCCGCGGTGTCAGCATGCCGGCCGAATCGCGGATGAAGACCAGATTGCGTTCGCCCGTGATCACCACTGCCTCCAGCGGCACGGCGAGCACCGCCCGGCCCACCGACGCGTCGAAGTACATCGTGGCGTACATCCCCGGCCGCAGCCGGTGGCCCGGATTCGGCGCCGTCACCCGCACCCGGCCGGTCCGGCCTGTCGAGTCCACGGTGGGGTACACGAAGCTGACGCGGCCCATGAAGTGTTCACCAGGATACGCGTCCAGCTCGACGTGGGCCCGCGCACCCACGCGCACGAACGAGAGATCCTGCTCGAACACCTCCCCCTCCATCCAGACCGTGTTCAGATCGGCCAAGCGGTAGAGCTGCATCCCCGGCATCACCCGCTGGCCCTCGACCACGTCCTTCTGAAGCACCACCCCGTCGAACGGCGCGACGAGCGTCAACGTGCGGGTCACCCGGCCGCTGCTCTCGATCCGGGCGATCTGGTCCTGGGTAATGTCCCAGTATGCCAGCCGACGCCGGGCCGATTGGAGCATCTCGGCGGCGTAGCGGGCGGCGTCCCCGCCGCCCGATTCCACCTGGGCGGCGAGCTGCTTCGCCGTCAGCAGTTCCTGCTCGGCGGCCACCAGCGTCGGGCTGTAGATCGTGAGCAGCGGCTCACCCCGCCGCACCGGCTGTCCGGTGTAGTTCACGTACAGATGCTCGACGAAGCCCTCGATCTTCGGGGTGACCGACGTGACCGTGGACTCCGGCGCCACGATCTGCCCCACCGTCCGGATCTCGCGGCTCATCGTGTCCCGCCGCACCGTCAGGTACGTCACGCCCAGCGCCCGCGCCTGCTCGGCCGTCAGGTGCACCGGCTGCCGCTGGGCCACGCCGGTGCTGTCGGTCGCCCCCGCCGCCCCACCAGCCTGCATCTTCGCGTGCTCTTCGGCCGTCATGCCCGCCATGGGTGAGTCCTGCTGCCCGCTCCCGCAGGCGGCGAGCACCAGGGTTCCCGCCAGCCACAACACCGCCGTGCTGCTCATCGCCCACCTCCAAGGTCGGCGCCGGTCAACGCCTCGATCTCCGCCACGGCGCCGTGATACTCGGCGAGCAGCCGCACGTTCTCGACCACGTAGCGGTTCACCGTCATCTGATTGTCCACCAGCGACATGAAGTTGAGCTGGCCGACCCGATAGGCGGCGAAGGCGGCGTCCACCGCGGCGTGCGCCTGCGGGAGGATCGCCGACGCATAGAGCTGCGTCAGGTTGCGGGCGCGCGCCGCCTTGGCGCGCAACTCCGCTAGACGGGCGAACGTCTCGTTGCCGAGATCCCGTTGCTCGGCCTCGGCGGCCGCCTGCATCGCCTGCATCTCGCGCCTGAGGGGCAGCTGGCGCGCGCCCGCCCACACCGGCACGCTGAAGCCCACCATCAGGCTCACCATGTTGTCGAATTGCGGGCGCTGTCCGTAGCTCACGCCGAGCATCAGGTCCGGGAACAGCTCGCGCCTCGCTTCGCGGTACCCGGCGGCGGCGGCGAGGGCGCGCTGGCGCGCGGCGGTGAGGGCGGGTCGCCGCTCCGCCGCCAGGGCCATCAGGGAATCCACGCTTGGCAGCGTGTCGCCAACCGCTGGCAGCTCCAGTGCGCCGACCGCCGCCGTCGCGTCCCGCCCGAGCAGGGCGTTGAGGCGCGCCGCCATCGCCACGCGCTCCTCCCGCATCACCGTGATCTCCTCCGTCATCCGCGCCACGGCGACCTGGGCCTGCAACACGTCCTGCTGGAGCCCGGTCCCGGTCGAGTACATCGCCGAGGAGACCTGGTGGAATCCGCGCAGCAGCTCGCGCGTCTGCTCCATCACCGTCAGGGCTCGGTCCATGAAGGCGAGCTGGTAGTAGACGGATTTCACGCGGGAGCCGAGGTCACGCTCCGCTTCGTCCGCATCCAGCCGCGCGGCGTCCGCCAGGAGGCGCGTGCGCTGCTCAGCGTAGCCCAGCTTCCCGGGCCACGGCAGCGTCTGCGTAAGCTGGATCGAGTTCATGGTCATCGGATCCATCGTCCCGAACCCGGCGACCGGCCGGTTCATCAGGCCGAGCTGAAGCTGGGGATCGGGGAGCGCGCCCGCCTGCGGCACGCGCTCCGCCGCAGCATCTGCCTCGAGCCGCGCCGCCTTGAGCAGCGGATTGGCCTGGCGCGCCGCAGTCACCACCTCGGCGAGTCGGAGCGTGTCGGGCGGCGCCTGCGCGGCGGCCCGGACCGTCGTTCCGCCGACCGGGACCGTCGCCAGCAACAGCGGGAGCAGCATTCTCATGGCGTGACAAGAAAGCCGCCTCACCATTAAGGCGGCGTGAAGGCCCGGTGAAACTTGTCTGACGCGCCGGCGCGCGAGGCTACTGCGAAAGCTATGAAGCGATTGTGAACGGCGGATGAAAGAAGGTCAGGACCGGGGGCCTGCCGCGGGGAGGCTCAGCCGGAAGAGCGCTCCGGGGCCCGCTCGCACCAGCTCGAGGCGGCCACCGTGCGCTTCGGCGATCGCGCGGGCGATGGGGAGCCCCAGGCCGGTTCCGCTACCGCGCGATCGCGCCGGGTCGCCCCGGTAGAACCGGTCGAAGATGTGGGGCGCGTGCTCCGGCGCGACGCCGGCGCCGGTGTCCTCGACCTCCACCTGCGCGACACCGTCTGCCGAGCGACAGCGCACCTCGATGCGCGCGCCGGGCGGGGAGTACTTCACCGCGTTCTCGACCAGATTGCCTACCGCTCGCTCGAGCAGGCCGGCGTCGCCGCGCGTACGAGTCGGGGAGGACGCGAGCCGCAGCTCCAGTCCAGCCTGCAACGCGGCCCCGCGGGATCGTTCGGCGGCGCGACGCGCCACCTCCTCGAGGTCCACCGGCCGCAACTGGTCCGGCGGGAGTCCGGCGTCGGCGCGCGCCAGCGTGAGGAGGTTCTCCGCCAGGAGAGACATCCGATCCACCTCCTCGCGGCTGCTCTCCAGAGCGCGCCGGTATTCTTCGGCGCCCCGCTCGCGCCGCAGCGCGACGTCAATGTCGCCTTTCAGGACCGTCAGGGGCGAGCGCAGCTCGTGGCTGGCGTCGGCCACGAAGCGACGCTGCGCCTGGAAGGCACGGTCGAGCCGATCGAGCATCGCATTGAGGACCGTCACCAGGCGTCGGTACTCGGTGACCTCCGCGTGCGCGGTGATTCGCGCGGACAACGTCCCCGCCTCGACCGCCTCCGCCTGAGCCACGATTTCGGCCACCGGCCGGGTCGCTCGCCCGGCGAACCACCACGCCCCTGCGAACGCCACGCCCGCTCCCATCAGCGCCAGGACGATCGCCAGGACCGCCGCTCCGCGGACGGTAGCATCCACGGGACCCAGCGGTGCCGACACTTGGAGAAAGTGCATGGCGTGCTGCGCGGCGACGAGCCGCAACGGATAGACGACCGTGCGGAGCCGGTCCCCGCCGAAGCGATGCGTAACTCGCCCGATCGAGCCCCGTTTCGCTTCCTGCATCGCCTCGGCAGGAAGCGGTAGATCGCGGTCCCCCAGGTTCGCGCTCCGCACCACTGGCACGCCGCGTTCGTCCCTCAGCTCCGCGTACCGCGTCAGCTCGGAGAGCGGGTGGACCGAGCGGGCGAGGAAGACCCCCTCGTGGAATCTGAACGATGGCCCGGTCGTCGAGGCGCCCGCCTCCGCTTCCACTTCGGCGAGGGTGAGCAGCGTGCGATCGAGCTGGTGGTAGAGCCGCACCTTGAGCAGCAAAGTGGACCCCGCCCCCACCGCAACGATGATCGCCAGCAGCGCGAGCGCGAACCGGAGCGCGAGCTGGAGTCGGAACGAGCGCATCACGGTTCGCCGCGACGGAGGGCGAAACCGACGCCCCGCACCGTCTGGATGAGGCGCGGCGCGCCCCCCTCCTCGAGCTTCCCGCGGAGATTGGACAGGTGCACGTCCACGACGTTCGATTCGGGATCGAACGACATGTCCCACACCTTCTCGAGCAACTCGGTGCGGGTCACGACTGCGTCAGGCCGCGCAAGAAAGTACTCCAGGAGCCGGAACTCGCGGGGCGTCAGATCGAGCGGGCGGCCGCCGCGCGTCGCCCGGTGGTGCAGCCGGTCTACCTCGACGTCCGCAAAATGGAGTGTTGCGGCCGCCACTGCGGCGCCACTCCTCCGTCCGAGCGCGCGCACGCGCGCGAGCAGCTCGTCGAACGCAAACGGCTTCGTGAGATAGTCGTCGGCCCCGCTGTCCAGGCCGCGCACCACATCCTCGGTCGACGCGCGCGCCGTCAGCATCAGGATCGGGACCGTCGCGCCTTCCCGGCGCAGCTCCGCCGCGAGTTGCAGCCCGTTCTTCTTCGGCAACTGCACGTCGAGAACCACCACGTCGTACGAATTGACGTGAGCGAGCATCGCCCCCTCCTCGCCGTCCGCCCCGACGTCCACGACGTGCCCCTCCTCCTCCAGCCCCTGGCGGACGAAGCGGGCGACCTTGCGGTCGTCCTCGACGACGAGGATGCGCATGGGGCCAACTTATCGCGGGGCTTCGGATTGGTGAATGGGACGGCCCGGCTCGGAAGATCCGCGCTTCAGGCCGGACCGTGCACCAGTCGAACCGCGAAGTGGCTCAGCGGAGCGTCCTCACGCCCGCGGTTCCGGGACGCGTGGGATCGTCGTCGCCCGGGCCGTTCGGGCCACCGTCGCGGACCTTCGCGCTCCATTCCTCGATCTCGAGGGCGACCAGCGCCGTGGCCGACAGATGCTCGTCGGAGGGGGGCTCGTAGTCCACGCCCGATGTCCGGCCGGGGAAATACCGCGCAATCATCGCCTCCAGAATGCGCCCGCGCTCCGCCAGGTCGGGCTGCTCCGCGGCCGCGCGAGCGAACAGCACCACCGAGCGGTAGTTCACGGAGTGGTCGAGAGCGGTGCGCGAATACACCAGGCCGTCCACCTCGGTGACGGTGACGCAGACGGGAACGCCCGAGGCCAGGTGCTTCATCAGCCGGCCCTTCACGCCGCCGTGGAGGTAGAGGCGGCGCGGCTCGTCGCCCGAGTAGTGGTACGTCATCGGGATCACGACCGGGCGGCCTGCATCCACGAAGCCGACGTGGGCGACGAGCCCGCTCGCGAGGATCTGGGGAGCCTCCGGCGTCCGGTCGCGCTCGGGATGGGCGCGGATGCGCGTGTGGACGGGCAATTCTGCGTCGCGTCCCATCACCACCGCATCCGCTCGCGCAGGCCCGTGATGTGCGCGGTGTGGTGCCGCCCGTGCCAGGCATACATTGCGAGCATCCCGTCCAGCGTCATCACCCCCGATTCTGGATGGTTCAGGGTCCGGCGGAACTCTGTGGGTCCCATGCCGCGCAGCAGCAGCACCCAGCGCTCGTGCAGCGCAGCCAGGAGCGTGAGCGAGACCTCGGCGGGCGCGCGCGTCTCGGGCGTCGCGGCCCAGCGCGCCTGGTCGTACGGCTTGATCGTCGGCCGGTCCTCCGTGAGCGTGAGCTTGAAGCGCACGTAGGCGTTGAGGTGGCTGTCGGGGACGTGATGGACCACCTGCCGCACCGTCCAGCCTTCCGGACGGTAGGGGGTGTCGAGCTGCCGTTCGTCCAGCCCGGCCACGGCGCGGCGCAGGCGCGCAGGGGCGTCGGTGATCTGCGCGATGCAGTCGGTGCGTTGGTCCGGCGTCAGCACCGTCACGGGCGTGTGGCGGCCTACAGGGTATTGCAGGTCGGTCATCGGATCCTCGGTGTGCGGGCGCGCCGCGAAACATAACCGGACCGAGCGCCGGCGACGGCAGGGATCGTCGGCGCCCGCCATCGCGCGGTCCGGATCGCCGGCTCCGCTGCTCAGAGCTTCAGCTCCCAGATCTCGAAGCTGGGATCCGTGCCGAGGTCCTCGTGTCGCTCCTGCTTCACCAGCCGGTATCCCGCCGTCTGGTAGATGTGGCGGGCCGCGTCGAGCACGCTGTTGGTCCACAGCACGATCTTCCGGTAGCCGGCGCGGCGCGCGAACCGGGTGCACTCGTCTACCAGCGTCCGGCCGAGCCCGAGCCCCCGGGCGGCGGGCTCGACCAGCAGGAGACGGAGCTGCGCCGCCGAGGCCGACTTCTTCACCAGGAACACGCACCCCACTCGCTCGCCGTCGCGCTCGGCGATCCAGCAGCGCTCGCGCGCCCGGTCCTGGCGCTGGACGAACCGCGCCACGATCCCGGCCACCAGGGCTTCGAACCTCGCGCCCCACCCGTACTCCTCGGCGTAGAGCGCGCCGTGCCGCTCCACCACCCACCCCAGGTCGCCGGCCCGGTAGTCGCGCAGGACGTACGGCCGGCGGGCCGCGGGCCGGTCGGCGAGCAGCTCCTCGACGGTCCGCATGGCGGCCACGAGGCGCGCCTGCGCCGGACCGGAGAGCCGGGCAAGCATGGCGGCGACGTCGCGCTGCGACGCGGCGTCCAGCGCAGCGAACGCCGCCCGGCCGCCCGGGGTGAGGGTGAGGTGGGCCCGCCGCGCGTCCGCGCGCGAGCGGCGCCGGGCCACCAGGCCGTGCCGCTCGAAGCTGGCGACGATCCGGCTCAGGTACCCCGCGTCCAGCCCCAGGCTCACCCCGAGGGCCGTGGCCGTCGTGTCCGGGTGGCGAGCCACCTCGTAGAGCACCCGCGCCTGCGCCAGCGAGAACGGGCTCCGGCTCAGATGCTCCTCGAGCACGCCGATCTGCCGGGTATAGAAGCGGTTGAAGCGCCGCACCGACGCGACGCGCGGACCCTGCCCGTGCCTTGACGCCATCGTTCGCCCTCCGCGAGGAGGGCGAGGTACTCTATTTAGTTGACTTTGTCAAGCAATCATGCCGGGCGGCGCAGGCCAACGCACCTCTCGGGTCGCCCCGCTCGATACGCCGCAGGCAGAGTAGGATCGCTCACGGCGCGCGCCGACGCAGCGCCGGGTAGATCACCGGCCCGGCGAGGCCGAAGGCCGCGGCCACCATCACGCCGACGAGGCCAATCGCCTCGCTGCGCACCTCGAGGGCGACGGCCACGCCGATGAGCAGCACCGGGAGCGCGGCCAGCGCGACCAGCGCCGGGACGCCGACCGGGACACGGAAGCGGTCAGGAAGGACGGCCGCCGCGGCCTCAGCGTGGCACCAGCTCCGTGGTGGTCGCCCTGGACTTGGCGCTCCCGAGGTCCCGCGCGTACTTGAGCGATCCGCCGGTTCCGTACTTCTCGAGGTAGCCTCGGTCCACGGCGTCCTTCACCTGCTCGCTTCTGGTGCGCACGGCACGGACCGGGATGGTGCGGCCCGCCACTTGGATTGACCCCTGTGGCTCCTCGAGGAACGTCCGCCACCAGCTTCGTCGTTTCAAGCTCCACGACCGCACGAACACACGGCCGTCCACTACCACGACCCAGATGCCGATGAAGCGGTGCGGACGGATGCCGGCTCTGATGCTCAGAGCCTTCCCGTCACGCAGCGCCGCCAAGACGGCAGCGGGGAATCGGCGCCTCTGCTTCATCGCAGCGGGCACGGTAGTCACCAGGTCGCCCCGACGCAACGACGGAGAGACAGGAGTCGACCCGCGCTCGGATCGCAGCGCCGCGCGGGGCCGCGGGGCCGCGCTGTGCGCCACCTGCGCCGCGCCGGCTTGGCACGCGCGCGCCCGCCGCTTATGTCTAGGCGTGCGGCTCGCGCACATCACCGCCCATCGCCCCGTTCGGAACCACCGGCCCTGGCTACCACCGCGTTCGACGTAGCGGTCGTCGGCGCCGGTCCGGCCGGCTGCGTCGCCGCCATCCAGCTGGCGCGTGCGGGGGTGCGCGTGGCGCTGGTGGACAAGGCGAAGCTCCCCCGGTACAAGACCTGTGGCGGCGGCGTGGTAGGCCGCGCGCGGCTCCTCCTCCCTGTGGACATCGCGCCGGTCGTAGTGCGCGAGTGCCGGCACGCCGAGATCAACGTGCTGGACGTGAACCTCCACTTCGTGTGCGAGCGGCCGCGGCCCGTCGTGTCGATGACCATGAGGAGCGAGCTCGATCATTTCCTGGCGAGAGCGGCGGCCGACGCCGGAGCCACGTTGCTCGCTCCCTGCGAAATCCGTGGCTATCGCGCCGACAAGGCGTGCGTCCTCGAGACGGCCGGCGGCAATCTGACGGCGAGCCTGGTCGTGGCGGCCGACGGAGCCACCGGCTTCATCAGCCGCGCCGCCGGGTGGCCATCGCGCAACGTGTCCATCCCGGCCTTGGAGTACGAGGTGCCCGTTGACGCGGCGACCTTCCGGCGCTTCGCCCTCAGCGCCCGCTTCGACTTCGGCGTCATCCCCCACGGCTACGCGTGGGTCTTCCCGAAGCGATCCCATCTGTCCGTCGGCGTCCTCAGCACCAGGCGGGGGCGCGTCGGGCTGAAGGCCCATCTGGAGCGGTATCTGGGACAGCTTGGCATCATCGCGGCGGGGGACGTCGCGCACCACGGCTACGTCATTCCCGTGCGACCCGTCGCTCGGACCTTCGTCAGAAACCGCACGCTCCTGGTGGGCGACGCGGCCGGGCTGGTCGAGCCGGTCGCCGCCGAGGGCATCAGCTTCGCGGTGCTGAGCGCGCGCCTGGCGGCCGACGCGATCGTGCAGGGCGGGCTCGACGAGCCCCGGGTCCGCGACCGGTATCACGCCTCGCTGCGCGCCAACGTCCTCCCCGAGCTGCGCGCCGCGCGTCTGCTCGCCAGGGTTCTCTATGACGTGCGCTGGCTCAACCGGTGGGCCTTCAGAACCAACGGGCGGTTGCTGGCCGAAGGCGTGACCGACGTCTACATGGGGGAGCGCACCTACCGCAGCGCGCTCTCGCGTCCGCTCAACTACCTGCGGCTCTTGTACCGGCGAGGGCGTTGAGAACGTCCTCCGTCGACCGCACGAGCCCGATGCGCGGGAAAATCGTCGTCACCGCGAAGTGATGGGCCTCCGCGGTCAGCGCCGCCATGGCGTCCTCCACGAAGACCTGCTCGTAGCCGCGCTCGTACGCGTCGCGCGCCGTTGACTCGACTCCGAAGTTGGTCGCGATGCCGCCAAGGATGAGCGTCCCGATGCGGCGCCGGCGGAGCTGCAGCTCAAGCTCCGTGCCGTAGAACGCGCCCCACTGCCGTTTCGTGATGACGATGTCGCCTTCGCGCGGCCCGATCTCGGCAACGATCTCGCTGAAGTCGGCCGGCGCCGGACCTCCCCACGAAGCCGCGTCCACCCGCGGCGCCAGTCGATCCCGCCCGTCGCTCCCGTACGCGACGCGTACCAGCACCACCGTGGACCCCACCTCCCGACAGCGCGACGCCAATCGTCCCGCCCGCTCCAAGACCTGCGCGGCCGAGTGTGGCGCCACCGGGCGCGCCACGATGCCGCGTTGCAGATCGATCAGCACCAGCGCCGTTGTGCGGGGGTCGAGCGACGGCTGCTCCATTGGAAATCCCTCGGCGTGCAGGGGGGCCTGCCTCAGCGACGCCTGCCGGCGACGAGGCCGCGCGGTGGCTCCGGGGCCAGCCTCATCTTGTCCATCAGGGAAACGGGGCGTGCTTGCGGAGCAGCAGGCTCGCGCCGAGGAAGATCACGCTAGCGGCCCGCACCACCTCACGCAACGACGCCGGCCCCTTGACGACTCGCCGCTCCCCGGGGACGATTCCCGCGTTCCTCACATACACCCCAGCCCCATGCGGCTGGGAGCAGCCGTGCCAGTGGCGACGACTGGGCCCGCTGTCTCAGTCGCCACGCCGCACAACCCGTCTTCCGGGCGATTGGGAGGCGTGGTGCCCATCCATGCGGGAGAGGCTCATGGTCGCGAAGCGGTACCTGGCGCTGATCGGCGTAGTGGCATGCACGACTACGTGCCGTGGAGACAAGGTGGTTTCCGGCGGTGCGAAGGTGCCGACGCCATCCGGGATCTACGTGGTGAATGAAGCCAGCAACGAGCAGTCAGCGGCCACCGCCTATGCGCCGGGCTTTGACACATCAGAGGCGTACGCGAACGACGTCACCGGCCACGCCATTTTCGTCCCCATCGCGAA
>Ga0153915_10001863_pt1 | contig 19372 bp, 22 predicted proteins | sample Opewatmetagenome_2_FD_107003 | JGI IMG/M metagenome (GOLD analysis project Ga0153915, IMG submission 107003) | Freshwater wetland microbial communities from Ohio, USA - Open water 3 Core 3 Depth 3 metaG | ecosystem: Environmental > Aquatic > Freshwater > Wetlands | place: USA: Ohio, Lake Erie...
CTGCTGAACGGCACCTACATCAAGGACTTCGTAAAGGCCACGCCGAACGCCACGGACGCCGAGGTCACGAAGTTCATCGCCTCCCTGCATGCCCGGGGGATCGTGCTGGACGACCGCTACCTGCGCCGGCTGGTCCGGGTGCAGCAGAACATCACCAACAACTCCCCCGCGCCGTACGACCTGGACTTCGACATCGTCCTGCAGGCCGCGGTGAAAGCCCTGGCGAACCACGAGATCATCGCCGGAGAGGCAAACGGCCGCAGCTGAGGCTTCCGAGAGATGAAGCAGCTGCTGCTGCCGCGCGCATACGCCGGGGAGCCCCGGGTCACGCTGTCCGCTGACGACTTCCGCCACGTCGCGCGGGTGTTGCGCATGCGGGAGGGAGACCGCCTGGGCGCGGTGGACCATCGCGGATCGCGGTACGACCTGGTTCTCCTGCGGGTCGGCCGCTCGGACTGCGAAGCCTCCGTCACTCCCCGGACCGAGGGAAGCCGGGGCGGCGTGCAAGCGCGGATCACGCTCCTGCAGTGCTTGCCAAAGGGGAGGAAAATCGATCTCATTGTCCGCCAGGCCACGGAAGCCGGCGTGCAGCGGATCGTCCTGCTCGTGAGCGAGCGCACGGTCGTGCGGCCGGGGGAAGCCGACGGAAGGACGGCGCGGCTCACCCGCATTGCCCGGGAGGCGCTGCAGCAGAGCGGCGCGCCGTCGCTCCCCCAGATTGAAGGTCCGCGCCCGTTTTCGTGCGTGGGGGAAGAGGACTGGGGCGCGTCCCTGCTCTTCCACGAAGGCCCCGTGGAGGGAGTATCCCTGCACGGGCTGCTGGCCGGACGGCCCGCCGCGGTCAGTCTCCTCGTCGGACCCGAGGGAGGGCTCTCCGACGCGGAGGTGGCACAGGCCCGGGCCGGGGGATTCCGCCCGGTGCACTTCGCCACCGGTGTGCTGCGCGTGGAGACGGCGGCGACCTTTGCGCTCGGTGCGGTCATGACGATCCTGCAGGAGAGAAACGAGTGGACAGCGGTTCAGTCGGGGTGATGCGGGCCGCGGAACGGCCTGCGGGTGCCATGGATCGGCCCCAGCGGATCAAGGTTCTCGACGTGCCCGTGGACTGCGTGGACCCGGACATGACGTCTGCCGTCATCGCGAAGCTGCTGGAAAACGGGGAGCACAACCAGATCGTCTTCCTGTCCCTGCGGGGACTCCTTCGGGCGCGGCACGATCCCGAGCTGATGCGGTGCCTGCGGGACGCCGCCCTGATCCTGCCGGTGTCCCTTCCCATCGTGCAGGGCGCCCGCTTCCTGGGAACCGGCACGCCGGCCCTGATCAACACCTTCGAGCACACGATCCGCATCCTCAGCGCGATTGAGAAAGCCAAGGGGTCGGTCTACCTCCTGGGCGCGCGAAAGGCGGTGCTGGAAATCGCGGAGGAGAACCTCCGGGGTTCCTTCCACGGGATCCGGGTGGTCGGCCGGTTCTACGGGTTCTTCCCCCGGGCGGTGGAGGGGGACATCGTCACCGCCATCAAGAAGTCCGCCCCCTCCATGGTGCTCGTGGGAAGCGGCGTGCCGGGGAAGGAAAAGTGGATCAACCGCCACCGCCGGGAGTTGAACCCCGGCATCTCGCTGTTCGGCGGCTCGTGCTTCGAGATCTTCGCCGGCCGGGAGAAGCAGGTCTCCCGGTCCCTGCACGCCGCGGGTCTCGGCGTGCTCTCGGGAATCGGCCGGCGCCCCTGGCGCCTGGCCATCCTGTTCCCCTACCTCTACTACCTCGTGCTCCTGCTCGGCTACAAGATCTTCAAATTGTAGCAAGCCCGCATCGCCGCGGTCACCGAAGGTGACATTCTCGAAGGGCGACATCCATCCTGGGACGCGGCCAGTCGAAGACGCCCAGCATGCAGTAGATGGTGTCAGTAGGTAGAAAGCCCCAGCCGGGCATACAGCGTCGGCGCCCGGTCACGGAGCAGCGCCGCTGCGCGCCGCCCGGCCCGCAGTCGGACGGCCGGAACCAGGAGCAGGAATCCCACCAGGTCCGTCAGGAATCCCGGGGTGACCAGGAGCAGCCCGGCCACGAGAAGTCCCGCCATCTCCACCGTGGCGCGCGGGGAGCCCGACACCGACTTCAGGCGCGCAGCGATCCGCCGGGCCTGCGCGATCCCCGCGAAGGCGCCGGCAACCCCTGCCACGGCCGCCAGGACGAGCACGAGGTAGTTGCCGATCAGGCTGGCCAGGAAGAGGAAAAAGAAGATCTCGCCGAGGGGAACCAGGGAGTAGGCGAGAAAAGCGAGCACCAGCTTGAACAGCAGATCCTTCTCGATGAGCACGAGGGCCTGGCGCGTGGGTGTCATGGGCGGCGATTCTACCCGCCGCGGGTCAGGCTGACCAGCCTTGCGCCGGGACGAGTAGGGCGGCCGGGAGTCCTGTCGCGACACGGAGATCTCCGCGCCTCAGGCGCTGAGGTCGACTCGCGCGCCCACGGACGCGTCCTGGATGGCCTGCTGGACGCCAGCCCGGAGCAGCCTCTCGGCTGTTTTCATCACTTCGACCTGCGACTGCTGGAGCAGCCGGCCCAGGTCCTCAATGGCTCGCAGCAGATCCGGCCCCGCAGAAGCTCCCCCGATTCCTGAAACCATGCTTCCTTATCGACACGCGGGGGCATAAACCGCGGATTGACACCTGACGCTGCCGGGCGTACATTTACATCGGCTGTCTATGCAACGACTATCGATGTATAAGCCAGGAGGCTGAACGCCGGTGTCTGTCTTCCCGGGAATCGAGAGCTGGGTCCGCCTCGTTTTCTTCCTCGGGGCAGCCTGGTTCCTCCTGCTTTCGATCTCCAATGTCGTCTGGCTGCGGCTGAGTTCCCTCGAGCCGCGGCTCCGCCGGGGCCGAAAGGTGTCGGTGCTGGTCCCCGCGCGCAACGAGGAAAGAAACCTTCCCGCATGCCTGGACTCCCTGCTGGACCAGACCTACGGCAACTACGAGATCGTCGTCCTGGACGACCAGTCGTCGGACCGGACCTGGGAGATCATCACCGCCTACCAGGGGCGCCACCCCGGTCTCCTGCGGGCAGTGAAGGGCGAACCGCTGGGGGAAACGGGCTGGCTGGGCAAACCGCACGCCATGCAGCAGCTGGCCCGGGAGGCCGCCGGCGACTACCTCATGTTCACGGACGCCGACACCGTGCACGGCCGGGAGAGCATCGCCTGGGCGGTGACCAACCTGGAGGCGCACCGGGCGGACTGCGTCTCCGGCTACGTCCAGCAGGAGCTGGTCACCCTGGGGGAACAGTGCATCGTGCCGGCCACCTACATCATGTCCGCGATGCTCCTTCCGCTGTGGCTCATCGCCGCGGTGCCGATCCCCGGCCTTTCCTTCGCCATCGGGCAGCTGCTGGTCATCCGCCGCGGCGCCTTCGAGGCCATCGGAGGCTATGCCCGGGTGAAGCACGAGATCAGCGACGACCTCGCCATCGCCCGCGAGCTGAAGCGCGCCGGTTTCCGCGAGGTGTTCCTGGACATCCGGCGACACGTGCGCTGCCGCATGTACGACGGCTACCGCGCCTCTTTCCAGGGTCTTTCCAAGAACATCTACGACATCGTGCGCCGCCGCACCATTCTCTTCGCCGCGGCGATCACGCTCCTGGTGCTCTTCGTCCTGCTCCCGCTCGCGGTGCTGCCCATCCAGATCCTCACCGGCGCGGCCGGCGCGGGACGGACGCTCCTGGGCATCGCGGCGTTCCTGCTGGCCTGGACTGTCGTGCTGTACGACCGTGGTCTGCGGTGGTGGGCGCCGCTGTTGTACCCCGTCCTCTTCGTGCACCTGCTGTACATGGGCTGGTGGAGCCTCGTGCAGGTCGTCACCGGCCACGGGGTGAGCTGGAAGGGACGCACGGTGCGCTGACCGCCATGTACCGCAAGGGCGCGCGAATCATCGGCTGGTCCCCTCGATTCCCCCCGTTCGTCGCGATGTACCACCTCGTGCTCACCGCGGTGCGCATCTGCGACTGGGTCGTCTACCGCATCCGAATCCACGGGCGCGAGCACCTGCGAGGACTGGACGCGGCAGTCATCGTCAGCAACCACACGTTGCTCTTCGACCCCGGCATCATTGCGCACGCCATCCGACCGCGGCGCACGTACTTCACCATGCTGGAGGAGACCGCGCTCATCCCGTACCTCGGAACGTTCGTGCGGCTGCTCGGGGCCATCCCCATCCCGGAGGGAGCCAGTTCGCTGAGGATCCTGGACGCCGCCGCCCGTACGGCGTTGCAGACGCTCGGGCTCATCCACTTCTTCCCCGAGGGGGAGCTGTACCTGGAAAACCAGCAGCTCGAGCGCTTCCACCCGGGAGCGTTCCTGCTGGCCTGCCGACGAGGGGTACCGGTGGTGCCCGTGACCACCGTGCTGCACCAGCGGCTGTGGCGGGGGAGGGACTGCGTGCGCGTGGCCGGCCACGCGTTTCGCCTGCCCCCACGGGTGACCGTCGTCATCGGTGCCCCGCGCTTTCCCGACGAGCAGGACCGCCGCAGCCCGGTGCGCGCCGCGCGCCTGATGGCGGACCGGGTGCGGGAAGAAATGCAGCAGGCCATCGACCGGCACGGCGGCTGCAAGAGCATCGCGCGCGGCCTCATGCCGCGGCTGGTCAAGCGCGACGAGAAACAATCGGCCTGATCCCCCGGCCCTCGGCGCGTCCGGTCTTTTCTCAGCTCAGGCCGTTCTTCGAGAAGCAGTCCATGTACTGCCGATCGACTCCCATGATGTGCCGCCGCAGCCACGTCTTCAGGAAATCGAGGACCTCCAGCGTCAGGATGAACCCGGACCTCCCGGAACGCTCGCTGAGGTCGCGCGCCTTGGCGGTGAACACCTCGTGCTCACGGACGTGCGAGGCCGTCTTCCCGTAGCGGAACTTGCGCATGTAGTCCTCTTCCACCTTGAAGTGGGAGGCAGCGTAGTCCACCATCCCCCGGATCGCCACCGCCTGCTCCTGCGGGCCGCGGGACTCCACCATCGCGCGGTGCAGGGAGTTCATCATCTGCACGAGCCGCCGGTGCTGGTCATCGATCTCCCGCACGGACACGCTCATGTCGTCCGTCCAGGTGAAGAACTCGCGGGCGACCTTCGTGGCCGTTCCCCCGCTACGCTGGGAGAGCGAGCCGGCGGTCGCCGCCGGCAGGACGGCGGCTCCGCCATCCGCGGCCGTGGAGGCCTCCGCTTCAGCCTCCAGCGCCGGCGCGTCCGCCGGTGCGGCGTCGATCAGCTGGATCTTGAACTGCGTCACGAGCCGCTGCAGCTCCTGCGACATCGCCGAGAGGTGGCCGGTGGCGGCCGACATCTGCTCCGCCGAAGAGGCGGCGGCCTGCGTCACATCGTTGACGCTCTCCACGGACTTCGACACCTGACGCGCGTTCTGGGTCTGCTCCTCCGTTGCCGCGGAGATGCTCTGACTCATGTCGCTCAGGTTCTCCAGGGCACGCGAGAGGTCCTTCACCGCGGTCACCTGCCGGCCCATTGCGGAGGAGAGGCTGGCGATCATGTCCTTGACCTTCTGCGAGGCGCCGCGGATCTGCTCCATGGCACCCTGCGAGCCCTTTGCCGTTCGCACGCCCTCGGTGACGTTGCGCACGCTTTCCTTGATCAGCCCCTCGATCTCCTTGGCGGAGGAGGCGCTGCGGTCGGCGAGCTTGCTCACCTCGTCCGCCACTACGGCGAACCCACGGCCGTGCTCGCCGGCCCGGGCCGCCTCGATGGAGGCGTTCAGGGCCAGCAGGTTGGTCTGGTCGGCGATGTCGGAGATCACGCTGACGATGCCCCCGATCTTCTCGGAGCTCGCCGCGATCAGGCCGATGCCGTTGACCACGGTGGCCACCGCCTCCGCGCCGGCCACCGCGTTGTCCACCGACTGGCGAGCGAGGTCGGAGATCTGCTCCATGGTGCCCGAGACCGCCTCGATGGACTTCTCCACCTCCGCCATGGAGGCGCTGCCCTGGGCCACCGCGGAGGCCTGGCCCTGCGCGTGCTCGCTGACCTGGTCCACGGACGCCGTGAGCTCCTGCACGGACGCGCTGGTCTCCTCCAGGGTGGCGGCCTGGGACTGCGCGCCCTCGGCGAGCTTCTGCGCTCCTGCGGAGATCTGCTGGCTGGACGCGGCCACCTGTTCTGCGCTCTGCTGGACCGTGGCAACCATGCCGTTGAGCTTCTCTGCCATGGTGTTGAGGGCCTCGGCGAGGGCGCCGACCTCGTCGTGGCGGCGGATGTCCAGTCGCTGGGTGAAGTCCCCGGCGGCCACCAGCTGCGCGTAGGCCACCCCCTTGGCCAGCGGCTTCGTAATGGTCCGGGTGATGGCGAAGGCCACCGCGATGCCGATGATCGCTGCGGCCAGGAGGCCGGCCACGAGCATGATCACCGCGCTCACCAGGCGCGCCACTGCCACGGCCGTCACGGAGCTCGCGTCCTTCAGCCCGGACTCCGAGATCGTGCGGGCCGCGTCCAGCACGGCCTGGGCCGCGTTGCCACGGGTCCCGTCCAGGGTCGCGAGAGCCTGGAGGTCCGCAAGAACCGCCGCCGAGGTCGTCGCGTAGTCCGTGCCCGCCTTCGCGAGGTCGGCGAGCTGCTGCTTCTCCGCCGCGGAGGTGGTGGCGGCGGCCAGCTCCTCCATCCGCGCGCCGAACGCGGCGAACAGCGCGAGCCCGTCCTTGAGGGGCGTCGGGTCGCCGCTTGCCAGCGCGCTGAGGTTGGCGATGCGCAGCTGGTTTCCCATCTCGATGAGACCGGTGATGGCGGTGACCTTCGCAAGCCTGGCCTGCGCGCTTCCCGCGCCGGTGCGGGCCCGCTCGAGGTAGGCCACGCTCGACGTGTGGAACACATCGGCGGCGGCGGCCTGCGCCGCGCTCTTCTCGATGATGTCGGAGACGGCCGTCTCGGTCTGGTCGGCCAGCTTGGCATACCAGTCCAGCTTGGCCTTGGCGCCGGCGGCCCCGTCGCGGAGGACGACCAGCCGGGGGTGCGCCTTGGCGAGTTCCGCGGCGTCCTGGAGGAGCTTTCTCGCGTCGACGAGGGCGGCCTTCTCCTGGTCGAGGAAGGCCGGGTTGCGGGACAGGGCGTAGCCTCGCATGGCGTACATCGTGAGGATTGCGCTGCGCTCCATCTGGTTGGCCACGGTCACCTGGGGGACCGTCTCGTCCTTCAGCCTCGTCGCGTCGCCCTGGACAGCCGTCATGTTGAGAACCGCCATGGCGCCGAGCGCCATCGCGATCGCCAGCACGAGTCCGAATCCTACCCCGATTTTTCCCGCGAGCTTCAGGTTCCTCATTCCAGGACCTCCTTTGCGGTATGCACCTGGCGTGGACTGTTGTTTCTCTCTCTGGGAGGCGAGGATTAGAGATTTACACGATTTTCGTCGACCCTGCAATCCGAAGCTCAGCCCGCTTTCCGGTCCCCCGTCGGGGCCGTCCCGAGGGCGGCGCACGTGTCGACGTAGCGCTTCAGCGCCGCGTCGTCGATGTAGCCGCGGGCAATCGCGATCTCGCCGAACAGCCGGCTGTCCCCCTCGCTCTGGGCGACGAGCACGTCATCCACCTGCCAGCGTTTCATGGCACCGATGTTCGCGAGAAATCCGCCGATCCGGGCAGGATCGGGCCGGTTGTTGCTGGTTCTCATCCCTCGGCCTCCTTCTCGTCCGCCGCGCCGACCGGCAGCCGCCGGGCGCTCGCGCGCGTGCCTTCCATGGCCTCCCGCAGCTGGCGAAGAACCTGCGTGTCACCCCGGAGAGCCGGATTGTCCTCGGCGTATTCCAGGAGGGTGCGTCCGGTCCTCCCACGCGCTTTCGCGTCCGCCCCGGCAGCCAGGAGAGCCGCGGCGATGTCGGGGTTCTGACCGACCCACGCGGCGTACAGCAGCGGCGACAGGCCGTAGCTGTCCCGCGCGTTCACGTTCGCGCCTGCCTTCAGCAGGGTCGCGACGACCTTGAGTGAGGGATTGGACATGGCGGCGTGGATCAGGGCGGTGCGGCCGAGCTGGTCCCGGTTCTCCAGCGCTGCGCCGGCCTGCAACAGGGTCGAGGCGACCGCCGGGTCGGCGTTGCGCGCCGCTGCACGCATGAGCGCGGTCTCTCCATTGCGGTCCCGCGCGTCCACGACCGCCCCGTAGCGCAGGAGGACGAGCACGGCTCCGGGGTCGTGGTTGGTGGAGGCAGCGGCCATCAGTGCCGTGACGCCGCTGTAGTCGTGGTCGTTGAAGTCCGCGCCAGCTTCCAGTGCCGCGCGGATTTCCTCCGCCGTCCCCGTTGCCGCCAGCACGTGCAGGCGCGTGGGCTGGGCCGCAAGGGGCGCGACCAGGACGCAACCAAGGATCAGGACGAGAGCATGACGGGCAGCCGTCTTCGATCCATGCATTCTGTACCTCCGGTGAGCCGGGCCTGCCCCAAAGGGCGGGACGAGGTCAAGTCGCCCATGGAATAGCAAGATGCGTGCCGGAAACGTTGGTGCAGGTATTTCCTTACCTGATAGATCATTGCGGGATGCTCCTTCCGGAGGACTGTTCCAAAATGGTGATCGGGAGCTTCTGTTGGAACAGCCTGGAACAGTCACGGTGCTGCCGGGCGCCTGCGGTCTTGCGGCCGGCAGGGCCTTCGCGTATGCTCCGGCTCATTCAGAAGGTTGATCACATGGTGAAAGTGCTGTTGGTGGATGACGACCCCGCGGCGCACGAGACGCTTCGGCTGGTGCTTCCGGATTCCTTCGTCCTGCTCTCCGCCTACTGCGCCCGGCAGGGCGTGGAGGCCTCCGCGCGCGAGGGACCCGACGTGATCCTCCTGGACATCACGCTGCCCGACGGGGACGGCCTGCACGCGCTGCGGCAGATCGCCGCCCGTCCCGTCCCGCCTCCGGTGGTCATGCTCACCGCCCTCTCCAACCCGCGCGTGGTCAAGGAGGCGATCCTCGCCGGCGCCTGCGACTACATCGTGAAGCCCATCGACGCCGTGGAGCTGCTGGGAACGCTGCGCACCGCCGTGGCGGGGGCGGACGCCCGCCGCGCCCTCCTGACCGACGAGGCTCGCGGCGCGCTGCTGCAGGACATGGTCGGCGAGAGCCCGCGCATGCACGAGGTCAGGCAGCTGATCCTGCGCTATGCCCCCTCCAACTCGCCCGTCCTCGTGCTGGGTGAGAGCGGCGCGGGCAAGGAGCGCGCGGCGCGTCTCATCCACGAGGCATCCCGCCGGAGGAACGGGCCGTACGTGGCGGTCAACTGCGGTGCGCTTCCGGAAGCGCTTCTGGAGTCCGAGCTGTTCGGAGCCGAAAAAGGAGCCTTCACGGATGCCGTGTCGCGCCCCGGCAGCTTCGAAAGAGCCGAACGGGGAACTCTTTTCCTGGACGAGATCGGGGAGATGTCCCCGGCCGCGCAGGCCAGCCTCCTGCGCGTCATCGAGGGAAAGGAGCTCACCCGCCTGGGGGGAACGCGCCCCGTCGCGCTGGACGTGCGCGTGGTGTCCGCGTCGAATCGCGACCTGAAAGCCGAGGTTTCCGCCGGAACGTTCCGGGCCGACCTGTTCTACCGGCTATCGGTGCTGCCGATCCGGGTGCCATCGCTGCGCGAGCGCCCTGAAGACATTCCCCTCCTTGCGGTGCACCTGCTGCGGGAGCTGGGGCAGCGCGATACGGCTCTGGGCACCGGCACCCGCGAGAGGCTTCTTGCGCACTCCTGGCCCGGCAACATACGGGAGCTCCGAAGTGTCATGGAACGGGCGGCCCTGGCGGCCGGCGGGGGAGAAATCCTCCCGGGCCACCTGGCCTTCGACTGAGGGCAGATCGCTCGAAGAGCGCGCGGAGGCGGGCCCTACTCGATGGGGCGGATGTACGCGCCGTCCACCAGGACGCGCCGGTCTCCCAGCGGCGTGGAGGTGATGCCGACCACCCGGCCCAGCAGCAGGACGCGGCTGTTCAGCGTGACGAGGCGGCGGTCCGCTTCCTTGGGAGGACGAGCGGGGAAGAGCCGAGCATACTCCGCGCCGGTGAACTCGACGTAGCAGGTGTAGGCCTTCACGTCGTCCAGCCCGATCCACTCCCCGGTGATCAGCTCGATGCGCACCTTGAAGCCGGCCGGGTCCTTGTTGACGATGGCCACGTCCGACACCGTGCCGGAAAGCAGCACCGTCTTTCCCTCCGGAAGGGGAGCGCCCTGCTCGGCCGCCGCGGCCAGCGTCTTCAGGGTCACGGAGAAATCGATGACCCGCTCGAGATCCGCGCGGGAAAGGGCAGGAAGGATCGCGGCACCGGCGAGGAGAAGGATGCAGGCGAGAACGGGAACGGGTCTGCGCATCGGTGCACTCCTTGCCCGCCGACGTATCCGGCGGATTTCGCCGACGTACTCGGCGGATTTCGCCGACGTACTCGGCGGATTTCGCCGACGTACTCGGCGGATTTGCCAATACTATGGAAGAATCGCACCCCGGTCAATGCTCCGGCGCCTTCGGGCTCGCGTGGCGGGAGGCCAGTCCGGCGATCTTGCGGAAGATCACCCCGAGACGCCGGGCTTCGTTCACGGAAAGGCCTGCGCGCGCAAGGATATCCTTGAAGAACACCGACATCTGCCGGGGAGTCACCTGCGTGAAGAACCCGATGCTGCGCAGCGACTCGGTGATGACGGTGACCAGCTCGTCCACCGCGTGCGCGCCGATGGGAGCAAACGGCGTGAGCCGCTTCCGGGTGTGGGCGCGGAAGATCTCGTAGCAGATCACCTGCACGGCGTGGGACAGGTTCAGGGACGGAAAGTCCGGGGAGGCGGGGATGGACACGGCGAGGTTGCACAGGGCCAGCTCCTCGTCGGTAAGGCCGGTCTCTTCGTTTCCGAACAGCACGGCGACGGTCCCTTGCCCGGTGGCGGCGATCTTCTGCGCCAGCTGCTCGGGGAACACCGAGAAGTACTTGCGGCTCCTCCCCCGGCGCCGGGTGGTCCCGGCCACCAGGACCGCGTCCCCGATGGCCTCACGTAGGTCGGTGTGAACGCGGGCGTCCTCCAGCACGTCGGCGGCGTAGTGAGCGAGGACCTTCGCCTGTGCGGGATCGAGAAGGCCGTCCACGACGATGGACAGGTGGCGCAGCCCCATGCATTTCATCGCGCGGCAGGCGGCGCCGACATTCCGGGGATCCCTCGGTCTCACGAGCACGATTCGCACGCTGTTAAGTCCGCTCATCCTGCACCCAGAGTAGCCGATAAGCGGAATATGAAGAAAGTCATGATCGCTCTTCTCGCGGCGTGTGCCCTGCCCGCCGGGTCGCTTGACTGGAACCTGCCGGTCTTCACGGTGCGCTACGAGGTGGCCGGGGGGGCGGAGGAGGATCCCGACGACGACTCCCTGGAGGCCTCCTCCTTGCGAAACACGGTCAGCTTCCACCTGAAGGAGGAATCGGATCTGGCCACGCTGGGACTCGGCCTGGTCCTGTCGGGCAAGGACTACTACCAGCAGTCCGGAGACTATTCCTACGTCAAGGTCGAGCACGACGCCGCGTTGCGCCTGAGCGATCCCTGGAAGCTTGGCTACGCGCTGAGCGCCAAGTGGATGACCTATCCCGAGCCGGACTCCGCGGGCATGTCGAAGGACGCCCTTTGGCTCAGCGCCGGGGCGACGACGGCGGTGCGGCTCGCGCCCGGCACCGGCCTGGAAGCGGGGGTAGCGAGCCGCTTCGCCCTGACGGACGATCCCGCGGATGCCCGACAGGGGTATGGGGCATCGGCGGGCCTGAGCACCCGCATCGGGGACTGGCTCCTCGGGGCGCGCTACCGCGGCGAAGTACGGCTTCCCCTGGGCAGCGCGTCCCTGTCCTCGCCGGACCTGTACCACACGGCGAGCCTTTCCCTGCGATGGGACCCCAACTGAGCCGCTGGTCGTGCGGTTTGACAAACAAACGCCGAACACAGTAAAATAAGTTGTTCTCGCCGGAGAAGGGTCTCTGTACAAAGGCTCTTGCGGCCCGTTTGTGCCGTAGCTATAATTACTGGGATGAGGGGAATTCGGGTTGGCAAAGGGGCGCCATGAGTAACAATGATATCGTTCCGGGCTTCGACGACGAGAAAGACGACAGCCTCAAGATCCGCCTCCAGAAAATCGAGGACACGGACGGGTGCCTCGTGCTCTACCTCACCGGATATATCGATACCTACAACTCCAACTACTTCCAGAAACGCGTCGCCAAGGCCATCGAGGGAAACTTCATCAAGCTCATTTTCCACTGCGCGGGTCTGAACTACGTCTCTTCCACCGGCATCGGGTCGTTCACGGCTTTCCTCAAGGCGGTGAAGCCCCGGGGCGGCGACCTGGTGCTGCTGGAGATCCAGCCGAAGGTCTACGAGGTCTTCCAGCTCCTCGGCTTCTCCCAGTTCTTCAACATCAAAGAGAACCTGGACGAGGCGGTGTCGTTCTTCGCCGCGCGAGGGGAGGAAGGCAAGGGGGCGACCTTCCCCCGCATCTTCAAGTGCCCGATCTGCAGCAAGAAACTGAAGGCATCCAAGGCGGGCCGCTTCCGCTGCTCCGAGTGCAAGACCATCCTCGCCATTGACAACGCCGGCCAGGTGTTCCTGGGCTGAGCAGGGTTCCATGACCGCGCGGGAAAAACTGGAAAGCTTCCTCGTCAAACTCGCCCTCAGCTTCAACGAGGCGGGACCCTCCACGTGGGTGGTGAGCGACGAGGAGGTGGGCCTGGAGTCCCTCCTGGTCCAGCTGGCCGAGCCGCTGGTGATCCTGCGCGCGCGCGTGATGGACGTCCCGGCGTCCGGCCGGGAGAAGCTCTTCGCGGAGCTCCTGCGCCTGAACGCCACGGACATGGCCCACGGCGCTTATGCGGTGGACGGCAACGCCGTGATCATCATCGACACCCTGGAGGCGGAGACGATGGACCTGGAAGAGCTGCAGGCATCCATCGACGCCATCGGCCTCGCACTCGCCCAGCACTACCGTTCCCTCGCCGCGTACCGGACCAAGAAATAGCAGGAGGAATCCTATGGGGATTCTCGATCGTATACGCACCGTCCTCAAGGCCAACATCAATGCCCTGATCAGCAAGGCGGAAGATCCCGAGAAGATGCTGAACCAGCTGATCATGGACATGAACGAGCAGCTGCTGGAAGCGAAGAAGCAGGTCGCCCTGTCCATCGCTGACGAGAAGAAGCTGGAGCGCCAGGCCCTGGAGAACAAGGCCCAGGGGGAGGACTGGGAGAAGAAAGCCATGCTCGCCGTGAAGGCGGGCAAGGATGACCTCGCCAAGGAGGCGCTCCTGCGCAAGCAGGAGTACGACGGGTACGCAACCTCCTTCCAGAAGGAATACGAGAGCCAGCACGCCTCCGTGGAACAGCTGAAGGACGCGCTGCGCCAGCTGCAGGCCAAGATCGAGGAGGCTTCGCGGAAGAAGAACCTGCTCATCGCCCGGGCCAAGCGCGCCGAGGCGCAGAAGCAGATCCAGCAGACCATGGGCTCGCTGTCGGCCAACTCCTCTTTCGACACCTTCGACCGCATGGCGCAGAAGGTGGACCAGATCGAGGCGGAAGCCGAGGCGATGAAGGAGCTGGGCGAGGTGACGGCAGACCAGAAGCTGGAGGACAAGTTCAAGGAGCTGGAGTCATCCGGGGCGGGCGCGGACCAGCTCCTGGAAGACCTCAAGGCCAAGATGGGCCAGATTGAGAACAAGGAAAAGACCTGAGAGGAATCCGCCGGGTACGCCGGCGCGTACGGGAGTACCCGTTCTGCGAGTACGCAGTACGCCGGCGCACATGAACCCGACGATTGTCCTCGTCGGCTGCGATCCCCTGCTCTTCGAAAAGATACGGGCTTCCCTCGCGGGAAGCCCGTTTCGTTTCCTGGCCTCCGCCGATGCGCCGGCGGGCGACGAGGCGGACGTGCTCGTCCTGCCGGTGCGGGACCTCGACCGCCTGCCGGACGCCTCCCGGCCCCCGGCGGGCGGCGCCGCGGTGATTGCCCACGGCCCGGCCGGCCTGATGCGGGCCGGCTTCCTCGCCGGCTGCGTCGATTACCTCCGCGACCCCTGGACGCCGGAAGAGCTGGCCCTGCGCGCGGAGGCGGCCCTCTCGCGGCGCGAAGTCTCGTACGAGTTCTCCTGGGGTCCGCTGCGGTTCGAGGGGGACGCGGTGCGGGCGCCGCGGGGCCTGGCGCCCCTCACGCGGCAGCAGGCCGTGATCCTGCGCGCCCTCCTGCGGAGGCGGGGCCATCCGGTGCCGCGCGCGGCGCTTGCCTGCCTGCTCGGCGCCGGCGCCGGGGCCAGCCGAAGCGTGGACGTGCAGGTCTCGGCGATCCGCCGGCGCGTGCGTGCCGCGGCCCCCGAGGCCGGTCGCTTCATCGTCTGCGTGCGGCGCCAGGGCTACATGATTCCCTAGCCCCGCCAGGCGGGCTGCCCGCGCTGGCGGGGTTCGCCTTGATCACTGCCACCCGCAATGGTAGGCTCTGCCCGGCGTGAAAGAGCCGTGGAAAGTCCCGTTCATCTTCCTGTTCATCCTCATCTTCACCACCCTCATCTGCGCGGCCCTTGATACCCTGAGCGCCTGGGGCCTGTCCGATTCCGCCGGTCGCGGCTTCACCCTGGCGTACGCCATGCAGCGGTTCCCGCGCAGCCTGTTCGACGTGCTCGTGCCGTCGGTGGTCCTCTCCATCGTCCTGCTGGGGCTGCGCCTGGCGCGCCGGCAGCTGTCCCGGTTCGCCGCCTTCTTCCTGGTTCTCGGCATCGGGTATCTCGCCCTGGTCAATGGCATGCTCTGGATCCGGCCCCTGGCCAGCCTGCCGCCGGCCCCGGAAGCGCCGGCCCAGTACATTGCCGCGTCGCGGTTCGTGAGCGTGGGAGGCCGCATGGTCCTGGTCCGCTCGCTGAGCGGCAGCCGGGCGCGGGCCGTGCTTCTCTACGATCCGGCGGGAATGCCGGCCCGCTTCTCCGTTGCCACCGAGGCCTCGGCAACGGTCCGAGGCGGACAGCTCACGCTCACCACCGTCGGCCCGCGGCCGGTCACGCTCCGCGGTTCCCCGGATCTCACGTGGACGAGCGTGTTCGCCGCGGACCGCTTCACCGAGCTCCTCCTGCGGGACGTGCGCACCATGACCGCGGACTTCCAGGGGCTCCTGGCCGCCTCCCGGGCGGAGTTCTTCGCCTCCAGCTTCGCCCTCGTGTTCCTCTGCACCGCCTCGCTCATGCTGCTGCGCGTGACGCGCTGGCCGCTGGTCAACGTGATGCTCCTGGGCATCGCGGTGCGGGGATGGTTCTGGCTGTACCACTTCCTCGCCGTGAGCGCGGTCCCGCAGCTGTCGCGAGCCGTGACGGACAGCTTCGTCGTGCGCATGGCCCCCTCCGGCGCCTTCCTGGCCATCGGGGTGCTGTTCCTCCTGGTGGACATCATCTTCCTCCGCGGAAGCCGCGAGGCGAGCGGGCCCGCGGCATGAACCGTTCCCTGCTCTCCCGGATCCTGCCGTACCTCCTCGCCTTCTACGCGCTCTCGCTGGCCGCGTTCTTCCTCTATGCGATACTCACGTTCTCCCCGAACGAGTACCTGGCGTCCCTGCGGTGGGAGTACGCGTTGAAGCGCGCATTCGTCCTGTTCATGGACTACCTCATCCCGGTGCACGCCGCGGCGGTGGCGGTGGCCGCATCTCTCTCGTTCGAGGCGCCCCGGCCGGGCACGCCGGTCCAGCCCTTCAGCCGGACGGTCTCCTCCGCGGTCGTGGCGTTCCTCGTGCTCACCGCGGTGTATGCGGCCCTTGCCGAGGGAGCAGCGCCGCGCACCCGGACCCGCCTCGAGAACATGCGCTACGCGAGCCGAACGGCCATCGAGCTGAAGCGGCAGGCGGATGCGGCCATGCAGCGCGGAGACTACCGCGCCGCCCTCGAGGCAGCGAACCGCTACCTCGAGCTGGACCCCGGCAACCGCAAGGTGGTCGAGCAGCGCCTGACGGCCTCCTCCCGGGCCGCGCGGCAGGCGGTCCCCGCCGCCGAGCGGATTCCCGCGGCCGGGCCGGTGGCGAACGAGGCCGACGCGCAGGCGCTGGTGGAGAGGGCGAAGTACTACAGGGACCAGGGGGACTGGTTCTCCGCGCACTACTACGCTCAGGCAGCGGTGACGGCGGACCCCCGCCGCAGGGATGCCCTGGAAATCATGTCCCAGGCATCCGCGCAACTGGCCGGGATACCCGCCGCGCAGAAGAGCGAGACGGACGCGCAGTTCTTCCTGCGGAAGAAGGACGCCCTGGACCGGCTGGAACGCGGCGACGCTATCGGCGCGTACTACGCGTTCCTCGCCCTGGAGGAGAAGAGCAAGAGGGACCCCGACATCGAGAACTACCTCAAGGAAGCCTCGGCCGCCGTCCAGAAGACTGCCTTCTTCCTCGACGAGGCGCGGAAGATCGAGCTGCTTCCGGGCACGCAGGGGATCCTGTTCCTCAACCGCAACGACGCGCAATCCACCGAAGCGGTCTCCATCGCCAAGATGGTGCAGGTGCCGGGGGGGGAGGATTACTTCTTCGGCATCGAGGCGATTCGCTACGACGACGCCGGCGCCGTGACCTGGCACTTCACCGCCCCGTACGGGAAGCGCGAGGGGGACGTGATCCTCATGAACGCCGTGGACCGGTCCGACCCCGCCGTCCAGCTCCTCCCCCTCTACCGGCAGGGCACGCGCCCGGCCCCCGAGCGTTCCGTGCTGCGACTGCAGCCGTCGGCGGAGGAACTGCGCGTGCTGTCCTCCGGCCGGGCGGCGCTTGGCGGCATGAGCATCGGGGAGATGTGGCGCCTGCGCTCGCGCCTGGGCTCCTACGGGCTGGGAAGGCAGGCCCTCAGCGTCGAGATGACGATGCGCCTGGTCATGCCCTTCGCCTTCCTCATCCTCTCCATCCTGTGCACGGCCCTGGGGTGGTCGCTTCGCATGCGCACCGGCCGGCTGTCCTTCGTGGGGATTCTCCTGCTTCCGCTTCTCCCCGTGGTGCTCGCGCTCCTGTCACTGCTGTACCTGCATGCCCACCGCCTGATCGTCGGTTTCACGGTGATCGGCTTCGGCCTCGCGACGGCTTTCATCACGCTGGCGGTGCTGCAGGTCGTGCTGCTCGGCGTATCCCTCGCCCTTCTCGCGGGGCAGTCCAGCCGATAGGCGGGAGCGCGGATGCCGATCACGGGCAAGCTCCTGGGCGCGCTGATCGGCACCATCGCCGGCCCGCTGGGAACGCTCATCGGCGGGTTCATCGGCCACCTCTTCGACCGCGCCGCCGAGGAGCGGAAGTTCCTCGGCTCCGCCTCTGCCGCCCGCATCGCCGCGGAAGGGGGCTGGAGCGCCGGCTCGGATCCCGTCTCCCAGGCCCAGGTCAACTTCCTCACCTGCCTGATCGGGCTTTCCATAGAGGTCGCGGACGCGGACGGGCGGGTCCGCCTGTCCCACGTGGACGCCATGAAGGACTTCTTCCGGCGCGCCTTTTCCTTCGGGCCCGAGGACCAGGATCTCATCCAGCGGCTCATCGAGGAGATGTACCGCAACCGCACGCGCATCGACGTGCAGGGACTCTGCGGCTACTACGCGGCCATCTCCACGTGGGAAGGGCGCGTCCTGCTGCTGCGCCTCCTGTACGAGATCGCACGGGCAGATCCCGCTGGAGTCACCGCGGTGGAGGAGAATCTCATCCGCCGCATCGCGGGGTTTCTCGGCCTGGACGAGCAGACCCTGCGGCAGGTGCGCGCCGAGTTCCTGCAGGAGACCGGCGGCGCGTGGGACGTGCTGGGCATCCGGCCCGACGCCGGGATAGACGAGATCAAGGCCGCCTACCGCGCGCTTTCCCTCAAGCACCACCCGGACAAGGTCGCCAACCTCGGGTCCGAGTTCGTGAAGGTGGCAGAGGAGAAGTTCAAGGCGATCCAGAGCGCGTACGAGGAAATCCGCCGCGAGCGCGGTTTCTGACGGCTGCGAAGCTGAAAATGGTAAACGCCCGGCAAATATGATAGAATTAGGTTGAAACCCGGTACAGGCAGAATCTTTTAGGAGGCATCATGAAACGGAAGCTTGTCCTTGTGGTTCTCGCCGCGGCGATGCTCCTGGGCGCGACGGGCACGGCGGTGGCCGACATACGGCTGGATTTCGATATTCCCGTGATCCTGGCGGCGGGCCTCAATCTCTCCGACGTCACCGGCAACACGTCCCAGAGCGTCGACCTCTCGGGAAGCCACATCCCCCTCCCCTACGTCGAGCTCGCCTACCAGTTCGGGGACGGGTTCATCCGGGGCGGGGTCGGCATACGAACCTACACGCTGCTGGTGGAGTTCATGGGATGGCCGATGGGCTACGTGGAGCTGGAGCTGGACCGCCTCATACTGCGCGCCGAGCTCGGGGGGTTCGCCTTCTTCCTGCTGGGTATCTACAACGAGTTCTACGTCAACGACTATACGCTGAAGGTGATGCTGCCCGACTTCCAGGTCTCCTACGCCTTCGCCCCGTGGTTCAGAGCCGGCGTCGGAGCGATCCTGATCGTGCCCGCGGGGAACTTCGACAACTTCGGCTACCTGCTCTACATCAACGCCCGCTTTGCCCTGACCTGGAAGTAGCCGTGCGGCCCCGGCGCGGGGCGAACAGGAGGCCCGACCACTCCTGGTCGATGGCGCAGACCTTGTAGTCCACGAGGCCGGCCTCCAGGCCGGCCTCGCGCACTGCTCCCTCGGACGGCGCGGCGACGCCGGCGCGTCCCTTCACCGTCCGGGCGCCCTGCTTGCGCCACGCGATCCACAAGGGCGCGCCCGCGGCAAATCCAGCGATGCGGCGAATCTCCCATCCCAGCTCGGTACGGCTGCTCACGAACCAGACCACCAGCGCCGGACGGCCGCGCGCCCCGCGCCGGACCTTGGCTCCCTCGGGAAGCTCCCCGAGAGAGAACCCCGCGGGCGCGCTGACCAGCGCAACGGTCATGCCGGGCTTGATGCCCAGCTTTCTTGGCAGCGGCGTGCCGGAGTATCCCGCCGGACCGGGGGGTCTGGGGCTCGAAGGCTTCAGGTTGCGCACTCCCCGTTCCTGGAGATCCGCGCTCCCAGGGCGCGCAGCCTCTCGGTGAGGTTCTCGTAGCCGCGCTCGATCTGGTAGACGTTCTGGATGCAGCTCCTGCCCTGCGCGCACATGGCGGCGATCAGCATGGCCATGCCGGCGCGCACGTCGGGGGATACGAGCTCCGCCCCGGCCAGGCGGGCCGGGCCGGTGACCACGGCACGGTGCGGGTCGCAGAGGATGATCTTCGCCCCCATCGAGATGAGCTTGTCCACGTAGAACATCCGGGATTCGAACATCTTCTCGTGAATGAGCACGGTCCCCTCGGCCTGCGTGGCCACCACGAGGGCGATGCTGATGATGTCCGCCGGGAACCCGGGC
>Ga0153915_10001864_pt1 | contig 19371 bp, 13 predicted proteins | sample Opewatmetagenome_2_FD_107003 | JGI IMG/M metagenome (GOLD analysis project Ga0153915, IMG submission 107003) | Freshwater wetland microbial communities from Ohio, USA - Open water 3 Core 3 Depth 3 metaG | ecosystem: Environmental > Aquatic > Freshwater > Wetlands | place: USA: Ohio, Lake Erie...
CGACGACCGCAAGGCTTCGCAAACGGGTACGTATTAATGCAATACGCGCCCGTTTGCGATCGTCGATTATACGGGCTTTGACGCAGCCAAATCGCCCACTTTATTGTTTCACAGACCCTAACTAATCCCGCGGATAGCCGAGATTAGCCTTTTTCCAATCGTAAACAACGCGTTCCTTCGAATCGCGATCGAAACGCACCTGCAGATTGATGTATGGATAGGGATGGCGATTGTCGCCATTACGCCCCTCGAATGCGCTAAAACACTTAATATAAATTTCTTTGTTGAACCAGGGTTTGGTGGTCACATGGGCGTCGGGTTTTTCGTAGCGCTGAAATTCCTCAAACTCTTTTTGGCCTTTGTACTGGGGATTCGTTCGATAGTATTCCTGGATGATCTGAACCACTTCCATCGGACGGTTTTCCATATCCTGGACGTAAAAATCCACTGCGGCGCCGATTTGATGCTTCGAAAATTGGTTTTCCTTCGAAGAATCGACGTAGATGTTATGAACGGGGCACCGATGGCCGCTGGTAATGATCACTCGCTTGCCGGTACGGGTTTGCACATGGTTGAGCAAATCGATGAGAATCGGATAGACCCCCTGCTGGGCTCGCAAAATGGGAAGTCCATGGCGCGAATTTCCTTCGCAATCTGTCCTTGGGACCGGATTAGAAGCATCGCTCTTGTCGACGATCGGAGGATTGGCCAAACTGCCTTTGCAACGAAAAAACTCTTTTGTAATCCGCGGCAAATGGCTTTCCCAAGGATATGCTGCACGAGGAGTATGAGCGGGCGGAGTAATTGAGACAAAGGTCTCATCGTGTTTGCGATGGATATATTCCCCCTTGCAATTGCGGCGCCGGATCTTTTCTTCTTCCGAGCGCTCAATGCTGGAACATCCAAATAAAATGAGAGCCATGGCGAGGATATACACAATTGCCGTATAGTCCCGATTTTGGGGGAAATGCATGACCGATCCAGTGCTATCTCAACTTCAAAAAACGGCTGCGCTCGCGATGCAAAGCCAAAACATTGAAGAGAGTGTGCATCACTTATCGCAAGCCTTCAAGCTCTTTTCCGAAGAATCGAGCCGCCTCAAAGAAGATTATGCCAAATTACAACAGCAGCTGCAGACAGTCAACCAGGAATTGGCCGCGGCCCACCGCAGCCTTCTCCAAAAAGTCTCTGAACTTCATTGCATCACTCACTATCTCAATAACATTTTACAAAACATCGCCCAGGGCATCATATTTATCGATCTAGAGGGGCGCATCACGACCGTCAACGATGCTGCAGCCCGTTTATTGAACGTTTCAGCCCAAAATATCCTCTACCAATCGGTATGGAGTCATTTTCCAGACGATTTTTTTGGATTCTCCATTCGCGAATCGCTACGATTCGGCCTCACCCAAAAACTGATTTACAAAACGATGGCACAAGGCGTCGACAACCGTGAGCTGGAAATTTCTACTTCATTTGTATTTGAAGGCCCCAAAACCTATCACGGCCTCATTATTTTGCTGCGCGACATTACGGAGATCCAGCAGCTGCAACGCACTGCCCACCGCAATGATCGGATGAAAGAGCTCGGAGAAATGGCCGCCACCGTCGCGCATGAAATCCGCAACCCGCTCGGCGGCATCAGAGGATATGCGACGCTTCTTTATCGTGATTTAGCCGAACAAAAAAATCTTCAGGAAATGGCCGGCTACGTCATCGAAGGGACAAAATCTCTTGAATCGCTCGTCTCCATGATCCTATCTTACGCACGACCGGTTCAGATTCAGCCGCGATCCGTCGAACTCGGCGCCTTTTTGAAACAGCTCGGCAAATTCGTGCGTGTTGATCCTGCCTATCCATCGAACGTTAAGATCGAAACGCATATCCCCATCGATCCAATCCTCGCACCAATCGATCCGGAAGCGCTCCGATCATGTCTCTTAAACTTGATTTACAATGCTTTTCAGGCAATGCCCAAGGGAGGATTACTAACCCTGGCTTTGTTGAAGCTCGACAATGTTTGTCAGATTGCGGTCACGGATACGGGCGTGGGAATCGATCCCCAACATTTGCAAAAGCTCTTTTCACCATTTTTCACGACCAAACAAAAAGGTACTGGCCTTGGCTTGGTTGAGGCCCAAAAAATCGTCCAGGCGCATGGAGGCCAACTCGATGTGCGCTCGCAACTGGGCAAAGGCAGCACTTTTATCGCCATCCTTCCATTGAAGAGGTAATGTATGATCGAACGAGTCCTTATCGCCGACGATGAACCTTTGATGCGCAATTTCACGGCCGAAACTCTCAAACGCATGGGAAAAGAGATCGCCATCGCCGCAAATGGCCAGGAGGCAATTGCCCGCCTGCAGCAGGAATCGTTCGATTTGGTCGTCACCGATCGAAAGATGCCTCTCAAAGACGGCTTGGAAGTATTGAAGACGGCGAAATCGCTTTATCCAAACTGTTTCGTCATCATGATGACAGCATTCGGCAGCATCGAATCCGCAGTAGAAGCGATGCGCCTTGGAGCGACCAACTATCTCATTAAGCCATTTCCACCGGAAGCGCTCGAAGCTGCTGTCGAGCAATGCGAATCTCAAAACCGCCTCATCAAAGAAAATCGGTATCTCAAGGAATCAATCGGCTTGCCGCACCTCGTCGCTCAAAGCCCGGCGATGAAACGCGTTTTGCAAGATCTTGAAAAAATCGCCAAAAGCCAGGCGAGCGTGTTCATTACCGGAGAATCGGGCACGGGCAAAGAAGTCATCGCGGGAGCGATCCACCAGCTTTCGAGCCGGTCGAACTTTCCGTTTATTAAAGTCAACTGCGCGGCGATCCCCGAAACGCTCGTCGAATCGGAATTTTTCGGCCACGAAAAAGGCTCCTTTACAGGCGCGCTCGCCCGTAAAACCGGCCGCTTCGAGCTCGCAGATCAGGGAACGCTTCTTCTCGATGAGGTAACAGAAATTCCCCTCTCCCTGCAACCGAAACTTTTGCGCGCGATCCAAGAACAGGAATTCGAGCGTGTCGGCGGAACCCGCCCTCTCAGAGTCAACATCCGATTCCTCGCCACATCAAATCGCGACATGCATCAAGCCATTGAATCAAAAGTTTTTCGAGAAGATTTATTCTATCGCCTCAATGTGATGCCGATTCATTTGCCGCCTCTGCGCCAAAGAACGGAAGACATCTCCTCCCTCGCCCAATTTTTTCTCTCTCGTTTTTGCGCAGAAAATCATAAGCCTGAAAAAAAATTCACGGAGCGCGCGATTCAAAAACTCCTCGCCTATCATTGGCCGGGCAATGTGCGCGAGCTAGCCAATATTATTGAACGCACCGTCGTACTCGATTTTGCCGAGCAGATTGACAGCGAACATTTATGCCTCGAACCGCTCAGCCAAGAACCCCCTAAACAAGAAATGCTGGTCGGCCAAACCCTGCACGAGATGGAAAAACGCCATATCCTCAGCACGCTGCAAGCTTATGGGCAAAACCGGACTAAAACAGCCGCTGCGTTAGGCATCAGCATTCGTACGCTGAGAAATAAACTAAATGAATATCAGCCTATCAATTGCTCATAAAGAGCTTGGTAGTTTTAGAGCTCCTGAATGCCAGTGCTGGACAACGGGAACGTTGCGGCCTTTGCTAAATGCTTTTTGCGTAACGCGGATGCTGATTGGAGCCTGACGGCGCTTGAATTCCGCACGGTGCATGCGGATGACAAGCTGTTCGACAAACCCCAACGACAATTTATGCTTTTCGGCAATCTCCTGAGGAGAAAGCCTTTCCTCGATGTAATCTTCGATGATGGGATCAAGCACATCATACGGCGGCAGCGTATCCAAGTAATTTTCATTGGCCTTCAGTTCCGGAGTCGGGATTTTCTGAATGATGGACAAGGGAATGATTTCCTTGTCGCGATTAATATAGTTTGCCAGATGATAGACATTTGTCTTGGTAACATCGGCAAGCGGCGCTAATCCGCCGCACATATCGCCGTATATCGTCGTGTAACCCATTGCCATTTCGCTCTTGTTCCCAGTGTTCAGCAAGAGCCCGCCGAATTTATTCGTAAACGCCATCAAAATTTGTCCGCGGATGCGCGCTTGCAGATTTTCTTCCGCTACATCCCATGGCCGTTTGGCAAAAAAAGGATGCAAAGTCTGAAGGGATGCTGCAAACATCGGCTCGATGCTTATCTTGCGCAGAATCATATTCAGACGGTTAGCCAAAATCTCTGCATCGGTATAACTTTCTGGAGATGAATAACGCGAGGGAAGGCTCAAGGCTAAAACATGTTTTTCGCCCAATGCTTCATTTGCCAGGCATGCTACGACCGCTGAATCGATCCCTCCCGACAAGCCCAAAACCGCTTTTGTAAATCCCTGTTTGAAAAAATAATCGCGGATGCCCAGCACCAAGGCATCGTGCAGATCTCCAATTCCTCGATCCGGTAAAGGGGTTGGGGAAGCTCGCAGATCAAGGTCGATTAGCATTTCGTCTTCGGCAAATCCTTTTGCCATATGGACAAGCTCGCCTTTGGCATCGAGATAAAAACTATGGCCGTCGAATACCAGCTGGTCGTTCGCGCCGACTTCATTGCATAGGATCAAAGGCGCTTGCAAAGAACGGGCAGATTGCGAAAAAGCATGAAGCCTCATTTTCTCACGGCGGTAGTAATAGGGAGACGCCGAAAGATTAAGAATCAGATCAACTTCCTGTTCTTCTAAATCTTTGACCGGATCGGTTCGATAGTTTGTGTAGCCTATTGTGTGCGAATGCTGCCATAAATCCTCGCAAATCGTGACGGCGATGCGGCGATTCATATGTTCAAAAATCGATATTTTGTCTCCCGGCTGAAAAAAACGCATCTCATCGAAAACATCATACGTGGGCAATAGTTGCTTATTATGGAAACCAAGCAATTTGCCGTCCCGAAAGATTGCCGCACTGTTGAAAAGAGGTTTTTCAACGCCAGTCTCATTCCAGCGCGGAAGGCCGATCACTGCAAACAATCCTTTCGTAGCCGGAGCGATTTCTTTTAGTTTTTTTTGCACCGCATCGATGAAACTGGCATCCAACAAGAGATCTTCCGGCGGATAGCCCGACAGTGTCAGCTCCGGAAATAAAACCACATCGGCATCAAGATCCTGAGCCCGCTCGAGAGCAATAAAAATTTTTTGTGCATTGCCTGCAATATCGCCAATCGTCGGATTAATCTGGGCGGCCATCACTCTCATAATTGACACTAATATCACAATTTCATTTAATTAATAGGCTTTTAGTAAGAACTCAAGAACCTATCCCGATATTCAAAAACTTTGATTTTTGAAAGATTTTTTCGTAGATTTTTAAGCCGCTTCGCAGGGCATACTTGAACGCATCGCTTGCCGCAATCCCGGCCCCTTCAGGGGTGGGTCAAGGCAAGCTACTTAACAAGCGAAAGCAGCTTACAGCTGCTTCGGTTCCTTGAGCGGCGGAAGAATCTCCTCCTTTCAGGGAGGAGTTCTTCAATAAGTAGACCAAGAAGCGGCTCGAAAATATGTGGAAAAAGATTCAAAAAGCATGTTTTCTAAATATCGGGATAGGTTCAAAGGAAATTAGTTGATGCGCCAAAACAGATTATCCATCCATAGCGAAAACATATTGCCGATCATCAAAAAATGGCTCTATTCCAGCCATGACATTTTCTTACGCGAACTGGTTTCCAATGCCTGCGACGCAATAAAAAAACTGCGCGTCTTGCAAGATTGCAATCAGGCGAAGAGCGATGACGAAGCTTTTGAAATCCATATCCAGATCGACAAGAAGAACAAAACACTTACGATTTCCGACAATGGAATCGGCATGACGGAAGATGAAGTGGAAAAATACATCGCGCAAATTGCTTTTTCCGGCGCCGAAGATTTTCTAGCCAAATACAAAACGCAAAGCGAAAAAGATCCGATGATCGGCCATTTTGGACTCGGTTTTTATTCTTCCTATATGGTGGCTGCAACTGTCGAATTGCAAACGCTGTCCTATCTTCCTGCATCTCGGCCGGTTAAATGGTCTTGCGACGGCTCTTCGACATATGAAATCGGCGAAGGCAGCCGAACCAAGCGCGGTACGGACATCGTATTGCACGTCGAAGAAGCAAATGCAGAATATCTGGAAGAGACGAAAATCAGGGAACTCTTGTCCCGCTTCTGTTCTTTTATGCCCGACCCCATTTTTCTGAACGGGCATGCAATTGGCAATCAAGCCCCGCTGTGGCTCAAGCCGCCATCTGAATGTACCGATAAAGACTATCTGGCTTTTTATCGCAAATTATACCCGATGGATCCCGATCCTATTTTCTGGATTCATCTCAACGTCGACTATCCCTTCCATCTCCAGGGGATATTATATTTTCCGAAAGAAATGCGAACGAGCAATCAGACGAATCATTCCACCCGCCTTTTTTGCAACCGCGTTTTCGTCTCGGATCATTGCCGCGACTTTTTGCCCGACTATTTGACGCTGCTTCGCGGAGCGATCGACAGCCCGGACATCCCTCTCAACGTCTCTCGCTCTTATTTGCAAGTCGATCAGAATGTCAAGCAGCTCAGCAGCCATATTTCCAAAAAGGTATGCGACCGTCTCACCAGCCTCTTCAAAACGGATCGCAATGTATATATTTCCTATTGGCCTGAAATTGAAACACTCGTAAAGCTAGGCATCTTGCAAGATGAAAAGTTCTATGAACGCGCAAAAGATATTGTCATCTGGAAAAGCAGCAGCGATCAATGGACCAATCTGCAGGAATATCTCGACCGCTCCAAAGAAAAAAAGGTTTATTACAGCGATCGGGAACGGGCAGCAATCATCCAAAAAGCCTATCTCGATAAAGGCATCGAATTGATTTATATGAGCTCGCCCTTCGACGTTGCTGTCATTACTCAGCTCGAACATAAACTGTCGGATGTATCTTTTCAGCGCATCGACAGCGCTCTGGATCCGGCGCTATTGGATGAAAGCCGCGAAAAATCGCTGCTCGACGCCGAAGGAAAAACACTTTCTTCAAAAATCGCCGACTTTTTCCGCTCCCAGCTGCATGACGCCAATGTGGAAGTGGAAGCGAAAAGCCTTGCCAATGATTCATTGCCCGGCCTTGTACTGCTCGATGAAAACATGCGCCGGATCAGAGATTATATGATCCTGACTCAAGGAAAAGCGGAAAGTGGTCACTTGAAAAAAAGTTTTGTGGTCAATACCAATAACAAGCTGGTTCAAGCAGCCTTCCGGCTCAAAGATAAACATCCCGCGATTGCCGAAGAACTAAGCCGGCAGATCTATGATCTTTCCAGAGTGGCTCAAAAAGAGAGTGAGCCCTCGGAAACAGAAGAGATCATCACGCGCAATCAAGGGCTTCTCGAGCAGCTCGCTGCACTGATCTGAAAAACACACTTCGCATGCAATGCATACGAAGATCAAAACCATTAATTTATAGCGTCTTACAAACAAAAAAATTCTCCTGCACCGACAAACCTCAAAGCAGGAGAATTTTTGTTAACCGAGTATGATGAAAAAAAATTGTATTACTCGTTGGTCAAGAGGAACGGGTAGCCTCGTTTGAAAAAAGTTTCACAAAACTAAACTCCTGTTTATGATCCGAATGGGCCCAAGGATTCGGATCATGAAATGGATGTGTTTTTTTCTAGCGCTGCTGCCGCTGCAAATATCGGCAGAAGTATCCGCTCTGTATTTGAGTTGGTACAACGATCCTACAACAACAATGACCATCCAATGGCACTCTGAACAAGATGCAGAAAACCAGCTTTTCTGGAAATCTCCCGATAGCGCGGCCTGGATTGAGGTCAAATCCTCGCATCATTTTCTGCCTCTGAGCCGCATCGAAGTTCATCATGTCGATTTAAATCAATTGTCGCCCGGAACTGAATATGAATTTAAAATCGGTTCCGATTCTACGATTTACCATTTTCGTACGATGCCCCAAACATTAGATCGTTCCATCACATTCATCGTTGGCGGCAACATTTTTGAGTCGCGGAAAATCTTTAGGCAGATGGCGCAGACAATCGCAAAACACGATCCAGATTTCATTGTTTTCGGCGGCAACATCGCCCACGCCATCAATTCCAAGCCGTTTTTCTTTCCTTCAAGCCGGCTGAGGCACTGGCTGGCGTTTTTCAACGAGTGGAAAACTTCCATTATTCAAAATGGCGGGCGCGTAATCCCATTTGTAATCGCCCCTGGTAAAGAGGATATTCGAACCGACGATTATGAGATTTTCTTTTCTCTCTTTGCATTTCCTCAAAAACAGCTTTACCGGGATATTGATTTCGGAAATTATCTGACTCTTTTCCTTCTCGATACAGGCAACTTTCACCCGATCGACGGCCCGCAATCTTACTGGCTGAAGCGAGCTCTTACGAAAAATCAAAAAAGAACTTACCGTTTCGCGGTATATAACGAAAGCGCCTATCCCCCCTCCGGCTCAAGCCCTGCCACCAAAAAGATCCGTACTTTCTGGTGCCCGCTATTCGAAGAGTTCGACTTGCAAGCCGCGTTCGAGCACCAAAACCATAGCATCAAACGCACGTTCCCCATCAAAGGCAATCAAATTCAAGCAAATGGAACCATATATCTTGGCGAAGGCTGTTGGGGAGCCCGGCCTCAAAAAACACAAGATCAATGGTATCTGACAAAACGAAGCAAACGCGATGGCGTATGGCTTGTTCAGCTTACTCCCGATAATGCTTCCCTTCAAGCAATCGACCGATTCAACGAAATTATTGACAAAGTCTTAATTGACCCGGCCGCAAATCGCTAGCGCAAAAAAAAACTTATCATTACACTAAAAAATAAAATATATTACAAACAAATTATATTAATACAAATCCGTGAAAACAAAAACAAAATAGCGTATAATAAATTAATAACAATTAAAAAGCAGCCGTAATTATGTCAGCTGGTGTTAATACTTCTACTTTCGAGCGATACTTCACGGATCCGGATCATCGAATCATTACGCCGGATCCTATAACCGACGCCGACCAGGAGCTTTATCAGCAACTCGATCGTGACTTGCGACAGAATCCACAGTTTTGTCGTGAAGTTCAAAATCTGCAATTGGATCCTAGCACTATTCATTATGAAATCAAACGACATGGGGATCAAATTGGAATTTGCTTGCTTCGAGATCCTCGAGATCCCGGCGTATGGTTTGCCGCTGATGAACTACTATTAACCACCCTCAAAAGATTCTGCAACTTTTCTGAGCCAGAGCATCAGAAGCCCGTTCCCGCCTCTGGCCCGACTTCTACGCCAGCTCATCAAGAGCCTGTTCCCGCCCCCGTCTCGTCCCCGGAGTCTCTGCGGCCAGCAACTCCCCCAGCAATTCAGCCGCAACCACGGCCAGCTCATCGATCCAGGCCACTTACCCTTGATGAACCTGCATCTGTTTCACAGCCTGATCCAGGTTCGCTTCCTGTACAGCCGCAAAGGTTTTACCCATCCAGACCGCTTATGCTTGAATTGCCTCCCGAACCTGCGCCTGTTAGGAATATTTCCGCACCTCTCATGGCACCAGTCCCCATCCCCACATCTCCTGCGGTTTCCAGACGAAGGCCTTCTTTGCCGAGCAGCGGGCAATATATCTATCCTGGAAGCAAATTACCAGCGCCGCAGGCCTACCCTCATAGCATTGCCCCTTTACATGCAAAAAGGCCAACTCAATATTCATCCCGCCAAGCCCATCCGGGAGGAGCTCCGCGAATACTCGCTTACCCGGCTCACGGAGACCGCCATCGTTCAAAATCGGTCCGTTTTCGAACGCCAGGCCATCTCCATTCTCATATTGACGGCAGCCAAGCATTGCAAGAAGAGCTATTTTCATCGGTCCGCGACATGATGGATGCCCAAAGAAGAGAATTCGGCCAGGCTCTTGAAACTCTTGAAAGCCGCGCTGAAGAGCGGCATCACTGGATGTCGCAAGAGATGCATGAACAATTGGCCGCCTTACCCCGCCAAATGGAGCAAGTTTATCAACAGTTGCAGGGTCTGCTTGTCGAACGAGATCGTGTTCAAAGCGCTCATCTAGATGATCTGCAGAAGGCAAATCGAGCTGTATTCGAACAATTGCAAAGCCAGATTGCTCAAAACCTTGAACAAATACGCATAAGCCAACAAGCTATTCAGCAATTCCGGGATCAGTTGACTTCCCAGCCTGGCGCTCAAATTGACAGCCGATTGCAAGTAATTGAAAGACAACTGGCGCAATTCAATGGATTGAACGCTAGACTCGATACGCTTTCTGACTCTCAAGGCAAGATGAATGAAGATTTGAGAGCTAACGCTGAAGCCTTGCACCAAACGCTCGAACAATTGCAACAATTCGGAGAAAGAGTCGCGGACAAAGAACATTTACAACACGAAGTAGATAGTTTAGCGCAGATTCTCCGTGAACGCGAACGTCTCATTTTACAGATGCAATCAAGACTTGATTTGTTGAGCGATCAAAAAGAGCGCGAAATTGCCGAGCTGCGCACTTCCGTTCGTGAAGATCTAGATAGAGCCGCTCATCGATTGGGCCAAGCTCAAGATGAGGTGGAGGCGCTTGCACAACAACTGCACCATCTAAAATCCCAGCAAAAAAAGCTGCAAGGTTTATCAACTGCAAACGCCCGTCTAAGAGTCGAGATTCAGGAAAGAGATCAAGCCATTGCTACTTCGACAGAACGCCAGGCTACAGTTATTGAAGAATTAGCTCGGCTCCAAGAGCGGCTGCGTTCTCTTGAACATACCATTGAAGACGGACATTCTCAAAAAGAAGATGAATTGCAGCAGCTGCGCCTTGAAGCTTCAGAACAAGCACGCCAACTCAGCGCTGCTCATGCAGAAAAGGAAACTCTTCGCCAACAGGCGTTCAAGCTGTCAGCTGAAAATGAAGAGCTGACTCAAAACATCCATGCAGCAACAGAAGCGCGCCAGGCTTTAGAAAGGCAAGACCAAGACATTCAAAGCCAACTCACCTCGCTTCGTGAAGAATTGGGCCGAGCAACTGCTGAGCTGCAAGCAGCTCGATTTCTAAATACAGAAAAAGATCGGCTTGCAGCTGAAAATCAAAAGCTGGCCGCATCTAACGATCAAAAGCAAGCGTGCATCGCTCAATTAGAAGAAGAGACGCGCCGCCTTGCCGGCGAATTGGATCAACGCCACGTTCAAGAAGAAAGCTTTGCCGAAGCAAACAGGCGCTTACAAAGCGAGGCTCAAAAAGCTCAGGCTCGAATCGAAAGCATGGCACGCGAGTTTCAAGAAACACTAGATCAATCTGATGCAAGACATATTGATCAGCTACGCGAGCTAGAGAAAAGATTGGAAGAGACCAGTCAAGCGGAAATCCGACAGCGGCAGCTTTGGGAAAATCGGCAAGACCAAGCAACGCAATTTCCTGAACCCGCACTAGCCAGATCGCCTAGTCCAGTACCAGAAGCGCCTCCTCCATTGCCGGAAGCTCATCCCCAAGCCCCAGTAGTTCTCGACCAAAATGTTAGGCGCTATGTCAATTATCTTACGGCCTTAAAAAACACTTTGAAACAAAGCGAACAAACAACACTCTCAGATCTTTGGAAAAGAGATTACGGTCTTGCCCAAACGCCTACTGCTAGACAGCGAACAGAAATAGCGAGCTTTCTGCTCAAATACCCGAAATTTACGAGCATTACCGCGGAAACATTACCTTTGATCACCGTTTTTATGAACGAGCTGACAAAAGAACTGAGCACATTAGACACCATGCCGATCCCCGCTGAATTTCAAGATATGAACCCGGAACAATTACGAACAATGAAAGAAGAGCGTAGATCGCTCACAGTTGCATGTTTCTGGCATTGTATAATGACACATGAATTTATTGCCTCGGCAAGAGTCCTGGGCGATTTTAGACAACGTGTTCATGAATTAATTGAAAGCTTTCAATACGATCGAGGCGCACAAAACTATACTAAACAACAAACGCCTAGAATTGCTCAAGAGAAAGACCTCACAGTATCTTGCCGAACTTTTATGCTCGAACTCGTTAAAATGCACGCTTTGATCGAACGATTTAAAGCAAATGGTGAATGGAAAAAAGTTCCAGAGAAAAACTGGCTGCAAACATTTGATACATTTTTGCAGCAAAATTTTGGAATAATTACGACAATTCTCGAACACATGTCAGCGCCTGTTTCCACCCAAAGAACTTGAAAAATCGGCTTTTGGGCTTGGCCAAAGCCCCTATAATCGACGATTGCAAATGGGTACGTATTGCAATTAATACGCACCCGTTTGCAATCGTCGATTCTAGGGAAACACTGAATAAATCATGTTTGAATCTCGATGCGAATTTTCTGTTCCGATCGAGTTTTCGCACTTCGCTAACTTACAAAAAGTTAGCTTCGTGCTCCAAACTTGATCTCACGACGAAAATCACTATCGATCTTCAAAACGGCATTTAATCAGTGTCTCCCTAGGGAGCTTTCGCTCAAACCGAAAAACCGATTTTTCAGGTTCTTTGGGTATAGCGCTGACAAAGCTTCGAACTGATCACGATTCAGAAGAGTCTTCTTTTGTTTCACTCTCTTCTGTTCCCGGCTGCACATCAGTGATGGCGGCTTTCAACACTTCAATCTTCGCGCCATCGACCATTTTGAGAATCACTGTCTGCTCTTGAACGCGTGAAATCGTTCCAATAATTCCCATTGCCGTAACACGGTCGCCTTTTTTCAGCGATGCGCGCATTTTTTCAGACGCTTTGCGTCTTTTTTGTTCGGGGCGCCAGAGAATGAAATAGAAAAAGACCATTGCAAGAGCGATCATCATGATCGTTGAAAACATGCTATTGCGGGCATTAGGAGCCGCTTCTTGCGCAAAGGCAAACGTGGGTAAAACAAAAAGAAAGGAAGCAAATTTTTTCATAATAATCCTTAATTTCCAGTAGATAAATAGAATGCCTGAAATTGCGCTTCCGGTGCAAGACTTTTCGGCCTTCACGAGTTACGTACGAGAAGCGCGACATTTTCAATGTGGGCAGTGTGAGGAAATTGATCCACTGCCTGTAGACTTTTCAGCGAATAGCCCGCTTTAACAAGCTCCCTGACATTCTCAGCTTGGGTTGCAACATTGCAAGAAACGTAAACAATTTTTTTAGGCATCAATATTTTGAGATGCTGGAGAGTCAACGGATCAAGGCCTGCGCGCGGAGGATCGACGATCACTGCATTGGGACGAACAAAATCGGGACGGGACATCAGCCGCGTCAAAATCTGCCCGGCATCTCCTTGATAAAAGGTGATATTGGACAAATTATTTCTCTTCGCATTTTGTTCGGCATCGAGGATAGCGTCTGCATTCAATTCGATGCCGATCACTTGCCGCGATTGTGCCGCGGCAGCCATGCCTAGGGTTCCCGTACCGCAATATAAATCATAAACAAGAGGATGATCAGCTCCTAGCATTGATACCGCGACATCGTAGAGTTTTTCAGCCTGAATCGTATTTGGCTGAAAAAATGAGGACGGGCTGACCTTGAACTCAAGAACTCCATTAGCCAGCTGCATCCGTTCGATAATGTGATCCGGTCCAGCTAGATGCATTTCATAAAACTGGCTAGGCACGCCTTTGCAAATCTGATGGATGCGCAAAAACACCCCAGCATCCTCTTGGATCGCCTCAACAAACTGATCAAGCTGCTGCTTCGGTGGAGCGAATTGGGCATTCCCCGATACATTGAGAATGGCCAGTTTCTGCTTCGTTCTGGCGCTTTCGCGCAACGTCAAATACCGCAATGTTCCAGTGTCTTTTGGAGGATAATAAGCTGCCAGGCCCGACTTTTCCCACCAGCTACGAACACGAGATAAACATTCAGCCATCCATGATGGAGCGATATGGCATGCCTCGAGATTGAATACATACGGTTCGGCATGTGCAATCATAAGTCCAAGGTATTTGGCGCCCGCACGATTTTCTGAAAAAGAAAATTCCATCTTGTTGCGGTAGCGCCATGGCTCTTCGCAAGCAATCAATGGACGAACCTCGACACCGGGATCAATCAAGGATCCGAAAGAGCGGAGCACCAAACTTTGTTTGTGCGCGATTTGAGCGGAATAATTCATCGCCTGCCAGCAGCAGCCGCCGCACAAAAATGAGTGCGGGCAACGAGCTTCGATTCGATCGGGAGAAGGTGCAGAGATCTCGATAAGCCGGCCTTTTTGAACCCGCTTGCTGCGGCGCCTCACTTCGACTTTAACTCGATCGCCGGGAATAGCATGGGCAATCTCGATCGACCCGCGGCCAAATGAAGCGGTCCCAAACCCTCTGGGGCAAAAATCATCAATATGTAATTGAAGAACTTCTCCCTGAAAGGAGGCGGGGCGACTTACATCGTTTTCCGTATTATCAGATAGCTTGCCTTGCGCCGCCTCTGGAGCGGGATTGCGGCAAGCGGTGGTTTCAACAGTATCGGTATCCATGGGCAAAGATTATATATTCCAGCGACCTTCAGACACAATCATTCAAAAACAATTTGCATAAGGAGCTGTCAAACAATAACAGGAAAGAAAAGAATTTGATGATGCGTTTCAGCTGATGCGAGTGTCTATTTCTTCCCAGCGGATGTATAGCTGCTCGATCTGATTTTCAGCCAATCCAAGCGCCATGCAGACTTCGGATAATTTTTGAGGGTTTGCAGTGATTTCGGATTGTTCAAGCAAGTGGGTGAGTTGTTTGACTTCCTGCTCAAGTTTTTCGATTTTTTCTTCGATTTGCTTCAGTTCGCGCTGCTCGGAATAAGAGTGTTTAGTCTTATTTGCGGGAGGCAGCTGCGCTTTTTTCTCTTTGGGTTTTACGATAGCTGCTTGGGCAGCTTCCCATTGGGCATAGTCCGCGTAGAGATCGGTTTGACTGGGATTACCGAGCGCCAATAGCGTCGTGCAAATCCGGTTAAGCATGCAACGATCATGTGTAATGAGGACCACAGCCCCTGGAAAGTCGAGAAGACTTTCTTCAAGGGTTTCTAGCGTGGGGATATCGAGATCATTTGTAGGCTCATCGAGTAATAGCAGATCGGCTGGCAGCAGCATGAGATGGGCGATGGAAATGCGAGCTCTTTCTCCTCCGGAAAGGCTTTCGATCTTCATGTCGAGAAGGTCGGGAGAAAAGAGAAATCGTTTACACCATCCGTTGACGTGAATCGGCTGCCCTCTAAATAAAACATATTCTCCGTTGGGGGAAAGAGCTTCTCGAAGCGTGAGGTGGAGCGGAAGCTGGGCTCGGTGCTGATCAAAATGAATGATGCGCAAATCGTCAGCTTTTTTCAGCTTTCCTTCATCAGGGAGAATATCTCCTACCAAGAGTCGGAGAAGAGTCGTTTTTCCAGAGCCATTTGGTCCCATAAGGCCCATCCGTGTGCCTGGCGAGAGAACAAAATTGAGATGTTGGAAGAGAGTCCGTTCTCCGATTTTTTTAGAGAGGTTGATTGCGCTGAGGAGTTTCCGGGTTTCCCGTTCGCTGCCGCTGAACTCAATGGCTGCTCGTTTTTGCAAGTTCTTGGACTTCAGAATGGCGTGTTCCTCAAGAATTTCTTCGGCTTCATCAATGCGCGCCTGGGATTTTGTTGTTCGGGCTTTGGCTCCTTGACGCAGCCAATCTGTTTCTCTGCGAGCTTTTGTGGCGAGAGAGTGCTCCCGTTGCAGCTGCCCTTTTAAAAATTCTTCTTTTTTAGCGAGAAAATGAGCATAGGATCCGTTGATGGAAAACTGTCCATTGGGATAGGTGGGATCAATTTCTATGATCCGGTTAACCGTATTTTGCAAAAAGTAGCGGTCGTGGCTAACCAAAAGATAGGTAGGAGCTTCCCGAGAAAGAAACCGTTCGAGCCAGAGAATTCCTTCAAGGTCGAGATGATTCGTGGGCTCATCGAGGAAAAGTAATTCTGGAGAAGAAATCAAAACAGCAGCGATTGAAAGCCTTTTTTTCCACCCTCCCGAAAGAAGATTGGCGGAAGTTTTGGAGTCGATGAATCCCACTTTGCTTAACCATGTTTGGGCCATCCGCTCTTTTTCATAGTCGGGAAGATCTTCTTTGATCGAGCCGAGCAGAATTTGTTCCGGTAATTGATCGGGAAAGTTACAGGATTGAGGAACATAACCGATTCGCAAATCGCGTCTTGGCGCAATGATTCCCGAATCAGACTTATCATTGCCTGTTAAAATATTTAGAAGAGTCGATTTTCCCGAACCATTCGGCCCGATCAGTCCGATCCTGTCATTAGCGAAAATGCTCATTGAAAGGTTTTCGAAAAGCCTTCGCGTTCCGAAAGATTTAGAGACCGATTGGCAATTTAACAGAAGAGTCATGAACGTTTCCTATGGAGAAGCGAGCTGGGTATTACTGGAAAAATCTACAAGAATCGAGATTATACCAAACATCCAAAATAATCTTTGGTTTTTAGGCTGGGTAATACGTCAGATTTGAACGATCGTTTTGAGGCTGATATTATTTAATATCAGCAAGAAAGGATCGTTCAAAGATGGCATGTTATACGGCTTAAAAACCAAAGATTCTTTTGGATGTTTGGTATTACACCCAAAGAACTTGCAAAATCGAATTTTGCAATAAATCAACGTTTTTTGCCTGGTTTTTTACGGTTCTTGGATTTTTTCTTAAGATGGCCGGATTTTTCAGCAACGACAGACTCTTTACGGAAAAGCTTGGCGATTTTTGCAAATTTGACACTATTTGTTCGAACTCGCTGCGCAGCCGATTTGTTGCCGTTGGCAACTTTTGATAAATCCTTCGCTACCGCACTCAATAGATGATCCATCTGATTCATCGTTTCACGTAAGGACATAATCGACTCCTTGTGATATATAATTTCCATTCCATAGTAATTTTGGAATATATTGCGCAAGCAATATCCCTATGATATAGCAAACGATACATGGGCAACATCAGAGACACTGAACGCACCGATTGTCGCAATTCCCCTCCTTCAGGGATGGGTCAAGGCGAGCTATTTCGTATACAAATCAACTCGCGGTCGTCGATTCCAGGAGCTTTGGCCAAACCCAAGATCCGAAGCCTTAAAAACAACACTCTCTTTGGAAAAACGCTCGGCTGGCTGACAGCAATCGTGCTGATGATTCCAGCCGCATCGCATGCTACCTATTTTGCCAACCCCGCAATGCCTGCGCTTGAATCATGCGGCATCATCCAATCATCGCCGTCATGGGCCTATTTCCGGCTCGGCTATATGTGCGATCATCAATATCGCCAACGCTATAACGAAGAATTTCAGATCGACGGATCATCTACGCCATCATCGTATGCAAAATTATTAACGAATGCCGCGACATTAACGCTAGGCTTCAAAAACTGGCTGGATATCAATGCGCTGGTTGGGTGTGCGCAAATGCAGATCGATCATGATGTATATACAAACCAACAACTCGCGTGGGGAGTCGGAGCAAAACTGCTGATATTTCAAACGAATTCCATATTCATTGGACTCGATGTGAAATATTTCCAATCCAATCAAAAGCCTCTTTTTCTCGTATCTTCCGGCTATGCATACAATATCGTGTCCAACTTTAAATTGGATTATTCAGAGCAGCAAGCTGCACTCGGGATTGCCTACCGCACGCGTATGATTTCGCCATATGTATACGCATCCTATCTTTATTCCAAAATCAATCCTAATCCTCTGACAGTATTGGTCCGTATGCCCATGTATGATGGATATGCGCAAAGCATTTCCACTTCGGTCATCAACAAACGGCGCTGGGGAATGGCATTTGGCGCTACTATTATCGGCGGCAGCAAAGGATCGGTTTCATTCGAAAGCCGATTTTTCAACCAAAATGCGATCAATGTATCTGGGGATGTAAGATTTTAAGGAGCTGTCAAATAATAAATCAAAGCATTACGGCGGCGCCAAAGGACTGTTTTCCTAAACTTTCAAACCAGAAAACGGCCGATTCGCCAATTCTCCGCCTAAATCAATAACTGATTTTGGACCCAAATCAATACTAGGCAGTCGTTCGAGATATTCACGAGCATTAACAACACCATCCATTGGCTGAGTCAATGGCAAAAACCGAAAATAACATCGCTTGAGAAAATAAGGTTCCTGTCCAGGTCTTTCGACCTGCATTTCCGGGAGATAATTGGCTACATTTCCATCAGGGATCGGTTGAATGAGAATATAATAAGCATCGCCATTCAATTGAAAATATTTAGACCAGTATTCAACGAATGAAACAAACTCACCTTCTCGAATCCCCATTTTCAGGAGATATCTCGATAGAAAATCAACAAAAAAAGCGTAAGGGACACAGACTGCTTCAGCATTATTTATGGGAACCAACGGTTCCACACGCATTGTCTCCCATATAATCATATTAGATTCAGGCTGGATACTGCCATCGTGAGTGCGCACTTTTAAAGCGCCGCCTTTAAGAACTTCGATATCCCAACAGTATTTCATACACTTGCCTGCCGGTTCAATGGCAGACGGCTTGGGATTAATCGGATTCAAAGGCTTAAATTTATCTTTAAAAATTAGAGCAATTCTAAGTTGAGCATCGATGTCCGAGCGGACAAAGGTCTGAGGAACTTGGGCAACTGTACATTCAGGTAAATTGTGAACACAAGATAAGGACATAAAAAATCCATAATTTTAAAATAATTTCTTTACAATCAACCCCAAAAAAAAAGCCTCGGTTTGTATTACCAAACCGAGGCTATGAAGAAAAACTGGCGGCTACCTACTCTCCCATACTCTTGAGTATAGTACCATCGGCGACGAGGAGCTTAACTGCTGAGTTCGGGATGGGATCAGGTGTTTCCCCCTCTCTATGGCCACCAGAAAAATACAGACATTGCGTTAGCAACTTAAAACGACGCTTGAGATGTTAGCGTTAGCTACGCCCATGGGCTTGACGACTCTTGCGATTCATCAAACCCATAGGTAAAAAAAAATAATCAAGTCAATGGATCAATTAGTATTGGTTAGCTCAACGCATTGCTGCGCTTACACACCCAACCTATCAACCCGGTAATCTTCCGGGGATCTCATTGGGAATTCTTATCTTGAGGGAGGCTTGGCGTTTAGATGCTTTCAACGCTTATCCTTTCCGAACATAGCTACCTGGCTATGCCTTTGGCAAGACAACCAGCACACCATTGGTTCGTCCACTTCGGTCCTCTCGTACTAGAAGCAGCTCCTCTCAAAATTCCTACGCCCGCAACAGATAGGGACCAAACTGTCTCACGACGTTTTGAACCCAACTCGCGTACCGCTTTAATTGGCGAACAGCCAAACCCTTGGGACCTTCTCCAGCCCCAGGATGC
>Ga0153915_10001865_pt1 | contig 19370 bp, 16 predicted proteins | sample Opewatmetagenome_2_FD_107003 | JGI IMG/M metagenome (GOLD analysis project Ga0153915, IMG submission 107003) | Freshwater wetland microbial communities from Ohio, USA - Open water 3 Core 3 Depth 3 metaG | ecosystem: Environmental > Aquatic > Freshwater > Wetlands | place: USA: Ohio, Lake Erie...
CGCTACGGCCGCGACATCCGGCTCTGGCTGCCGCTCTCGGTCGACAGAGATGCCGAGGGGCTATTCGCCCGGGCCCGGTGGGAGTGGTTTGACCTCGTCTCGGACATCTACGCCGAGACCTTCCGGGCGGTGACCGACTGGCACGAGGCGCGCGGCATGTCGACGACGGCCCATTTCTGGGAGGAGGGGATTCAGCCCCAGGTCAACGCCGTCGGCGACCACCTGAAAATGCTCCGGACCCTGACCATGGCCGGGCAGGACTGCCTCGGCCGGAAACCGCTCCGGGTCCACGACTTCAAGGAGATCGAATCGGTCGCCGAGTTTGAGGACTCGCGGGCGGCGACCGAGCTGATGGGCGCCGGCGCGTTCGAAGGGACGCCCTGGGGGACCTTCAATCCCGTTTTTCTCAAGCAGGCTGTGAATGCCGTGACGGCGTGGGGCATGAGCCACATCATCCCGCACGGCGTCTTTACGACCCGCAAGCTCATGGGAAACCCCTGGCCTCCGGACTGGTATTCCGAGAACCCGATGTTTCCTTACCTCCACCTGTGGACGGATTTCGTCCGGAGGGCGAGCTATGTGAATTCAATGGGGCGGGCCGTCGCCGACGTCCTGCTCTGGAACCCGATCGAATCGGCCTGGGTCGAAGCCGACGCAGACCTGCTGGACGTCGAGATGTGGAAGTTTTCCGAAACGCGTCCCGCGGGGAAGCGCATCAACGAGATTGAGCGGATCTATGCCAAGGCCATCGATGACCTGACCGCCGCTCGAGTTGAATTCCTGATCGCCGACCGGCATTATCTTAAACAGATGGAGGTCAGGCAGGGGAGACTCGTCCGCGGCGGATTCTCGTTCAGGACTCTGGTCCTGCCGGCGGTCGACATCATGCCTCTCAACACGGCTCGAAAGATCGTCGAGTTCGCCGTAGACGGAGGCCGTGTCTACGCCCTGGCCGGGCTGCCCGCCGCTTCGGCCGAAATGGGGACGGACGACCCGGAAATGAAGCGGCTGATGGGCGAGCTTCGGACGCAGCCAACTTTCGCGGCCGTGCCTGAAGCCGGATTGCCGGCATTGCTCGAAAGGGCGGCGCCGGGCCTTGAGAGCCCGCTCCGTTTTGTCGCCGGGGCCTTTCCCATGCTCCAGCACCGGCGGCTCATCGACGGGCGGGATTTCTTCTGGCTGGTGAACAATACGGGCGAATGGCAGGCCTGTGAAATTGAGGCCAACGACGCCCGCGGCGCCGCTTCGATTTGGGACTGCGAGACGGGCGAGGTCCGCAGGGTGCCATCGGCCGAGGCGGCCGGAGGCAGCCGGGTTGCCCTGGTCTTCAAGCCGTTCGAAGCCTATTGGCTCGTCTTCGACCAGAAGGAAAAGGCGACCGGAGGAGCTCCCGAGCGCAGGCCGGGGGTCGAAGTGATCGCGGCGGTCGAGGGGGCGTGGAAGGTGAGCTGGGACGCGAAGATCCAACCGGTCATGGAATTTCCGATGATACCTCCGGCCGAGTTCGCGGCGGCGACGGAGAAGCCGCTCGAGGATTGGCGAGCCTGGGGGCTCCAGAAGTTCAGCGGGCTTCTGGATTACACCAAGACAGTGACCGTCGACCGGCCCGAGCCAGACATTGAGCTCGACCTGGGCAAGGTCTGCCATGTCGCCGAGGTCTGGGTGAATGGCAGGAACTGCGGGGCCCGGCTGTGGGGACCTCACGTCTTTGCCGTCGGCAAGGCGCTCCGTCCTGGGGCGAACGAAATTCGGATTCGGATCGCAAACCTGGTCAACAACAGCTACGGCGAGCCGGCGGAATCAGGGTTGCTCGGCCCGGTGCGCCTGGTCCGGTTCCGGCGCCCATAGGCCGAGTCCCCGTCAGAGAGCGTCCTTTTTGTCGAGCCGCTCGATCAGGCTATAGAGGTCCGGGTCACGGGACACAAGCTCGGCTCGCGTGTGGCCGTAAGCGATTTTCTGGTCGGCGAGCTTCTCCTCGGAAACGTACGCCTCTACACCTGTCGCGAGGTATTCGAATTCGTTGAAATCGGCGTAGAAATCCAGGGTCAACCGCTCTTTTTTGGCTTTCTCGAACAGCCGCTTGACCTCGTCGCGGAGTTCCTTCGGCATGAGCCCGTGGACCTGGTGCGTGAACTCGTGGGCGACGACGTTGTAGCGGAGGTACTTGACGTCCCGCTCCCAGTCCTCGCCGCTCAGGGCGTTCGGTCCGCCCAGCCCCTTGACGTCGTCCCAGAGCCGGCCGTCGAACGTCCGCTGACCATGGATACCCGCCATCCCGGGGGCCTCGGATTGAATCATATGAAAGGGCGTGATGTAGAACGTTGCGCCCTTGTCCTTGGCCGTCTTGAGAAACGACCTCAGAGGCCTGACCGAGAGCCGGATGATCTTCTGGAGGTCGGGGTCCAGCCGGGCGTAGTTGATGAAGACGTCCCTCAGGAAGGGGGCCTCCTGCGCCTCCCTGGCGGCGAACCTCTTTTCGATTCCGGCCCGCTTGACGTTGACCGCGTCCTTGAGTCGGAGGAGGCTCTGAGCGACACCGTAGTGAGCCAGCCCGTAGTCGGGATTAATGGACAGGGCCTGCCGGAACCATTTCAGGGAGTCTTCAAACCGGCCGCGGTGATAGGCCGAGGCCCCTTTTCCGATCAGGGCTTTGATGTTGTCCGGGGCGAGAGCAAGAACGGCATCGAAGGAGAGGTCCGCCCGGTCGAGGTCGCGGGCGATAAGGGCGTTGCTTCCCTGCTCGAGGAGGGACTTCACGCGGGCGGCGGACTCGGGCAGGACAACGGCCTTTTCTTCGCCGTACTTGACCGCCGTCCAGCCGTTGCCGATGTAGTTGTGGGCAGGGTGGCAGAAGGGATTGATCCTCAGAGCGATCTTGGTCTGGGCGTAGCCCTCCTCCAATTTTTTTTCGCCGCGCATAAGGATATTCGAAAGATTGGCCCGGGCCTCATCGTCGAAAGGGGAGACCTCCACGGCTTTGCGGCCGGCGGCCTTCCATTGGTCGTTTTCCTGCCGGATGCGGTGGATGAGGGACTGAAGAAAATAGGCCCGGCCGAAGCCCGGGTCGGCCGTTAGGCACTTGGCAACGTATGCCGCCGCTTCGTTATACCTGTTCTCGAAGTAGGCGACCTCGGCCAGCCCGCAGAGGCCCGCGGCGGATCCGGGCATTTTTGCCAGGACGGCGCCGTAAATCGCGGCCGCCGCGCCGAAATCCATCCGGTCCAGGGCGTAGGAAGCGTCGAGGAGCCTGACGTCCTCATCCTCAGGGGCCAAGGCCTTGGCCTTGCCGAGCTCGGCGACACCCTGGCCGAACCTGAATTCGGTCCGGAGGAGGCGGGAAAGAAGGACCAGAGCCGAGACGTTCTTGGGATCGGCCGCGAGGGCCGAGCTGAGAGCACCGCCGGCCTCGGTGAAATCCCCGCCCATCATCAGCAGCCGGGCGAGTCGCGTTCCGGCGGCGGTGTCCTTGGGGTCCGAGCGGACCGCGTCCCGGGCTTGCTCGACCGCCTTCGCCAGCTCTTCAAACGTCCTAATCACGGGAGGTGATACTTGAGGGAACGCCGGGAGGACGTGGGCGGCAGCGAAAAAGGCGAGAACTATGAAGATCATGATCCGGGTTGCCGGGCGATGGACGAATTTCATAGTCGATCCCTTCGATGGTCTTGGACTCCATAATAGGGATTTTCTGGACGCCTGTAAACAAATTCCCCCTGGGCGCATATTCGTCCGACAAGGCCAAGGACGACGCGAAGGCCTACCAAGTCGCCCTCGAGGCGATGCAAGGTCAGGACTATTGGAAGATCACCGCCAAGCTCGAAGAATGAAAATTCGAACCACTCGATACTTGGATGGCAGAGGTTAGATTGGGGTCGGATCAACAACCGACCGAGGAAGTGCTTGAAGTATAAAACACCCCTCGAGCTCTTTACCCGAGCTGTTGCACTTCGAAGTTGAATGTGCACCCCCAAAAGCAAGACTTAACGAAAACCCCATTTCTCATGGCCGCATTGGCTTAGGTCTCCCTTTTTGCAGCCAAAAACAGGCGGTTAAGCCCCAATATACGCCTGTTATTTTAGCGATTTGCTTTGTTTTCATATAGATCCTGACAGATCCTGTGGTCCGACCCCAAAATGATACAATGGTCTTGCCAACCCGAAGGCGGCCCTGTCCGTCTAACGGAACGAATGCCGGAGATCGACCGCAGTGGAAGAGTTTGAACTCGTCGAAGGACTGATCAGGGGAGACCAGGCTGCATTTCGCGAGCTCGTCGAGCGCTACAAGAAAAAGATCTACTTCATGGCCCTCGACATGGTCGGGAGCCCGACCGACGCGGAGGACGTCTCCCAGGAAGTCTTCCTGAAGGTTCACCGTTCCTTCGGGACCTTCAAGAAGGACGCAAAGCTCAGCTCGTGGCTTTACCGCGTGACATACAACGCCTGCATCGACCACCTGAGAAAAAAAGATCTGGTCCCCGAGCCGGTCGGGGACGAAGCTCTCGAGGCCAGGTCGCGGAGCGATGTCCCGTTTTCCACATCGCCCTCGGCGCCCGATCCCGTCCGCTCGGCCGAATTCGAGCAGCTGCAGTCGAGGATCGCCCGCGCCCTGGAGAGAGTCTCGCCCCAGGAGAAGGCCGTATTCCTCCTCCGCCATTATGACGAGCTCATGCTTAAAGAGATCGCCGAGGCCCTGCACCTATCCGTCGGCTCGGTCAAGAGCTACCTCTTCCGGGCCGTTCGGAAGCTGCAGAAGGAGCTCGGCGCCGTTGGCATCGGCCCCGGTATGGAGGTTTCCCATGATTAGCTGCCGGAAAGCAAAGGACATGATGATCGAGGCCCTCTACGGAGAGCTTCGGCCGGCCGAGCGGGAGGTCTTCGACGCCCACGTCCGCTCCTGCCCAGACTGCGCCTCCGAGTATTCGGTCCTGGGCGCGACGCTCCGGGTCATGGACGCGCGTCGCCGCCCTGACCCGGGCCCTGAGTTCTGGGACGGCTACTGGGATAGGCTCAAGACCAAGATGAAAAGGGAGGAGGCCGTCATGCCGAGGTCCGTCCCGTTCGCCGCCCGCGTCAGCCGTTTCTTCTCGTTGCTTCCCCGCTGGTTGCACCAGGCGGCCGCCGGGGCCGCCCTCGTCGTGCTGGGCATCCTGATCGGCCGTTTGCTCCTCGCGCCCCGCGGGGGAATCTCGCCGCTCGAGACCAGCGCCGGAACGACCGCCCTGGCTGTTTCAACCGCCCCGGAGGTCCGGGCCCAAAAGTACATCGAAAGGTCGGAGCTTCTCCTCCTCGGCCTCGTCAACTACAACCCGAAAACCGATGACCTTTACGCCCTGGACATGCCGAGGAAAAAGGCGATCTCGCGCGACCTGGTAAGCCAAGCCGAGGACATCCAGGGCTCTCTGACCGACCCCCGCCAGAAGAGGCTCAGGGAGCTCGTTTCCGACCTCCGGGTCATCATGATGCAGATCGCCAACCTCGGCGCCGGTAGCGACGTTGAGGGCGTCGAGCTCGTTCAACAGGGAGTCCGGCAGAAGGACATTTTCCTCAAAATCGACCTCACCCGGATGGCCTCGGACGCCCGGGGCCAGGTGACGCCTTCGTCCCCCTCGGCCCCGGGCACCTCCGGCCCCCCGCTTAAGAATAAGATCTGAATAAGGAGACATGACATGAAACCGACGAAACAGACAGCCATGATGGTGATCCTGACGCTTCTTTGGGCATCCCTGCTGTCGGCTGGCCCGGTCATGGGGACGGAGCCGGCTGCCGGCCAGGAGAAAGACTCCGTCGCCTATAAGCAGGCTTATGCGCTGGTTCTCGAAGAGAAGTGGGAGGCCGCCAGGAAGGCCATGGAAGACATAGCCCGCCAGTATCGGAACAGCGCCTGGGTGGACGCCGCCCGCTTCTGGTCCTGCTACTCACTCGAAAAGCTTAACGAGCCTCTGGAGAAGGTTTTCCAGTGCTACCAGGAATTCGTCCGGGCTTATCCCGAAAGCTCCTGGGCCGACGAGGCCAAATCGAACATGGTCCGGATCTCGCAGGCCCTGGCCAAGGCAGGGAAGCCCGAATACGAGACGATTATCAGGTCTTTCAGGTCAGGCGAGGAGGACGAAGACATCAGGCTGACGGCCCTTTACGCCCTCCAGAATATCGGCGACGAGGAGGCCCTCAAGACCATCATCAGTCTCTACGACAAGGCGGACAATAGAAAGCTCAAAAACCAGATCGTCTTCATGCTCCAGGACATGGAAACCCCGGCAGCGGCGGCCAAGCTGGCCGAGATCGCCCGCAAGGAGCCTGACCTCGAGATCCGCCGGAGCGCCCTCTACGCCCTCGGCGGCAAGGGCGGCCCAGAATCGGTCCAGATCCTGAGGGATGTTCTCCGCTCCGACGCGCCTGCCGACATCCGGCAAAACGCCCTCTACGCGCTGGCTGAGACCAAGGACGCCGGCACCCTCGCGCTTCTCACCGATATCGCCCTCAAGGACGCCAACCGGGAGATGGCCAGGGCCGCGGCCTTCGCCATCCAGGACATCAGCGGCAAGGAAGCTGTTGAAGCGCTCCGCCGGATCCTGGCCGAAGCCCAGGACAAGGAGGTCCGCCAAGCCGCGCTCTACTCACTCGGCGATCGCAAGGATACCGACGTGCTCCCCCTCCTCAAGGAGATCATCGCCAAGGAGACGGACCGGGAAATGGCCCGGGCCGCCCTGTTCCAGGTCGCGGAGATCAAAGGCAAGGTCTCGCTCGAGATCCTGAGACAAGTCCTGGCCACGGCCAAGGACTCCGAACTCCGCGAGAGCGCCCTCTTCGCCATCGCCGAGCACGGGGGGGATGAAATCAAGGACATCCTCCTCGACGTGGCCCTCAACAGCCCGGACGAGGAGCTGGCCGAGAAAGCCGTCTACGCCCTGCACGACATAAAGGGAGCCCTGGGCACGAACGCCCTCCTTGACCTTATGCGCAAAGCCAAGTCGCCTAAGACCCGCAGGGCCGTGGTCTTTCTTCTGATGGACGAAGAAGGCGGGACCCCGGTCAAGGTCCTCTCACAGATTCTCAAGGAAGAATCCGACCCAGAAATCAGGCAGCAGGCAGTCCTGGCCATGGGCCAGTCGAAGAGCGACGAGGCCGTGGCCGCGCTCCTGGAGATCGCGACCGGCAAGGATCCGAAGCTGGCGACCGCAGCCGTCATGGCCTTGGGCGAGATCGGGACCCCGAAAGCTAAGGCGGCTCTGCTCGAGATCCTCGAAAAAAAGCGCCAGCCCGTCGGATCGCAAAATTAGGAGCGTGCCATGCGCCGGCTTTCGATGGTCGTATTCTGGACCTGTCTCGCTGTCGCCTGGGCGGCGGCCGCCCCGGCGGCGGATTCCCGGCTGCCGAGCGAGGTCATCCGGCATCCGGGCGGCACTGATGGCTTGAGCGCCCGGCTGGCCTGGGCCCTGCGGGGACAAGAGAAGGCCGAACCCGTCCGCAGGTTTTGGGTCGGCTATAGCATCCGGAGGCTGATGGGCGAGAACGAGATGGTCGGCTCCTTTACCGACCGCCTGGGCAAGCGCCAGATCACGGTCGAAGAAATTCTTGCCGGAAAGACGAGGCTGGACTCCGGTTCTTCGGAGGGGTCAGACGTCCGCCGCACGGCCCGCGAAGTCCTCGACAATTTGGAGCACCCAAAAGAACCCGTGAAGAAAGTCTTGAAGACCGTCGGGATCTTTCTCAGCTATGAGACGGGGAAGACGGTCCGCCTCGAAGACGTCGACCTGAGCAACCTCGACCTGTCCTTTGATTTTAAGGGAAGGGCTTTCTACTGGCTGGGGGAGGCGCAGGAAGAAGAGAGTCTCGAGCTCATCAAGGGCCTATTTGCCAAAGCCGAGTCGGAGAGAGCGAAAAAGGGCCTTATTTTGGCCGCAGGCCTTCATGGGACCCCCCGGCTCGTGATCCCGTTCCTAGAAAAGATTCTCAAAGGCGACGAGTCCGATAAGCTAAGAAAGGACGCGGCCTTCTGGATCGGCCAGCAGACCGATGCCGCGGGCCTTCGTGTTCTCGTACGCGCCGCGGGGTCGGACTTCTCCAAGGAGGTTCGCGAAGGAGCCGTGTTCGCTGTCAGTCAGGTTGAGCTGCCCGAAGCCGTCGACGAGCTCATCGCCTTGGCCCGGAACGCCAGACTCGCGGACGTGAGAAAGCAGGCCGTCTTTTGGCTCGGTCAGGCCGCCTCGGAAAAAGCGGGCCCGACCCTCGAGGAATTTGCCCGGAAGGACGGGGACCTCGACGTCCAGGAGCAAGCGGTTTTCGCCCTCTCCCAGCTCCCCGGGAACCAGGGCGTCGAGCCGTTGATCAAGCTGGCCAAGACCCATCCGGTTCCTGGAATCCGGAAGAAGGCCATTTTCTGGCTGGGTGAGTGCCACGACCCCCGCGCCTTGGAGGCGCTCATCGCCATCATCAAGGGGAAATAGTCAGGGCCGGGCCGGCGCGGCCAGGTCGCTTCTCAGAGCCGGTCGCGGACGAGCTTCTTTCTGTCGCGGATGGCCCGCAGGAGGTCGGGCAGGAAGGACGAAAGCTCTTTCTCGCTGTAATCGGACTTGACCAGGTCCAGCCGGCCGCCGTTCGTCACGCACACGACGAGCTTCGAGTCGCGTCCCTTCTTGATCCTCGGATTGCCGGATTCGGGAACGAGCCGGGTGACCTGCAGGGTCATCTTCCGCCCGCCAGGTACGTCCTGGATCAGGACGACCAGATGGTAGTCTTTGTATGTATCGTCGTCTCCCTCGCCGACAAAAAACTCTCGGCGGACGATCTCCTCGCCCGGATAGGGGCCAATCTCCATGACCTCTTTGAAAATATCCTTGAGCAGAGTTGAAACCTTCTCGGCGGTCTTTGTCTCCTGCCGAGCCGCGGGAGGAGCGCCGCGACCCAGCCATCCTGCGGACCGGCCGTCGAATCCGGCCGCCGTGCTGATGGCGAAGGCGATCACGACAGCCAAGAACCGTGCCTCCGCTCTCCAGGGCGAGGGGCGGAGTCGGCAGATTCGTATCCGGCCTCTTGATGGACCCATGGCCACTTCCTCGGGCGAACACCGCCCGGAGATGATTATAATGCCGCACTCGCGCAATTCCCAGAGCTTTCGGGAGGGCCGCAGGCCGAGGCCCTTGCTGATGGCGAGGGGCCGATACCGCCTCACCGGGTACCCCTCTGGAAAATCTCCAGACGATCCTGTAAAATAGATCGGTTAAAGGAGGTCTGAATGACAAAGAAAATGAGATGGATTCCGCTCCTGGCCGTGCTGGCCGTCGTCGTCGTGGCGGCCGCAGTGGCCCAACAGAAGTCCGATGATAAGGCGCTCGATCCCGTCTGCGGAATGACGGTCGTCAAGTCGAGCGCCGCGGCAACCTACGAATATAGGGGCGTAAAATATTACTTCTGTTCGGCGGGCTGCAAGGACGCCTTCGCCAAGGACCCGGAGAAGTATCTCAAGAAGAAGACGGAATCCAAGCCGTCGGCGGCGGCCGAAGCTATGACAAAGCCCATGGCCGGTCACCAGGCGATGGGCGGCATGCATGGCCAGATGGGCGGCACCATGAGCTGTCCTCTCCGCGCCGAGGGCGTTGAATGGACCGTCGAGAACACTCCGGACGGCGCCGTGGTCAAGATCACCTCGAAAAACCCCGAGACGGTCAAAGCGATCCAGGAGCACCTGGCGAGGATGAAGGATATGAAAAAGTCCGCCGCTCCTGAAGCCGGCAGCGGCCCCTCGTGCGCCGACAGCTGCCCGATGAAAAAGGCCGTTAAAAAGTAGCTCTCGTCCAGGCTGGAATCCAGTCCTAGGCCATCCTCCGCGTCGCGGGGGATGGCGTTTTCATTTGACAGCGGTTTTTGCCCATGCTACATTTCTCCACGAGAGGGGCACCATGAGCGAAACCGGGAAAAGGCCCCCTTTATTTGAAACGCCTGCCTCGCGGAAACTGGTGGACCTCATCGAACGGAACGCCGGCGAGCTAACGGCCAGCTACGTCCTCTCCATCCAGCGCGACCAGCGGATGCCCAGGTATCAGGGATTCGACCAGAAGGAGATTTTCAAGCGGGCCTACCGCGTCTACAGCCAGCTTGGCAAGTGGATCTCCCACGAGACGACCAAAGAGGAGATGAAGGAGTACTGGACGGCCCTGGGGCGACAGCGGCGGAAGGAAGGGTTCCCGCTTCCGGAAATCGTTCTATCGCTCTGCCATATCCGGCGCCAGCTGTGGGAGAAAGTCCAGGCTGAAGGCCTCATGGACACGGCCTTGGACCTTTACCAGGCCATGGACCTTCACAACCGGGTCGTACTCTTTTTCGACCGGGCGATCTATTTCGCGGCCGTCGGCTACGAAGAGCAGGGCTAATTGCGGGCGGGCCTCTACATCCATTTCCCTTTCTGCCGGGCCAAGTGCCCGTACTGCCATTTTTATAGCCTCGTCGACGGCCCGCACCTCACCCTCCAATGGTGGGAGGGGCTGAAGAAAGAGACGGAGAGGCACGTCAAAGAGAACCTCACGATCGAAACGGTCTATATCGGGGGCGGCACGCCGTCTCTCCTCCAGCCGGACGACCTTCGCGCCATTCGCGAGCTCCTCGACGGCCGTTTCTGGCTGAAGGCCGGGGAGTTCACGCTCGAGGCCAACCCGGATATCGAGGACGACTCCATCGTCCCGGGCTGGAGGGAGGCAGGCGTCACCAGGCTGAGCATTGGCGTCCAATCCTTCGATAACAGCATTCTCGGGGCCTTGGGAAGGGCCTACTGGGCCGACCGGGCCATCGATTTTTATGAAACCTGCCGGAAGGCGGAATTCGACTCTATCAACATCGACTTGATGACCGGTGTCCCGGGGGAAACGCGGAAGACGGTCGAAAAAAACCTCGAGGAGACGGTTCGCCTGGCCCCCGAGCATGTCTCTCTCTATATCCTCGAGAATGTCGAGGGCCTTCCGTTCGAGAAGGTCCTTAAGGACCACCCCGTGAACGAGGACGAAGCCGCGGATCACTATCGAATGTATCAGGAGGGGCTGAACTCAGCCGGGCTCAGGCAATACGAGATTTCGAACTTCGCCCGGCCGGGCAAGGAATGCATCCACAACCTGAGATACTGGCGCTACGATCCGTTCCTCGGGTTGGGGCCGTCCGCCTGCTCCCACATCGGAAATAAGCGGTGGTGTAACAGACGGGACCTCCATGAATGGGCGCGGGCGCTCCGCCTAGGCAGGGCACATTTTGAAGAGATGGTGGAGCTCACCCCGGAAATGTCGGCCAAGGAAGCTCTGGTCTTCGGCCTCCGGCTCGTCGACGGGGTCGACCTCCGCGCCCTCGGGGAATGCTACCGCGTGGACATTGAATCGAGATTCGCCCGGGAGATCGGTGAGCTGGTGGAGGAAGGCTGGCTTGTCCGCGACGCGGGCACCATCCGGATTCCTCCCGACCGGTTTCTCGTCTCCAACCACGTTTTTTCGCGGTTTGTCTAAAATGCAGCCCCGAACAGGAGCTCAAATGCCGGGAAAGAAGCGCTCTCCGGAAGACATCGCCAAGACGGCCCTTAAGCGACTGCGCGCCCTTGGCGACCCCGTGAAAGCCGCGGGCGTACAGAGGTATTTCAAGCAAAGCGTCAAGGCCTATGGCATCGCCGCGCCAGATATCAGGGCCTTGGCCTGGGAGCTGTATCTTTCCATCAAGGGGACATGGAGCGTCGGGGACGCCGTGGCTCTCTGCGACCTCCTCCTCCCCGAGCCGGAGCTGGAGTCGAAGGCCGTGGGCGCCCTCATCCTTGCCCGCTTCAAGAGGGAGTTCCCGCCCTCGCTTTTGGCCAAGGTCAAAGGCTGGCTGGCCGCCGACCTGCTCGATAGTTGGGCCTCGGTGGACGTCTTCTGCGCCGACGCCATGGGCGCTTTCCTCCAGAAATATCCCGCGTTCGTGGAGGATATCAAGAGCTGGGCCTTTCATAAGAACCGCTGGGTCAGGCGGGCTGCGGCCGTCTCTTTCATTAAGCTCGCCAAAAGGGACGAATTCCTGGCGGCCGTCTACGAGGTTGCCGCATCGCTCTTCCCGGTCGACGACGACCTCGTCCAGAAGGCAAACGGCTGGCTCCTCCGGGAGGCGGGGAAGCGAGACGCCGGGCGCCTCGAAAAATTCCTCCTCGGGCATGGCGCCGCGATTCCCCGGACGACCCTGCGCTACGCGATCGAGCGCTTTCCCGAAACAAAGCGAAGGGCCATCCTTCTCGGGACCAAATAGGATCTTCCTCGTTTTCAGGCAACAAATCGGCCGGCCCTTCCTATATCTAGGAATGGACGGTCGAGAATCGTCTATGCTATCATTTTGACGGAAGTTGACGAGGGGGAGAGTTTTGTGTCCCCCGTATACCACAGGAGGTCCGGTGAAAACAAAACAGATGATGGCTCTCGTGTTTGGCCTGCTGGCCGCGGCGACTCTGTCTTTCGGAACAGAGGAGGCCCGCGTCCTCCGCTTCCCGGCGATATCGAGCGACCAGATCGTCTTCAGCTACGGGGGTGACCTGTATTCGGTCCCCACGGCGGGAGGAGTCGCCCGCAAGCTGACCTCGTTCTATGAGGGATATGAGGCGTTTGCCCGCTTTTCGCCCGACGGCAAGTCCATCGCCTTCACCGGCGAATACGACGGGAACCGCGAGGTCTTTCTCATCCCGGCCGCGGGCGGCGTTCCCAAGCGCCTGACGTACACCCCTTCGCTCGGCCGCGACGACATCTCCGACCGGATGGGGCCCAACAACCTGGTCATGGGCTGGACTCCCGACGGGAAGAACGTCGTCTTCCGGTCGCGGATGCGCGAGTGGAACGACTTCAACGGACAGCTCTACCTCGTCCCGTCCGTGGGCGGCCCGCCGGACGAGCTGCCTCTGCCCCGCGGCGGGTTCTGTTCCTTCTCGCCCGACGGCAAAAAGCTCGCCTACAACCGGATCTTCCGCGAGTTCCGGACCTGGAAGCGGTACCGTGGTGGCATGGCCGACGACATCTGGATCTACGACTTCGCCGCCAGGAAGATCGAGAACATCACCAACAACCCGGCCCTGGACATCATCCCGATGTGGAGCGGAGACCGGGTCTATTTCGTCTCCGACCGCGACGAAAACAAGCGGGTCAACCTCTATGTTTACGACCTCCGGACGAAGGAGACGCGCAAGCTCACGGACTTCACCGAGTACGACATCAAGTTCCCGTCCCTCGGGCCGAAGGCGATCGTCTTCGAAAACGGCGGATACATCTACACGTTCGACCTGGCCACCGAGAAGGCCGCCAAGGTGCCTGTCGTCGTCGCCGACGACGCGATCGGCGCCCGGAGCCAGCTGGTCAAGGCCGGAAGCCAGGTCAGGAATTTCGAGATCTCCCCGGACGGGAAGCGGGCCCTTTTCGGGGCCCACGGCGAGATCTTCACCGTTCCCGCTCAATACGGCAACGTCCGCAACCTGACGGGGACGCCGGGCGTCCACGAACGGAACTCCAAATGGTCGCCCGACGGAAAATGGATCGCCTATATCTCCGACAGGACTGGCGAAGACGAGATCTACATCATAGCCCAGGATGGGACCGGCATTCCGCAGCAGCTGACCAAGAACGCCGACACTTACAAATATCAGCTTTATTGGTCTCCCGACGGCAAGAAGATCATGTGGAGCGACAAGCTCCAGCGCCTCCTCTACGTGGATGTCGCCACAAAAGAGGTCGTCGAGATCGTCAAGGCCGAGCGCTGGGAGATCCCGCAGTACGTCTGGGCGCCCGACAGCCGCTGGATCGCGTACAGCAAGCCCGAGGTCGACGTCCAAGCAAAGGTCTGTCTTTACTCCCTGGACACGAAGAAGACGTATGAGGTGACGGAGGGCTGGTACAACTCCGGGGACCCGTCCTTTAGCTCCGACGGAAAATACCTCTTTTTCGTCTCGGACCGGGATTTCCATCCCGTCTACAGCTCGACCGAGTGGAACCACGCCTATCTTTCCATGTCCAGGATTTATTTTGTGACCCTGGCCAAGGACACCAAGTCGCCCTTCGAGCCGAAAAGCGACGAGGTCGCCGTGCTGAAAGCGGAGGAAAAGCCGGCCAAGGCCACCCCCTCGGCCAAGCCGGAAACCAAGGCTGAGGCCAAGAAGGAAGGCGAAGGTCCCGTGTCCGTTCTGGTCAAGGTCGACCCGGACGGCCTCAAGAGCCGAATCGTCGCCCTGCCCCTCGAGACGGCCAATTACGGCGAGATCAATGCCATCGGCAGTTCCGTCTATTATCTTCGTCTCAAGGACATGGAGAGGGAGCCGTCCCTCATGCTCTATGACCTGGCCGAGCTCAAAGAGAAGGAGCTCGGCAAGATCGGCGGCTACGAGATCTCGACCGACAGGAAGAAGATGCTCGTCGGGAAGTCCGGCGCCTTCGCCATCATCGACCTTCCCAAAGGGCCCGTCAGCCTCGAAACGAAGCTCGACCTCTCGGCCATGGAATGCACCGTCGACCCGCGCCAGGAGTGGGACCAGATCTTCGAGGAATGCTGGCGCCAGATGAAGTACTTCTTCTACGCTCCGAACATGCACGGCGTGGACTGGGATGCCGTCCGGCTCCGCTACCGGCCGCTGGCCGCCTCGGTCGAGCACCGGGCGGACCTGACCTATGTCATCGGCGAGATGATCGGCGAACTCAGCGCCGGCCACACCTACGTCGGAGGCGGCGACATGCCGCGCCCGAGAAAGGTCAAGGTTGGAATGCTCGGGGCGCAATTCGAGCGCGACGTCAAGACTGGGTACTACCGGATCAGCAGAATCCTGAAGGGCCAGAATTGGGACGCGTCCCGGCGTTCGCCTCTGACCGAGGTCGGGGTGAACGTCAAGGAAGGGGAGTACCTGATTGGCATCAACGGAACACCACTCAACAAGCTGGCCGACATGTCTGAAGCTCTCTACAACACGGTCGGCAAGCAGGTGACGCTGAGGGTCAATGCCGCGCCCGAGGAGAAGGGCAGCCGGGAGGTCGTCGTCGTCCCCGTCGAAACCGAAAACCAGCTCTACTACTTCAACTGGGTCGAAGGGAATATCGAAAAGGTCTCCAAAGCGACCGACGGCCAGGTTGGCTACGTCCACATCCCGAACATGGGCGTCGAAGGGCTCAACGAGTTCGTCAAGTATTTTTATCCCCAGATCCGGAAGAAGGGTCTGATCATCGACGTCCGGGGCAACGGCGGCGGGAACGTCTCGGCGATGATTATCGACCGGCTCGTCCGCGAGCTGGTCATGGTCGAGGTCGCTCGAAACTCCGTCCCCACTCCCGACCCTGAGGCCGCATTCCTGGGGCCCAAGGTCGCCCTGTGCGATGAATTCTCCGCTTCTGACGGCGACATCTTTCCCTACCGCTTCAAAACGCTCGGCGTCGGCAAGCTCATCGGCAAGCGGACCTGGGGAGGGGTTGTCGGCATCCGCGGCTCCCTGCCCCTCCTCGACGGCGGATTCCTCAACAAGCCAGAATTCGCGCCGTACGGCAAGGACGGCCAGGGGTGGATCATAGAAGGCCGCGGCGTCGACCCCGACATTGTCGTCGACAACGACCCGGCCCGGGAGTTTGCCGGCATCGATGACCAGCTCAACAAGGCCATCGAGGTCATCCTGGAGGAGCTGAAGACCAAGGCCAAGGCGCTCCCGCCCATCCCGCCATTTCCCATAAAGAAATGACGATCATGGGTAGCTCGGTGCTCGTCCCCGGGGCCCTTTAAGAGGATGCACAATGACGGGGCGCATGACCACTTGAAATAACTCGGCGAATGAGCTAAAGAGCATGAGAGAGATGCCGGGCAATAAAGTCAAAGTCAGCTGTCTTGAATGCGGGAGGACGAACTACTTTCCGCTCGATGCCATGGGGAAAAAGGTCGTTTGCGGCCGGTGTCGGTCCGCCCTGCCCCTGCCGGGGACCGTCCTCGAGCCGAACCGCGATCAGGCCTTTGTTCTGTTCCGGAACTCGGGGCTGCCTGTGCTCGTGGATTTCTACTCCCCGACCTGCGGACCATGCCACATGATGCATCCCGTCGTGGAGCGGCTGGCCAAGCGCCGGGCCGGTGAGATCGCGGCCGTCCGGATCAATGTGGAGAGGGACCCGGAACTGGCCCAGAGGTTCGGGGTCCAGGCCGTCCCGACTTTCGTGATCATCGCCAAAGGCTTGGAACGGGCCCGGGCGGCGGGGGCCATGAACGAGGAGGATTTTTCTCTGTGGGTGGCGAGCCAGACCTAGCGGCATGAAAAGGGGAGTTATGCCGAAGAGGGGACTCGAACCCCTACTCCCGGATTAGTGGGAACTAGCCCCTCAAGCTAGCGTGTCTGCCAATTCCACCACTTCGGCATACTGGCCTGGGAGGTTTTCCTCCCGCCGGACTTCCGCCCGGTTTTCACTCGCCAATCCGGTGTTTACTTTTTCTGTTCCGTGCCCGTCGCTGCCGGCGGCTTCTTCTGCTCGGGCTTTTGTCCGGGCTGCGTCGTTGCCGGCTCCTGCTTCTTGGGCTCTGACGTCGCGGGGGCGGCCGGTGCAGTGGTCTGCTCTGGAGCCTTCTCGCCGCCGACGACCGAGGTCGTGCCCTTGGCCGAGAGAATCCAAAGCCCGAGCGATGTCAGCATGAAGACGACGGCCGAGATTGTCGTAACCTTGGACAGCAGCGTGGCCTGGCCGCGGGTGCCGAACTCGGTCTGGCTGCCCGTGCCGCCGAACGCGCCGGCCAGGTCGGCCGCCTTGCCCGACTGGAGAAGGACGGCCAGAATCAGGATCAGACAAACGACGATATGGACGATGACGATTAAGGCGCTCACTTCTTTTCCCTGTCAGCCCGGAGGGCCTCCCGCGCGATGCCGATGAAAGAATCGGCCTCGAGGGACGCTCCCCCGACGAGAAATCCGTCGATATTCTTTTCTTTGAATAACGCGTACGAATTGGCCGGCTTTACCGAGCCGCCGTAGAGAATTATAGCACAGGAGGCCGGCCCGTTTCCATATTTTTCTCCAAGACGCCCCCGGATATGCGTATGGACCTCCCCGGCCTGGGTCGGCGCGGCGGTGACACCCGTGCCGATCGCCCAGTCCGGCTCGTAGGCCAGGATGACGGAGGCCAAATCTTCGGCTGAAAGCCCGCGCAAATCCTGTTCAATCTGGGTGTCCACCCTGGAGGCGGTCTTCCCGGCCTGCCGCTCCTCGAGGGTCTCCCCGATGCAGAGGATGGGCCTCAATCCGGACTTCAGGGCCGCCCGGAGCTTCCGATTGACTGTTTCGTCCGTTTCTGCGAAATGCTGGCGCCTCTCGGAGTGGCCAATCAGGACATGGCCGCAGCCGGCGTCACGGAGCATGGGGCCGGAGATCTCGCCGGTATAGGCGCCCTTTTCCTCCCAAAAGAGGTCCTGCCCTCCAAGAGCGATCCCGGACCCGCCGAGGAGGCTCGAGACCTCGCTCAACGCCGTGAACGGCGGGATGACCACGAGGGACGCTCCAGAGACGCCTGGGGCCGCCCGCAGGATGGCCGAGACGAGCTCCCGGGCTTCGGGGATCGTCATGTGCATTTTCCAGTTGCCCGCAACGAGCGGGACTTTAGGGGTTCCCGTCATCTTATTTTTCCAGTGCGTCGATCCCGGGGAGCGACTCGTAGGCGATGTACTCGAGGGAGGCGCCGCCTCCCGTCGAGATGTGGCTGATCTTGTCCTTGACGCCGGCCTTCTTGACGGCGGCGATCGAGTCCCCGCCTCCCACGATGGAAACCGCGCCCGACGCGGCGACGGCCCGGGCGACCTTGACGGTCCCGGCGGCGAACGGCTCGATTTCGAAGATGCCCATGGGGCCGTTCCAGAAGATCGTCCGGGCGTTCTTGATGATCCGGGCATAGGCCTCGACCGTCCTCGGCCCGATGTCGACGCCCATCATGTCCTCCGGGAAGGGGAGGGTGTCGACAATCCGGGTTGCCGCCCCGGCCTCTGGCGCGGTCGCCAGAAGATGGTCGAGCGGGAGGAGGAATTCGACTTTCTTCTCCTTAGCTTTGCTCAGGATCCCAAGGGCCGTCTCCCTCTGGTCGTCCTCGACGAGCGACTTGCCGACGCCGAGGCCTTGGGCCTTCAGGAAGGTGTAGGCCATGGCCCCGCCGATGAGAATCTCGTCCGCCTTGTTCAGGAGGCTCTCGATGATCTCGATCTTGTCGGAGACCTTGGCCCCGCCCAGGATGGCGACATAGGGCTTTTCGGGGGAATGAACGGCCTTCCGGAGGTAATCGACTTCCTTCTTCATCAGATAGCCCGCCGCCTTGACCTCGACGAAGCCGGCGATTCCGACGACCGAGGCGTGGGCCCTGTGGCTCGAGCCGAAGGCGTCGTTGACGAAGATGTCGATCCCGTCGGCGAGCCTTCGGGAGAAGCCCGGGTCGTTGGCTTCCTCCTCCTTATAGAACCGGACGTTTTCAAGGACGAGCGCTTCCCCGTCCTTCAAGTCTCGCTTGAGCCGGTCGACTTCGTCCCCCACGGCGTCCGGCGCCATGATCACCCTGTTCGGGATGAGCTCGGCGAGGCGCTGCGCCGCTGGCTTGAGGCTCAACTTTGGGTCGGCCTTGCCCTTGGGCCTCCCCAGGTGCGAGGCGATGACAAGCCGGGCCCCGTGGTCGAGCAGGTAGATGATCGTGGGCAGGGAAGCCCGGATCCGGGTATCGTCCCGGATCCCTCCGGCGTCATCCAAGGGGACGTTGAAATCCACCCGGAGAAAGACCAGTTTGCCCTTGACGTCAAGGTCGGTGACAAACCTCATGGCCGCCTCAGCGCCAGATGTACTTGGCGAGGTCAACGAGCCGGCAGGAGTATCCCCACTCATTGTCGTACCAGGCCATGACCTTGGCCAGGACCCCGTCGATGACCTTCGTCGAAAGCCCGTCGACGATCCCGGAGCGGGAGTCGTGCATGAAATCCACGGAGACCAGGGGCTCGTCGGTGTAGCCGAGAATGCCCTTGAGGGGGCCGGCGGCAGCTTTGACAAAAGCGGCGTTGATCTCCTCGGCCTTAGCCGCCTTCTTGAGGACGGCCACCAGGTCGATGAGCGAAACGTTGGGAGTCGGAACCCGGATGGAGACGCCGTCGATCTTACCCTTGAGCTCGGGCATGACCAGCCCGACGGCCTTGGCCGCCCCGGTGGTCGTCGGGATTTGGGAGATGGCCGCGGCCCTGGCCCGCCGAAGGTCTTTGTGCGGCGCGTCCAGGATCTTCTGGTCGTTCGTGTAGGAGTGAATCGTCGTCATGAATCCCTTCTCGACTCCGAACTCGTCGTGGAGGACCTTGACGACGGGGGCCAGGCAATTCGTCGTGCAGGAGGCGTTGGAGAGGATATGGTGCTTGGCGGGGTCGTAGCTC
>Ga0153915_10001866_pt1 | contig 19368 bp, 18 predicted proteins | sample Opewatmetagenome_2_FD_107003 | JGI IMG/M metagenome (GOLD analysis project Ga0153915, IMG submission 107003) | Freshwater wetland microbial communities from Ohio, USA - Open water 3 Core 3 Depth 3 metaG | ecosystem: Environmental > Aquatic > Freshwater > Wetlands | place: USA: Ohio, Lake Erie...
CGATTTCCTTCCCCTTGTCGTCGCTCACGACGATGGCATCACCGACGAGCTGTCCTTTGATCTTGGCCTTACCCTTGCCTTCCCAGTCTTCGCTCTTTTCCGCCTTAGTGAGGGCTAGCGACGCGAACGCATTCCGCTCCTGAGTGCGAAGATGATTCTCAAGCTTGACGTCTCCGGTCCGGGTGAAAACGGTCTGATATGCTCCGGCGGCATCCTTGACCTCGATGCTGTCGGCCACGAAGACCGAGGGCTCTTCCTGGTACATGGACCCCTTGACTCTGACCTCTTTGCCGTTCAGGAAAATGACATCCTGGCCTTGGATCGTGCCCTGGACATAGATATCGTAGCCTCTGGCAGCGGGCAGGTAAAAGTACTTGCCCAATCCCAGCGTGGCCGTTCCCTCGAATTCGGTCGCGGCAGGGGCGACCGGTTGTTCCTGGGTTTCGCCCTGGGCGCCTTCCTGAGCCATGACTGCGCCAACGGCAGCAACAGTGAGGATGATCACGCTGAATAAGGTCATCCGGAAGATTTTATGAACGGTCATCGGTGATACCTCCAGACTATAATCAAGCCAGTATTTTATACCACTGAAAAAAGCAAAAGTAAAGCAAAAGATGGGCTCGGAATATAGCTAGTTTTTTCTCCGGACGCTGCCGCTGGAGCCGCTGCGCGAAGAAGAGGACGAACGGGACGGGGATGAAGAGGAACGGGAAGAGGAGGAAGACCTGGAGCCCGAGGAGAAACTCGGTGAGGAGGATCTCGAAGGAGAAGAAGAGCCGAAACTCCGGGACGACGAGGACGACTTCGGAGCCGAAAAAATGGACCGGGAGGAGGACCCGGAATAGGACCTTGAGCCCGAGGAGTAGCTCGGCGAACTGCGGGAGAAAGAGGGAGAAGTCCGGCTGGTGTTACGGGACGCAGACGACGACTTCGGAGCCGAAAAAACGGAACGAGAAGAAGAGCCGGAATAAGACCTTGAACCTGAGGAGCTACTCGAAGACGGACGGGAGATCGAAGGAGAAGAGCTGTAGCTCCGGAACGAAGAGGATGAGGATGGGGAGCGGGAAATGGACCTGCTCTGACCGAAGCTCTGCGTGCGGCTCTCCTGAATCCGGGCGGAGCTCCGTCCGGAGGATGTCCCGTACCGGGTGATGCTCGAACTCGGCGAGTAGGCCTTCGGGGAGGAGCTGCGCTCGACGGAACGCGGTCGGTCGGAGGATGAAACCCGGGGGGAGGAGGAGTATGAGCGGACCGTCGGTGGCGAAGAAGAATCTTTGCTTCTCACGCTGGGCTCGAGGGAGCGGATCTGCCGGGATGCGCTTGAGGGTGAACCGGCCGACTCCGGTCTGGAACGCAGAGTGGTGCCCGACGTCTTTTCAGCCGGTCGAGAGGACGGATAGGACGTAATGCTTCGGCTTCGGCTCAGGCTTCCCGGAGATACCCGGGAACCCTGGCTCTGCGGCTTCTCACCCGAGACCGTCCGGCCTTGCCCGAGAGACGAGCTCCGGAGCCGGGAAGAAGTGTCCCCCGCCGGAGCGCCCTGGCCTTTCCCTAAAGTCGACGGCCTTACCTGCGGCTGTACCGACATCGTTTTGGAAGATCCGGTCTTCTGAAGCCCGGAAGCCCGGAGGACCGGCTTGACATCTGGCTGCTTGGCCTGCATCGCGACGTTGCCCAGCCGGGAGGCTTCAGTACGGCTCAGGGCGACATTCGAAATGTGGCGGTTTTGGAGTTGATTCCGATGAATGATCGTCATGGCGTGCGAGCCGCCGGGATAGTACCCTCCATGGTAGCGGTCGTAGAAATGATTGTTCACCAGGACACAAGGGTAGTTGTACCAGCTGAGCGGACTCCAGCCGCAGTAATCATTGCCCCAGTACCAATGCACCCAGGCCGGACCCCAGGCGTTTTGGGGGATCCAATACCAGCCCAAGCCACCCCTCCAGCCCCAGCGGCCGTAATGATAGACAGCCCAGCCCCACGGCTCATAGGGAATCCACGACCAACCGCACAGGGGATACCAGTTCCAGTAACCGTAGTGATAGGGTCTCCAATCCACATAGGAATGGACGTAGGGCACCCAGACATAGCCGTAAGGTCTTTCGTAGGCCCAATAACCGTTGTCCGCCAGCTCGCTCTCGTAGTCATCGAGCTCGGAGGGAAGATAACGCTTGGAGGCGTATTGGGTTTGGACGGCATCCCGGTCCTCGTTCCAGTTGTCGAAATCGTCCCGAGCGTATGAGACGTTCAAGAGGGATCCGAGCTGACCGTTCGCCGCTACGATCCTCTCCCGGCTGCCGATGAGCTGGGAGCCGCCCTCGCCGGCCGCTTCCACCGAGCCCTCGAGGACTGAGAGTTCAGTTTCCCCGTTGGCTCGGGCGTCAAACCGGTAAAGGCCTTCCTCCAGAACATAGAAAGAGGCGTCCGGAGTATGGATTTCGAAGGACTTCTCTTCTTGAAGCTGGTTGATGCGCAGGTAGATGTTCCCGCTCAGGAGATGGATCCGGACCCGGTCATCGCCGCGGCGGGGCAGGATGGAGAATTCCAGCAAGGTGTTGTCATCGACCCGCAGATAATTCTTGCGGGCGAAGCTGACCTCTGTTCGGCCGTTCCTGGTTTCGAGCTGATCGCCCTCGACGATGGCCAGGTTGGCAACTCCCGCTTCCGACCCGAGATCGCCGGCCCTATTGACGACGACATCGCCTTTGACATAGGTCATCCGAACAAAACTCCCGCTGTAATAATCCTCCTCTTGGGTGAAAGCGAGGAGTGAAAAGACAGCCATGACCCCGACCAGCAGGATTGTCTTTTTCATCTTCGTTCTCCTTACACCCTTTCTATTTGCAATCCCCGTGCCAATCCTCCCCCCTGGAAAATGGCCAAAAACAGCCCTCGATTGTCCTATATTTCGGACAGGTGATAGATACAGACGTCAAGTTGCCTCGCCCAGACAGGCCTATCCGCGAAGCGGATTCTTCCTCTTTCCCACCTCACACTTCCCAGGCTTCGAGGCCGGTGGGCGAGAGAGATGCAGGAAGCGGCCGGACACCCTTGCCCAGGGCGACAATGGCTTGGAGCATCTTCCTCTTGAGGCCGTCATCGCGGTTGGCCAGGATGGTCATCGATCCTCCCCTTCCTCCGGCGCCGTTGACCTTCCAGCCTGAGGCCTTGTACCTGCGGGCCACGGCGGCGATGGCATCGGCCCCGGAAGAGACAAGCTCGCGGCTGAGACGCCTTTGGCATTCGGTGTTCTCCACCATCACGGCACCGAGAGTCTCCAGGTCGCCGTCGAGCAGGGCCGTCTTAGCCTGGATCGGAAGCCGCTTCATCCGTTCCAACGCCTTCCACTCGGGCCCTCCCTTCTGCAGCCGGGCGATCACCCGTTCGTGGATGACTGAGGAAAGGTGCGGCCTCCCCAGGTAGATCAGGCAGAGACGGCGGTCGAGCTCTTCCCAGATCCGGGGCTCGAGGACCATTTTTTCCACCCGGCCTTGTGGGTAGCGATGCATGTGGATGAAACACACCCCGCCGTAGGCCGCGCAGATCTGGTCTTGGATGCCGCTTTGCTGCTTGAGGTCCTCGGTTTCGACCCGGTGGGCCAGGGAAACGATCTCCTTGAGCACGACTTCGCCCTTGTTCAGATAGCTCAGCGCCCCGAGGAGGGCGACACAGACCGCCGCCGACGTTCCCGTGGAGATGCCTGCGGGGACGGGCGAAAAAAGGTTGACTTCAAGCTTGAGGTCCTCCGGAGGCCGAAGGCGGGCGATGATGTGCTGCAGAAAAGGATGAGGAGAGGAAGCCGGCCGGTCAGGATTGACCCAGAAGCTCTCGCCGGTGTTCTCGGTGTGGAGCAGGACCCTTTTCTTCCGCCGCTCCCTGTTCTCAAAAACCTTGACCTGGACCTCAATGGGCGGCACGACGGCCATGTTCAGAACCCAGCCTTCCCGGGCGAACCAAGTGTCCGTCCAGCCTCCGATATCGTTGATCCGAAACAGGGCCCGGGCATGGATCAGCTTGGGCAGGCGGTTTTTGATCGCGGTCATGGGGCCGCCTTGGCTAGGAATCCCTCCGGTAGCGGAGCTGGTCCAGGGCGACGGCGACGATAATGATCAGACCGATGATGATCTCCTGGATGTAGTTGGGCCAGCCCATCATGGTGCAGCCGTTGCGCAGAAAGGACATGATGAAGACGCCGATCATCGACCCGAGAATGCTCCCCTGCCCGCCGTTCAAGCTTCCTCCGCCAATGACCACGGCGGCGATGATATCGAGCTCCAGCCCGACGGCGACGGTGGGATCCCCGACGGTCAGCCGCGAGAACTCCATCACCCCGCTCAAGCCGCAGAACAGTCCGGCCAGGCAATAGATGACGATTTTGGTGAGCTTCGTCCGGATGCCGCAGAGCCGGGCCGTGGCCTCGTTCGAACCGATGGCAAAGACGTGCCGCCCGAAGACGGTCTTCCGGAGGACGATGGCGGTGGCCACGGCAAAGAGAATCATCAGCCAGACACCCGGCGCCACCAGGAGCCAGGGGGGCTCCGGACTGCGGGCCATCACTTCGTTCACCCAGGTGATCGGGGCGTCGATCTTCTGGTTCCCGGCCATCCACTTGGCCGCGCCCCGGGCAATGCCCAGCATCCCCAGCGTGATGATGAACGGGACAAGACGCAAAGCCGTGATCAACGTTCCGTTGATAAAGCCGATCAGACCGCCCGTGAGGATGCCCAGGATGATGCCCAGCCAGGGGGCCAGACCCGCGTTGATGGCAAAGGCCACCACACAGCTCGAAAGGGCGATGTTCGAGGCGGCCGACAAATCGATGCCTCCGCTGATGATGATGAAGGTCATGCCCAGCGCGCCTAGGGCTACGATCACGGACTGCGTAGCCACGCTCTTGAGATTTCCCAGACGGAGGAAACGGTCCTGGACCTGCGGGAGAAGCGAAAAAATGAGGATGACAAGCAACAGCCCGATGAAGGGGCCCAGGAAATTCACCAACAGGCGGATCCGGTGGCTCCCTTCCTTGGCTTTTGTCATAGTCATCGTCCTTTCATCGGGTTGCCGGCCTTCCGGTCGTCGCCGCGGCCAGCAGCGTCTCTTCGTTCCACTCGTCAGTCGGCCGCAGGTCGACCAGACGGCCGCGATGGAAAACGGCGATCCGGTCGCAAACCCCGAGAAGCTCCGGGAAATAAGAGCTGACAAAGAGGATGGATTTACCCTGCGAGGCCAGCTCTCCCATGGATTCGTAGATCTGCGACTTGCTGACGATATCGATGCCTCGTGTCGGCTCGTCCAAGAGGAAGACCTCGGCGTTCTGGTGGAGAAGCCGGGCCAGGGCGACCTTCTGCTGGTTCCCGCCGGACAGGCTGGACACGGGCTGACTTGGGCTCGTCGCCCTGATCTTCATCTTGCCGATCCACTCCCACGCGGCCTTCTTCTGCTTTTTGTTGTTCAGGAATCCGGCATGGACGTAAGGCGCAAAGCAGCTGAGCGTCAGGTTATCGGCGATCGACCGGCTCAGAGCCAGCCCCTCCCCTTGCCTGTCCTCGCTCAGAAGTCCGATCCCCTTGCGGATGCGCTGGCGGGGACCGCCGCTGAGGACCTCATCCCGGCCCATAAGGACCCGGCCGGACTCTATGGAATCCAGCCCGAAGAGGGAGCGCAGGAACTCCGTCCTTCCCGAGCCGACGAGACCGGCGATCCCCAGGATCTCTCCCCGGCGCAGGACCAGGGTCACGGCGGCCGGCATCTTCCTCCCTTTGAGCGCTCCGGACTCGAAAACGTCTTCTCCCGCTTGATGGGCGACTTGAGGGAACAGCTCCTTCACCTCGCCTCCGACCATCATCTTGATGATGCTCTCCAGGGAAACTTCATCCCTGCGTCCTGAGCCGGCTTTCTTCCCGTCCCTGAGGACCGTCACGCGGTCGGCCACCTGTTGGACTTCTTCGAGGAAGTGGCTGATGTAGATGATCCCCACGCCCTGCGACTTCAGACGCCGGATGATGCCGAAGAGACGCTGGCTGTCTTCTCCGGTGAGCGAGCTCGTCGGCTCGTCCATGACCAGGATCCGGGCCCGCTCGAGCAGGGCCCGGGCGATTTCGACGATTTGACGGGCGGCGACGCTGAGCTGTCCAACGGGAATGTCGAGCGGAATCTCGGCGTGATGGACAAGGCCAAGGGCCTCGCGGACCTTCCCCCGCATCTGCCCGCGCCGCAAAAAGCCGAATTTGTGCCACTCCCTGCCCAGCGTGATGTTCTCCTCGACCGTCAAATGCGGGGCCAGATTGAGCTCCTGGTAGATGACGGAGATCCCGGCCTGGCGGCTCTCCAGGGGGCCTGCCGGAACGAACCTCTTCCCCTCCAACCAGATGGCTCCCGCGTCGGGCTTGACCGCCCCGCTCAGGACCTTGATCAGGGTGCTCTTCCCGGCTCCATTCTCGCCCAGCAGGGCGTGGGCCTCCCCGGGTTGCAGGTCAAAGTCGACTTCTTCCAGAGCGATGGTAGCGCCGAAATTCTTGGAGATTCGCTCCATGCGCAAGAGCGGAGGGCGGCTCTCGTCCATCAGTTCAGATGTTCGGATAATGGGAAAAATCAGGCAGAAGAAGCGACCGGATCTCGGGGTCGTCTATATTGTCACGGGTGGCGATGTAGACTCCCGTATCGATGACTTTTTCGATAGGCTCGCCGCGCAGGTGGAGCGTCATCAGCTTGACCCCCAGGTAGCCCATCTTGACCGGGTTCTGGAGGATGAGCCCCTGGATATGCCCATCGCGGAGCGCCTGGACGAGCTTCGGAGAGCTGTCAAAGCCGATGAAGATGATCTTCCCGGCGAGGCCGGTCTCCTGGAGCGCCCGCAGAGTCCCGAACGTGCTCGACTCATTCGGACAGAAAACGCCGTCCACGTCGGGGAACCGGCTGATGAGGTTCTCGGCCAGCTGGTAGGCGCTTTCCGTCGTCGTCCCGGCATATTGGTCCTGGACAAGAAGGTCGATGCCGGGAGCTTCTGCCTTCAGGGTGTCCAGAAAGCCCTGCTCTCTTTGGGTTGTGCTGGCCGAGCCTTCCTGGTAGCGGATGACAAAGATCCGGCCCGTGTTCTTAAGGAGCTCGGCCAGCCGCCGGGCGGCCATCACTCCTCCTTTGGTGTTGTCGGTCGCCACATAGCTGATGTAGTCGCTCCCCTGGAGGCCGGAGTCAATGATGATGACCGGGATGCTCTCCCGCACGGCGTCCTGGACGGGACGGCAGAGGGCGCGCTCATCCAGGGGCGCCAGGACGATGCCGTCAACCCCCCGGCTGATGAAGTCCTCGACGACGGTGATCTGCTGGGCTCGGTCGTCTTCCTTTTGGGGGCCCTTCCAGATGACGTCGACGCCGAATTCTTCCGCCGCCATCAGCGCCCCCATATGGATGGATTTCCAGAACTCGTGGGTCGTCCCTTTGGGGATGACAGCAAGCTGCAGCCGGGTTGCTTCCGTGGAGGGGGTTCCCTTATCTTTTTTCCCGCCGCAGCCGGCCAACCAGAAACAGGAGAGAACGAGCGCCAGACCGACGGCGGCTCCCGTTTTCATGGAAGGAGTATAACGATAAAGATAGGATGAGTCAATCGAATGCACGGGGAAGGAAGGAAATGGGAAAAAAGGGACGGCCCCCGAGGGCCGTCCCCGGTTTCATTCGATCTTAAGAAAAGTGCTCAGGCTTTCTTCAGGATGGGCATGCCGGTCTTGGTGGTCTCGATGACCTTGTAGCCGGCCGGGACGGCATCCAGGGCGCCGGGGCGGATGTCACGGGCGAAATAGAAAATCATCTGTTCACGGCCGCCCTTGAGGTTGACCTTCTTCGAGTGCAGGTAGTACTTCACCCCTTTTTTGTTGGTGAATAAGAATGCCATAGTGTTATACCTCCTATTGATTTCGTTAAAATACAAAGCTCAGGCTGATACCCAAAAGGTTGGCCGACAGCGAATATTCGCTCTCTCCGAAGTTGATCGGGCCGACCTTGTAGATGTCCCGATTGGGGCTTGTCCGGTCGCTGAAGATCTCGTGGTGGAAGGTCAGGTCCAGGACCAAATTCTTGGCCACCTTCCAGCCGATCCCAGCGGTCAAGGCGTAACGGTTGGCGTCAGGAAGGAGAGGGTCCATGCTCTCGACCGGCTGGGGAGTCTGATCGTAGAGAAACCCGGCCCGCAGACAGAATTTTGGACTAAACGTGTACTGGCCCCCTAGCCGGAAGAGCCATGAATCCTTCCAATTCTCGGGAGTAACCAGCGGCTCCAACCGGGGGTCATCGAAGGTCACGACGTACTCGTCGAACCGGCTCCAGAGGACGTAATGGATGTCAAGTGACAGGAGGAGCCGCTCCATAGGCATGCCCGACACTCCGATGCCGAAAATGTGGGGGAACTTGAATGTCGTTTTTCCCCCGGACGTCGTCGGGAACAGCGGCCTAAACGGAGACGGGATGGGCGAGGTGTCGAGGGTTAAATCTCCTTCGAAATCGATGTCGAAACCGCTCCGCCAATTGAATCCGAGACTGAATTTCTCGGCTCGGTAAAGCAGGCCGGCGTTAAGGGCCCAGGAACTTCCATTTCCCTCCATCTTGGCCGGAATATCATAGGCCCCATATGGCCCGAGGTCCTGGAGCTCCACCAGCTTGAACAACACCGACGAATAGATGTAGGAGATACCGGCGCCAAAGGAGAGCTGGTCGGTCAGCTTGATGCCGACTGTCGGGTTGAAGAAGAATGTTTTCATATCATCCTTATACCCGAGGTAGCGAAGCTGGTTTTCTTTAGGCCAGGAAGCGCCGAGACCGTAGGGAGTGAAAAACCCAAAGCCCAGTGTGATCTTCTGCCCGACGCTCTGTGTGATATAAAAATTCGACGGATAAAAAATCTGCTCGTGCTGGTCCCATGTTGTCTGCTGTTGCGGGTACGGCCATTGGGTGAGGGTCATTTGGCCGCTGGATCTGATAAGCGTTGTGCCCAGCGAGACTTGGGTTCCCTTGAGAAAGGCGATGCCCGCCGGATTATGGAAGATGGCCGTGGGGTCGTTGGCTACCGAAACGAACGCTCCCGCCATGGCCATCGCCGCGGCTCCGTGCTCGTAGATGAGAAAACCGGATCCCGAACCAAGGTTGGCCTGCGTCAGCAGGAGGGCAACGAATACTGCAACCGTCAAGGTCCTTTTCAATTAAACCTCCTTGGATTTAAGGCCTCAATCTTGCCCCCACATTTATATAAAAAAAAAGCTTCTGTCAAGCCCATTCTTTTCTCTTTTCCCCTTATTTCGGGAGCAGGTCGCGCCGGCCGAGCGACACGAGCAGCTGCTTGTAGATCTCGGCGATCGGCTTGAGCACCGGCATGAATTTCATGGCCAGCGTGACATCACCCTGCGCTTTTGCCTTGCCGGCGAACAGGGCGTTGACGATGTTGGCCCGGCCCAGCCAGAACTCGTGGGCGAGGTCGGCGGAGGTGGTCAGCGTGATATCCGGGCGGACCTCGCTCTGGCCGAAGGTCGTGGTGAAGTGCCTCCCCCCGCCGGCGGCCGCGCGGCAGTCGATGGTCACGATCCCCGGCGGGTCGGTGGACACGAAGCGGACGATCAGGTTCGAAGCCTTGAGCTTGGGCCCGACCTCGGGGTCGGAGGCGACCTTATCGAAGAAAGCGCGCTGGACCTCGAGCATCTCGTTAGCGTCTTTGAAATAGGCCATCTTCTTCCTCCTCGGATATGCTCACCCGGTCAGTGCACGAACCCGACCGAGGGCGGCGGCTCGGACGGAACGATCGTGCCGAAGCTCTCCTCATAGCGCCGGACGTTGGACTGCAAGGCCTCCAGGAATCGCTTGGCGTGGGCGGGGCTCAGGATGACACGGGACAGCAGCCGGCCCCTGGGTCCGTCCGGGAAAATGAAGGCGAAGTCGAAGATGAACTCCTCCCGGGCGTGACGGATAGCGGCGACGTTGGAATACACGCCCCGGGCGATGTCCTCGTCCACTTTGATATCGATCTTTTTTTCTTCCATGGGTTCCTCCCGGCCGCAGCGGTCGGGATTATTCTCTAAAATCCCCCGGGAAAATTCAACGCTAAAATTTTTTTGTTTTTCAAAAAAAATGCTTTACTTTGGTTTTTTTTATGTTATATTGGTTATGGCTTTCTTGCGCGGGCTGGAGAAAGCCCCCACCTTTTTGGTTCCCATCATCAACCCCCCTTTTGCTGACAACAGCCCGCACCTCTCATGCGGGCTCGGGGCATTGGCCTCGAAACCGCGCGCTATGAGATGCGCAATGTGGATTTGAAAAATCAAACGGGGGGTCCGGCTGGCCGATTCAGTTGATCGGGTCGCCGTCAGGATACTTCTGGATCACCTCAGCGGGCACTTCCCACACCTTGCCCCAGCCGCCGAAGCGGTCGAGCACGCGCGGGCTCGTCAAGCCGCGCTTCTTGCCGTTCTCGATCAGATAGACCCCGCGGTTGGGCCGGTTACTCATTTCGATGACCAGCCGCCCCTCGAAAGTGAGCGCGATCTCCCGGCCCTTTTCCATCCTGTCCAGCGTATCGCTGGAGACCTCGGACAAGAACTGCCACGGGTCTTTGCCCCGGTCCAGGTCGTAGTTATAGCGGTAGATGCTCTCCAGATCCTTGAAGGCATGACGCACGAATTGCCCGGTGCCTACCCGCTCGATCATGTAGACGGTGTCGTCAGCCGCCTTGACGTAGCGGGTGTGAAGATAGGCCAGATTGTCGGCGGACGGCCACTTGGAGAATTCGGCTTCCATGTCATTGAGAATGCCCCGGCAATCCGAAAGGGCGTAAGGCCTGACCCCGGCGCCTTTCATGGATTCTTCCAGGTCCCGGAATGAGGCGGCGAGATAAAGGAAGGCATTGTAGAGATTGGTGCGCAGAGAGCCGGCGCTGTAGTAGTCCGAATTCTCCTCACTCAGGCGCAGGAAGAGCCGGGTGCAGGCCAGGAACGCCTCTGACTTGAAGAGCGCGGCCTGCTCGGCGTCGCTGATGGTGTCGTTCCGTCCTCGGAAATGGCTGAAGCTGCTCTCGGCGGTGTCGGACGCCTGGCGCTCGAGTTCCAGGCCCAGGTTGTAGATCGATTGCCTGCGGTCGGCTTGAAGCGGCAGGGCGGACGCGAGGAAAAGACAAATCAACATCTTCTCCAGCCATTTCCTTGCTCTCATTTCGGCCTCCTCTTCATCCAAGATAAGTTTACCCTCCCCTTCCAGGAAGTCAAACACCCGGCCCGCATCGGGCCGGCTTGACGGCTTCGGAACCCAGTGCTAAGTTGACGCTGAAGGCGCGGGCGCCGGAGAGGAGACAGGGCATGGAGATGAAAGACACGTTGGCCAGGCGATACCACAGGATCTACGGCCAGGTCGAGCCGCTTCTGGCGAAGACGGATAACCAAGTGGCCAGGATGGCTACGATCGCCTCTCTCCTGCATCACAAGATGCCGCGCTTCTTCTGGACCGGCTTCTACGTCCTTATCGACGGCCAGCTGACTGTGGGACCCTACCAGGGCCCGCTGGCTTGTCTGGTGCTCGAAAAGGAAAAGGGCGTCTGCTGGGCGGCCGTCCTTCGCCGCGAGACCGTCATCGTCCCCGACGTCCACAGGTTCCCCGGGCACATCGCTTGCGACAGCCGGTCCAACTCCGAGATCGCCGTCCCGCTTCGCGACGCCAAGGGCAAGGTCTGGGGGGTCCTGGACGTGGACAGCCGGGAATTCGGGGCTTTCAGCGCGGTCGACCAGGAGTGGCTTGAGAAGATCGTCGACCTGATCTAGCCGCCGCAGGCGTTAGCGGGAGTAAAAGTCGATCACCCGGGCCACGGCCTCTTCGCAGACCCGGCAGAACGGCTTCGCGCCCTTGGAGAACATCAGACAATCTACGGCCGGCCGGAAGAGACCTCGGGCGGAATAGCCGGCGCCCTCAAAGGCGCCGATCTTTCCCCAGAACCGGCTGGCCCTCAGGAACCGGTCCACCTTTTCTGCGTGCTCGCGGGACAGCCGCTCGGACTCATCCTCGGCCTTGGCCACGTCCGCGGGCGGGGCTCCTCCTCTCTTCATCACGGCGATCTTGGCGTTGACCTCGCTGCGGATCTTCTGGTAGGCGTTATCCATCCGGTCGAATTCCTCTTTTTCCCAGGGCGTGGGGATGGCGATGCCGGGGCTCGCGAGAGCCTTCCATTTGAGTTGCGCCGGGTCGAGAAGGGCCGTGATGTTCGCCTCGACCGGTTCCTGTCCTTTGGGATAGAACTCGTTGTAGGCGACGTCGGACGTATAGTATTCGTCACCCAGCCCGGCGAAAGAATGTCCGAACTCATGGAGGAACAGGTATTCATACCATTGGTTATCGACCGTGAAAGTGCAGTAGAGGTTGTAGATCCCTCCCCCTCCATACCGCTTGTGATTGACCATGATGAAGAGGGCATCATAGGGGACATGGGCGGCGATGTCGCGCAGGCTCTTGTTGTCCTCGGTGAGGAGGTAGCGCTCCGAGCCGAGGGAATCGAAGGTCGCCCCGACGGCCGTATTCTTGTAGATCCCATGGCCGGGCTCGTCGCAGCCGCTCTCCTGGGACGGCTTGAAGACGCCATAGAAATTGAAACGGTCGGGATGGCTCGCATAGGGTTCGAGCTTGAAGAAAACGACTTTGAACCTCTCCAGGTCGGCCTTGAGCTTGCCCTCCTCGGCGGCGGTGTATCCCTCGGCGATGAAGGCGACGTCGACCTTATCGTGCGGGTCCCCGCTTTTCAGGACCTCGAAAACTCTGACCCCGGCGGCTAAAGGCTCGCGGTTGATGAAGATGTCGGCCGGGTCGATCTCGGCACTGAAAATCGGCCGGAGGACATTTTGCCTGTCCCTGAGCTCAACGATGAAATTGACCTTGGCCCTCGGAAAGGGCATGAGGGCGCTTTCGTGGTAGGTCCTCTTGATCCCATCCAGAGCCGGTCCCGTCGTCTTGTACTCGGCAAAATAGGTGTCAAAGCCGCGGGCAAAGAGGAGGCTCCCGGAGGCGACGTCATAGACCTTGTAGCAGTACCGGCCGACGTTGAAGGGGTCGATGAGGTTCCGTCGGCTCCCCGCCCAGGTCCCCTGTTCGTAGACCCGGTCCAGCGAGACGGCCTCTTCCTTGGCGTTCCCGAAATGGAAATAATCGACCCGCATCGTCTTGTCGACAAAATACTTGTCGAAGCCGGCATCCTGCCCGGCGATCAGCAACCCCGGGGCCAGGCCGGCGATGAATAGGGCCGCAGCCAGTCTTCTCATCGGTTCCCTCCGCGAGCAGCGGACTTTCTGATCATCATCCCGGCGACCTCCTTTACGATCTTGAAGGCAGCCGAGGCGGTGATCCCGGACGGGTCGCGCGACGGGTTGAGCTCGACGACGTCGAGGCCGACGATCTTCGCTCGGAGATGATGGATGAGGTCGATCGCCTGGCGGGTCGTCAGCCCGCCCGCCTCCTGGTGATTGACACCGGGGGCGAAAGCCGGGTCGAGCGCATCCAGGTCGAAGGATATGTAGAGCGGGTTCTTGAACTCCAACACAAGCCCGTCCCGGAAATCCTTCATCTCGATCATGCGCACCCCATGGCGCCGGGCCTTGGCCCGCTGCTTGGCCGTCGCCGCCCTGACTCCGACCTGGACGAGCGACTGAGCCAAACCGTCCTCCATGATCCGGGCAAAGGGGCAGGCGTGCGAGAGACGGTCCCCGTAAAGATCCTCGTAGAGGTCGGGGTGGGCATCAAAATGAAGGATATCCAGGGCCGGGTAGGCGCGGGACATCGCCTTCAGGATGGGATAGGAGATGGAATGATCACCGCCCAGGAGGATGGGCTTGGCCTTCTTCTTCAGGATCGCGGCCACCGCGGTCTCGACTTCCCGGAAGGTTTTGTCGACGTCGCCGGAGGTATCCACATCTCCAAGGTCGACCATGACCGTGTCCTTCTCGAGGTCGGCTCCCAGCTCGGTTTCCGGGTTCCGGGCCCGGCCCGTCGAGGAGGCCCGGATGGCCTCCGGCCCTTCCGCGGCCCCCCTGAGAAAGCTGGACTTCTCATCGAACGGGATGCCGAGTATGGCCAGTTCGTAGCTCCCAGTCCGCTTAATCGCACCTCCGAAATCGGTCATGCTCACCTCCCCTTACAATTGCGTCGTCAAGGCCATCGCGGCATAACTGACCGCCGAATCTGTGGCCTCTTCTTTCCAGAACTCATAATCGAGAAGCCGGCCCCTGACCTCCGGAAAGGCATCAAGGAAGGAAGCCAGGGTGGAGAAGCCGCAGACGTTGTAACGGTCTCCGACCCTTCGGGATTCGGCCCAGAACGCCCGGCTGTCGGCTGCGGCCAAGGCCGAGATCAGGGCGGAGTCGTGTTTTTTGGCGTCGAGCAGCATGGATGCGGCGCTCTTCCGGTGGCCGAATTTCGGGCCGATATGGGAAAAATCCACGGCGGCGATCAGGGTCGTACCGGTCGCGTCTTCGTCCCGCCAAGCCCGGAGCGCGGTCAGGAACGCGGCCACATCCGGGACGTCGGACGGTCTTGAGCACGTGGAGAGCAGGCGCTCGAACGACCCGCAGAGAATCGGAACGATCGTGAAGGCGGGGCCGAACAGGTGCTGGAGAAAAAGGAGTTGGAACTCCAGGGAATGCTCCTTCCGGTGCGCGATATCGTACGGGGAAACCGCCCGGCCGCCGGCCTTTTTTAGGGACCGGGCCGCCTGTCGGTCCGTCTTCACCCGGCCGAGAGGGGTTTCATAGTCCTTTTCCGTCAGCCCGAAAAAGGCATCGTCAAGGCTGTGACCGGTGCCCATGAGCAGGATGCGCCGCGGCCGGGCGGAGCGGATCGACCGGTAGGCGCAGGCGTAGACCCTTTTTCCGACCCCCAGGTCGATGTGAGGAACCACCAGGCCGCACGTTGCGTCCCCGGCGTCCGCGTGCGCAGCCTCTCCCGGGAGGGCCAGGATGGAATCCAGCAGAGCCCGCAGCTCCTCCGGGCCTTGGGGATACGAGACCCCGGCGTGCGAGGCCGGCCGGACCTCCAGCTTGAGGTAATCGGCCAGCGTCTTCTTCCTTGCGGAAAGATAGCGGGCGCTCTGAAGGAGATAGGAGGAGTCAAGATCCAGCACGACCCGGGCGAGGGCCTCGGTTTCCACCAGGACCCCGCCTTTCATCCGGACGAGCTCGAGCTGGATATCGCGAAGCGTTCTCTTCCCGTCGATCAGCCCGACGATCCAGAGCGCCTCGCCTTGGAGGATGACCGGGTCACGGATAAGACCCAGGAAGTCGCGGATGAGGACCGCTTTTTCCCCCCGGTAGGACGTTGGGATGATCTCAAGATCCTCCCTGACCCGGGGGACCGGCTCCTGATTATTCATGCGCAAGCTGCCGTGATAGAACTACAATGTTTGCCCGAAAAATGCAACTGACCGGCCGGAGAAAAGACTCCCTTGTATCTCGTGATCAAGGGAGCTGAAAGGAGGGTGGGGGTGGAGAGAGGGATCTTAGCCCTCTCTCCCTTTTTCACAACCTCGGCTTCGCCTTGGATGAGAGTGAACTCGAGCCATAGAGGCTGCGATGGCCTCATTTTTTCACGCCTGTATCCGCCTGGCAATCCCCCATGGGGGGGATTCAAGAGGTGATATTTCAGCGCCATCCCTCACCCCTCTTTGTGCTATAATGCGGGGCTCGGTTTAATGAGGAGGTGCCGTGGAGAAGATCCGACAGATCAGAAACCTAGAGGACGCCGTCCATCTGCTCCAGGTCGCCCTCCAGCATGAGTGGGCCGTGAGCTTCGAGTATACCATTCACGCCTATTCCATGCCCAAGGCCCGGTTCTTCTACGAGGACCCGGTGATGAAGCTGCGGACGGATGTCCGGGCCCAGGCCATCCAGATCGGGATCGACGAGATGTACCACAGCCTCCAGCTCGGGGTCATCATCCGGCAGCTCGGAGGCGACCCGTCCTTCAAGACGGATGAGGTCGTCCGCTTTCCCAACGTCATCGACAACTTGAAGCGGGACAAGATGACCGAGGACCTGGTCACCGACCTCTACCAGTCGGCGGAATGGAAGGAGGGTGCGTTCCCCAAGATCCAGAACATGATCCTCAACATTTCTTACGACGAGGTCCGCCACTCCCGGCAGTTCGAGTCGATGATCTGGGTCATCGAGCGGGAAGGCGGGGCCGAAACGACCGCCTTCCGGGAGACCCCGGAAGCCGCGGCCAGACCCGAGGTCGAACTCCTCCACAGGATCACACGGATGGAGAACGAGCTCATGCACCGCTACCTCCGCTACACGCTGCTCTTCAGCGAGCACCAAGATCTCTCCCAGCGCCTCTTCAAGAACTCCATCGACCACATGCGGCACTGGGACAAGAATGCGGGCCTCCTGGTCCGGCTGGGGAGCGTCATCCGGATTGAGAATGCCCGACGCGAGGCCGATGGAAGGGAGGTCAGCCGGAACCCGATGCCGGCTCTCTACAGCGGCCAGGACCGGATGTCTGCGCTGCCGGGCCTGATCCCGGCCGAGCAGGAGCTCATCGCCGAGTATGAGAAACTCCTCGTCTTGATGCCGGAGGGAGACGATCGCAGTCAGCTCCTTCTCCAGCTCGGGCTCAAGAGGGAGCACCTTTTCACTCAGGAATGGCTGCTCAAGAACGCCGGCCGCATCAAGGGCCTGTCTTAAGCCATGAAATCCATAAAAACCCACATCAAGAAATTCCAGTTCTTCTACCCCTACACGGTCGCCCTGGTCGGAGCCCGGGCCGGGAAGAGGGTGAACTTCATGAGCTGCGCCTGGCACACCGCCCTTTCCGTCGAGCCCCCGCTCTTCGGCATCCTTGTCTCCAAGAAACGATTTACCCACGGGATCATCTCGGAGGCCCGGGAGTTCACGGTCAACTTCCTGAGCTTCGACCGCGTCAAGCTGTCGGCCCAGATGGGCCGCAAATCCGGCCAAGATATTGACAAGGTCAAGGAGTTCGGGGTCCATCTGCGGCCGGGCAAGGTGCTCAAGTCCCCCCTCATCGAGGAGGCCTACGTGGCCTTCGAATGCCGATTGGCCGAGGTCAAGCCGTTCGGGGACCACGACCTGTTCGTGGGTGAGGTGCTGGCCGTCCACGAGGATACGCACACCTTCAACTCGGACGATATCCTCAACCCGATGAAGGTCCGCCCCCTGCTCTACTTGGGCAGCGACTTTTACATCACCGTCGACCCGGACACGTTCAAGCACGTCCTTCCGGATTGAACCTTCGAGGTCGCTTCTCCATTCCCAAGTTATTCATTTTGCTCCTAAGGCAATCAAAGGAAAAGACGTTTGATTCCATGGCTGGTTTTCGAAACCCCTTTTCAATATAATAGGCGTGAATCCAATGGCCGTTGTCCTTGAGATCGAGAACCTTTACAAGGCCTTCAAGGTCGGCTTCATCCCCAAGAAAAGGGAGATCCTCAAGGGCGTCTCCATGACCGTCGCCGCCGGGGAGATCTTCGGCTACCTCGGACCGAATGGCGCCGGAAAGACCACGACCTTGAAATGCGTCCTCGGCCTGATCTTCCCCGACCGGGGCAAAGTCGAGGTCTTCGGCCATCCGCCCGCTTCGGCCAGAGGAAGGGAGCACCTCGGCTACCTCCCGGAGAACCCCTATTTTTATGACTATCTCACGGCGGCCGAGTTTCTCGATTTCTACGCCCAGTTGTTCGGCCTAAGGAAAGGGGACAAGGAGGAGAAGATCGCCTCGCTCCTCCGCCTTGTCGGTATGGAGAAGGCCCGCGACCTCCAGCTCCGCAAGTTCTCCCGCGGAATGTTGCAGCGGGTGGGCCTGGCCCAGGCGCTGATCAACGACCCGGCGCTCCTCTTTCTCGACGAGCCGCTCGGGGGCCTCGATCCGCTGGGCCGCAAAGAGCTCCGGGACGTCATCGTCCGGCTGAAGCAGGAGGGGAAGACGATCTTCCTCTGCAGCCATATCCTCCAGGACATCGAGATGATCTGCGACCGGGTGGCCATAATCGTGGGCGGCCGGGTCATCAGCCAAGGCACCCTGCAAAGCCTCATCTCGGAAAAGGTCCTTTTCACTGAGGTCACGCTTTCGGGGATCGATGCCGCCGACCTCGTCGACCTCGGCGAGCCCGTTTCGACGCGCGGGGACAGGATCCTGCTCAAGGTCGTCCAGGAAGACAACATCGACAACCTCATGGCTCTGGTCCATGAGCGGAGAGGGAAGATCCACTCCTTGGTCCCCCGGACGGAGACCCTGGAGGACATTTTCGTGGAGATGGTCCGACAAGGATGAAGACCAAAGCCATCGCCCTGAACACGTTCAAGGAGGCTATCCGCGACCGGATCCTCTACCTTCTCTTCTTCTTTGCCGCCATCGCCCTGGCCTTCTCGCGGCTGCTGGCCGTGCTCACGGTGGGCGACCGGGTGAAGATCATCAAGGACGTCGGCCTGGCCTCGATCTCTATCTTCGGGGTCCTCATGGCCATCCTGATCGGGACGGGCCTGGTCTATAAGGAGATCGACAAGAAGACGATCTACACCCTGCTCTCCAAGCCTATCCAGCGCTGGCAGTTCCTGCTCGGCAAGTTCTTCGGGCTGGTCTTGACGCTTTTCATCATGACCCTGGCCATGGGCGTCATCTTCCTGGCCATCGTCCTTCTTCACACAGGCAAATTGGAGGGGCGTCTCCTCCTGGCCATCCTGTTCATCTTTCTCGAGCTCGCCCTGATCACGGCGGTGGCCATCCTCTTTTCCTGTTTTTCGACACCCATTCTGAGCTCGATCTTCGCGCTGTCCTTCTATCTTATCGGGCACCTGTCCTGGGGATTGGAAACGTTCATCCTCAAAACCCGCTCGGGCGCTGCCAGGTTCGGCATCCGGGCGCTTTCCGCGATCCTCCCTGACTTGGAGAATTTCAACTTCAAAACAGAAATCGTCCAAGGGCTGGCCATCGATCCCAGGTTCTACCTCTTTTCCGCCCTCTATGGAATGGTCTACACACTGCTCATCCTCTCCCTAGCCATCATGGTCTTCAATAAAAGGGACTTCATCTGAACGTGACAAAGACCGCGGCTCTCCGGCGAAAAGGGTCGGCCACGTTGCTGCTCGTCGTTCTTCTATTTCTCTCCGGCGCCGGCATCGTCGCCCTCAAGTCAGCCGTCGACCGGATCCCCAGGAAGAAGATCCCGGGCGCCTCGATCATCTTCATTCCTTCGGGCAAGTACCTGAAATATGCCACCTTCGGCTACTCCTCTCTTGCGGCCGATCTCATCTACCTCTGGGCTATCCAGTACTACACGACTTACACCATCGTCGACCGCTTCCAAAACCTGGAACACATCTTCTCGATCATTGCCGAGCTGGACCCCCG
>Ga0153915_10001867_pt1 | contig 19356 bp, 18 predicted proteins | sample Opewatmetagenome_2_FD_107003 | JGI IMG/M metagenome (GOLD analysis project Ga0153915, IMG submission 107003) | Freshwater wetland microbial communities from Ohio, USA - Open water 3 Core 3 Depth 3 metaG | ecosystem: Environmental > Aquatic > Freshwater > Wetlands | place: USA: Ohio, Lake Erie...
AGATTGACATTCAACTCCGGGTCGGACAACAGCCGGGATGGGACCCGCGGGCGCGCGAGGGCCGCTGCGAGGTTCGGGTTTGGGTGGATCATCAGGCGGAATTGCGCATGCGCGGCGACGGCATCTTCGTCCGCACCCTGGAAGGGGGACGGAGCTACGATGAAGGCAGCGCGTGCAGCAGCCCGCTCCCGTGCAATTCCATTCGCGATTTTCAAGTTCGCCAGACGGCGGGCCGGAACCGTATCAACGTGAGGCAGGAGCCGAATCGCGGGAACAACTATACGGCTGTGCTGTCGATCGAAGACAATCAAGGGGGCGGCGATCACTATGCCTTCCAGGTAAGCTGGCGAGCTGAAGGAGATCGCCCCAACGCCCCGGCGCCCTTTTTCGACGATGTGCGCGCCTGTCAGGATAGCGTGCGGAGGCGGTTCCTGAGCCGGAATGGCCGCGACGCCTATATTGATTTCGACAACTCCGCCGATCGTCAGAGCCAAAACCAAAACCGGGAACTAATCCGCGGCCGCGGTGCCGCCAGGAACCGCAGCGAGTCGAGAGACCTTGCTTACTCTTGCTCGATCGACACCCGCAGCGGCCAAGTGCGATCAGAAAACTATCAGTACACCTCCGCGGGTTTGCGTACAAATGATCGGAATCGACTGAAGTAGAAGAACGGTGACAGTTGGTTGGAGAGGTGACCATAATGTGACTATGAAGTTACGTTGCTTGCTCTCCGTTCACGACGAGCCGAAAATATGATGTCCCAGTTGCGCGGCACGGCACGCCTGGTTTTCGCGATCCTTCTGGTGTCATCACTTTCTTACGGCTACACGGTTCTCACCCACGAAGCCATCATCGATTCGGTGTGGGATGCTTCTATCCAGAAGATGCTTCTGAAGCGCTTTCCCGATGCGACCGCAGAGGAATTGGAGCAGGCCCACGCCTACGCCTATGGGGGCTGCATCATTCAGGACATGGGCTACTACCCATTCAGCAACCGTCTGTTCAGCGGTCTCACTCACTATGTCCGGAGTGGCGACTTCATCACGGCGCTGATCCGCGAATCGCACGACGTCAACGAATATGCATTTGCGTTGGGTGCGCTGGAACACTATGCGGCTGATACCGAAGGGCACCGCATTGCCACGAACCGCGCGGTGCCAATGTTATATCCCGAGCTGCGGCGCAAATACGGAAACGATGTCACCTATTGGGACAATCCAGTGGCGCACCTCAGGACGGAGTTCGGATTTGATGTGCTCCAGGTCGCCTCGGGGCGGTATGCACCGGACCGGTATCGAAGCTTCATCGGCTTTCAAGTATCTAGGGACTTGCTGGAGCGCGCATTCGCCGATACGTACGACGTTGAAATGAAGGACGTTCTTGGCAATGTGACCCTCGCGCTCGGGACGTACCGGTATTCCGTCCGGTCGATCATTCCGGGTATGACGAGAGTGGCCTGGAATATCAAGCAGGAGCAGCTTAAGAAAGAGATCCCCGGCATCACGCGCAAGAAGTTTCTCTATAACCTTTCACGTTCGAGCTATGAAAAGCAATGGGGAACGGAGTATCACAAGCCCGGCTGCGGCACGAAGATCCTCGCCTTCTTCTTCCGATTTCTTCCAGGGAAGGGCCCGCTGAGTGCGCTCAGGATACGCACGCCGACTCCGGAAGTTGAGAAACTGTTCATGGCTAGCTTCAACGCAACGGTAGACCGCTACAAGACGGTCCTCTCGAACGTGGACACTGGCGGGCCTGAGTTACCGAACCAAAATTTCGATGCAGGCGGAGCGCTACTGGCCGGGAAGTACAAGGGAACCGACGAGGCCTACGCAAAGCTTCTAGGGAAGCTGGCCGAACGTCAGTTCGCCGGCATTGGGGCCGACCTTCGACAGAATATCCTTGACTACTACAAGGATCTGAACCCATCCATCCCTGCCAGATCTTCGAAGAAAGAAAAAGCCGAATTGACAAAACTGCTGGCTCAGCTTGATCGCCTGAAGGCAGTTCCAGCCGCTGTCCCTGCGCAACAGGCGCCATAACTATGTTGAACCCTGTTTGCCTTTGCGCCGATGTGCGGAAGCTTCAGTGCGAGTGATGAGCATCAAGACGCGCGAACAAACCGGCGAGCATTAGCGCCCATGCCGCTCCCAGCGAGATGCCGCTCACGACATCGCTCGCATAATGAACGCCCAGGTACACGCGCGAGGCTCCCACTGCGATAATCACCGCAGACAGCCCAAAGAAGATTGCAGCCCTGGTTCCGGGGCGCGTTGCATAACGTAAGGCGATGAACGCGATTGTCAGGTAGAGGGCGGAGGACGAGACAGAATGCCCGCTCGGGTAAGAGAAGCCTGATACTGTGACGAGTTGCTGGGCCTCCTCAGGGCGAATTCTCTCGATCACATCTTTCGTGACGAGCGTCAATATTCCTGATCCGCCCGAAGCCGCCAGCAACTGAAGGGCGCCCAGTCGGTCGTGTAACGCCAGCAACACAGCGAGGCTCACGGCCGAGAACAGCACCACCAAGGTGATTGAACCTAGCGCCGTGAAGTCCACCGCCGCAACCGTAAGCCAAGGCGTGCGCGCCTTTGCGACAACTAACAGGAGTGCGCTGTCGGCCGCATTGAGGTCTCCTTCGATCAACTCACTTGTGATCCCAACGAACGCAAGAAATGCGAGCGCAGCACCGCCCAACCACAGAGAGCGAGCGCGGTGCCCGGTGCCGGCCGGGAACGAGCTCGCCTTCATCGTGCGACCGGAGGCTCCTGGCCGGTGGGGATTCCGACCATGTGGCGATAGAACGCAACAGCTCGGTTGATCGAAGACGATTCATTCCCCGCGATTCGCCGGTTGGCGCCCCGCTCCGTGCGCATGATGCTGTAATAGCGCCAGACGCTTTCTGATTCGCGGTCCAGAAAGTAGATCGACTGCATCCCACCCGGACGCAGGATCGGTAAAAGAAAATAGCGGATCGTGTTGACGTTCTCGACGTCGAAGACGAGCCGCTCGGCCGAAGACTCAGCAATATGCATCCGGTAGATCGCTTTGCCAGAAAGGTTGTCGACCTGCTCAAAGTACAATGTCGTGCCTGCCTTCATCTCATCGGGCATGAAGTCTTGGCGGCGGTGGCCAGTTTCCGAGCCAGTCCGAGCGTGCGCGTCGATAATTAATGTTTGCCACTGCTGGTGTGTGGTTGACCAGTAGCGCATGCCCACGAGTTCTGAGATTGCCCCGATGTGGCGAAGCAAACCCTCGGCTTCCGAAGTATGACGAAATCGCGCAGCGGTTGTGACCAACGTCGTAAAGCCCACTCCAGCCCACCCTGTGCACGCGGGCGGTCTCCAGTCGCGGCCGAGATCAGAGACATTCCATGATTTCACAATGGCCGAATGATCTAGAGCAGGGTAGGGCGGAATAGGTTCTGTACCGCATGGTGGCTGTGGTCCCACTTGCGCGTAGGCAAACACCTGGCAGAGCAGCATGGCCAACAGTACCAACCGAAGGCGGCACCAGATCCAAATCCGGACAGGCGTGTCGCGACGCGGAACTGCGCTCATCATTCCATGATAGGCGTTGCCCGCGGCCTGGGCATGGTAGGAAAATCCGCTTCTCGAATGGTCAGCGTGATGCTCGGATAGACCGAACAATCTCGGCGAGGGCGCGTTTCATCACAGCTATTTCATCGTGGACGTCAGCGAGCATGGCTGCTCGTTCCGACAGCAAATCCATGCTGAGCTTCTTATCCGCCGCATCCGTGCCGGTAAGCAGTGCAACCTTTGACTTGGACTGAGGAGAATCCAAGGGAAGGAAGCGGCCGGCGGTGAGCCAGCCCGCCAGTAGTTGTTCCCTCCGGCTTGCCTGAGACGCTCCGCCCTCGGGCGCACTGTTTAGATAGGCCCAGGGCTCAGCCGGGTAGACGCTGTTCTCTCGTGGGTCGGTGAGCAAAGGGGCCAACATACTCGGGAGAGCCCATGCTGGCCGGGCTCCGCTGTGCTGCTGCCGCAGACTACGGATAGAAAGTAGGGTCGACAGTCCTCCGGCGGCGAAGCCGATGGCGTTGCCAACGCCCTTCGTCGTATCGCTGAACTGCAAGACTCCGCTGACGGCGCCAAGTCCAGTGCTAAGGGCCAGCGTGGCAAGATTCGTGCTGCCGAGGGCACGTTGGCGACGCGCGAGTAGGATGCTTTGCAACTCCACGATCTGCGCGCGCTCGTAGTCAATTCGATCGACCACGGAATCAACGTCTAGCGATGCGGCCACCACGGCCTCAGTGATCTGTTGGTGCAATGCGAGTTCCTCGAGTGACATGCCCGTTGAGGAGGCCCCTCTGGCGGCCGAGAGAATGGAAAGCCTCGCGAGGAGCGGCTCAATACCCATGATGCGCGCTGCTTGCTGCGCATGGGGAGAAAGCCTGAAGCGTTCTGGCTCTTGCGCTAGACAGACCGTGGGCCAGGCCAGGAGAAACGAAGAAAAAGCAAGCGCCCCTAAGACCAGGCGCTCCTTGGTTTGCATGATGACTGTTGCCTCCTTGGGTCACCGTCCTGCTAAGCTGCCCGCCAGACAGGCTCCAGGCATTGTACTCACGGGAGGGCTAATAAGCCACAGGAGATTTAGCAGTGTCGAAGATCACAGTTCAGAGTAGAAAACGCAGATCGCTATCGATTTTCGAGCAGATAGGCAAGCGCCTGGAGCAAGTCCACCTCCTCCGGAGTTCGGTGGGCCCTGAAGTCGATGGCCGTTGTGGGCCTAGCTGTCTTCTAATGCCGTAATTCTGAGGGGCGAGCACTTCTGACAAAGCCTGACCCTCCGTGGGTGACTCGATGTTCCTGTGGACAGGATCTTCGGTTGGAACCCGCTCTCAAGAGTGGCCTCAAAAGTGCTCAATCCATAGCGAGGTTAGGCCGAGCTCTGTCACCCTTACAGAGGATTCGACTTTGCAGACCCAGTGCCACGAAGGAGAAGAAGCATGAAACCCAGCACGAAAGACCAGATCGAAGGCGCTTTTCATGAGGTGAAAGGCAAAGTGAAGGAGAAAGCGGGGCAGGTTGCGAACAAACCCGACCTGACTGCCGAAGGTCGGGTCGAAAAACTTGCCGGCAAGGTCCAGAAGAAGGTTGGACAAATTGAGAAGGTCCTTGAGAAGTAGATTCACGGCGACTCCGCGTGAAGATGCGCAGTCAGGCCGGGTAAGCTGCGGCCAAGGAGCCAACCTTGAATAAGGTCCTTGGAGCGATCTTGATTGTGCTTGGCCTGTTCGGCCTGGCATGGGGAGGTTTTACATACACGACCACGGAAAAGGTTGTGGACATCGGGCCGATTCACGCAACCCGCGAAAAGACGCACAACGTACCGCTTCCTCCCATCGCAGGCGCCGTAGCACTCATTGGTGGTATTGTGCTCTTGGTCGCTGGTGGGAAGAAGTAACGTTGGCCTCACCGGCGGCCGCGATTTAGCAGCAAGGGAGAACGACAGTGCTCTTACTCATCATCGTTTTGATTCTACTTTTTGGCGGCGGTGGCGGATACTACGGTCACACCCGCTGGGGTCCCAGTGGCGGGGCTGGCGTAGGTCTGGGGACAATATTGTTGATTTTCCTCATCGCCTATATGCTTGGCCTATTCCGCTGAGAGCTACGACGACGAAAGATCACGGTCGAGGCTGCCGCTGCTACTCGCAGCCGCATGGCTGTATTTTGAAAACCGGAAATGTGAGAGTTGCTTTCACAGGCTCGGTTACCCGCCTTCGAAACGGGCGCTTTCCGCCGGGGAGCAAGACGATCGTGTTTGGCGCGCTTGCCCGCCTAAGAGGCTCTGCACGTTCTGTGCAAAGACCGCTCATACAGGGAGCGCGGCTCTTCGTGGTGAAGGATGGCCCACACTGCGTTACCTGGACCCACGCGGACGAGGTAAATCGGCAGTTGGTGGAGTTTCTCGGAGAGGGAATCGGCGAACGCACCCTTGCGGCATTTGGCGTCGAAGCGGTCATCTAGCAAATAGTCTGGAATGGTCTTACCATTGGCTCCATGCAACCCAGTCATTCGAATCGAACAGAAGACCACGGCAGTGACAATCCGGCCCTATCAAAGATCATCGAGCGAAACATTCGCACGATTATCGACCTTCGGTTGAAGGCTTCGCGCGAGCGGGGGTTGCAGGACCGGGCCGCCGATGCCATCACTTCCTTCTCGGGGAGTATGGCGTTTGTCTATCTGCATGTTGCTTGGTTCGCTGTTTGGGTGCTTCTCAACACCGGAAGCTTCGGCGTGAGTGCTTTCGATCCGTTCCCATACGGCTTGCTCACCATGGTGGTTTCGCTCGAAGCGATCTTCCTCTCCACGCTTGTGCTCATTACGCAAAACCGATTGAGCGAGGAGGTGGAGAACCGTGCCGATCTGGATCTGCACATCGGCCTGCTCGCCGAACATGAATTGACGCGCGTACTTCAGATGCTTGATGCCATTCAAAATAGGCTCGGCATCGAAAACCACACCGCCAGTGAACTCGCGGACTTAGAAATGGAAACCAAGCCCGAGGACGTGCTCGCCGAAATCGCGCGCCTGCAGCGCGCAGCGCTTCAGTAATCCTGCCTCTGCGGCCCTTCCAGGCTACTTAACGCGACATGCGTGGCCGCTTGCCGAAGTCATAAGCCCCTCAAGATGCCGTCCCCGCATGGCGCGTGGTCGGCCGATGCCACACACATCCCGTCCTCTTATCAAGGAGGCGGCACACTCCACAAGCATGACCGTGCCGCGTCAAGTGACCGCGGGCGGTCACTCGGGCGCAGCGCGCTGGGCTTGAAAAACGGCCCGCAGGTGAATGGACTCAACGAAAGAAGCGGTTGGCACGCACGGTGCACTAGGAACAGAGTCGTCCATGGTCCTGAGGGACTCATCGGGCTGACTGAAGAGGTCAACTTATGCGTATGATTCTAGCGGCTACTCTCGTGGTCGCACCCCTGCTTGCGAAAGACCATGAACCGGCCAAACGGCTGGACGAAGCTGCGGCCGTGTTTTCGGAAGTGATGTCGACGCCCGACAAGGGCATCCCGGAAGAACTGCTGGCTAATTCCCACTGCATCGTCATCGTCCCGGGGCTCAAGACGGCGGCGTTCATCGTCGGCGGCAAGTTTGGCAAAGGCTACGTTTCCTGCCGCAACAAAAGTGGAGCCGGTTGGTCGGCGCCGGGAACGGTGCGGATTGAAGGCGGCAGCGTCGGTTTCCAAATCGGCGGTTCGGAAACTGACTTGATCATGCTCGTCATGAACGCACGGGGCGTGGATAAACTGCTTTCCAGCAAGTTCACGCTCGGCGCGGAAGGTTCGGTTGCTGCTGGCCCCGTAGGCCGCACGGCTACCGCGCAAACCGACGCGCAGATGCACGCTGAGATTCTCTCGTGGTCGCGTTCGCAAGGTCTGTTTGCCGGTCTTGCGCTGGAAGGCGCTACGCTGCGTCAGGATCTCGACGACAATGCCGCGCTCTACGGGCGGAAGCTTGAAAATCGCCAGATCGTCACGACTCCCGTTCGCGCGCCAAAGGCGGCGGCGAAGCTGATTGCTCTTCTGAACAAATACTCACCGCGAGAGCGTGCGAACGCGCCGAGCGTCTCCGGCCAATAGCCTGACGAGAAAGAAATACTATATGTCCCCATTTAAACTAATCGGCATCATCATTTGTGGAGTCTTGTTGGCCCAGGAGCCACGGAATCAAGACGAGAATGCGGCTCGCATGGCCGCTGGATCGCTGCCCATCTATCGCGTCAACGTAACATCGCGGACTGCCAAGGCCATCAGCTATCGAAGCCGGAGCGGTGCCACGAAGATTGACTTCCGCGGAACCGAGCTCATGTCCAAGGCCCGCGGCGAGGCCAAGGTGGAGAGCAAGCAAGGCTACATCGAGATCGAAGTAGAATTCGATGACCTGCAGCCGGCAAACAAACAGGGCTCCGAATACCTGACCTATGTGTTGTGGGCCATCACCCCGGAGGGCCGCACTGCTAACCTGGGCGAAATCCTGCTGAATGGAACCAAGAGCAAGCTCAACGTAACGACGGAACTGCAGGTCTTCGGCTTGATCGTCACCGCCGAACCTTATTATTCGGTCACGCGGCCCAGCGATCTGATCGTTATGGAAAACGTCGTGCGCGCCGATACCGTAGGGAAGATCGAATTGATCGACGCCAAGTACGAACTGCTGCAGCGCGGCCAGTATCAGCGGTTCACCAACCCGCTGGCGCTGAAGATGGACCAGAAAACACCGCTGGAACTCTACGAAGCGCGTAACGCTCTGCAAATCGCTCGTGCGAGTGGCGCCGACCGTTTCGCCACCGACACGTTCCTGAAGGCGGAAAAGACGCTCGCCCAGGCCGAGGCTTACCAGGCGCGCAAGGCCGGTAGAAAGCCCGTCACCATGACTGCGCGCAGCGCCGTGCAAACGGCTGAAGATGCGCGAGCCATTGCCGTCAAACGTCAGGAAGAAGACGCGTTGTCCGCCGAGCGGCTGCAATCAGCGGAGCGCACAGCGCAGGCTGAAATCGGCCGGGCTGCGGCGCAATCGGAAACCGGCCGCGTTGCTCGCGATGCAGAAGCCGCCCGAATAAGCGCTCAAGCCAATTCGCAGCGCTTACTCCAAGATAAGGACGCGCAGACCGCAGCCGCTCGAGCAGAAACCGACCGCGTACGGCGGGAAGGTGAAGCGCGGTCGGCCACTGCCGCCATCGACCTTGATCGTCTGAAGCTAGAGAACGACGCGCGGGAAACCAACTCGAAAGCCGAAGCCGAGCGCCTGCGCCAGGTGAGCGATTCTCGTATCGCTTCATTAGGTGCCGAAAGCGATCGTCTGAAGCTGGAAAACGAGTCACAACGGGTTGCGCACCAGGCCGAACTCGACAACGCAGCCAAAGCGCAGGCGCGATTGGAAACCGAAAAGGTGGAACTGCGCGCATTGCTGCTGAGGCAGTTTAGCGCCATTCTTCAGACTCGGGATACCGCTCGCGGTCTGATCGTAAACATGTCGGATGTCCTGTTCGAAACCGGCAAATACTCGCTTCGCCCCCAGGCGCGTGAAAAGCTGGCCAAGGTAGCTGGTGTCGTCGCTGGTCATCCGGGCTTGAAGTTGGACATCGAAGGGCACACCGATAGCGTCGGCGGCGACGAGTACAATCAACGCCTTTCTGAACAGCGTGCTGTCGCCGTCCGCGACTATCTCACCAGCGAAGGGATCCCGGCAAGCTCGGTTACCACCAAGGGCTTTGGGGAAACCCACCCGGTCGCCTCGAATGACGCTGCGTCTGGCCGGCAGCAAAATCGCCGCGTCGAGCTGGTGATCTCCGGCGACGTCATCGGTACCGAAATCGGTATCCCAATCGCGTCGCGATAAGCGCCGCTCATAACAGGCTCGGGGCGGCGCCATCTGCGGCAACGCCCCGGTCCGCTCTGGGCGTGAATTCTAGATGAAAAGAGGGTACGTGTGATGACAAAGAACGGATTGATTCAGGCAGGCTCAGGGCTCATTCTTTTGTTGGCGGTCATCGGAACTCAACCGGCCGTCATGAAGGCGCAAGACCTTTCTAAGTACCGCGTCTTCCAACTAGGAACAGGTCTGGCGACCGTCACCAAGCAGGCTGGGGCGGACTTGGCTCAGGTAAAGGTGATCCATCAGAAGCCTGCTCTCATGCAGGAGTTGGCTTGGCGCACGCACTCGCTCGACTCGTCATCCCACGCCGAACCCGCAAAAGAGGTCGTCTTCAGCTTTTACGATGACCAGTTGTTTCGCATCGCGGTTGACTACGACCGCTACGAGACCGAAGGCTTGACGGTCGACGATCTAGTTGAATCGCTCTCGGCCAAGTACGGGACAGCCGTCAGGCCCGCCGTTGCCGCGCGGGCCACACCGGCGCAATATGGCAATCAAGAAGAGCCAGTCGCCGAATGGCAAGACCCTCAATACCGCTTCATCCTGAGCCGCACCGCGTACGGACCAAGCTACAAGCTGATTGGCACGTTGAAGCGGTTGGAAGCGCCAGCGCAAGCGGCCACCCTCGAAGCCAAGCGACTGGAGGACGCGGAAGCTCCTCAAAGAGAAGCCGCGCGCATTGCTCAGGAAAGCGAAATGGAACGGGCCAAGCTCGAAAAGGCCAGGCTCATAAACAAGCCGAAGTTCAAACCGTAATGCCACGATTTGATGCCCTTGAGGGCCACTTCCCAAAGCCCGATGTCACGGAGACCACTTGTCGAAACAGATCGTAAACCGGGCCAGCGCTCGCCCAGGAAAAGCACTATGATTGCCGCCGCCATCGGATTCGCTTCTGCAAGTTGCCCTCACTGCAAATCGATCGACTTCCGATCAGTAGGAGTTCGAAACGCCGTCGAGCGAGCCTTGTTTTGGCTTGTTCAACCTTACCGGTGCGCTCTTTGCGGGCATCATTTCTTCCTATTTCGATGGCAGGCGCCGCTCCAGAGCGAGGCGTAATGCCGCATGCGCGAGCCAAAATTGGTGACCGCGTGGTGCCTTTGGCGGTACACTTGAGTGGGGCATCTAAGGCGGCAGCGCGGTAACGGTCGGAACGAGTCCGACGATAAGAACTACGGCGACCGCCTTTCCTCGCACATTACCGGGAGACATAAGCTCTCCGGGACCTCCCAATTCCAGCCACTCCGCTCGGGTGGCGGCCTTCAGTCTGATTCGGACAGCGCCGGAAACGTCAATCGAACGACCCGGCAGCAAAGAGAGTACATGAAAGAGACATCCAAGGTGCGCAAGATCGCCTTCGTTGGCGATCATTTGCCGCGCAAATGCGGCATCGCTACGTTTACTACCGACGTGCTTGGCGCCATCGCGGACGCCTACCCTCAAAGCGAGTGCTTCTGCGTGTCGGTAAACGACATCAAGGGCGGCTACGAATACCCGGAAGTGGTTCGTTTCGAGATCGAGGAGCAGGATCTCTCGAGCTACCTTCGCGCAGCCGACTTCCTCAATATCAGCAACGTCGACATCGTCTGCCTCCAGCATGAGTTCGGCATCTATGGCGGACCCGCCGGAGGCCACATTCTGGCTTTCCTTCGCGAACTGCGCATGCCAGTCGTCACCACGCTGCATACCGTTTTGCAGGAACCGCGGGCCGATCAGCGCCGCGTGATGCAGGAGCTCATCTCACTGTCCACGCGTGTGGTTGTCATGGCCGAGCGCGGCCGCCAGATGCTGCAAGACATCTATCACGCGCCGCCGGCCAAGATCGACGTGATCGCCCACGGTATTCCTGACGTCGGCTTCGTCGACCCCACCTACTTCAAGGACCAGTTCGGCGTGGAAGGTAAGACCGTACTGCTCACGTTCGGCCTGCTCTCTCCCAACAAGGGAATTGAGTATGTGCTCAACGCGCTGCCCGCCATCCTCGCCGAGTTTCCCGACGTCGTCTACATCGTGCTTGGCGCGACGCATCCGAACCTGATCCGCGACCACGGCGAGGCATATCGATTGAGCCTCGAATTGCTCGCGAAGAAAAACAAGGTAGAAAAGAACGTCATCTTCTACAACCAGTTCGTTGAGCTAGAAACGCTGAAGGAGTTCATCGGCGCCGCCGACCTCTACATCACGCCCTATCTCAACGAGGCTCAGATCACGTCCGGAACGCTGGCTTATGCCTTTGGCGCGGGCAAGGCTGTCGTGTCAACACCTTACTGGCATGCGGCCGAGCTTCTGGCCGACGACCGGGGCGTGCTGGTGCCGTTCAGCGATTCTGCAGCGATTGCGCGTGAAGTGATTGCTCTGCTGAAGGACGACACACGTCGCCACTCCATGCGAAAGAACGCCTATCGAATTGGGCGTGACATGATCTGGAGCAACGTCGCGCAACTCTACATGCACTCGTTCGAACTATCGCGGCTGGGCGGTGCCGATCATTCGCGCAAATCCCTGGTTGCCAAGACACTCGACCAGCGGCCCCGAGAGCTGCCGGAGCTGAAGCTCACTCACCTCGCGCGGATGACCGATTCCACCGGCGTATTTCAGCATGCCATTTTCAACGTGCCCAACTTCGCCGAGGGCTATTGCACAGATGACAATACGCGTGCGTTCATTCTGGCCGTTCTGCTAGGCGAACTCGGCGAGGAAGCCGAAGAAATGCGAACGATGGCCACAACCTACGTGGCCTTTGTGAATCACGCGTTTGATCCTATGACCAGCCGGTTTCACAACCACATGAGCTTTGATCGCCGTTGGCTTGATGATCAGGGTTCCGAGGATTGCCATGGCCGCGCGCTGTGGGCTCTCGGCGTTGGCGTGGGGCGTTCTCCTCATCGCGGCTTCCAGATGATCGCCGGCCAACTGTTTGCGCGCGCCTTGCCTGCCGTAACGGAGTTCACCTCGCCCCGAGCCTGGGCCTTCGCCTTGATTGGCATCCATGAATACCTCCGGCGGCTCAGCGGCGAGAGCTTCGTGAACCAGACTCGGGAGATGCTCACGTGCAAACTGATGGGGTTGTTCAAACAGAACGCCAAACCGGATTGGTGTTGGTTTGAAGACGAACTTTCTTACGACAACGCAAAGCTCGCGCACGCCTTAATTGTCAGTGGCCGAGCAACTGGCCAAGAGGCGGTGCTTGATACCGGGCTGCGCGCCCTGCGCTGGCTCACAGAGCTGCAGGTTTCGGAAAAGGGGCACTTTCGGCCGATCGGCAGTAACGGCTTCTATCGCCGTGGCGGCGTGCGGGCCAACTTCGATCAGCAGCCCATCGAAGCGCAGGCGACGGTTTCCGCGTGCCTCGAAGCCTTCCGGGCAACCTCGGACTTCTGGTGGTACGAACAAGCCCAGCGCGCCTTCGACTGGTTCATCGGTTGGAACGATCTGGGCCAGGAACTCTACTTGCCGGAATCCGGTGGCTGCGGCGATGGCCTGCACGTCGACCGCGTCAACGGCAACCAGGGCGCCGAGTCCACGCTCGCCTTCTTGCTGTCGCTCGCCGAAATGCGGCTGGCGCAAAACATGGTGGCCAGTTTCAAGGAGCCGATCGCCATCGGGGCGTAACGAGCCCATGAACGCAACTGCCATCAACGTCACCCGCACAAATATAGTCCTCACACCCGACCCTTCGCGCGTCCTCCTGCGCCCCTTCTTCCCCGGGGATGCTCAACGGATCGGAGCGATCGTCGCGCGGATTATGACTCTCACCGAAGAGCGCGTTGTCTCTCTCCTGGAGGAGGTCGCCGCTGAGTTCTCCTGGCGTCACTGGCACATTCAGGAACTTTTTCTCGAACGCTTCGAACAAGTGAGCGCCGCCATTCCGGCTAACGCGGCGCTCTCCGAAAAGAGACGGATGCTGATCGGCTCCTATTTCCTTGCCGAATACTCGGTGGAATCGGCGGCGCTGTTCAACCCTTCGCTGGTCCCCCACCCGGATCAGTCTGACCTGCCGCCGGGCGCCCTGCGCTTCGTGCTCAGTCTCCGCGCCACGGGCGAGGGCCACATTTCGTCCATCACATTCCGAACCGGAATCATCCACGCCGATCATCGCATCGAAGTGGTTACTCCCACGGGCCTTCTGACCGAGCCGCGGCAGATTCCAAATTCCCGCTATGAGACGCCACTGTTCGCGCGAAAGCTCCAGGAGATGGGCCTTGTGGGCGGCTTTACGCAAAGGGTTACGAACCACCTTGGCGATTGCTTCGGTCTCCAGGAGCTTCGTGCGGCGATCGATGCGGAACTCAAACAGGAAGGCTTGGCCGACGGCGTCTTGCACGACGATCAGAACGCAGCCCAGGCCATTTGGACGCTCGCCCGCTCGAACTACGAGGTGCAATTCCAACCGCACCAGCAGCTATCCGAGCGAGTCCTGTTCCCTGCCACACCTTCGCAGCGCAATGGTATTGAGGACGCGCGTTTCGTTCACTTTCGCAACGACGACGGGAGCCACACCTACTACGCAACCTTCACCGCCTTTGACGGCAAGGCCGTCATGCCGGAACTGGTGGAGACCGCTGATTTCCTGCGTTTCCGCTTTGTCACCTTAAACGGCCCCGCCGCGCAGAATAAAGGCATGGCGCTGTTTCCCCGCAAAATCGACGGCCGCTATGCGATGCTATCGCGCCAGGATAACGAAAGCATCTACATCATGTTTTCCGACAATGTTCACTTCTGGAACGAACACAAAGTACTGCTTCAGCCGCGCTTTTCCTGGGAGCTGGTTCAACTGGGAAACTGCGGATCTCCCATTGAGACGGATGCGGGTTGGCTGGTGCTCAGCCACGGTGTCGGCCCCATGCGCAAATACTCCATCGGCGCATTCCTGCTCGACCGCGATGATCCGACAAAGGTGATCGGCCGCCTTCGCGAGCCTTTGCTTCAGCCCAACCAGAACGAACGCGAAGGCTACGTTCCCAACGTCGTCTACACGTGCGGCGCCATTCTCCACAACAAGGAATTGATCATCCCGTACGGCCTCGCCGACCGCGCCACTGGATTTGCCACTGTTCCTGTCGATGACGTGCTTGCGGCCATGGAAACTGAGGTGTCATGAAGATCTCGGTGGATCACTCCACGCTTTACCGATACAACGCTTCCATCAGCCTGGAGCCTCACATGTTTCGCTTCCGCCCGCGCACCAACAGCGCGCAGAAGCTGCTGGCGTTTGATCTCGCCATCGACCCGGTACCGGCCGGTACCACCGAATGCCTGGATCAGGATGGCAACCTCGCAATCAACGCTTGGTTCAACACACCCACGCAACAGTTAAGCCTTCGAAGTCGGTTCACCGTCGAGCTGCTTCGCGAAAACCCGTTCGACTACCTGCTCATTGGTGAATCGCTAACCCTTCCGCTTTGGTACCGGGAGCCTCTATGCACGGCGCTTTCTCCCTATCGCAACGCTACGCTTATTGCCGATTCGGTGAAGCAGTATGCGCAGTCCATTGCCGCGGGCGCTCAGGGCAACGCGCTCTGGTTCCTGACCGCGTTGACGAAGGACGTCTTCCAAACCTGTCGCCAGGTAGTCCGGCCCACCGGTGCTCCCTGGCTCTCCGAACGAACACTCGCCACCCGGGAAGGCTCTTGCCGCGACCTTACCGTCCTGTTCTGCGATGCCTGCCGTGTGATGGGCATCGCCGGCCGTTTTGTCAGCGGTTATGAATGTGCAACCGCCAACAGCCAGGATCCTTACATGCACGCCTGGGCCGAAGTCTATCTGCCGCTGATTGGTTGGCGCGGCTACGATCCTTCTCGCGGACTTGCCGTATCCAACGCGCATGTGGCCGTTGCCGCCGGTTTTGACCACGACCTCGCCGCGCCCGTCTCCGGCGCCTATTCCGGTGCGTCGGATTCGGAGATGATCACCTCGCTCTCTCTCTCGGTAGACAGCAGTGAGTAAGCGGGTGGCCGTGCTATCGCCCGTCGCCTGGCGAACGCCACCCCGCCAATACGGCGCCTGGGAAACCGTTGCGAGCAACGTCACCGAAGGCCTCGTCGCGCGAGGATGGGACGTGACCCTGTTTGCCACGCGCGATTCGATCACTCGCGCCCGGCTGCACTCCGTAGTGGATCGCGGATACGAGGAAGACCCGAGCGTCGATGCCAAAGTCGTCGAGTATCTTCATATCTCCGAAGCCTTCGAGCGCGCTGCCGAATTTGATCTCATCCACAGCCATTACGACTTCATGGCCCTGACCTACTCACGCCTGGTCCGTACACCCGTGCTGACCACCATCCACGGCTTTTCCTCGCCGAAGATCATGCCGGCCTATCAGAAATACCGCGACGGATACTTTGTCTCTATCAGCGATTCCGACCGCGCGCCCGGGCTCAACTACCTCGCCACTGTCTACAACGGCATTGATCTTTCTCTGTACCCACTTCAACCATCGCGCGGCGCCAACCTGGTCTTCCTTGGCCGCATCCACCCCGATAAGGGCGTGCATCTGGCCATCCAAGTGGCGCAGTTGAGCGGCCTGCCTTTGCTCATCGCCGGTATTATCCAGGACGAAGGATACTTTCGAGAGCAGGTAGCCCCGCACCTGAGTCAGCAGATCCAATACATCGGCTCGGTTGACGCCTCAGGCAAGAACGATCTCTTCTCCCGTGCCAGCGCCCTGCTGCATTTGAACACGATTCCAGAGCGCTTCGGGCTCGTCCTCGCCGAAGCCAACGCCGCCGGTGTCCCCGTCATTGCCATGGACCTCGGCTCCTGCCGCGAGGTGATTGAAGACGGCAAAACGGGTTTTCTCGTGAACACCGTCGAAGAAGCGGCGCACGCCATGCAGCGAATCGGCGAAATCGAGCCCGTCGCCTGCCGCTTGCACGTCGAACAACATTTTTCCATCGAAACGATGGTAGAAGGCTACGAGCGCGTCTACGCCAAGATATTCGAGACCGAGGCCAATCGTCCGTCATGAAACCTGACATCATCCGGCGCTACACGCATAATCCGATTCTCACCAAGGCCGACATTCCGTACCCGGTCGAAACCGTTCACAACGCGGCTGTCGTGAAGCATGGGAACGAATACATCATGCTCTTCCGCTCCCATCTGCGCACCGGCCGCTCCATCATAGGCCTAGCGCGCAGCCCCGACGGGTTCCGATTTACCGCCGACCCTGCGCCTTTCCTCACGCCCGCGCAATCGGGTCCTTTCGCCGAATACGAAGCCTTTGGCGTAGAAGACCCCCGTATTACACCGATCGACGGTGAGTACCTCATTACCTACAGCGCCTACTCCCGCAACGGCGTTCGCATCGCCCTCGCAAAAACCAAGGACTTTGTTCACCTCGAGCGTTTCTCGCTGATCACTCAGGCCGACTACCGCAACACCGTCATCTTCCCCGAAAAGTTCGACGGCCTCTACGCCCGCCTCGACCGGCCTCATTCGGAAATCGCTCCCTGGTCCATCTGGATCTCCTATTCTCCGGATTTGCGCTATTGGGGTGACTCGCAGCTTGTGATGAGGCCCGAACCCTACCATTGGGACGAGATGAAAATCGGCCCCGGCGCACCGCCGATCAAGACCGACCAGGGTTGGCTGTCAATCTACCATGGCGTCTTCCAAACCATGGACGGTGCGATCTACCGCCTCGGCGTTGCACTACACGATCTTCGCGACCCGGCGAAGCTTCTGGGCGTATGCGATTCATGGATTCTTCAGCCGGAAGACCCATGGGAGGTCACTGGTTACGTTCATAACGTAGTGTTCACGTGCGCCGCCGTCGCTGAGCCAGATAGAACGGTGAAAATCTACTGGGGCGGGGCCGACTCGGTAATGTGTATGGGCGAGGCGGACCTAGCGGATCTGGTAACCCTCTGTCTGCAACAATCGCGACTGCGGGCTTAAGGGCATCTAAGTTAACGGTGGCCTTCTGTGCCCGGCTACGCGAACCGTGGGCCTTTAGTGACTTGACCATCGTAGTTAGCGGTCGCGTGCAGCTCCGGAGATAGGCTGATAGCGGTGCCCCGCTTAGGTATCGCCTCGCTCCCGAGGATTGCCGCCTTGCCGACAGCGCCACGCTTGCGCCAGCAGCCCCCAGGGGTCGCTAGCACGCCGCCAGATGCTCGATGTACTTTTCTCCCGCCTCACGGCTTCGCCGTAGAACCACGGTGACTCCAGGGCGTCACGGTTGACCGTCAGTTTATGGTCCGGATGTCAACGTGGCGGGAATGAAGTCAACCGTACAGACGTATGACGTGACCGGTCGGTGACGTCACAGACATTAACACTTCGGAGCTCGGTTGAAGAGAATTAGTACTACGCGGGTTCCGATGACGATGGTTGGCGGAAAGACGGTTTATCAAGCCGATGAGGAGCGACTTAGGGCCTTATGTCCGACCTGCCCGCGTGGTCGTCCTTGGCCTCAGTCACTGCTGAGGTCGCCTTCCTCGTCTTGGGCGTCGTGATCATCGTTATCGTGCCTTGTAACGTGGGGCAGATCGTGACGGCCGAAGTTTGTGCCCCAAAAGAGAACGGACGCTGACTCCCGCTTAGTGGCACCGACGGTGCTTCCGGTAGAGAAGCGCGCCGCAGTTGGGAAAGTAAATTGAGCGGTTACGTCACAATCCACGTCACAACCAATCCCTCCACACCAATCCTCTGTCTGTATCTCATTGATTTGAATGGTGGGCGCGCACGGACTCGAACCGTGGACCTCCTGCGTGTGAAGCAGGCGCTCTAACCAGCTGAGCTACGCGCCCTTGGGAAGGCCGCCGCATCCCGCGAACCGGGCACGCGCCGTCTCTAAGTAGCGACTTTTCAAGCGTATCATGCGGTCGGCAGAGGGCACAACCAGAGGGGCCGCACTTAGGCGAGCGTGCGGCGGACAATATCCACAATGCGCTCGCTCGCGCGGCCGTCGCCGTAAGGGTTTACGCTCGCGGCCATGGCCTGGTAGGCGGTCTTGTCGTCGAGCAGGCGCGTTGTCTCGCGGACGATCGATTCGCGGGCCGTGCCGACGAGCCGTGCGGTGCCCGCCTCCACGCCTTCGATGCGTTCGGTGACGTTGCGCATCACGAGCACGGGTTTGCCGAGCGAGGGCGCTTCTTCCTGGATACCGCCACTATCGGTTAGCACGAGTTCGGCGCGGCTCATGAGCCAGACGAGCTCGGGATAGGCGAGTGGCGCCAGGAGCCGGATGTTCGGCGCGGTGAGCGCGGCTTCGGCGGTGGCGCGCACGGCCGGGTTCATATGCACGGGATAGACGAATTGGGTATTGGGGTGCGCGCGGGCGAGATCGCCGAGCGCGGCGCAGATTTCGCGGAACGGATCGCCGAAGCTTTCGCGGCGATGGCAGGTGACGAGCACTATGGGCCTGGTGAAATCGACACCGGGAAATGCCGCACTGCTGGTGGCGGCATCGAGCGAGCCGAGCGCCAGGTGCAGGGCGTCGATACCCGTATTGCCCACCACGTGGACGCCGGTAGTGATGCCTTCCGCGGCGAGGTTGGCAGCGGCTCGCGTAGTGGGTGCAAAGTGTAGCGTGGCCAGGCGCGAGGTGAGCACTCGATTCATCTCTTCCGGGAACGGCGAGGCCATGTCGCCGCTGCGCAGACCGGCTTCGACGTGCGCTATGGGCGCCTGATGGTGAAAGGCCGCCAGGGCGCCCGCGAGCGTTGTGGTGGTGTCGCCTTGCACGAAGACCATCTCGGGCTTGGTGGCCGCAATCACGGGTTCGAGCCCGGCGATGGCTCTAGCCATCAGGGTATTCAGCGATTGCGCCGGCTGCATGAGGTTCAGGTCGTAGTCCGGGTGGATGCCAAAGAATGCGAGCACCTGGTCGAGCATCTCGCGATGCTGGGCGGTGGCGCAAACGTAGACTCTGAAGCCTTCCTCGTCCTGGAAGGCACGCACGAGCGGCGCGAGCTTGATCGCCTCGGGCCGTGTGCCAAAGACAA
>Ga0153915_10001868_pt1 | contig 19353 bp, 11 predicted proteins | sample Opewatmetagenome_2_FD_107003 | JGI IMG/M metagenome (GOLD analysis project Ga0153915, IMG submission 107003) | Freshwater wetland microbial communities from Ohio, USA - Open water 3 Core 3 Depth 3 metaG | ecosystem: Environmental > Aquatic > Freshwater > Wetlands | place: USA: Ohio, Lake Erie...
ATACTGGGCACGATCTTCTCGCTTCAGAACCTGGAGGAGGACAAGCCTGATGACGTGAGCGCGGCGATCGAGCGCTTTGGAGGACTCCATTCGAACGCCGAGGCGTTGCTGAGGGTCAAGAAGTTCGATTCCATCCATCGGATGCACAAGCGAGGCGATGTCCTGAGGGGTCACCTGATACCCGACCGCGTGGGATACACGAGCACTTGGTGGGCGGGAGTATACATGGCCGCTAGGAGCGCCGATCTCTCCGCTCACGAGAAGCTCGTCATGCGGATCGTGAAGGACCAGCAGCCCGTGAAGCGCGACCGCCTCCTGGACCTGTCGCCACTGGGTCGAGAGGACACGGTCGGCGCGATGAAGTCGCTTTACGCGTCGTCGAGGCTGTACCTCGACGGGACCCTGTCGTACATGAGCACGAGGCGGGTGCGCATGGCGCGCGAGACGGCCTGGACGAGGGTCATCAGACAGATGTTCGAGGTCTATGGCGTGGCCACTGCGGAGGCTCTAGGCACCCTGCTTGGGCATGAGATACCGATGCGAGAACTCCGGAAGATCCTCAGGCGGCTGGAGGACGAGGGCGTGCTCGTGAAAGGGTACCTGCTGAAGGGTTCGGGCACGCTCTATTGGTGCACAAAGGCCGTCTTCGGCCGGCTCGGTTTGGTGGAGTTCGGAGCGGACTTCGTGCTATCTCCGGAGGATAACCTAACGCAGTACCTTCGAGCCGCGTTCCGCGACCTCACTCCGGAAACGGGCAGGCACGCGGTGTTCCGCGGGACCAGCATGATTGGCTCGTTTGTTGGGAAGGTCTCAGGGAACAAGCTCCTCGTGTCGGACGTCCAGGGCGGCTTGGGATGCGAGGAGCTGATTGGTCTGTATGCGAAGAAGCTCGGACTCGCGCTCGGAGATCACGGCGAGGGCCGGATATCGGACTGGGAAGTCATGGACTTCTATCAGAGGACTCATCCTGGCATCCGGGAGAATTCTGCCCGACAATCATAATGTAGGTGCCCGCGCAATCTGTTCTCGTGGTCGACCTAGGCATCCTTGCCGGGGAGCCTTTGCCCGCACTCGCCCTGATAATTGGCGGCATGCTGTCAATCGCCATCGCCCTCTACGGACAGCGGGAGGATTCGTACTGGGATGAGGTAGGGACCGTCTTCGCGTTCATCCTCGGCGCCGCTATGTTCGTCATGGCCTTCGCCCTCTGGAACGAGGATGCCGCCTCGAACTTCACTCTCGGCGTGATCATCGTCCTCGCCCTGACGCTGTTCCTGAAGCCCCTGAGGCAGATACCATGGGCTGGGATCATTGGGGCGGTGATCGGAGGGATAGCCGCGTTTGCCGCGTCTCTGTTCCTACCCTCGACGGTCTTCGGGATTGACGAGTGGATCATCCTCGTGATCATATTCCTCGTCGTCGGCGTGATAGTTCACACACTCTTCCATTTCCTGGAGGACGTGTTGGCGGTCGCGTCAATGGTTCTCGAATGGAAGCCGGTGATGATACTCGTCGGGCTCGTGTCATTCGTAGAAGGGATCCTTCTGTTCGCGGGCACTTCGATAGCATCATTGTTCTGAGAAGAGACATGCGCCGTTGGGGGCGTGGGCGCGCTCGTTGTAGTAGAGGTATTCCTGAGCATAGCCCGCATACTTTCCGAATCTGTCGCGTGCGAAGGCTGAGAGCTTCCTGTACGACCCCACCTGTCCGTACAACCTCCGAAGGGATCTCTCCATCCAGACGTCTATCGGGAACGATTCGAGCTTGCCAAAGCCGAACAGCGCGACGCAATCGGCGACCTTGTCCCCGACTCCGGGCAGGTCCCTGAGCTCGGTCCTGAGCTCCTCATACGGGAGCAGCTTGAGCCTTTCGATGTCCGCCACCGAGAGTCTCTTGCACATCGCGTGGACGTACTTGGCCCTGTAACCGAGGCCGCAGCGCAGTAGTTCGGACCGGCTCGCGGTCTTCATCCTCGTGAGCGTCGGAAATGCGAATATCCCATCGTTGATCCTCTTCCCGAACCGCGTAGCAAGCGTCTCGATCATCTTCGCTATGCGCGGAATGTTGGCGTATGTCGCCAGCGTGAAGCTCAGCAGACACTCCCATTCGTCGAGCTTCACTATCCTCAGGCCTCTCAGCTCGCGAATCCCCCGCGCGATGACCGGATCGCGTGCGATGAGGTCCAGCTGTATCGCAAGAATGTCATCCTGCGCCCTGAGGTGGTCAGACACCAACCGTCGGACCGTCGGCCCTCCGGGGACTGCCTCTATCAATAGCTTCGGGCCACGCTGCGACAGCGTGACGAGCTGGTCCATCAGGGGGCCCTGCCATGAACCGTCCGGCAGCGGTCGCCATCTGAAGGTCTGTCCGCAGCCGAGGGTCTGGGCAATGTCCAAGGGTTCCAGGAGCAAGTGGGCCGTGGTCGTCATCTCATGTACCGGCAGGTCATCTCTTGTATCCGATCTTCCTCAGGAATGACTTGCGGCCCTCAGCGTCCTTCGCCGACTCGATGCCCTTGGGCCTCTCGCCGTCGATGACGCCGAGCACGCCCCGGCCCGTCTCGTTCTCCGCGACAATCACTTCGACGGGGTTCGCAGTCGCGCAGAATATCGAGCAGACCTCATGGATGTTCTTGATCGCGTTGAGGACGTTGATCGGATAGCAGTCCTCCAGGACCACGACGAAGCAGTGTCCGGCGCCGATGTTGGTCGCGTTCTCGGTCGCGGACCGCTTGAGATCGTCGTCGTTCCCCTCGACTCGCACCAGACATGGGCCTGAGGCCTCGTTGAACGCGATGCCGAACCTCGCCTTCGGGACCGTGCCGATGATTGCCTCGTAGATGTCCTCGACGCTCTTGATGAAGTGCGTCTGACCGATGATTATGTTCGCGTTTTCCGGGAAAGAGATCTTGACCGTCTTGAGCTCCATCAACTCCACCGCGGGACGAAGAACGTCGCGCGCGTGGAAATATGTTTCGACAAGAGCCAGAACGCTTAATTCCGACGCGTCATCTCTCGATTATCATTTCAGGAAATCGCAACGATTAACTATTTATCCAGGCATATCGTAAACTGGAGCTAATACCCAAGGAGGTCCTCCTAGTTGGCAGTGTCCAGCGGGAACAAGCTCTGCCCAATCTGCGACTCCCCGCTTCAACCTGGATCCAAGAAATGCGGTTTCTGCGGCACCGATCTATCGATATTCGATATCGAGACGGAGCTTCCAGAGAAGACTGAACCAGTGGTGCCTTCGTCCCCTCCTCCCAGGGTCTCCCTGGAGTCCAGGGTCGCGGAGATCTTCACCAGGCCGGTCATTCAGGAGAGGCCGCCTGTGCGCGAGCAGCCGAGGCCGGCACCCCCTCCGCCCAAGGCGGAGCCGCCTAAGCCCGCTCCTCAACCGGAGCCCAAGAAAGCTCCACCTGCGCCAGAGCCAACGCCCGAGCCGAAGCCTCAGCCCCTGGCTAGGGAGGTGGAGTACTTCGAGTGTCCCGAGTGTGGCACGACGGTGGAGACCGCCGCGACATCATGTCCGAAATGCGGAGTGCTCTTCGCCGAAGAGGGCGCTGAGATGTTCCAGTGCCCCGCATGCAATACTCTCGTGAGCGTCGACGCGACATCATGCCCTGGATGTGGGGCGCTGTTCGTGGAGCCGGAAGAGGCTGCCCCCGCGCCCAAGAAGGAGATCGAGGCCGCCGTCGAGATGCCAAAACCGGCTCCGGAGCCGGTCAAGCATGAGGTGAAGGCTGAACCCGAGAAGCCCAAGGAGGAAGAGGGAGAGAAGAAGGGTTTCATGAGGTGGTTCAAGCGCGGCAAGAAGGAAGAGGCTCCGGAACACCATGAGGAACCGGAGAAGCCGAAGCCGGCTCCCGCTCCAACTCCAGCTCCAACGATGACAAGGATCGAACCGACTCCCGCTCCGTCGCCGAAGCCCTCGGAGGTTCGCATCAAGGAGGCGCGACCAGAGCCGGTTGTGCAGAGGCCGGCGCCCGCAGTAGAGGTCAGACCGAAACCCGCACCCGCACCCGCCCCCGCGGCCGCGGCCCCTTCACTGGGGAAGGATAAGGGCAAGGACCTTGCGCGAATGGTGGCCGAGATGAAGCCGCTGCTGGCATTGGCCCGCGAGAAGGATGTCGACATAGGGGAGAGCAAGCAGCTAATAGATGAGGCTGCGACAGCGGGTCGCGAAAGGCAGCTCGACAAGGCGATTGAGCTCGTGCAGGAATCGAAGAACATGCTCATGGCCAGGATCGACGCCCAGCTCTCAGACCAGATCATGAAGCTCAACGAGGAGATCAAGGTCGCTCGCGAGTTCGGCGGCGACATCTCGAGAGCCACGGTCTACATCCAAGAGGTCGCCAAGGCCCGAGGGTCGGGCGACATCGAGGCCGCATACGTCTACGCGGACAAGGTCAAGCTAGAGCTGCTCCCAATCACTGGAAGGTACAACGAATCCAAGAGGAAGATATCCTCGACAAAGCAGCTGATCGCCGACTGCGAGGCGTTCATCGTGGATACGAGGGAGGCGAGGAAGGCCTTGGTGGAGGCCAACAAGGCCTTCGACGTGAAGGACTTCGACAAGGTCGACTCGCTGGTCAAGACGGCCAACGACAGCCTCGCCAAGGTCATCCCCAAGAGGATGAACGAGGAGATCGCGTCCGCGAAGGAGCTCCTGATCGACGCGAAGACAAGGAACGTGAACATCTCCCCGATGATCACCGTCTTGAAATCCGCCACGAGCCTGATGAAATCGGGCGACTACGGCCAGGCGGTGAAGGAGATGCGCGAGTTCAGGGAAATGATAAGGAAGACCAAGTGAACCTAGGTGAGGTTCAGGACCTCCATCTCCCTCTCGAGGATAGACATCTCCTGCGGTTTCAGCGTGTCGGGGCTCACTGATATCGCCAGGATCGCATTCGTCTCAGAGATCTCGTCTATGAGGCTCCTCAGGAACCTGAGCATCGCCTCGAAGTTGGTGCTGCTTACAAGGTACTGCACGCCATCCAGCACGATCATGCCCTTCTCGGTGGAATTCATGAACTCCTGGATGACGTGGATTATCATCTCGAGTGAGGGCGGGACGGTCTTCTCCTGAGAGCTGTCCTTATCGGTGAGCCATAGTATCTCAGGCGCGATCTTGAACTCGTCCCGGAGCCTCTTCGGGTTCATCCGCGTGATGACCATGCCCGTGTAGCCCTCCTCCATCTTGCGGCTCAGCAGGACGTTGCTGTACATCGGCCTCTCCTCTTCCACGAGATAGCAGTGGCCGGGCAGTGCCTTCACGTCCTTCATGATCTCCTTCCTGGTCTCCTGCACTGGTGCGAGCGGTTTCAGGATGTCGGAGACGAGGTTCAGGTCCACGTCGAGCTTCATTATGGTGGAGAACGCAATGACCTTGGTGAGGGTGTTCTCGAGTTCTCTCACGTTCGTCGTGACGCGCTCCGCGATGTAGGTGATGATCTCGTCGCTGAGCTTCAGTTTCTTGTCTGCGGCTTTGAGCTTGAGTATCTTCATGCGCGTCTCAATGTCCGGGGGCTGGAGGTCCGCGGTGAGTCCGACCAGTATCCGCGAACTGAGCCTGTCGCTGAACCCTGGTATCTGCGCGGGCAGCCTGTCGCTCGCGAGCACCACCTGCCTCTTGGAGTCTATGAGGTGATCGATCACGTGCGCCATCTCGATCTGGGAGTTCTCGCTGGCCGCGAGGAACTGCATGTCGTCCACGAGCAGCAGGTCTGGCTTCTTGAGATCCTCCCTGATCCTGCGCCTGAGCTGCTCGTCCTTCGCCTCCTTGATTGCCTCGACGAACTTGTCGGCAGGCACATAGATTACGGTGAAGCCCTTCCTGCGGAGCATCTGGTTACCGATCGCCATGAGCAGGTGGGTCTTCCCTAGCCCAGATCCTCCAAAGACAAGCAGTGGGTTGTACGCCTTGCTCGGCGACTCCGCCACCGCTGTCGCGGCTGCGGTTGCGAACTTCGTCCCCTGGCCCACGACGAAGCTGTCGAAAGTCATCTCCCGCGTCAGGGGCTTGATGTAGGCCAGCTGTTGCGACGGCGCCCTCTCCGCGCTGCACTTCGGGCAGACTCCATCCTCGTTCAGCTCGCCGCCGCACCTCGGGCACTTCTTCTCGGGAGCCTCCTCTCCCACGGTCTGGTATTTCAGGATCAGGTCGTAGACGTCGGCCGTCTTCTCCTCGCGCTTCTTCTTCTCCATCTCCTGTTTGATCGATTCCTCGTCAGACTTTCGCTTCTGGATCTTCCTCCGGATCTTCTCCTGGAGGAACTCTATGTCCGATTCGATCTCGGCGATTCTCGTGCGGTCGCCCAGCTTGGTCCTTATCTCGTTTATCTCTAGCTCGTGCCCCATCACGGGGAAGTTGTTGATGATGACCTCGAACTGCTTCAGCTTCTGGGCGTCCTGCTCGAACTGCGCCAGCTCCTTCGTCAGTGCCTGTGGGGACTTCGCCATCGCCTTCTCGAGGGTTTCGACGTTGAAACCTTTCCTCCTCCACAGCTGGATTATCTCCGTTTGTGGATCGATCCCTAGCTCCTCCTCACGCGCCTCCTCTTGTGGGGGCGGTGCGGGCACTGGCTCCTCGCGCGTCCTCAACTTCTGCACGGGGCTCTCGGAGATGCGCGCGTCCGGGAACCTCTTGTCGAACTCCTCCGTCGGAACCCTGCTGTGCAGCTCGATGTTGGAGGCCTTGTCCTGAGAATCCTCTAGGATGAATCTCAGGGATTTCTCCCCTGTGTAGATCCTCCTCAGCTCCCGGGGCTTCGATTTCTCGAATTCGTAGACCGCCATGACAGGGACACCTTGCTCGACGACAAGGTACCCGATCGAGCTCATGATGTCCTTCTCGAGCGTCACCCGCACGTAGCCCGTGAAGCCGTACTGCTTGAGGTCCGCGCGGATGCCTTTTAGGGAATCCTCGCCCCCCTTCGCGGTACGTACGATTATGCCTTCCGGTATGCGCAGGTCTGTGACCATCGGGGGTCCCATGTAGAAATGATGACTCCGGCTTAAATCCTCTCGCATGGGTGCGCCCTGCTGGATGCGCGCGTCCTCTTGCGCGCTCTGGCGAAAAGGTATAACTACGAAGAGCATCTTCGGACAGTCCACAAGCCACTGTAGCTCAGCGGTTGCGTCCGCCCCAGGCGGGTGCCGCTAAAGAGCGGCGGTTTCGTAAACCGCAGGCCGGGGGTTCAATACCCTCCAGTGGCTCCATGTTTCTGTTCGAGCGCCCTCGACCGGCAACCATAATATTCCAGCGAGCGTTCTTCGTATCCGATGGAGCACGGTTCGGTGGTGTACGTCCACCGCGTGAGATGTACATCGTGCGGCTTCGTGTTTGCTGGATACCTTGACAAGCTCGGGGACGGAACCGGTGTCGTGAACTGCCCGAAGTGCGAGGCGAGGGTCGTCCAGCCTCTCCCCGTGCACTATGTCGAGCAGATCCCTCTCCCAGGACACGGAGCAGCGATGCGTGCCCACATGCGTGCCAGCCACTATCCGGCGCTCTATATGTTGCCCAAGCATCCTCCGGGGCTCGACCTCAATGACCTCGGGCGCGTGGCCTACGCCCCGGCCAAGGCGTTCGAGTCGCTCTACGTCTCCACAAACCTCCAGCGAGCCATGTCCCTGGTCGTTCTCTTCTCCCTTGCGGCGGCGATGGCGGGGACGCTCGTGACTTCCGGCGCCGGGGAGCTGTTCGGCTACGATACCAGAGATGCTGTGATGCTCGTGTTGCGCGGGCTTGCGAGCTGGGTCGTGACGCTCCTCTCGTTCATGGTCTTCGCGGTGGTGGCCGCAGTCGTCGCCAAGGGTCTGTATGGCGGTCGAGGGGAACGGAGCGCGACCATAACTCTGGTCGGCTACTGCTTCCCGATCTACGTGCTCATCAGCTTCGTACTACTGGTCATCTTCACCGCCGGGTTCCAGGGGCTCAACCTCTCTGATGTGCCGAGCTGGACCGAGGGCGAGAAGAACCGTGCTCTTCTCGCCGCGACGGCCCTGGTGGTCGTTGCCATCGTTGGCCTCGTGTGGCTGCTCTGGATCGTGAGCAGGGCGATCGGTGTAGCGAATGACATCTCAGGGAGCGAATCCGTCCTGACGGCGATCATAGCGGCGATACCAGCGGGGCTGGTGTACGTCATCGCGGGGGCAGCGATCAGGCTGCCCATGGGTCTCTCACTTTGAGCCCGTAGAACGCAGAAGCCTGTCGACCATCTTCATCGCGCAGAGGTCCCCGCACATTGAGCAGACGTCCGGGCTTCGGGAGCCCCTCTTCCTCTGGGTCTCCTCCGCTCGCTCGGGATCCACCGACAGCTCGAACATCCGCCTCCAGTCGAGCCGCTTCCTGGCGGCGGACATTTCTCTGTCCCACTGGAGTCCGCGCCCCCTAGCGATGTCCGCGGCATGGGCCGCAATCCTGCTTGCGACAACGCCCTGCCGGACGTCCTCCACTGTGGGAAGTGCCAGATGCTCGGAAGGGGTGACATAGCACAGGAAGTCAGCGCCGAAGTACGCCGCCAGGGCGCCCCCTATCGCACCAGTGATGTGATCGTACCCCGCCCCAACATCGCACACGAGCGGTCCGAGCACGTAGAACGGCGCACCCCGGCAGATGGCCTTCTCGATTCGGACGTTCGCCTCGATCTGGTTGAGGGGCACGTGTCCTGGGCCCTCGACCATCGCCCCGACGCCCGCCTTTCGCGCCCTCTCCACGAGCCTTCCGAGCACGACTAGCTCCTGGAGCTGCGGGACGTCGGTGGCATCGACGATGCTGCCCGGCCTCAGTCCATCTCCGAGGCTGAGGGCGAACCCGTAGTCCTTCGCGAGGTCGAGGAGGTGATCGTAGTCCTCGAACAGAGGGTTCTCGAGGCCGGTCTCGTGCATCCAGGCGATCAGAAGCGCGCCGCCCCTGGACACCACGCCCGTGACCCTCTTGTGCTTCCTGAGCGACGCGGCCGTCTTCCTGGTGACGCCGCAGTGGACCGTCATGAAATCGACGCCGCCCTTGGCGTGGTCCTCGATCGTCTTGAAGAGATTGTCCGAGGTCATGCTCAGCGGTCCCCTCTTGGCCGTTCTGCACGCCGCCTCGTATATCGGCACCGTCCCGACTGGGACGGTGCTGGCACGCAGGACCGCTTTGCGTATCTCCGAGATGTTCCCGCCCGTGCTCAGGTCCATCACGGCGTCCGCGCCGTACCGAATCGCTACCTTGACCTTCTTGAGCTCTTCGCGGACGTCGATGTAGTCCCTCGAGGTCCCTATGTTGGCGTTGATCTTGACCCTCGTGCCCTCGCCGATGGCGCACGGCCTCAGGGCCTCATGTCTCGGGTTATGGGGGACGATCGCTCTGCCGGACCTGATGAGCCTCATCAGCTTATCTGGAGGGAGCCCTTCGGCATCCGCGATCCCCTTGATTTCCTGTGGAACCTTGGCCGGCCTTCTGGGCACTTCTGGACACCGTTTGCGCTAATTGCCTCCTCGGTATATAGGCTTTGATTGGCGCGCTGATGGTTCCTCGGAGCCAGTGCCGAACGCCTCTAGCTCGTGCAGCACAATTCCGACGCTCGGAGATTTGTATTTGGGTCATCTTATAGAAATCTCGGAGAGCCGTCTTCCGAGCGCTCGTCAAATGCCGACATTTCGCGTGGAATTCCGCCCACCAAATCGACGATTTCTTCCAGTGGAAACGGAGGGGGGTTTCTGGTCGAAGCCAGACGGTATTCTCAAAGCTTTTATATAGCCGCCAGTTATTAAAGAATTTGAGAGCCAAATAAAGCGCCGAAAATCGGATGGGATTCGCTTAGGAAAACACCGCGTTTGAGCACTCGCTATAAGGGTCGGAATTTCATGGAAGACACCACATACGATGCGGAGAAGATACAAGTCCTCGAGGGCTTGGAGGCCGTCCGGAAAAGGCCGAGCATGTACATCGGCAGCACGGACTTTCACGGCCTGCACCACCTCGTCTACGAGGTCGTCGACAACAGCATAGACGAGGCGATGGCGGGGTTCTGCACATCGATAAACGTGGTCCTCAACGAAGACGGCAGCGTCACCGTCGAGGACGACGGCAGGGGCATACCGATAGGGATGCACAAGAAGTACAAGCAGGACGCCCTCGAGCTCGTCCTGACGAAGCTCCACTCAGGAGGCAAGTTCGACAGGAAGACCTACAAGGTATCCGGCGGGCTCCACGGGGTCGGCCTCAGCGTCGTGAACGCGCTGTCGGAATGGCTCGAGGTGCGGATCAAGCGCCAAGGCAAGATCCACTTCCAGAGGTACGAGCGAGGGCTCCCCGCGACGCAGATCAAGATCGAAGGGAACGCCCAGAACACCGGCACGATCATCAGGTTCAAGCCGGACAACCAGATCTTCGAGAGCACAGAGTTCAACTACGAGACGCTCTCGAGCAGGATGAGGGAGTTCGCGTTCCTCAACAAGGGCCTCAAGGTCACGATCTCGGAACCTAAGACCGGCCAAGCGAACGCCTACAAGTTCGATGGCGGCATTGTCGAGTACGTGGCGTTCATCAACAGGAGCAAGACCTGCCTTCACGAGAGGCCGATCTACATCAACGTCGATAAGGAGGGCCTCTCGGTCGAGATCGGCATGCAATACACCGACAGCTACGCAGAGAGCATCTACACGTTCGCGAACAACATCAACACGACCGAGGGCGGGACTCACCTAGTGGGGTTCAGGGCCGCCCTCACGAGGACGATCAACGATTACGCCAAGAAGTACAACTTCATGAAGGGCAACGGGGACTCGCTCAGCGGGGAGGACGTCAGGGAGGGCCTGACGGCCGTGCTGAGCGTGAAGCTCCCGGAGCCGCAGTTCGAGGGTCAGACGAAGACGAAGCTCGGGAACAGCGATGTCCGAGGGATCGTGGAGTCCGCCGTGGGCGAGAAGCTCTTCGAGTACCTCGATGAGAACCCGAAGGTCGCGCAGGCGTGCATAGGCAAGGCCATCCTGGCGTCGCAGGCCAGGGAGGCTGCCCGGAAGGCCAGGGAGCTAACGCGCCGGAAGGGACTGCTCGATGTGGGCAACCTGCCGGGGAAGCTCGCGGACTGCACGGAGAAGGATCCGACCAGGTGCGAGCTGTTCCTGGTCGAGGGGGACTCCGCCGGCGGCAGCGCGAAGCAGGCGAGGGACAGATCATTCCAGGCGATCCTTCCGCTCAGGGGCAAGATACTGAACGTCGAGAAGGCCAGGCTCGACAAGATGCTCAAGAACGCGGAAATCAGGACGATCATAACCGCGCTCGGGACGGGCATCGAGGAGGAGATGGACATCGACAAGGCCAGGTACCACAGGGTCTGCATCATGACCGATGGGGACGTCGACGGGGCGCACATCAGAACGCTTCTGCTGACGTTCTTCTTCAGGTACATGCGCCAGATGATCGACCACGGTTACATCTACATCGCTCAGCCCCCGCTGTACCGCGTGAAGAAGGGCAAGGTCGAGAAGTACGTCTACAGCGACAAGGAGCTCAATGCCCTCGTCCAGGAGCTGGGCCAAGGGGCGGACATCCAGAGGTACAAAGGCCTCGGGGAGATGAACCCGGACCAGCTGAGGACCACGACGATGGACCCCAGCGTCCGGATGCTGAAGAAGGTGACGATCGAGGACGCGGTGGAGGCGGACGAGCTGTTCACCATACTCATGGGGGACGCGGTGGAGCCGCGCAGGATGTTCATAAGCGAGCACGCCAAGGAAGTCGAGTTCCTCGACGTCTAGGTGAGTGCAGATGGCAGAGACACCAGCGGAGGAGCAGCAGCAACAGGTCGCGATGAGGATCGTTCAGAGGCCGATCGAGACCGAGATGAAGAAGTCCTACATCGACTACGCGATGAGCGTCATCATAGGCCGCGCCCTGCCGGACGTCTCGGACGGGCTGAAGCCCGTCCACAGGCGCATCCTGTTCGCGATGAACGAGATGGGCCTGGCGCACAACAAGGGGCACAAGAAGTCCGCCAGGGTCGTAGGTGAGGTCCTTGGGAAGTACCACCCGCACGGCGACCTCGCCATATACGACACCCTAACCAGGATGGCCCAGGGCTTCTCGATGCGCTACCCGCTCGTGGACGGCCAGGGCAACTTTGGCAGCGTGGACGGGGACTCTCCGGCCGCGATGAGGTACACCGAGTGCAGGCTATCTGCGATAGCCGCGGAGATGCTCAAGGACGTGGACGAGGACACGGTCGATTTCGCGCCCAACTTCGACGGGACGCTGAAGGAGCCCCTGGTCCTGCCCGCGAAGCTCCCCAATCTTCTGGTCAACGGCGCAGCAGGTATCGCCGTCGGCATGGCCACGAACATCCCGCCACACAACCTCCGCGAGGTCGCGGACGCGGTCGCCCTCATGATCGACCGTCAGATCGACGGGAAGGATGTCGATCTGAGGGAACTCATGGACGTGATCAAGGGTCCAGACTTCCCGACGGGTGGGGTCGTGTACGGAGCGCAGGGCATCGTGGAGGCCTATGCCTCGGGCAAGGGGAGGATACGCGTCCGGGCAAGGTACACGATAGACCACGACGAGGAATCCGGGAGGGCGTCCGTGATAGTCACGGAGATCCCGTACATGGTCAACAAGTCGGCCCTGCTGGAAGGGATCGCGGAACTGGTCAAGTCGAAGGCCATAGAAGGCATCTCGGACCTGAGGGACGAGTCCGACAAGGAGGGCATGCGGATAGTCATCGAGCTGAAGAGGGACGCCATCGAGGACGTGGTCCTGAACCAGCTCTTCGCGCACTCGCAGCTCCAGACCACCTTCGGGATCATCAACATCGCGCTCGTGAACAACCAGCCGCGCGTGCTATCTCTCAAGGAGATGCTCGAGTACTACATCGAGCACCGGTTCGACGTCGTCAAGCGGAGGACGGAGTTCAGGCTGAGGGAGGCCGAGAAGCGCGCGCATATCCTGGCAGGCCTGATGACCGCCCTCGACCACCTGGACGATGTCATCAGGATAATCAGGAAGGCGAAGACGAGGGACGAGGCGAAGGGCTCCCTGATGTCCAAGTACCTCCTGTCCGAGGAGCAGACCAAGGCCATCCTAGAGATGCAGCTCCAGAGGCTCACTGGGATGGAGATGCAGGCGGTAAGGGACGAGGCGGACGCCACGAAGAAGCTCATCGACGAGCTCAAGTCCATCCTAAAGGACGAGAAGAAGATCCTCGGGATCATCAAGTCCGAGCTCCTCGCGGTCAAGGACGCGTTCGGGGATGACAGGCGCACCACGATCGAGGCGAGCGCGGTGGACCTGGACATCGAGGACCTCATACCGGTCGAGGACGTCGTCGTCATGATCAGCCAGACGGGGTACATCAAGCGCCTGCCCCTGGACACATACGTCTCTCAGAACAGGGGCGGCATCGGCCTCATGGGCATGGAGACCAAGGAGGAGGACTACGTCGTCGACCTGTTCGTCACGTGCTCGCACGACTACGTGATGTACATAACCAACAAGGGACGGGTGTACTGGCTGAAGGCCTACAAGATACCAGTCGCGGGCAGGCACGCGAAGGGCAAGCCCATCGTGAACCTGCTCGAGGCGCTCATGGAGGGCGAGAAGGTCGTCAACACGATCCCCGTGAAGCTGTTCGCCGACGACTCCTACCTCGTGTTCGCCACGCGGAACGGGACCATCAAGAAGACCCGTTTGTCCGCCTATTCCCACATACGCCAATCCGGCATAATCGCGATCAAGCTCGACGACGGGGACGAGGTCGTCGACACGGTCCTCACCCAGGGCATAAAGGAGATCATCCTCGCCACCAGCAAGGGCCTGGCCGCGCGGTTCTCGGAGACCGATGTCCGGCCGACCGGCAGGGCGACCTACGGCGTGCGCGGCATCAGGCTCGTGAAGGGCGACCAGGTCGTCAGCATGTCCGTCGTCGAGCCCAAGGATCAGCTGCTCACGGTCTGCGAGAACGGCTACGGGAAGCGCTCGCCGGTCGAGGACTACCGGAAGATCAGGAGGGGAGGCAAGGGCGTCATCACGATCAAGACCGGCGAGAGGAACGGTGATGTCGTCTGTGCCATGAAGGTCGAGGACGACGACGAGCTCATAGTCACCAGCGTCAACGGGATGGTCATACGGATGCCGGTCAGCGGGATCAGCGTGCTCAGCAGGGCCACCATGGGCGTCAGGCTGATGAAGCTGAAGGAGGGGGACAAGGTGAGCGCGGTCACGCGCCTCGTCGGGAAGGCCGAAGAGGAACGCGCGATGGAGGCCGGAAGGAGCCTCACGAGCTGCCCGACCCCGAACGGCGATGTCGTCGACGAGAACGGCGGCGAGGACGACGCCGGGGGAGAGCCAGAGGACGAGTCCGAGGACGAAGCGGACTCCGACAAGGACGACAAGGAGTGAGTCCTCGCGGCCTGCTGGCCTACTGTTTCACTTCTGATAACGAGTCGGAAAGGTTTAATAGAACAGACTCCATTGAAAACGACAGCAGTCCCCCCACTGCTCCTGATACCATAGGAGGCCTCGAGTTGTTCAAGGATTCCATACCAGGCCTGGACAGGGTCTTCAAGAACGATATCGAAAGACCCAAGGTGATTCTGGTCACGGGCCCGCCGGGCTCAATGAAGACGAGCTTCTGCTACTCGCTCATGTCCAGCTACCTCAAGGACAAGAACGAGTTCGGGCTGTACTGCACGCTCGAGGAGTCCGTCGACAGCCACCTGAAGAACATGGAGAGCATCGGCGCGAAGCTCTCGATGAAGATGCAGATCTCCGACCTCACTGACATCAGGGAGATCGACCAGATCGACGAGGTCATCGGAGAGGACACCCAGACGGACTACGTGCTCTTCATCGAGAAGATGATACAGCGCTTCAGGAAGACGCACGGCGACAAGTTCTCGATGTTCGTGCTCGACTCGCTCGGGGCGCTCTACTCGTTGATGGAGAACGTGAAGGACATGCGGAAGAAGATGTTCTACTTCTTCAAGATGCTCAGGGACAACAACCTCACATCAATCATAATCATGGAGCGGTCCATCACCGGCGAGTCGCAGCTCCTCGGCAACGAGGGCTTCCTCGCCGACGGCATAATGCTGCTCGGGCTCGACAGGCAGCGCGGGAAGCTGGTCAGGTTCCTCCAGGTGGAGAAGATGAGGGCCGCCGAGCATAGCATGGAGCGCCACGCTATCGAGATCGCGAGAAGCGGGATCACCGTCCTCGGACCGCTGCTGAACACGCAATGAACGCGAGCGCCCGACACAAACATTCATTTGCAGCTCAGGAGCTATCTGCTCCAATCACACGCGCAAAACCTTGGCCGCGACCTGAAGCGGCGCAATAAACAACCCCCGAGTGATCGTAATGGCAGAGGAACCGTCCATCGCGTCGATTCTGACAGACTACGTAAAGAAGATGCAGGACCATGAGGCCGAGCTCAGGAAGAAGGACACTGAGCTCAAGACCCTCAAGGACGAGATCCAGAAGCAGAAGACGGAGCTGGACGCCCTCGAGCAGCGACTAAGGGAGAAGGAGGACGCTGTCAGGCAGAAGGAGTCCGCCGTGGAGCAGGCGGGCAGGGAGATGAAGTCCCGCGAGACTGCGCTTCAGGATAGGACGGCGAAGGTCGAGGCGAAGGCCGCAGAGGCCGCGAAGCTGGAGGAGCGGTCGAAGGCGACCCTAGACAGCGCGGAGGCGCGCGAGAAGGAGGCCGCGGACAAGCTCTCGGAGTACAACTCGGTCATGGACGAGATCGAGGAGCGGCGGAAAGGCCTTCTTGGGCGCGAGGAGATCCTGAAGAAGTCCGAGGAGGAGCTGCAGAGGGTCCTCGAGCAGATGACGGCGCGGCGAGAGGCCTTGATAGCGCGCGAGCGCGCGCTCGCGGAAGAGGAGGGCTCGGTCCGGAGGGACCGCGAGAGGCTCTCCGAGGACGCTAGGAAGCTGCTCGAGAGGCAGAAGGAGGCCGCTGTTCCGAAGGCGGCCGTCGCGGGACCGGCAGCCGCGGAGCCCGAGGAGGAGGTTCAGGCCCTAAGCGAGGACGAGATGCTCTGCCCGAGCTGCCGGACGGTCATCAGCAAGGACGCGATCATGTGCTACGCCTGTGGCAACCGGATAAGGGAAGACGCCGGGCCGGTGGAGGAGCCTTCGTCCGACGACGAGATGCCCTGTCCGAACTGCAAGACGATGATCAGCAAGGGGGCCGTAATGTGCTATGCCTGCGGAGCGAACATCAAGGACACGATCGCGAAGCAGGAGGCCACGAGGGCCGAGGCGAGTGCCTCCGATGAGGCCGGAGTTGTCAAGCGCCCGCAGATTTTCGTGAAGAAAATAGTGAAGAAGAAATCGGTCTAGCCAGTATCGCAGGTTCGGGCTTCCTCGGCCTGAAAATGTGGTAAATACGTATTTATATGGCCGAACTGCTTACTTCTTTCTGCAGTACCCAGCAATCTGGGTGGGTGAACTTATGCAGGGCAAAGCTGATATGCTAGTTGCCAAAAGAACACTGAGTGCATTGACAGTCGTGTTGTTCGTGATGTCCGCGTTCGCGGGCCTCCTGTTCTTGGCACAGCCTCTCCCCACGAGGGCACAAGCCATCGGAGACCTGACCATCACAAGCGGCACATACACGATCGAGAACATTGACCAGCCCATCGATGGCAATGTGAACATCAGCGGCACTGGGGAGCTGGTGATTAGGGACGGTTCTCTGAGTGTCATTAGCAACAATGCGGATGGCCAGAGGCACGCAATCAATGTCAGGTCCGGCGGGACGCTCACCCTTGAACACGGGACTGTCAGAACGTATCCGGATCAGATAGACCCGTATCCGTTCCTAGATCTAACAATCGACACCGGCGGTCACCTTGTAGCCACGGAGGGGTCAGTTCTCATGTTTCCGGGGCACATTTACATCAACTCGGGAGCACTCGTGTCGTTGACTGACAGCACAACCATTGCTCTCCCATCCGCGGATGTCAGCAAGTACGTTCTTGGCAGCGGTGGGACGATAACCACGGACATGGCTAACGACGGTCCTGCAATTTCCGTTTCCGGTTCGGGATCGACGCTTCAGTTGTTCGATTCCACATTGAATGCTCTGCCAGAGTACCCGACTGAGAGTCTGCCAGCGAGTAATCTTCTGGTCAGCGGGGGCGCGAGCCTGCTTGCGGTCAACAGCTACATAGGCGTAGACTTTGACAACGCTTCCGCATGGACCACGCACAACGCATTAGTGCTTTCGGGGACTTCCATCGCCAATCTCTATGGTTGCAGGTTCGAGCCAAGTTCTGCATCCGAGGCGAGAACTTCGGCTATAGAGACATCATCGACATCATCTGCTGCATACATCTACAGATGGTTGAACGTGACCATTGGAGATGAATACGGCGTGCCGATTTCTGGTGTGGCAGTGTCCGCAGTGTTTACTGGCCCGACTATGTATGAGAATCAGACTGCATTCTACTTCTGGCCGGGAAGCGTGCAAGATACACCGCCAATCGAGGTTCTGAACTACATGGGCAAGAATTCTTCGTCCTACAGCACCACTGGACCAAATGGAGTAGCGCAGATTCCGTACCTCTCTGATCTCATCTTGGGAGAACTGGCTCCATATCCTCTATTCATCGGAGCGCTCCAGATAACAGGGTCTGCTACAATTGGCTCAATCGTGTATGAAAACACTGAGACATTCGCGTTTCCAGCCTATCCGGCTATGGGAGACTCGGACCAGTTTTTCGATGCTACAGTCGAACTGATGGACGTTAGCGCTTTCAGCCCAGATCAATCCAGATGGCTGGTGGTTCCGGTTAGCGTGTCGCAACCATCTCTGACGATCAGCGATATGACCTTTTATCACGCAGGCGATGTCATTGTGGCAGCCAATGGTTTGCTGAAGCTCGATCAAGCGACCTTCCAGCTCATCCAGGCCAGCCCGAACCAGAGAACGATCTTCGTTGACGGAACGGCTAGTAATCCCGGCCGTCTTCTTGTGCAGGACTCCGTAATGACTAGCAGCCTTCCAATCAACATAATCGTCAAGGGCTACGGCATACTGGAGATTGACGACTCTGAGCTCATTGGCATAAACATAATTGCGCAGGGCAATTCACAGGTAATCCTGAGGAATGCCACAGTCGATGGCACAATCACCACCTCATGGGATTCTCATGCCAGCATAAGCGTTAGTGACTCCGAGCTTCAGAAGGCGCCGGTCCTGTCAGGCTACTCCAGAGGAGGATTCACGAACACAAGCATTGAAAGCGTGCCATCGATAAAGGTGGAGGATTCCGCCTACGCACAGATATTCAGATGGATACTCGTCTGGGTGTACGATGGCGCCGGTCAGCCGCTGGCGAATGCGACAGTCGAGGCGAGACATTATGTTGAAGAGACCCCAGCCGTATCGGCTATGACGGACCTGACGGGCGTTGCCAGGCTGAACTGTCTCGGGACGAACATAACCTCCGCGGGACGAACGATTGAGAGCAACTACAGGGTCAACGCGACATACACGTACAACGCGCGCGTCTACAACGCGACGGAAGACCTCTCAGTGGGCGTGATGCCGTACTCGGAGCCGCTTGGCAGGAACGCAACCTATGTCACGATGGTCATACCCAGTGTGAAGCCGGACCTGGCGATACACACGGTCCCAGTGCCTATCGAGGTCGACCCGGCGTATCCGCTAAGAGGTTCTACTGCGACGGTAAGGGCGACAATTCACAACGACGGTGTCTCGGGAGCATACAACGTCCAGGTCAACTTCTATGATATCGAATACGAGCCGTACACAGGTGTCGGCTTGCCGAACACCAACTTCCTGTTCTCGGTCAAGTACATAGACTACATCGCTCCGGGCCAAAGCAAGACAGTGGAGACCCCATGGGACGTCGACTACCCGTATGGTACCGGGCATACTCTGGTGGTTGCTGCGGACCCCGAGAACAAGATTCTCGAGATGAACGAGAATCTCTCGCTCGCGATCTACAGCCTACCCGTGCCCGTGAAGGCCTTGCCTGATCTCACGGCTTATGATTACCAAATCAGATGTGAGCCGGATCCCGAGATCGACAAGCAGATCAAGGTCTCAGCCGTCATTTGGAACCGCGGAGACCTGGGGGCATCAGTGCCGGTCGAGTTCTATAACGACAGCATTACTCCGCAGGGCTACATGGGTAATATGGACGTTACACTCGGGGGCTTGAACAGCTATGCGACTGCGTACGTTATGCACACATTTTCGGCACAGGGTCCCCACAGGATATACGTCGTGATCGATCCATTCAATGCGACTGAGGAATCAAATGAAGCCAACAACCAGGTATGGAGAGACATAGAGGTCTATCCCCACCCGGATCTGGAGATGAG
>Ga0153915_10001869_pt1 | contig 19352 bp, 6 predicted proteins | sample Opewatmetagenome_2_FD_107003 | JGI IMG/M metagenome (GOLD analysis project Ga0153915, IMG submission 107003) | Freshwater wetland microbial communities from Ohio, USA - Open water 3 Core 3 Depth 3 metaG | ecosystem: Environmental > Aquatic > Freshwater > Wetlands | place: USA: Ohio, Lake Erie...
GATTTTCTGAAGGACTCTGGTCTAACCGTTGAAGAAATGAGCTACTCCAAGGAGATTGAGCTGGCACGGCGTCTATCGGGACATATGCCTCTCTCAGAACTCAGGAGAGCCTACGCATCCAGTTCCTTTCTTCAGGCCAGGCTCATGAAGCTCTTGGAAGATATAGACTTCTTTGGATTGGCACCACGCCGGCGTATCTACGTAAGAAATGAGAAACACCCCTACGGCAGGGTAGTCGAAGTCGACTACCGCTTGCTCAATCGGGCACTCTATCTTAGAGGTGAATCTGGAGTTTCATGTCCTGATGAAACTGAGCTAGAGAGTCAACTGAATTGCCTTGTATTCACGAAACTCATGGGAGCAGGAACTGAAACGACCGTGGAAGAAGCGATTATCGAGATGCTTCACTTCATCAAAACCGGTCTCAAGAAGCGGACATCCAAGGAAGAGGTCTTAGATAGGCTATCACAGGAGGGCGACTGATGAAAGAACTGACAGAGATTGTCAAGTTTGCTGTCAATAATCTTCATCAGAGCTATGCCTTCGGAGTAATCTCTGAGTTCCAGAAGAAGGATGCTATTGAAATTCGTGATGAATTGGGCATTGCCAGCTCCTCTGAAACGAGGGCCAAACCGTTTAACCTCCTCGAATCTGTGAAAAGGCACATCCTCGTACGGGCTTTGCAGGACGATGACGAGGTCAAGTTTCTAATGTCAGTGCCAGTCTGGGCAGGATTCAAACCGAATGTTGATTATCTGGAAACAGAAGAGCAGGCGATTCTCGCTGGGAAACGTAGTGCACTCGCCATGCTCTGGATTATGATACTTCCGAAAATCTGCGCACGTCCCACTATTCTTCCCAGTGAAATTGAAAACCAAGGATTAGAAACACTAGTGGAGAATCTGTTGACCTCAGACGAGTCGCGTGCTGTGCTCAACAGGATCATGTCGCTAGAACTAATCAATAGAGGATTTGTCGAGGAGTACTTCGAAATCTCAGGTCTTGACAGCGGGTATGTAATCGACGATTCGATGAGGAAAAACAGAATCCGAGCATTGATTGCACTAATGGTGATGAAGGCATCCAATTGCCCCTTCGATCTTGATAAGGTCTTCAACCTCCCAGAACACAGACTCATTGAGGAAACCACACTCTATATCATCACAATGCAGACAAGAGCATCTCTTGCGTACCAGATCTCAGGAGGCGGCTCAAGTAGTCCATTCGACTGGCCTCTAGTAGGAACCGCGAGAGTCTTTGGAAGGCTAATATCAACAATTGATGTGCTGCGTAGAGCCGCATCCAAAATGACCACTTGTTCTCTATTCTTCTCAACGATTCAAGGGAAAGAGCAGGTATGGACCGAGAGAGAATTCACGTCATTTCTGGTGAGAGAAATAGCTGATTACTACAGCGGACTACTTAGGATGAGTCTAGGCAGTGGAAAGAACAAAGCACTTGAAGCGTTCATCGATATTCTGGCTGGCGAGAACATTGAGATCGCTGCCAGAGTGATGGAATCCGAAGATAGACCACTGCAGCTCTACGAGGAGCTATCGGACTGCAAGAGAAGAGCTGGATTTGGCGAGAAGGCTCGGATCTCGCCCGAGAGGCGTTTTCGAGTTGTCCTCGCCAACTTGAGACGACGACTTGAAAAAACGCAGTCAAGTTCCCTAGCTGCAGATGATCTTGAGGAAGAGATAGTCAATTCGTTTGATGCAATAATGGAACTGATCGAAAAACATACCGACTCGCTCGGTGCGCAGCTGGACAAGTTCACCGAGCAACTATGCTTTGAAACCTCGTTTCATATCCTTCAGATATTGAATCTTGGACCAGCACTCGGCGATCTGCCATGGGTCTCTCGATACTTCGCTGAGGAAGCAACAAGAATCAGCATCTCTCGCGGAGACTTGGATAGCCTTGATGAAAGGCATAGAGTGAAACGCATTGTGTCCGCGTTCACAGGGGGCGTAGTCTACCTTGCTCTTCAGGCGCAGAAGTGAATACTCTCAATGTGAGTATGAACCAGAAATGCCCCGCAGAAAGGATGCGTGGGACCACTGCCGCAATTAGAGACCTAAGTGAAGGTCTTCATAGTGATATCCCATCGATGCTGAATGAAGTCTTCAATCTCCTTGATCTTCTTGTCATCGCGAGTCGGTTTGTATAGGTGAGAGAATCGCCCCTGCATTTTCAAGAACTCATCAATTGGCTTTCGCTTTGCTGGGTCCTGAAACCTCTTACTCTCTTTCCCAAGTATGAATTCATCCCCGATGCGCTCCCACAGAATCCAATAGCCTGTTTCGACAGCGAGCTTGCCAATTTCAGCACCCTGTTCGACCGGGTAGTTCCAAGCCTGTGGGCAAGGTAGGAAGATGTGTCCAAATTTCGGACCTGGATATTGACGAGACTTCTGAACCTTCTCATACAGGTCACGCGGATACGCTGTACTAGCTGTGAACTGATAGACAGGTTCGTGGGCGGCAACAATGAGGTCCAACAACTTCTCAGGTTCGGTCTTTCCACGCCATGTCGTTGTAGTCTGGGCATGCAGCGGTGTTGCACTGGACCGTTGAGTGCCTGTGTTACTATACACTTGATTATTGTAGCAAATATACAGAATATCTGTTCTTCGTTCAAACGCACCACTTAGGGCCTGTATACCGATGTCGAAGGTTCCACCATCACCGGCCCAAACCATGACCATTGTATGATCGTTACCCTTCACCTTTAGTGCAGCCTTGACGCCTGATGCTGTAGCAGCTGCCGCCATGAAGGCGGTGTTCAGGACTGGTACGTCAAGGCCGCTCTTCGGCCAGAGGGATTGCACGACACTTGTGCAACAGGCAGGGACGACTTGTATTAGGTCGCCTTCCAAAGCCTTGTACGCGTGTCTGAGAGCAACCATATCCTGGCATCCTGCACATGCAGCATTTCCCTTCAGTACATATTCTCTGAGTGGCATATCTCGCGTAGCTACCATATCTCTCACTCCATCAAATCATGCCAGGTCTCCTCGGGGCCCAGTTCTCCGGTTTCTACAGCGTTGTAGGTATCCAGAATCATTTCTTTGATATCTGCAACCGTCACGTCACGACCACCAAGACCACCAATATAGCTCTTGACCATCGGGCGATGCTTGGTATTGTACATTGACGAACGAATGTCGTTTGCCACAGGACCTCCAAAGCCATATGAAACACCACGGTCAAAGCTGGCAAAAGCTTTCACATGACTGCCGAGATCTCGTATGCGCTCAACAGGGAATGGCCGTATCATTCGGACTCTTGCATTGCCCACCTTGTAGCCCTCTTCACGAAGTTCTTTGACTGCGTCGATCGCCTCTGCAGCCATAGAGCCTTGGGAAGTGAACACAACCTTCGCATCATCACATTTGAAGCAGTCTATCGGACCTCCGAAGTATTTGCCAAAGAGCTTCTTGTAGTCCTTCTCGACCTCTTCGTAGACCTTGAGAGCATTTTTTGTTCCCTCATGCATCATGTATCTGAATTCCTGATAGTACTCCGGGAATACTATATTACCATGGGACACGGGATCTGCGGGATCCATGACCCAGTGAGGGGGCGAATAAGGAGGCAGAAACTTGTCGACCTCCTCAGGTTCTAGGTAGTCGAATGTCGATAGCGTATGACTCAATACAAAACCGTCTGAGTTCACCATCACTGGCATCAGTACTCGCTCATCTTCAGCAAGTCTGAAGGACTGGATAATCGTGTGGTAGACTTCGTCGACACTGGACACATAGAACTGAATCCAACCTGTGTCTCGCTTTGAGATTGAGTCGTCATGGGTCACATGGATATTCCAGCTAGGAGAAACTGACCTATTGACGTTGTTGATCACGATGGGCAGTCTTGCCGCTGCAGCCCAGTGGAGACCTTCATCCATCAGGAGAAGCCCATTTGATGAGGTCGCAGTGAACGCGCGGGCACCTGTTGAGCTGGCTCCAATACACGCGAAGATTGCAGAATGCTCTGACTCTACCCGGATGAACTGCCCTTTGTAGATACCCTCCTCATTTAGGAATGCGACCTGCTCGGGTACGGTCGTTGCGGGTGTAATCGGATACGCTGCCACGACCTCAACACGTGCAGAAACGATTGACCGTGCTGCTGCATAGTTCGCACTCATGAGTTCTGTCTTCATACGCCACCAGTCCTCCTCTTCCGCTCATCTGTGCGCACCATCTCAATACACTGTTTAGGACATACCTGTGCGCAGATGCCACAGCCTTTGCAATAGTTGTAGTCCGTGTGAGGAGTTCCATCCTCATCAACACTTATGACAGCCTCTGGGCAGTATAGCCAACAGGTTCGGCACTTGCTGCACTCGTTATAATTGACAACTGGATCGAAAGTGCGCCAGCTGCCTGTCTCACCCGTAGCCCCAATCGTGGGCCTTGAGTAAGAGGTCTTTGGCATCTCTTTCCTGCTCTTGGGCTCAGTATTTACTTCGTTTACCAACCAGAAACACGTCCGCAGCGAGCCATCTAGCTCGCAAGCCCGAGAAGCGCAATTAAGCGTTATGATGTGGGTTGTAAATTGAGGGCGAACTGCTGCATGCGCTTTGCTTATCTGATTGAAGAGAATCAACCAACATGACACCACAGAGAGTTGAGAATCATGGAGTTCACAGTGACTCTTGTTCAGATGATATGCAAGGAGGGAAACAGGAAGCTCAATTTCGAACATGCCGAAGAGCTATTGAAGGACTACAAAGAACTTGGGGGGACACAGTTCATTGTCTTCCCCGAGCTCTTCGCCATTGGTTTCAGATACGAGGACTATGAACAGCAAGGTCCGGGAATTCCAGGGCCGACAAGTGAGTTCATCAGTAGACTGGCCATGAAACACAACTCATACGTCTTTGGGACTGACATTGAGAGAGGAGAAACAAGATACTACAACACCCTCATCGCGGCTAACCCGTCCGGCAAAGTCTTTGCAACATACCGAAAGATTCACCCATTTCAGAATGAGCGCAGTGTCTTTGATGGAGGTAACTCAATAGCCCTGATGGAGTGCGGGGGCATCAAGGTAGGCGTTCAGATCTGCTACGACATCAGATTTCCAGAGGTGTCGCGCCGACTTGCCCTGGAGGGGGCGGAGATTCTGATTGTCCCAGGAGCATTTCCAGACCCCCGGAGCGCTCATTGGAACACTCTGATTCAGGCAAGGGCAATCGAGAACCAGCTCTATGTCGCAGCAGCAAACAGGGTCGGTTTCGGATTCGATAAGAAGACATACTTTGGTCACAGCCAGGTCGTCGACCCCTCTGGCCTGGTCATGACTAGGCGCAACTCCGAGTGCCGAATCATTCAGGTGACAGGAGATACTCAGATGATCAAGTCTGTCAGGGAGCAGATAACTTGCTATGCAGACAGGTCTCCTACGGGTTATGAGAGGGTCGAGTGGTTCCGAGAATAGCACAAGCGTTAAGTGAGAACCCATCGCTGCCTAAGGTATCAGAGGAGTAACAAGTGGAAGAGTTGGAGCACATCAAGAAAACCGTGCGAGACTGGTTCTCGAGAGAGGGCACTAAGGTCGAGAGCATCTCAGATCCGAGAGCGGAGTTTCTGTATAAGGTCAAGTTCATGCGGTTCTTCTTCACCGTGGTCCGTCCGAATGACCAGAAGTACATTCAGATAGAAGCACAGATTATGATCTCACCGCAACACCAGAAGCTCCTGAATGTTGAGAAACTCCGAGAGTTCCAGATGCAGGCGCTAGAATTCAGCTTCACACAGAATGTGAACCTGGGATTTATTCAACCGAAGCCGGGGCAACCAGGGCCTCAACCGCCAGGACCGGGCTTTGTTGTCTCAGACAGAATCTATGATGATGCGTTCTCAGAACAGAAACTCTGGGACACGACGAGGCGCCTTCATAGTGCAATCGACATGGTCATTGCAGTCCTGAATGACATCACCGGGCAAACAGGACCAAAACCAGCAGACGCAGCAGACGCAGGTCCGTCCTACTATACGTAATTCGTCAGACCTGACTATTAATGAAAGACCATACATGACAGCTCTCCTTTTCAAAGGAAAAACAGAGAATATGTATATCAGATGCTCAGACCATAGACCGTCTGCTGGACTAGGTGGTGCGTGATGAAACGATTTGCACTTGTAGCCGTCATTCTCGTCATTCTGTTCATCACACCTACAGCAACTACCACAGAGAAGAATAGATCATCTGAACAAGGCCGACAAGACCTTGAATTACTTGATTCTTCTACGTTAGCATCTGCGGGCGGTCTAGGACTTACTAGAAATACTACTGCCTTTATGACCCGAATCGTGAATAATCAATCCCTGAGAATTCTCAACTCATATTCAAGCACGAGCCAACATACAGGGCTCATTGATTTTACAGATTTCCATATTTCGGGTTGGGATCTTTACGGTGTTGAAATGGATGTTATGACGATAACAGCAGCTGCAGAGCGTGAAACAACGGGAATTACACCCAATAGTGACATACAGATTCAGAATAGTACTCTTGGCGCAGTCACTGATGCACTGTATCAAGAGTTTTACAATATGCCTCATGATGGTAGACTCGAGAACTATTCTTTTGCCTATAAGGCTCCATACTATTCGACAGCACTGGGAAAAGCATACTTGGTTGTGAGGAGCGCTTATGATGATCCAGAAACAAACGTTACCAGTTGGATTACGCCTTTCAACCAGATCAGTTCATACACGACTATGACACATGACTGTGCTTCTGATGCGGCAATACTTGATGCGAGCATGCCTTACTTTGTTGTCATAGATGGAACAACAATGATAGGAGTAGATATCGGCTCAGGGATTTGGCTGTTTAACTGGATTTACTGGCGTGCTCAGGATGTAACTGGAACAGACACAGGATATCACTATCGTAATGATAACACATGGTACCAATATGTAGGGTTAGGCCGCAGAGAAGCGGAACTACAGTACACGTATACGCCGTGGAATAAAACAACAAACGCAGCTCTCACGTTTTTTGATCCATTACAGATTGACATCAAAGGGAATAGCTCGCCTGTTGATGGATTGGAGTGGGTGTTCAATGATGATTCCAATATAGTGGCAATTGATTTCAATTCAAATCAGTCGGTTGATATTTCATTCAGCATGGAACTTTTATATCGTAAATCAATCCAATCTCTTTCAAGCTGGAACGTTGTGGGATTTGGAGATGCGGTCAATTGGAATGTCACCACAGAACTTGAATATCCAGCTCTCTCTGAGCAGAGATATCTCAATGTTTCCGTCCCTACATCATGGACTGCTACGGGGCTCTATAATACTTCGACGCCAAGTTACAACCATGGAGATTATGAGAGCCTTAATGGAACAATTCGTTGTTCGAACATGGCGAACGATACATGGACATTGACTTCGTCTTCACACAATTTTCTTCAGTCAATTCGCACATTTAATCAGCTGGACAATACTGAAATCACTACCAAAACAAACATGAATGTCAACATTGATATCAATTCTACCCTCTCAGATTTGGATCTAGACCCAGTCGCAACAGGCTTTACCAATCTCACAATCTGGCATCTAGGCACCAGGATATGGGCTCCGAGCAACGCGTCAGTAGTAAATGGGAAAACACATTATCTGTGGAATATAAGCGAAACATCAACATTCAATGGACTCTACACTATAGAAGAGCACTGGAGTAACGGAACCGAAGCAGGTTATCGAAGCAAGAGCCTGACTCTATACTATCCGACTTCCTTTAATGCATTGAACTATCAGATTAATGCATTCACAGAAAGTGCCTTCTCCATCAGTGTTTATCTTGAGGATACCTTCACACCTCAAGGATTAGATGGAGATGTAGCTACTGTCGCTTATTCGTTTGCTAGTGGATCAAACACGAGCCTATTTGACCATAATAATGGAACATGGACAGCCTCAGTATCAACAGCCGAAAGAACAAATGGCACATTCTCAATCATTGTTTATGCGGAAGGTTATGCAATCCAGAACCAAAGCCTCACCATCTTCGTCACTCTTATTCATGACACGGAGCCACTAACTGTCGAGTGGTCAGCTACCAATAACATCTCATATGTTCAGGCCACAGACCTATTGGTCGAATACCGCAGAGCCGGCGGCACAGCGATTACGGATGCTACAGTAAATGTAACGATTGATGGAAACGTCCTCTCCCTCACATGGGACGGAGACCTAAGTCTCTACAGAATTACAGTCAATGGCACAGACACATTTTCGGGATTTGACACCTATGATTTAGTAATTCGAGCATGGAAGGCTGGCTACAAGGCCCAATCAAACGATACAGAGGACATCACCATACACGAGGAGTACACGGAGCTCTCTGTGAATTGGTGGCACGGGACAAACATCACATTCGTTGAGTGCTCTATATTATCCGTTGAATATCGAATGTCTAACAGCACTGCTATTCCACTTGCCACTGTCGATGTGACGGATGGAATAAGCACTTGGCATCTACAGTGGAATGGCACTAGTCGTACATATTGGATTCAGTTCAATGGGACAGACACCAATCCTGGATTTGGGACTCACTTACTCATGATACTGGCAAGCAGACTAGGCTACGAGAGCCAGGAAGATGCAAGCTATTCACTAACGCTGAGAGAGGAACCGACGTCGCTAACACTCACATGGTCTGATGGAACCACAATTACCTACATACAGTCTACAGTGCTTATTGTGAACTACACGATGTCAGATGGCTCCACCGTAGTCGGAGCCATAGTGAATGTATCAATTGGATCGGGATTCTGGACACTTCACTATAATCCAGGGGCCAAGACGTATGACCTTACTCTGAATGGTAGCGATGTGAATCCCGGCTTCGGTGCTCATTCTGTAACAGTGGTGGCAGCAAAAGCAGGCTTTGGAAACGGATTTGATGACTCCGAGGTTCTGGCGTTGATTCTGGAGCCCACTTCACTCGTAATAACTTGGTCAATGGGCAACAACATAACGTACGTGCAACAGACAACTCTGACTGTTACATACAAGATGAGCGATGAAACGCCCATCATGGGAGCCAATGTAAATGTCACAATTGATGGGAATGCTTGGACACTGGCATGGGATGGCTCATCCTCCTATGTCATCATGTACAATGGCTCAGATATTCCTCCTGGTTTTGGCAGGCATGATCTGTCAATGCGAGCTGGCAGGTACGGTTTCGTCAATCGAATAGATGTGACGCAAGATCTGATTCTGAGACAGGAACCAACCTCAATCGACACAGTATGGGTGGGCTTATCCACCATTACATATGTTGGCTCAACACTGCTCTCAGTCAACTATACAATGTCCAATGGAGCACCAGTCGCTGGAGCATTCGTCCAAGTCACTATCGATTCTATGACTTGGAATCTGACATGGGACGAAGGCACGGGAACCTATCGACTGGAGTTCTCAGGCAGTGATAATCCTCCAGGTCTTGGAAGCCATGTTCTCATCATCAATGCATCAAGATTTGGCTTCATCACAGCCTATGGCAGCAAGACTCTTGTCATAGTAAACGAACCGACAACGTTGACTGTAGAGTGGATTCCAACCAATAACATAACATACACTAACAGCTGCATACTCTCAATAAGATACCTAATGAACAGCAATAATAGCGCAATCACTGGCGCAACAGTCATCGCCACGTTCGCGGGAGCTCCATGGGCATTGCTATGGAACTCGACAGCCCAGAGATACTATCTTCTTATTGATGGTGATGTCGATCTGCCCATCCTAGGCGCTTTTCCTGTGACAGTGGAGGCATCAAGATATGGATTCGATTCAGCATCAAACTCATCCCAAGAGATAGTTCTGAGAAGAGAACCCACATATCTGTCAGTGCATTGGGCGAATGAAATCAACAACCCTGACTTCTTCAGCTATTCATACCTAATTGTCGAATACACATATGGGAGTTACGTACCAGTGTTGGATGCTGAAGTGAATGTAACAATTGATGATGATACATGGAAACTCACCTGGAATCAAACCGAAGGGTATTACCAGCTAAGATTCAACGGATCAGATCCGGTTCCAGGCGTTGGAACTCATTCACTGACGGTCAGGGCATGGGAATACGGCTTTGTTGAACAGACGAACAGTGATGAAGAAGTCATACTTCCAGTCATACCGACCTTGCTTAATCTTGCCTGGACGAATGGAGATACCATAACTTATGTTGAGAAGACAACTCTTCAGGCCTTCTACAGGATGTATAACGACACCTGGATTACGGACGCAACTGTCAATGTCACAATAAATGGAGTCACGCTTGCTCTTGTTTGGAACTCAGTGACTCACGCGTACGAAAGAACGTTCACTGGAATGGATGGCTCGCTTGACTTCACGACGTATCCGGTTCTGGTCGTGGCTCATCTGGCGGATTTTCAGAGCCAGACTAACTCTGCTGAGAGCTTGACCAAGCAGTTGGAATCCACGGATCTGATTATCTTATGGATTGGCGGCAACAACATCACATACTTCAGTGAAACAAGGCTTTCTGTACAGTTCGTCATGAGCAATAGCTCGCTCATAGCAACAGGAGTGCTCAATGCGACCATAAACGGATATCTTTGGAATCTCGTATGGAACAGCTCAAGCTCCGCATATGAAACCCTAATTCACGGGAATGACTCTCGATTGTACTATTCGACTTTTGATGTTACAATATATGCGTCAGGCTTTGGATACATTTCAGCAATGGACTCCACGGAAGAACTCACGATACGACTTGAGGACACCTATATCACGTTTGAATGGATTCCAAGCAGCACAATATCCTATCTCGATGTGACTGTTTTCCGAATCTACTATCGCTACTTGAACGGTTCTCCAGTTCTGACTGCAACAGTGAATGCCTCCTATGTGTTACCCTACCCGACTCAGTATAACAGCAGTTCGGGAGCCTATGAGATTGCATTCACTGGCGCAGATATACCAAGTCCGGCGCTTGGACCTCACACGTTCTTTGTGCTTGCCTGGAAGGCGAACCATCTTGCGCACTCGGATATTACACAGACGCTTACAATTGTATAGGAAGACACTTCCATCCAGGCGCGGTGGCTTGACGGTAACACAATAACATACGTCGAGAGTGCATCTCTATTCATCAACTTTTCAATTACAGAAAGTGGATTGCCTGTAATCGATGCTTTCGTTACTATTAGAATAGGTACACACACATGGGAAGCTGTGTATAATGAAACATCGAGACTCTACGTGTACACTTTTACTGGCAACATGGACCCGCCCGGACTGGGCAGTTTTGTTCTCTATATCTCAGCGACATACCTCCTCCACGAGGGATTCAAGGATGCAACGGACAACTCCCGTACGCTTGTCATCCTCTCGGAATCAGTGAACATTCAGAGTTACTGGATAGGAGGTGGTATAATCACCTATGTGCACTCAACCATCCTTGTAGTAAACTACACAATGTCAAATGGTTCCGCGATTGCCTCTGCATCTGTGAATATCACAATTGGCTCGAATCATTGGGACCTCGCCTGGGACGAAGTAAGTAAGACCTATCGTCTGATGTTCAACGGCTCTGATTCACTTCCAGGTCTGGGATATCATGAACTCGAAATCCGTGCAGGAAGAGATGGATTCGATTCACTGAATGATAATACATTGAGCCTAGAGATTGTCCAGGAACCAACAATGCTCACACCACGATGGAGTAATCCATACCAAAACACCATCACCTACTTTGAATACACCTACCTATTCGTAGAGTATTCGATGAGTAACGGAACGCCAATACTTGATGCACCAGTAAATGTTACCATTGAGCTGTTGACGTTGAAGCTCTATTGGAATGCCACGGAGGAAGCCTATGGCATAAGATTCAATGGCTCAGACATTGTACCTGGATTTGGGATACACGGTCTTGCCATAGTAGCATCAAAGTATGGATTTGTATTTGCACAGGACCTCAGTGAAACGCTTGAGGTCGGGAGGGACCCAACTACCATTCAAGTGAGCTGGTCGAGTGACAATGACATCAGTTTCGTAGAACACACTACTCTCATGGTCTACTATCGTATGAGCAACGGATCACCAGTGCCTTCTGCGATAATAGATGTGTCAATTGGTAGTGACTCTTGGTCATTGGCATGGAATGCATCTGCACAAGCTTATTGCCTTGCTTTCTATGGCAATATGGACCCACCAGGTATGGGCTCTTTCATCATGGATATTGAAGCATCAGGAAGCGTCTATGTTGACCAGTCCGCTTCCACTTCCTTGGCGATTCATGAAGAGCCAACCTCAGCAATTGCGTCATGGATATCCGAAACTCTTGACTGGACTCAGAGTATTGTGTTGGAGGTCGAATACAGAGACAATTACGGAAGGCTGATAGAAGGAGCAATACTGAAGACGATTACTATTGATGGGGTGCTGTATGCTCTCAAAGGCACGAACGGCGTTTACTGGTTCGAGTTCAACAACACATTCGATCTAGGACATCATCTAGTTGTGGTGAACATTAGCAAGTATGGATATGACTTCGCCACCAACTCGAACATCAGCTTTGATATCATTGAGGCATCAACCAGTCTCGAGTTGCTTTGGAATGCTATTACTATTGACTACCTTGGACAGATGGACCTCTCAGCAAATTACTCATATGCAGGCACTGGTAGCATTGTACCACAAGGCGGTGTCATTGCTAATATCACGATTGATGGCAGTGTAACGCTTTCCTTGTTAGAATCGGGCAGCTTCTGGGTAGTCAGTCTGACTGGAGTCTATCTCGATTTAGGTCCTCACTCCATCGTAGTCCGAGCACAGGCGTATGGATATAGCTTTGCGGAGTCTGCAGAAACCCTTACGGTCAACGAAGTCACGACCAATACCTTATTGGTAACTTGGAGCCCATTCAACCTCACCATCGAATTCACTGACTCTCTCAATGTCACCGTAGATTACACATTCTATGATGGCGATGTGCCAGAAAACGCAACCGTAAATGTAACGATTAATAGTCGAGTTTACAATCTTGCATACTCTTCTGGTGCATGGCGAGTGTCGATTTTTGGAAATCAGACAGGGATTGGCACATATGACGCGTCTATCAGTGCTTGGTTGTACGGATATGCACTGCAGACACATATTACCATGGGGCTAAACATTAGCCCTGCTGCAAACATGTACCTTGTTACATGGCAGCCCTCTAGTCTAGCGCCGACCTATGTTGATATCATCAACGTATCCGTGGTGTACATCCAGGACTACAAGGCGATTCTAGGAGCTTCGGTTCGCCTCTCAATCAATGGCACGATACATGAACTGACGTATAGCTCATTCGATGAAATGTGGCACTTTAGTATCAGAGCAACAGCAATCGGTCTAGGTGCATGGAATGTCACCGTGACCGCAAACAAAACAGGTTATGTGGATGGATGGTATTCTAATACACTCATCGTATTCCCTGCAGCGACAACCCTAGACGTGTCAGTACTCAGCTCTTCAATCTATCATGATGAAGGAACGATTGTGTACATCTATTACGAGATGAGCAATTCAAGCTTCGTTCCAGATGCAACGCTCATTCTGGCTCTTGGGGGGATTGAGCAAGCAACCACATGGGACACTGATCGTTGGACAGCAGTCTTCCAAGGAACGGAGCTCGGTATTGGAATACACAACTTGACCATTACAGTTTCTGCCCTCGGGTTTGTAAGCCAATACGAAGCCATTACCATCAGTGTTCTACCCATTCCGACGGAGGTGGCATACAGTCCAAGCCACATCGCTTATGCACAGGAGGACATTGTACTACGATTTGCATACATCGACAATAGAACAGGTACAGGGATACCAGGATCGGTTTACTCTGTAGATTGGATTGGTCCCTACAGCGTCATGGACCTGGGCAATGGCACATACTTGGTGCAGATCAGTGGAAGCTCACTCCATGTGGGCAACTATACTTTTGATATTGCTCTCCAACTTGCCGGCTATTTGAACGGCAGCGGGATAGTGGAAATCGAAGCCAGACCTATACCTACTGAACTCTTATTGATTTCACAGATCTCCCAGTATGAAAACGAAGTAATCATCATTCAAGCAAAACTCGTGGACCTTGTGCATTATGTTTCAATCGACTGGGCAGTCATCACGGCCACACTTGAGGGAGTGCAGTATTTCTTGCTGTATGATGCACCTACGCAGAACTACACCATGTCGATCCAGCTACCGAGTGACATCAGTCCGGGTACGTACACTGTCTCAATCTCTGCCAACGCCGTTGATTGCGACGCGAAGGTGGGCGTGGTCGAACTACACGTGTTGCCAAAATCAACCTATGCACTAACTCTCAATGTCGTTGGCGAGATACTGACTGGCAGTGAATTGCTCATCTCGGTGATAGTGCAGCACGATGAGCAGCCTGCGGGCTATGTTCCACTAACACTCATCGTCGTGATATTTACTCAGAGCGATTCGCGGAATCATACTCAAGTCATCGAAACAGATGACGCAGGAGTTGCATCAGTCGTTCTTAGTGTTCCTCTAGATGCGACGAGATTGGAGATTACAGCCTTGTATGCAGGGTCAATATCTGTCTGGCCGGCAGAGTCAGAAACAAGAACTGTGCAGATCAAGGTTGGGGGATTGGGTCTGTTAGATGTGATTTTCAGAGACCCTATATTGCTCTCAATGGTCGTAGGAGGAGTTTCATTGCCAGTTCTAGGCCTTGTCATCATGAAACGGAGAAGAAGTCTATCAAGGAATGTCATAGCATCAACAGAAACATCGAGCATGGTGAGTTCAGTTGAAACAATATCAATAGCTGACCCAATCGACAGAATGAAGGATGCAATCACAGTAAGTGAATCTGGGCTGACCAGATCAGAGCTTTCAAAGCGTCTAGGGATATCATCAAGCAAGACAAGCGCAATTGTGAAGGATTTGCTTGATTCGGATTCAGGTTTCTATGAGGTGCGGGAGGGGACTCGTCGAATAATCAAGAAGCGCTAGCACAGGGGTTCGAGATAGCTGTCTAAAATAAATCATTACTTGGTAATTATCGTCAAGCTTCAGCATGAACAAGACCAAGATAGCTATATATGATTAGAAGCAAATCAACTTCTGCCAAACCAGCAAATAACAAAGTACTGGCTTGTTTATACCATCAAAATGTAATAATGATTGGTGCAGTATCAAATCGTTAATGCTGCAGGCTGGCAAATGTGTACGTAGCAGTCACGAGCGAGGTTATGATATGAGAAGGAAACAGATTTTGACTCTGATTACATTAGTGATATTCCTATTCCCGATCATCAGCTCGAATTCAGCAGATACTCCTCTGGCTGCCCAGAACACTGATGTCTATGCTGTCAGGAGAGGAGAACAGTCATCTGCAGGTGGGTATGATACAACAACAATTCTCAGTTACTTTACCAGAGAGATAACCGGACTCAATCTTGGAATTTCTAATTCCTATAACGACCTCAGCCATCGAGCCCAATTGAATCTTTCAGCATATCAGGTATCTGGATGGACTCTCGTTGCTGTAGAAGTGAAAGCTAGTTCCATGACTGCGATAGCTGAGAGAGCAACGCTGGGGATTACTCCTGGCGCCAATGACTACATACAGATATGGAATGATACTGTGAAGGGGCTGACCACAAATGCTCTCTATCAAGCATTCTATGGACGGTCTCACGATGGCAAACTTGAGAACTACTCTCTCGTTTACAAATCGAATTACTATGATGTGTCTAATGGGCAAGCTTACCTGGGCGTGAGAAGTGTCTATAATGACAAAGCAAAGAATGTCACAGGATGGATAACGCCTTGGATTCAGAACCCCCTTTCAAAACAAATCGCTACACATGACTGCTCCGGTGACAATGCAATTCTAAATGCCAGCACCTACTATTATGTCGTTATTGATGGAAGCACTATGGTAGGTGTACCTGGAACGTCGCTCTTCAATATGGTTTGGTGGAGCGCTTCAAAATCAGTAACTGGACTGGCTACCGGATACCATTTATTTGGTGATCCAATGAGTACGTGGTACGCCTATACAGGTCTCGAACAGGCTGAGGCAATGCTCAATTACACCTATACACCATGGAATAAAACCGCAAACGCGGCAATTGACTACAGCTCAGCTGAACAGATTAATCTCTCAGGTAACGCCACGACGTTGACTGATACTGCATGGACATTCACGAATAGTGACAACATCATAGTCATTGATTTCCAATCAAATCAATCTGTTGAGATAGGCTATGATCTCATGCTCAAATACACAAAGAGTGTATCAGTAGCGGCATCTTGGCGCGTTGCTAGTTCCGGAGAGGACATACAATGGAATGTGACAATGCCGCTCACATATCCAGTGCTTTCAGGGTCACTCAATCGTTATGTGAATGTAACTGTACCGGATGATTGGACCCCTACGGGACTGTATAATGCCACACAAGTAGATTACGGACATTATACTGAGATTGCTACTACGATTCATTGTACCGATATGACAAATGGTGCGTGGACATTATCGAATACTGCAGACAACTACGTGACTTCAATTGAGTTATCAAACCATGCAGACGCAAAACCTATTCAAGACAAGGTCAGTATTCTTGTTGATGTTGATATCGATATCAGCGTAGAGGATGGAATGGGCACTCATATGAACTCAGGTACGACGAACCTCACAATTTGGTATGGCGGATCCGTCATCCATGCGCCCCCCAATGCATCAGTATCTGACGGTGCCACGAACTACCTTTGGGATATTGATTCGATTGCAGACTACAATGGAACTCACACAATAGAAGTCTACTGGACCAATGGGTTGGAAGCAGGCTATCTTGTCAGACAGGTATTCGTCTACTATCCAACATCACTTGATGCAGATGAATACTACATCGAGGCATTTACAGACAACAATTTCAGCATTGGGATTGACTTCGACCAAATCTATCCTGTAAGAGGTCTGGATCCTCCAATAGCACGCCTCAACTACACCTTTGGGAGTACAATCAATAAGTCAATGGTGAATGTAGGAGGAGGCAGATGGACAGCTATTGTGAATACATCTTCGATGACTAGTGGTATCTATAATCTGACCGTATACGGAGTGGGATACGCCCTTGAGAACAGAAGTATTGAGATAACTGTAGATCTTACCTACGAAACTCTCCCGCTGAATTCGAGCTGGTCTCCAAGCAGTAGCATCACCTACCTTGAGAGCACGAATCTTACTGTTTCCTATCGAGACCTGAGCGGGATCAATATCACAGATGCTTCGGTGAATGTGACATATGAGTCCAACACGTATGATCTCGCCTGGGATGCAATCAGACAGGTGTATTGGATAGAGCTTCATGGAGAGAATTTCACTGAGATTCCAGGCATCATTTCGCTGAACATAAGTGCGTGGAAGGTAGGATACGCCCCCCAACATGACGATACACTCACGATCAGTATTGCGAGCCAACCGGGTGTTGAGTTCTCTGTGGCATGGAGTCCTGCAGATTATAATATCACATTCATTGAGAATATCACTATCTCCGTCACCTACAACTACAACTCTGAGCCAATATTCGATGAAACATGGGTCAGGGTAACCTTCGTGGGTCATCCAACCGTGAACATGACCTATAATCCATTGTCAGAACGTTGGGAAATCACCCTGAATGGTAGCGACTACCTTGGCACGACCTCAGTCACCATACGAGCAAGCAGTCTAGGATTTGGTCCCGGGCAAGAGACACAGACATTGATAGTCATGGAAGACATTCCATCAGTTGGCAACTCGTGGGCAAGTTCTTCGGCTAGCACGGACTACGATACGAATGTTCCTCTGACCATTACTGTCGAGGACTCTAATGGCATGCCAATTGATGATGCCGTCATATACATCACGATCAACGGTACTGAGATTGAATACTTATCTGGCGAATATGCAATTGCTATCACACCGCCGCAGACTGCGGACGTCTACCCAGTCAATGTCACCATGGTCAGATATGGATACACGACAACCACAATATTCCTTACTCTGACAGTCCGGGCAACAACTGTAATCTCAATCAATACGCCGAGCAGTGAATATGAACAATGGAACCTTACAGTCACCGTTACCTATAATGATACGCTTCATCATACACCAATAACTGGAGCCACTGTGACTATGACCCTAGATGGTGTTGACTATACTCTAGTCTACTCCGCAGGTTTCTATGTCATTGAAATAGTGCTGGACATCGCTCCAGGAGTATATACTCTCAGTGTGAGTGCTACAGCTCCGCTCGCAAATGCAGCGACAGATACCGTGGAGTTGACAGTAGATAGCAAACGGGGAGTCAATCTCGAATTGGTGTCTGAAGGGAATCCGAGCATAGAAGGACAACTTGTATCGCTCAGTGCCACCCTGCGCTATAATGACACAAGTGAGGCGGTCGTTGGAGCGACTGTCCACTTCGTAGTGACAATCACATTTGAGAACGGAACAGTCCAAGTCCTTGATAGTTCTGCTCAGTCTGACATTACCAACTCCTATGGAGTTGCAACTTGGAGTTTCTATGTTCCAGGCGGAACCATCGAGTCAATAGAGGCGGAAGCTCACTTTGGCGGCAGTCGACTGCTCTGGACCGCCTCGAGAACCATCACAGTTGGTGCCGGTACGAATCCGATTCTGGCGCTTTTCCTCTTCTTCATCATGTCACCTGTCGGTCGCATCCTTATTGGTTCCTTTGTTCTGCTTGGAATTGTGGTAGCTGCCTACAATCGGGTTGTCAAACCCAAGAAGAGAGAGGCCAAGCTATCGCTTGAAAACCAGCTGCAGATGTTTGTCGACCTAGAGTCTCTTCGACACTTCATGGCAGTCTATCTCGACCGAGGTACATGCGTCTTCTATCATCCCTTCACAGAGGAGCGGATTCAGCCGGACCTCATCAGTGGATTCATTGCAGCAATCACGAGTGTATATGGCGAGATCAAGGGTGACGGCGTGCGAGGCACACTTGAAGAGATTCAGTACCACGGGCTCAGACTGAACAGCTATAGCGGGGAGAAGATCATTGGTATCCTCATCCTTGAGGGAGAGATGACGCCTCTCTTGAAGGACAGGCTCCAGTTCTTTGTTGAGCTGTTTGAAAATCAATACGAGAGAGACCTTGAAAGCTGGTCAGGGCTGATTGATTGTTTTGACTCTGAATGGATTGTATCGACCCTGAATGCAGCATTCAACTACTCTTGGTTGCTCCCTCATAGATTCGGACCAACTCAAAAAGTATCAAAGACAGATGCAAGAATTCTGGATTACATCGCAGCAGTACGA
>Ga0153915_10001870_pt1 | contig 19344 bp, 20 predicted proteins | sample Opewatmetagenome_2_FD_107003 | JGI IMG/M metagenome (GOLD analysis project Ga0153915, IMG submission 107003) | Freshwater wetland microbial communities from Ohio, USA - Open water 3 Core 3 Depth 3 metaG | ecosystem: Environmental > Aquatic > Freshwater > Wetlands | place: USA: Ohio, Lake Erie...
GGAGCAAATCGTTTAATAGAAGAAGGAATTCCAGAAGTTTGGGCTATCTTAGAAGAAATTATTAAAGGGAAATATGTTCTTCTAAACCGTGCCCCAACTTTGCACAGATTAGGAATTCAAGCATTTAATCCAATACTTATTGAAGGAAATGCTATTCAAATTCATCCACTTATATGTGCAGGATTCAACGCAGACTTTGATGGCGATCAAATGGCTGTTTATGTACCTCTTTCAGAAAAAGCTCAAGAAGAATCAAAATCATATATGGCTTCAAATAAAAATCTTCTTAAGCCACAGGACGGCTCTCCAATTGTTATGCCAAAAATGGATATAGTTCTAGGATGTTACTGGATGACAAAATCTGTTAATGGAGAAAAAGGGGAAGGGATGTCTTTCTCTAGTCCTAATCAAGCAATTACAGCTTTTGACTTAGGTATTATTACTTTCAGAGCTAAAATTAAAGTCTTAGGTAGTGAAAATAAAAAATATAATAAATTTGAAGATAAGCCATTTGAAACAACAATCGGAAGATTATTCTTTAATAGTATTTTCCCAGATGATTTTCCTTATATGAATGAGGAGATAAATATTAAAAGAATGTCATCACTTGTAGATGAGCTTATAATTCATTATGGAATAGATGAAACTCCCAACTTCTTGGATAAAATTAAAGATTTTGGTTATAAATATGCTACATGCTCTGGAGTTACTTGGGGAATCGATAATGTAGTTGTCCCAGAGGGTAAAGCAGAGATAATTAATAAATTCAAAAAAGAAGAAGAGATAATCAGGGAGCAATTTAATGAAGGATTACTATCTGAAGAAGAACAATATCAAAAGGTTATAGAAGTCTGGGAACATGCAAAGAAAGAAATAGAAAAAATAATTCCAGAAACCCTAGATCCAACAAGTTCAACATACGATCTTATAACATCTGGGGCTCGTGGAAACATGGGAAGTCTTGTACAGATGTGTGGAATGAAAGGATTAATTGTTAACACTTCAGGAGCAACTTTAGACTTTCCAATTATTCCTTCATATATTGAAGGACTTTCTCCTCTTGAATATTTCATTACGACTCATGGTTCTCGTAAGGGTGCTGCCGATACAGCCTTAAACACAGCTAAAGCTGGTTACTTAACAAGACGTCTTGTAGATGTTGCTCAAGATGTTGTTATTACCGAGGAAGATTGCGGAACTAAAAACGGTAAATGGGTTAAGGCAGTTGACGGAGAATTTGCTAAATATGTTAGTGGAAGAGTTATCAATGCCGATATAAAAGATAAAGATGGAAAAATTCTATTTAAGAAAGGAGATTTGATAACAAAAGAAGATGCAAAATTATTAGAAAAATCTGGTATTACTGAAGCCTTCATTCGAACTCCTCTTACTTGTGATACTGTTCATGGATTATGCCGTAAATGTTATGGATTAGATCTTGGAAGAAATTGTATGATTGAACTTGGACAAGCTGTTGGAATTGTTGCCGCTCAAGCTATTGGTGAACCAGGAACTCAGCTTACACTTCGTACTTTCCACGCTGGAGGAGTTGCTACTGTTGATATTACAACCGGTCTTCCTCGTGTTGAAGAAATATTTGAAAGAAGAATTCCTAAAAATCCAGCGGTGGTATCTATGACAGATGGAGAAATTGTCGATATCATAACAAATGGGAAAGAAAGGATTATTAAAGTTCTTTCAGATCTAAAAGCTGACAATAAGGTATCAATAAAAGGAAAGAAAGGAAATGAAGTTGAATACATTATACCTCCTCGTCGTCAGCCTATCATTAAGGTTGGTTTACAAGTTAAAAAAGGAGATTTACTTACTGATGGTTCAGCTAATATAAGTGAAGTCTTTAAGTATGGAGGGAAAGAAGTTGCAGAAGAATATATTGTTCGTGAAATTAACAAAGTTTACGATTTGCAAAGTGCTTCAATTTCAAGAAAACACATTGAGATAATAATTCGTCAGATGTTCTCACGTAAAAGAATTAAAGATGCAGGTGATACTACTTTCTCACCAGGTGAAATTGTTGAAAATATTGAATTAATAGACGAAAATAATCGTGTTGAAAAAGAAGGAGGTAAAAAGGCAAGTGCAGAGACGATAGTCCTTGGAATAACAGAAGTCTCTTTAACAACTAAAAGTTGGTTATCAGCTGCTTCATTCCAAAATACAAATAGAGTTTTAATTAATAATGCTATTCGTGGAGGAGTTGATAATTTAAGAGGTCTTAAAGAAAATGTTATTATTGGAAATTTAATTCCAGCCGGAACTGGATTTGGTGTAAAACGTTTATCTAAAACAGTTGATGATGAAGGAGGAGAAGGGAAAGAAGCTAAAGAAAAATCATTGGCTGAATAATAAATAATTTTGTAATTAGTTTGCAAATATATTAATTATGAGCTCATCTGTAGATAAAATTAAAGAGAGACTTTCTATCGTTGATGTAGTTTCTTCTTACCTAACATTACAGAAAGCTGGAAAAAACTATAAAGCGAAATGCCCATTTCATAATGAGAAAACCCCATCATTTTTCTTGTCACCAGACAGGGGAATGTATTATTGTTTTGGATGTGGAGCAAAAGGAGATATTTTTTCCTTTGTTGAACACTTTGAAGGTACTGATTTTCTAGGTGCCTTAAAAATTCTTGCTGAAAGAGCTGGAGTTGAACTTACTGAATATCAAGGAAAAGATGGAGACAAAGACAAAAAAAATATCTTATATAAAATAATGGAAGAAGCTACTTTATTCTACGAGAAAAATCTTAACTTAAATATAGAAGCAAAAGAATATCTTTTAGGTCGAGGACTTAATGAAAAATCAATAAAAAATTTCAGAATTGGTTATGCCTTAGATTCATGGAATTCAGTTTTTGATTATTTAGTTAAAAAAGGTTTTAAACAAAATGATATTGAACTAGTTGGTCTTATAAAAGAAAATAACAATAAGCATTATGATAGATTCAGAGGACGTATAATGTTTCCAGTAAATGACTCTAGTGGTAGGGTTATCGCTTTTTCAGGAAGAATACTTAAGCAAAACCCTAATTCAAAGATCGAAGAAGCTAAATATTTAAATAGTCCTGATACTCCTCTTTTTGATAAATCAAATGTTTTATTTGGTTTAGATAAAGCTAAAAGTGCGATAAGAAAAAATGACTATACTATAGTCGTTGAAGGACAGATGGATTTAATACTTTCTCACCAAGCTGGTTTTATAAATACAGTTGCAGTTTCAGGAACAGCTTTTACTGATACAACAACTAGCGGGGAAGAAAAAGTTAACAATCTCGGATTAATTAAAAGATTATCTTCAAACATTATTTTCGCTTATGATGGAGATAACGCTGGCATAAGAGCTGCAACCCGTTCAGCAATAATTGCATTGTCCTTAGATATGCAAGTTAAAGTTGTTCTTATTCCAGAAGAGGGAAAAGACCCAGCAGATATAATAAAAGAAGACCCTAAAAAATGGAAAGAGATGATAAAAAATAAAATAGATATTATAACCTTTAATTTAAATAAAATTTGTGAAAATACTAAAGAGAGAGAACCTAGAAGAAGACAAATTGAAGAAAAAATATTTCCATTTTTGAAGATGATAAATAGTGCTATTAAAAAATCAAATTATATAAAAGAAATTTATGAGAAAACTGGTATACCAGAGAAGGCAATAGAAGACGATTATAAAAAATATGAGTCTAGGCAATTAAAGGAAGATAATTCTAATCCAAACATAAATAAAAATAGTGATAAAGAAATTTCTCGTCGTCTAAAACTAGAAAGAAGATTGGTAGGAATAATTTTTTGGGGAGGTGATAAATATTCACAAAAAATTAAAAATTTAATAAAATTTTTTGAAGAAGATATTGGAACAGAAAATTATACTGATTTAATAAACAAATATAAAGATATCTCTAAAGATTTATCGTTTGAAGCTGAACTATGGTATAACGATAAAAACAATATTTTGATAGATGAGGTGAGAGAAATAATTTTAAATTTAGAAGAAGAAATTTTAAATGATGAACAATATTCATTACTTTTAAAAATAAAAGAGCAAGAACGAATAAAAGATAAAGAAAAATTGAAAGAAGATTTAATTAATTATCAAAAAATAGTCGAAAAAATAGAAAAAATTAAAAATAATAGAAAAAAATAATTTATGGTTAAAAAAACAAAAAAAATAAAAACTAAAAAATCTGTAAAGAAAAACACTCAAAAAAAATCAGTTAAATCTTCTAAAAAGGTTACTCCTAAAAAGGTAAAAAAATCTTCTGCTCTTAAAAAAAGGAAGAAAGATTCACCTGCTAAAAAATCTATAAAAAATACTTCAAAAACATCAGTAAAAAATAAGAAAATAGAAAATAAACCACAAAAATTAGATAAAAAAACTTTAGCCCTTGAAGAAAAATCTAATTTAATTGTTGAAAAAGGGAAGAAAAGAGGTTTTATAACTTATGATGAAATAATAAAAATTTTTCCAGACATAGAAAATAATATTTTATTTTTAGATGAGCTTTATGAAAAATTAGCAGTTGCTGGAGTTGACGTTTTAGAAGGTGGAAATTTGCTTGATTTAGAAGGAGATACAGATAAACTTGCTTTAAAATATAGTAAAGATCAACAAACCTATGATTCTATTCAAATGTACTTAAAAGAGATAGGCCAATATCCATTGATTGGGGCTGGAGAAGAAAGGGACTTAGCTCATCGTATAGAAAAAGGTGACCAAGAGGCTAAAAATTTACTTGCTCGAGCGAACTTAAGACTGGTTGTTTCTATTGCAAAGAAGTACGTCGGTCGTAGTTCTGATCTCACACTTTTAGACTTAATTCAAGAAGGGAATTTAGGATTATTCAAGGCTGTTGAAAAATTTGACTGGACAAAAGGTTATAAATTCTCCACTTATGCAACTTGGTGGATTCGTCAATCAATAACTCGTGCATTAGCTGATCAATCCCGTACAATTCGTATTCCAGTTCATATGGTAGAAACTATTTCAAAATATAAACAAGTTGTCCGTCGTCTTTCTCAAGACCTTGGGCGTGAACCACTTATTGAAGAAATTGCAACTGAAATGAATTTAGATGTTGATAAAATTCATACTATTGAACAAATAAACCAAGAAACTGTTTCTCTTGAGCAACCGATAGGTGATGATGACGAAAAATCTACCCGTGGAGAATTTATCCCCGATGATAAAATTCTTCGTCCAGACCAAGATTCCGCTAGAAGAATTCTTTCTGATCAAATTAGAGAAGTACTTGAAACTCTAAATCCTAAAGAAAGGAAAATTCTTGAGCTTCGTTATGGACTTAATGATGGTATTCAGCACACACTGGAAGAAGTTGGGCAAGAATTCGGAGTTACTCGTGAACGTATCCGTCAAATTGAAGCAAAAGTCCATGAAAAACTAAGAAATAACGATAAAATCGCCCGCCTAAAAAACTATTTTGATTAAAAATTTAAATTTTCTCGTGTAAGTAACCCTTCCTGCGGACCAATGTGTGAAATAACTGAAATAGCATTTATAGAACCCCACTTGAGAGCTGTTTGAATATCTTTTTCAAGCTCTATCGCAGACATAAAGGCAGAGGTGAAAGCATCCCCAGCTCCAGTAACCTCAACAAGTGATTCAAGGGGGTAAGCTTCTTGATAAAATATATTATCTCCATCATAAGCATAAGCCCCAGAAGCTCCATCTGTTACAACTATCATTTTAGGACCTAGATTATAAAGTCCTTTTAAGAGTTTATTTATATCTGACTCTTCAATATTTAAAATTTTCTCTGCTTCACTACGATTACAAAATAAAATATTGGTTCTTTTATAAATATCAGCTAAAGATTTTGTTCCAAATCTAATCTCAAAAGTTCCAGGCTGGAAAGCAAATTTTATATCTGGATGTTTATTTAAATAAGTTAATACTTCATTATGGAAAGGCAAAGAATTTTCTCCAAGGGAACTTAAATAGACCCAAGATGGTAAATTTTTATCAAGCTTCTTATTATCAGGCCATTTATAATTATATTTTTCATGTTTTACTAAAATTGTACGGTCTTTTTTATACCAAATTACATAATGACAATTTGTTGATAAATTATTTTCAATTTGAACTAAATTAGTATCAATGTTTTCCTTTTTGAGGTTATCTACACACAATTTTCCATCCATATCATCACCTAAGTTAGTCATGAGAATTGCATTCATGCCAAGTCTTCTTGTGCCAACTGCAAAATTAGCACTGTTACCAACAGCGTAGCAAGTAATTGCTTTTTCATATGGAATTTTTCCTCCATAATTAAGACATATTTTACAATTATCACCTGAATTGTCACATTCCGTTTCAGCCTCACTAATTTTTATGAAAGTATCACTAGCAATATCACCAATAGCAAGAAAATTAATTTTTTTATTTTTAAACATATAATTATTGTACCATATTATGGTATAATTGTAATATGACAAAAACATTAAAAGAATATTTAAAAGAGGTAAAAGAAAAGGGGATTGCTATTGGACATTTTAATATTTCAAATATTGAAGCAATCCACGGCATTTACAATGCAGCTAAAAAATTATCATTACCAGTAGTTATTGGAGTATCAGAAGGGGAAGAATCTTTCATAGGCAGAGATGAAGTTGCTTGCCTTATTAAGATGCTAAGAGAAAGAGATAACTATCCAATTTTCCTAAATGGTGACCACCATTATACTTTTGAGTCAGTAAAAAATGCGATAGATGCTGGTTATGATTCTGTTATCATAGATGGGGCAAAACTCTCTATTGAGGAAAATATTAAAACTGCTAAACAATGCGTAGAGTATGCTCGTCAAAAATCAAAAGAGACAGGTCATGAGACTTTAATTGAAGGAGAGCTTGGTTTCATCGGTCAGTCGTCAAAACTTTTAGATAAAATGCCAGATGGAGTAAGCGAGGAAACAATGACCAAACCAGAAGACGCAAAGTATTTTGTAGAGCAAACTGGTATAGATTTAATTGCCCCATCAGTTGGTAATATTCATGGGATGATTAAAACAGGTAATCCTAAACTTGATATAGATAGAATAAAAAATATATGTGATTCATGCGGTATTCCTTTAGTTCTACATGGGGGTTCTGGAATTTCTGACAAAGATTTTAAAGAAGCTATAAAAGCTGGTATCTCTATGATCCATATTAATACAGAAATAAGAGTTGCCTATAAACAAGCTCTAGAAAAATCATTAAAAGAAAATCCTGATGAGATTGCCCCATATAAATTAATTGAACCAGCAGTAGAAGCAATAGAGAACATAGTAGAAAAAAGACTTAAATTATTTAGTAATTTGTAATGGTTGACATCTAGATAAAATAAATAGATAATTTAATTATTAGCAATTTAATAAATATTTTATGTTTGAAAATCTTTTTAAAAAATCAATAGAATCATCAGGATCATCAATCCAACCTGAAAATACAGATGCGATAATGGGGATAGATACAGAAAATGCAAAAGGAAATGAATTAGTTCCATTAGTAACATTAGATGGGGAAGAAATGTATATGACCTTACTTTCAAAAATGGAAGAAGGAAATAATGGTATTGTGGATAAAGAAGCAATTGAAGAAGCAAAAAGAATTTTTAATTTAATTAATAATAGTTTTAAAGATGAGGTTCTTGCTTGCACAAAATTACATTCAAAAGAATGTGGAAAGCAACTTTTGGAACTATATAAAATGATTCAAAAAAATTAAAATCATGTAATTAAAACCCTCTATAATAATATATAGAGGGTTTTAATTTGCAAAAGCACAATCTTTATGTTATTATTTCACCCATATGAATACATTAACCGCAACAAAACGAAGTAAGGCAGATAAGCTAAAAACCATACGAAATAACGGTATGATTCCAGCTGTCGTCTATGGCGTTCGTGTGGAAAACACTATGCTTTCCGTACCAGCCATTAATTTCGAAAAGGTATTAAAAACAGCAGGTGAGACAAGTACAATTCTACTTGAGATAAATAATGATAATGATAAAGAAAAATCAAAAAAGATTGACGTTCTTATCCATGATATTCAAGTTGATCCGATAAAAGGATTTCCTGTACATATAGATTTTCTCGCTATTGATATGAACAAGAAAATTAAAGTTGAAATTCCTATTGAATTTATTGGAATTGCTCCAGCTGAGAAAGACGGAATTGGAAATCTTGTTAAAACTCTCTTTGAATTAGAAATAGAGGCTCTTCCAAAAGATTTACCACACAATATACAAGTTGATTTATCTACACTTCTTGCACTAGAAGACCAGATTCGTGTAGAAAATATTGTCTCACCTATTGGTGTTAAGATATTAACTGATAAAGAAGAAGTTGTAGCTCTTATCGCTGCGATCAAAGAAGAAAAAGAAGAAGAGGAAGCTCCTGTTGATTTATCTTCAATAGAGGTTGAAAAGAAAGGCAAGAAGGATGAGGAAAGCGGAGAAGAAACACCTGAACAAAAGCAAGAATAAAAAAATAATAAAAACATCTCAACTATAGGTTGGGGTGTTTTTATATGATAAAATATAATAATATGAATTTTCGTTTTAGAACTTATTTTTCAGCTACTCTTATTTTAACCATTTTAATAGGAGGATTTTCATTCATAATTAATAAAGCTCAAGCAACTGTATTAAGTACAGCTCAGGCAGAAAAGGCTCGTCTAGAGGCAGAATTAGCCACTCTAGAGGCAGAAATAGCCGAAAAACAGAAAGAACTAGCTACTCAAAAAGGACAATCTGTTTCTTTATCTAGAGATATATCAATACTTAATGCCCAAATAGCAAAATCAAAATTAGATATAAAAGCTAAAAACTTAGTTATCCAAAAATTAAGTGGAGAAATTACTGCCAAGAGTAATACTATTTCAGCCTTATCTACAAAAATTCAAAAAGAAAAAGAATCTTTAGCTCAACTCCTAAGGAAAGAAAGGGAGATTGATAATACTTCAGTTGTCTCTTTGATTCTTTCACAAAATAATATTTCTGGTGCTTATGGTGATCTTGAAACTTTTGCTTCTATCAAACAAGGCATTCAAGATTCTATAGACAAAATAAATGGTGTTAAAAAAGAAACTGAATCTGAAAAGAAAGATTTAGAAGATAAAAAAGATCAAGAAACTGATGCTAAATATGAGTTAGAAGCTGCGAAAGCTAAAGTTGAAAGTAGTGAAGTTCAAAAACAAAGCATGTTAATAGTAAGTAAAAATAAAGAATCAGAATATCAGGCTGTCCTAGCAGAAAAAGCAAAAAAGAGAGCTGAAATACTTGCTGCTATATTCAGTCTCGCTGGAACATCAACAAAAATTAATTTTGAAACTGCTTTAACTTATGCCAATGAAGCACAAAAACTAACGGGGATAGACCCTGCTTTTCTCTTGGCTATTTTAACTCAAGAAAGTAATTTAGGAGCTAACGTCGGACAATGTTATCTTACAAACACAACTACAGGAGCTGGAGTCGGAGCAAACACAGGAACCGCTTTTTCAAATGTTATGAAACCAATGGGTTTATCTGGGAGGAAAGGAGATATAGATGATTTTCTTAGAATTACTGCTAATGTTGGAAGAGATCCATTTAAAACTTTAGTTTCTTGCCCAATTGGTAGTTATGGATATGGTGGAGCTATGGGTCCAGCTCAATTTATTCCTTCAACTTGGGCTGGATATGAGACACGCCTAAAGACAATTTTAGGCCATAGTGCTGATCCATGGAATCCAAGAGATGCTTTTATTGCTTCAGCTCTTTTCTTAACAGACAAAGGAGCTATTGGCAGTAACGCTAGTGTTCAAGCTAAGGCGGCTTGTTCTTATTATGGGACAGGAGGCTCAACTTGTGCTTATAGTAATAGTGTCATGAAATTAAAGATAGGAATTCAAACAAATATTGACCTCTTGCAAGATTAATAAAATCATGATAATATCACATAACGTATGAAAAAAGATATACACCCAAAATATAATAATAATTCTAAGGTAACCTGTGCCTGTGGAGCTACTTTTGAAGTTGGTTCAACAATGGATGAAATAAATGTAGAAATTTGTAGCCAATGTCATCCTTTTTTCACTGGTAATGAAAAAGTTCTAGATTCTGCTGGACGTGTTGATCGCTTCAAGAAACGTGCAGCTTCTGCAAAAACATCAAAAGCTAAAAAATAACAATTCCTAAAAAATCAGGGGTTGTCCTTCTCGTAGAAGTCCAACCGCTGAATTTTTTTTGTATTTATTGATATAATAAATCATATGAGCTTAGAGGATTTAGAACAATTAAAAAAAGATTACAAAACAAGCTATTTCGCTCTTGAGTATGAGCGTCTTTTAAATGAAGAAAAGAAAGTTAATAGTATACTTGCTTCAGATGAAAGTTTAAAAGAATTAGCTGAAGAAGAATTACAAAATTTAAATCTTCAAAAAGAAGCTATTGAAAAACAAATAGAAGAAATACAGAAAAGTGAAAAAGATGAAGAAGAATTCCTTAATGAAATAATTCTTGAAGTTAGAGCTGGAGCGGGAGGAGATGAAGCTTCTCTTTTTGCTTGGGAACTTGCTCATATGTATGAGAGATTTGCTGAAAAAAAAGGCTGGAGTTGGAAGATTGTAAACGAATCAACAAATGAAGTTGGCGGATACAAAGAAGCTTCTTTTGAAATAAAAGGTAAAGATGTTTATAAACTCCTCATGCACGAGACTGGAGTACATAGAGTTCAAAGAGTTCCTGCCACTGAAAAAAATGGCAGAATACATACTTCAACTGCATCTGTTGCGATTTTACCAATTCGTAAAAAAACAAAAGTAACTGTTAATCCCGCTGATATAGAAATAGAATATTCAAGATCAGGTGGAGCTGGGGGACAAAATGTTAATAAAGTTGAAACTGCTGTTCGTCTTATTCATAAGCCAACCGGTATAGATGTTCGTTGCACTACAGAAAGAAAACAATTGGCCAATAGAGAAAAGGCTATGGAAATATTACTTTCTAAGCTTCAAATGATAAAAGACGAAGAAGAGGCAAATAAATATTCTGGTGAAAGAAAAAATCAGATAGGTACAGCAGATAGAAGTGAGAAAATTCGTACTTATAATTTTCCTCAAGATCGTGTTACAGATCATCGTATTCATCAATCTTGGTCAAACATTGAAGGCATTATGGAAGGTAGTATAGATAAAATTATTGATACATTGCAATCTGGGGAAATGGGAAATGAAAAAGACGAAGAGTGAATAAAAATTCTTTAGTCCTTGCTTAATATTTTTATTTCTGTTATAATTGCTTATAGTAGTTTGCTTATGTTTTGGTATTAATTTCCATCCTTCGTTGTGTTTAAAAACATTGAGGTATGTAAATGAAATCGGGCTATGCGATTACATTTATAAATTAGTTTTCTTCAAATAATAATATATAAAGTATTATTACAAGAAGCATATTGTCATATATGGCAAAAAAGTTATATGTTGGCGGTCTTCCTTATAAGGCTACTAACGATGAGTTAAAAGCTCACTTCAGTGCTGCGGGAACGGTCGTTTCAGCAACTATTATTATGGATAAAATGACTGGCCGCTCAAAAGGTTTCGGTTTCGTAGAAATGGAAAACGATGCTGATGCAGAGAAGGCTATCTCAATGTTTGATGATAAAGATTTCGGAGGACGTAATCTTACAGTCAATGAGGCTCGCCCAATGCAACCTCGTGAACAAAGATAATAAATAAAGTGCACAATATAAAAACCCGCTTAAAAGCGGGTTTTTATATTGTGCGTGTGCTTGGAATCGGACCAAGGACCTCTGTCTTATCAGGACAGCGTTCTACCACTGAACTACACACGCAAATACCTTAAAAAATAATAACTATATAAATATAGCAAAAACTTGAAAATATCGCAATAATTTGATATATTTGTAATGGCTTTTAGCCATTTTCTTTTTATGAATAATATTGATAAACCATGGTGGAAAGATGGACTTATAGTTTTTGCTAAAGTTTCTGGATACATAATTGGTCCAATTATTTTAGCAATAATTGTTGGTAAATATTTTGACACAAAGTATGATACTAATAATAAGTTTTTCTTAATAGCAATTACTATAGCATTTATTTTAACAATTTTTTTAATTTGGAAAGAAACAAAAGTTTATAAAAAGAAATTAGACAAAGAGGAAAATAATAAATAATATATGCAAGAAAGTAATACAGTAGAATCAAATATTCAAGAATCTAGCGAAAACGCTCTGTCTTCAGAATCTCTAGAAACAACTAATATTAATAATGAAATAACTCAAGAGTCAACATTATATGCTGAGCCAATTTTTAATATTGGTAATTTTACAGTAACGAATGCACTTTTTACAAGTTGGATTGTTGTTATTTTGTTAATAATTTTTTCTATCAAAATAAAAACAAAAATTAAAAAGATACCCAAGGGTATTCAAAATCTTTTTGAAATAATAATAGAGGGGGCAGAATCATTATGTGATCAAATCACAAATAGTAGAAAAATAACTGAAAAAGCATTTCCAATAGTCATGCCTGTATTTTTATTTATTCTTATAAATAACTGGGTGGGCGTTTTACCTCTTGGAGGATTTGGTTTGATAGAAGATAATACTTTTATTCCTTTTATTCGTTCAGGAACGGCTGATATAAATACTACTTTAGCTCTTGCGATTCTATCAGTTATAGGAGCTAATATTTTTGGAATTCTAACCGTGGGAGCCTGGAAAACTCTAAATAAATATGTTAATCTGAGGGCACTTGGTAGTATTTTTACCAAGATTAAAAAAGACCCTACCGTTATAATGACTGCCCCAATAATGTTTGCTGTTGGATTTATAGAATTTATTGGAGAAATAGCTAAAATTGCTTCTCTTTCTTTCCGTCTTTTTGGTAACGTCTTTGCAGGAGAAGTTTTATTAGCTTCAATGGGAGCAATTCTTGCTTATATACTTCCTACACCATTTATGCTTCTTGAGGTATTTGTTGGAGCAATACAAGCCTTTATATTTGCAATGCTTACTCTTGTTTATTATACAGTAGCTAGTTTAGACGAAGAGGGAGAAGAAGAACATGAGAATAAAAAGGAAATTGAATTAGAAAAGGTCAATTAATAAAAAGAGGTCAACCATTATTAGTTAATTATTAAAAACATATGGATATAAGTACACTTGCAAAAGCACTTGCTATCGGAATTGGATCAATTGGACCAGCTATCGCTATCGGTTTAATTGGCTCTAAGGCTATGGAATCTATTGGACGTAATCCAGAGGCATCAGGAAAAATTTTCGTTCCAATGCTTCTTGCAATAGCATTCGCAGAAGCTGTCGCAATTTATGCGCTTGTTATAGCCTTTTCAATCAAGTAAGTTACTACTTACATCTGGGTATTTGGTCTCTATCACAAATACCTAGGAGTAGGGAGTAAAAACTTCTTAAAATTTATTAAATTAAAATAAAATAGAATGGATTCATTTATAGGAACATTTCATATAGACTGGACAACAATGATAGCTCAAGCTATTAACTTTATCATTGTTTTATTCGTAGTTGATTTACTAGCAATAAAGCCCCTTAAAAAAATGATGGCGAAAAGAAGCGAAAATATTAAAAAGGGGTTAGATGATGCAGAAAAAAATCAAGAAATATTAGCTAAGACTAAAAAAGAATATGACGATATAGTTTCTAAGGCAAAAACAGAAGCTTATAAAATATTTGAGGAAGGAAAAAAAGATGCTGAAATTAAAAAGACTGAGATTATTGAAAATGCCCAAAAAGAAGTAGACACAATGATTGCTAATGGTAAAAAGAATCTTGAATCTGAAAAAGCAAAAATGATAGACGAAGCAAGAGGAGAGATTGTCTCTCTTGTTGTGAAGGCAACAGAAAAATTATTAGAATCAAGTGATAGTAAATCCTTTGACGAAAAGGCATTAAAAGAAATAAAAAAAATGTAATCCTATGGCCAAAGTTTCTATAAAAAATTTAGCAAATGCAATATATAAATCCGTCGAAGGAAAAACTGGAGATGAACTTAGTTTAGCTATAGAAAATAGCGCAAAATTAATTTATGAAAGACATTTAACAGGTCAATCTGAACAGATACTTTCAGCTCTAGAAAGGATAATAGATGAAAAAAGGGGAATTTTAAAGGCCAAAGTTACTTCCAAAGAAAGAATTACCCCAAATAATGTTGAACTAATAAAAGATTTCATAAAGAAAAAATTTAAAGCAAAGGAAATAGAATTAGAAACTAAAGAAGATAACAATATATTAGGGGGACTAAAATTAGAAATAGGAGAAAATATGATAGATACAACTTTAAAATATAAATTAGGTCAATTACAAAATTATTTAACAAAAAATTAGTATGGCAAACAATAATATCGTAGAAAATTTAAGAAAACAGATTGATAAATTTAAAGAAAATGTCAAAATTGAAAAAGTTGGTCATGTTGTAGAGGTATTTGATGGAATAGCTAAAGTTTCTGGTTTATCAACCTTAAAAGCATCAGAAATGGTTCTCTTTGAAAAAGGAGAAGTTGGAGTAGCCCTAAATTTAGAAGAAGATTCTGTTGGGGTTATTATCCTTGGAAATTTTACTAATATTAAGGAAAGGGATACTGTTCAATCAACTGGTAAAATATTATCAATTCCAGTTTCTGAATTACAAGTAGGTAGAGTACTAAATGCACTGGGAGAACCAATAGACGGTAAAGGACCTATTAAGTCTGATAAAACTTATCCAATAGAAAGAGTTGCTTCTGGAGTTATGAGTAGAAAAAGTGTTGATCAACCAGTTCAAACAGGAATTAAGGCTATTGATGCTCTTATTCCTATTGGCCGTGGACAACGTGAACTTATTATTGGAGATCGCCAAACAGGTAAAACAGCTATAGCTATCGATACAATCTTAAATCAAAAAGGACAAGATATGATTTGTATTTATGTTTCTATCGGGCAAAAAGATTCTAAATTACGTAAAATTCAATCTAGATTAGAAAAAGACGGAGCAATGGATTACACAATTATTGTTTCAGCTGGTGCTTCTGAATCTGCAGCTTTATCTTATATTGCTCCTTATTCAGGTGTTGCAATTGCTGAATACTTTATGGATCAAGGGAAGGATGTTTTGATTATTTATGATGATTTATCTAAACACGCTGTTGCCTATCGTGAAATTTCACTTCTCTTAAGACGTCCCCCAGGTCGTGAAGCTTACCCTGGAGATGTTTTTTATCTACATTCACGTTTACTTGAACGTGCTTGCCGAAAAAGTAAAGAATATGGCGGAGGATCAATAACAGCATTACCAATTATTGAAACTCAAGCAGGAGATGTTTCAGCTTATATTCCAACCAATGTCATTTCTATTACTGACGGGCAAATATTTCTAGAAACTGATTTATTTTATAAAGGAATTCGTCCAGCTATTAACGTGGGAATTTCGGTTTCTCGTGTTGGGTCAAGTGCTCAAATTAAAGCTATGAAAAAAGTTGCTGGTACCTTAAAGCTTGATTTAGCTTCTTTCCGTGAACTTGAAGCTTTTGCTCAATTTGGTTCTGATCTTGATGAAAATACTAAAAAACAATTAGAAAGAGGCAAAAGAGCAGTAGAAATACTAAAACAACCACAGTACTCACCAGTTCCTGCTGAAAAACAAGTAGTTATTTTATATGCTTTAACAAGAGGTTATATTGATACCATTCCTGTTGAAAAAATAAAAGAATTTGAAGAAAAGTTATCAGAATATGCTGAAGCAAATGCTAAAACATTTATAAAAGAAATTAGGGAATCAAAAATGTGGACAGAGCGAGGAGAAGAAGAAATTAAAAAAGTAATTGAAGAATTCGTTAAAAATTTTAATAAATAATTTTTCATGGCAGGGACAAAAGAAATTAAAAGAAGAATAAAATCTATAAAGAACACAAGCAAAATCACAAAAGCAATGGAGCTCGTGGCTTCTTCAAAAATGAAACGCGCCGTCGCTAATGCACTTTCTTCTAGGCTTTATGCTGAATATTCTTGGAATCTTTTAACTTCTTTATCTGAAAAACTAGAAGAGATTACTCATCCATTTTTTATTGAGAATAAAGAATGTGATAAAAATCTTTTATTACTTATAACTTCTAACAGGGGACTATGTGGTTCTTACAATGCTCAAGCTGTAAAAACTGCAATAAAAACAATTAAAGAAAATGACTATTTTGATATCATCGCTGTTGGCAAAAGAGGCGATAGTGCGATGAGACACGTAGGGCAAAATGTCATAGCTTCCTTTTTAGATTTACCTGACAATATTAAATTAAATGACATTAGACCGCTTTCTGAATTAATTACTAGAGAATATAGAGACAAAAGATATAAAAAAATAATTGTTATTTATACTGATTACATTTCTGCTTTAAGTCAAAAGGCTCACGCAAAAGTGGTTTTACCTATTAGAAAAGAAGAGCTTAAAGAAACAATAGAAAATCTCGGGGAAAATAATGAGAAAATAATAGAAGAAAGTAAATCACAATCATATATTTTTGAAGGAGATACCGAAAAATTAATAGAATTACTCTCAGAGAAATTAGTCCGAATGCAATTATATCAAATGTTATTAGAATCAAATGCTTCGGAGCAATCTTCAAGAATGGTCGCAATGAAGAATGCTTCAGAAGCTGCTGGAGAAATGATAGACGACCTAACCCTAGTGTTTAACAAAGCTCGTCAGGCAGGAATTACTAGAGAGATAACAGAAATTAGCGCAGGTATGTCAAGTGTTGAATAAATTAAAAAATTATTATTAAATTATTATTAGAATTATTATATGAAAGGAAAAATAAAAAAAATTATAGGACCAGTCGTAGATATAGAGTTTCCAGAAACTCTACCAGCTGTTTATAATGCCCTTGAGGTTGATAATAATGGGAAAAAACTCATTCTTGAAGTAGAACAGCATATTGGAGATAATATTGTTCGTGCTGTTGCTATGGATACAACAGATGGCTTATCTAGAGACATGGAAGTCATAGATACTGGAAATCCAATCCAAGTTCCCGTAGGAGAAGAAACACTTGGACGTATTTTTAATGTTCTCGGAGATGCTGTAGATGACAAACCAAAAATTAATACCGATAAAAAGCTTTCAATACACAGGGGGGCTCCATCTTTTACAGATCAATCAACAAAAGTTGAAATACTTGAAACTGGAATAAAAGTTATTGACCTTATTTGTCCAATCATTAAAGGAGGTAAAGTTGGATTATTCGGAGGTGCTGGAGTTGGTAAAACTGTCATTATTCAGGAATTAATTCACAATATTGCTTCCAACCATGGAGGATATTCTGTTTTTGCTGGGGTTGGAGAACGTACCCGCGAAGGAAATGATTTATATAATGAAATGAAAGAATCTGGCGTGCTTCCAAAAGTTGCCATGGTTTTTGGGCAAATGAATGAACCACCAGGTGCTCGTTTACGTGTTGCTCTTTCTGGGCTTACAATGGCTGAATATTTCCGTGACCAAGAAGGAAAAGATGTTTTATTCTTTATAGATAATATCTTCCGATTTACTCAAGCAGGATCAGAAGTTTCTGCCTTACTTGGACGTATTCCATCTGCTGTTGGTTACCAACCAACTCTTGCAACTGAAATGGGTAATTTGCAAGAAAGAATTACTTCTACTGAAAAAGGTTCTGTTACTTCCGTCCAAGCTGTTTATGTGCCAGCTGATGATCTTACAGACCCAGCTCCAGCTACAACATTCTCACATTTAGACTCAACTGTTGTTTTAAATCGTTCACTCACCGAAATCGGTATATATCCAGCAGTCGATCCACTTGATTCATCTTCTACTATTCTTGACCCAAATATTGTTGGTCGTGAACACTATGAAGTTGCTCGTGAAGTTCAAAGAGTTTTGCAAAAATATAAAGATCTTCAAGATATCATTGCTATTCTAGGAATGGAAGAATTATCAGACACTGATAAAGAATTAGTTGCTCGTGCAAGAAAGATTCAAAAATTCTTATCTCAACCAAACTTCGTGGCCGAACAATTCACCGGAAGACCAGGACAGTATGTTGCACTTAAAGAAACTATTCGTTCATTTAAAGAAATATTAGATGGTAAGCATGATGATATGCCAGAAAGTGAATTCTATATGAGAGGCGCTCTCTAAAATAGTTATGTCAAAAATATTAAAGTTAAAAATAGTTACTCCTGAAAAATTAATTCTCGAAGAAGAAGTTCTTCAAGTTACTATTCCTTCTACGGAAGGGGAGTTAACAATATTACCAGACCATATTCCAATGATTGCTGCTTTGTCATCTGGAGATATTGTTGCTCTTTCAACAAATTCTGAAGATATTCCTATGGCTGTATCTGGCGGATTTGTAGAAGTAAAACAAAATAATAATGTGACAGAAGTTGCTATTTTGGCTGATTTTGCTGAAAATGTTGCTGATATAACCGAAGGAGAAATTGCTAAAGCTAAAACTAAAGCCGAAGAATTAAAGATGCAAGCCGAGAATAAAGAAGTCGTTGATTTTGAACATTTTGCTAGTGAACTTGAAAGAAATCTAACAATGGTCAAAATTGCTGATAAATGGCGAAAAAGAAAGTATAGAAAATAAAAAAAGACCGCTTCTAAAAGAAGCGGCTTTTTTATATAGGTTTAAAAATTTTCTGCCAAGAATATTTCTTGCATGAAATTTTTATTTTTTCTCCCACAGCATAGCAAGAATTGTTATTCAACAAAACTTTGTATGTGTCATTGAAAACACTTCTTACCTTTATAAAAACTTCTTTCCCCTCATAATAATCGGGGAAAAATCCTCCATCTAGGTCATTACTACTCATATTAGAGTAGTAATACGACCTTTTAATAATTGAAACAATCCTCCCACATATTGTTATATATGTAGGGACAAATAAATATTTACTTGCTTTCTTTGCAAAATTAAATAAGAAATCAAAAGCAAGTAACAATGTCAAAAAAAACTCTATTACAAAAACAAATACACGCCCAATAAGGGTTATATCGTCCTCGTCATAGTCATAGTCTTCAGATAATTCTTTCTTTTTCATAGTGCAATGTTTTATTTATTTAAAATATAGAACTATTTTTATATATAGTCAACTATCTCGTAATGGTTCAATAGCTTCGCATCACTTCAGGGTTTAATATATAAATATGTCATACACAACAAACAAAAACATGCCAAGGATTAGAAGAGATGCTAGTGACCTTGTTCGTAGGGGTTGGTCTACAAGAAAAGTAGCTAGACATTTCGGTTTTAATCAAAGTACGATTACTCGCTGGGTTAAGAAATCAATA
>Ga0153915_10001871_pt1 | contig 19342 bp, 17 predicted proteins | sample Opewatmetagenome_2_FD_107003 | JGI IMG/M metagenome (GOLD analysis project Ga0153915, IMG submission 107003) | Freshwater wetland microbial communities from Ohio, USA - Open water 3 Core 3 Depth 3 metaG | ecosystem: Environmental > Aquatic > Freshwater > Wetlands | place: USA: Ohio, Lake Erie...
ACTTTGTCGTGCGAGGTGCCGGCACCGGCAAAGCTTCGGGTGCGGTTGTTGAAGTTTCTGGTTTCGATGACGAGGGTGTCACCTTCCCAACGTCCCCTCGAATCTCCAGACCAGCTCCGCAGTTTCTCAGAGACGTGAGGTCTGCCGTCGAGCGGGACAATTCTCGCGAGGTGATCGGTCAGCAGCACTGCGTGGTTTTTCGACCAGCTTCGGCACCCTGCCGTTGTCCGGGTAGGTAAGAAGCGACGTGCGAAGATTCTCGATGCGCGCCGCGTAATCAAGCCAAATGATGCCCACGTCTTCGACCGGCACCAACTTCGTGATCGTGTCCAGGGCTTTGGCTTTCGCGCCCTTCTGCGCCTCGAGCTCCTCGGGCGTGAACAGTTTCTTGTCGCCGACGGACGCCGGCCGTTCGAGCGGCACGTCCGAGCTGAAATTCCAGACGCCCTGCAGGTCGGGCTGTCCATCTTCGTTGCGCGGCGCCTTGTATTTCGCCTCAGGTCCGGCAGCGGACATGCCAACGGCCGGCAATACAAGGAAGAGCAGAAGGAAGTGCCTGGTCATGCTGGCCTAGACGCAGGCGGCCTGCGACATGTTCCGGCCGTCAGGACTTACGCCGCCTTTGGATTCGCCTGCGACGTGTACGACGCGACGGTCCATCCGGCGTCGCGCAGATCCGCCGCCACGGCCGCGTGGCGACGGAGGGCGGCGGTCGCGGTGCTGAATGTCTCAATCGCCGCGCGGCCGACATCCCAGAGCGGCACGATCGCGAGCTCGAATGACGAATCCGCGGGCGTCGAGCGGATGGCGCACATCAGATGCTGATGTGCGCGCGCAAATTCCCATCGAACGAGCTGCGCGCCTTCAGCCTTGCTGTGTCGATTCTTCATGCGCAGTTGAGCATCAACATCGATGCCAGCTCGTTGACGCGACACGCCCCAGCTCGTGTGTAGCCGAATGCCTGAGATAGCCGTCATCCAGATGTCTTTTGTCACCTGTGGCGGGCAACGTGGCGCCAAATGCGCCGAGTGACGCGGCTGGTTCAGACCGGCGACACGCGCGACTCGGCGAACACCGGCGCGGCCAGGCCGGCTGACGAGCGTCCGTGCGGATCCTGGCTCGCACGGATCGCGTTGACCATTTCGAGTGCGGTTCGCGTACAGGCGGGAAACGCGACAGGCGACGTGCCAAGCGGCGTGACGCGTTGCCCCCAGCGAACGAGGAGCGCGCCGAACGTCAGCCCGCCGCCGAACCCGGGCATCAGCAGCAGCGATCCCGGGCGGACGCGCCCGTCGTTCACCGCTTCGACAAGACCCGCCGGAACTGTGGCGGCGCTCATGTTGCCGTACTTCTGCACGGTGACGACGACGCGATCCATCGGGATGTTGGCGTGCCTGGCGACGGCCTCGATGATCCGCAGGTTGGCCTGATGGGGAATCACGAGGTCGATCTGATCGCCGGTGACGCCCGCCTGCCGCATCACGCGTTCGCAGGCCTCGCTCATGCCCTTCACGGCGCGTTTGAAGATCGCCTGGCCGTCGAAGTCCCACACGGTGTCGCCGAAGGTCACGCCCTGGCCCGCATACGCGCAGCCGATCCCGCGGACGCGGAGCACCTGCCGCGCGGCGGCATCACACCCGAGCACTGATCCGATGACGCCTTCGGGGCGGTCCGCGGCCTGAACGACGACGGCGGCGGCGCCGTCGCCGAAAAGTACGGCCACGTTCCGATTGCTCCAGTCCATGTAGCGCGAGATGAGTTCCACGCCAATCACCACCGCGTTGCGGATGGTGCCGTTCTGGATCATGGCCGTCGCCGTCGAGAGGCCATATATAAAGGATGTGCAGGCCGTGTTGAGGTCCATCGCCGCGGCGTGCGTCGCGCCGAGGCCGACCTGGACGCCTGAGGCGCTGTTCGGCACCGCCTCGTCATTCGAGCAGCCGCCGTAGATGATCAGATCGACGTCAGCGGCGTCGAGTCCCGCGCAGGCGAGGGCGCGCTTCGACGCGATCGTCGCCATCTCGATCGCCGAGACGTGCGAGATGCGCCGCTCCTTCATGCCCGTGCGGGTCGTAATCCATTCGTCAGTTGTATCGAGAAATGTGGTGAGGTCGTGATTGGAGAGGATCGCCGGAGGCAGACCCTCTCCCCACCCTGTGATCGCCGCGTATGTCATGCAGCCGCCGGTGCTACTGCGCCGGCTCGATGCGCAGCACCGCGCCTTCCTGCATGTCGGTGATGAGGTAGAGGTAGCCGTCGGGACTCTGCCGGACGTCGCGAATGCGCTGGCCGAGATTCGTCAGCAGCGACTCGCGGCGCAGCTCTTCCATCTTCTCGTTGAAGAGAATGCGCTCGAGATGCCCGGTGCCGGGAATCTCGCCGGTGCGGAGCGATCCGACGAACACGTCGCCCTTCCACTTGGGCAGCTTGTCGCCGGTGTAGAAGGCCATGCCGGACACCGCAATCGACGGCATCCAGTACACGATCGGCGGCTCGAACCCCGCGTGCGTCGCCTCTTTTCCCGCCTGCCACGGTCCGGGATACGAACGCCCGTAGCTGACGATCGGCCAGCCGTAGTTCGCGCCGGGTTTCAGGATGTTGATCTCGTCGCCGCCGTTCGGCCCGTTCTCGTTCAGCCACATCTCGCCGGTATTCGGATTCACCGCAAGACCGAGCGAGCTGCGATGGCCGAGCGTGTAGACCTCAGGCTTCGCGCCGGCGCGATTCACAAACGGGTTGTCCGCCGGCACACTGCCGTCGTCTTTCAGGCGCAGAACTTTTCCGCCGACGTTGCCCAGTTCCTGCGCGCCGTTGCCGCCGACGGCCACCGACGTGACGTAGAGCATGCCGTCCTTGCCGAACACGATCTTCGACGTGCCGAGGTCGCCGACGTAGATGTCTTTCGTGTCGACGAGCGCATTGCCTTCGAGCCGGCCGCGCGCGATCGCCACCGTCTGGCGTTTGTCGTCGATCGGCTTCGTATAAGAAAGGTAGACGAGGTGGTTTGTCGCGAAATTCGGGTGCAGCGCGATGTCCATGTAGCCGTGGACCGCGCCCGGTTCGCCGGAGGTGCCGAGATTGCGCGCCACCGGACCGCCGCTGATCGGCTTCGGATCGAGGACGCCGTTATGGATGAGCCGGAGGCGTCCTTCGCGCTCGGTGACGAGGATGTCGCCGTTCGGCGTAAATGCGAGGCTCCACGGAAACGCGAGCGCCTTGGTGACGACAACGACGCGGATTTTCTGGCCTTCGGCCGTGTCGTAGATCATCGGGGTCGTCGGAAGCTTCTTCCCGGTGCCGTTCGGCCACAGCCCGCGGGGTGCGACCGGAATCCCCAGGCCGCCTGGCATCAGCTCGACCTTTTTCTGGGCGAAGCCGACATAGGAACCCGCCGTGACGGCGAGGGTCAGCGCGAGCAGAGCAGTCCACCGGTTTTTCATCACGACCAGCCTCCTCAGAAGGGCACAGTATACAATCCCGCCCGGAGGCATCAGATGAATGTGCGCGCCTTCGCTCCCATCGCGGTTGTGTTTGCGCTGTCGGCTCCGGCCGCGGCGCAGTGGATCAATTTCAAGACCCCGGGTGTGCCCAGGCTGCCCGACGGCCGGCCGAACCTGTCCGCGCCGGCGCCGCGCACGGCTGACGGCAAGCCCGATCTGTCCGGCATCTGGCAGGCGGGCCGCGCGGGCGCATACGGCTACGACTACGACGTCACGCAGAACCTGAAGCCGGGTGACGTGCAGCCGTGGGCGCAGGCGCTGCGCTTCAAACGCGCGCAGGATTTTCGCAAGGACAGCCCGCTCGCGCACTGCATGCCGGTCAGCGTGCCGTTCCTCAATTTCCGCGGCCTCTCACGCGTCGTCCAGACGCCGCAGATGATCGTCATGCTCTACGAATCGCCGAACAGCCCGCACCGGACGATCTTCATGGACGGGCGCGAGCTTCCGAAAGATCCGAACCCGACGTGGCTCGGGTACTCCGTCGGCCGCTGGGAGGGCGACACGCTTGTCGTCACGTCGAATGGATTCAACGATCTCGGCTGGCTCGATGTGGACGGCAATCCGCAGACCGAATCGCTGAAGCTCACGGAGCGGTTTCATCGGAAAGACTTCGGACACCTGGAGCTCGATACGACGTTCGAGGATCCCAAGGTGTTTACGAAGCCGTTCACGCTGCACATGGACAAAACGCTCGCGGCCGACACGGAGATCCTCGAGGACGTCTGCGAAAATGAGAAGTCGGGCGTGCACCTGACGGGCGGCGTGAGCGTGCCGAAGGACGTCCTCGCGAAGTATGCCGGCGCCTACGACCTCGCCGGCCGCCAGCTCGTCGTGTCCGTGTCCGGCGAGCAGCTGTTCATCGACGATCCGGCCAATCCGCTGGATCGGCTGTTCGTCGCGCATTCGGAGAACGGATTCTCGTCAAGCGTCAGCCAGGTGGCCGTGGAGTTTGTTCGCGACGCGCGCGGGAACGTCACGCATTTCATGCGGATCGCCGGCGCCAGATCGGATCGCGCGGTTAAAAAATGAAAATCATCGCAGCAGCATGCGCCGTCTGGCTGACCGCCGCGTCAGCGTCGGCGCAGCACGTCTACACCAACGCGGACGTCGAAAACGGCGCGCGGCTCTACTCGGCAAGCTGCGCCACGTGTCACGGGCCGCGAGGCGACATGGTCCGAGGCGTCGCGCTCTTTGGCGGCTCGTTCCGCCGCGCGACGACAGACGACGACGTCGCGCGGATCATCCTTGGCGGGATTGCCGGCACGGCGATGCCGCCGAACAACTACTCGGAGGCCGAAGCGGGCATGATCGTCGCGTACCTGCGCGGCTCGGCGTCGAGAGGCGGCGTCAATTTCACGCCCGGCGATGCGGCGCGCGGCCGCGCGATCTTCGACGGCAAGGGCCGCTGCGCGACGTGCCACGCCGCGACGTCGCGAACGGCGCCGTCGCTCGCCGATGTCGGCGCGATTCGCCGTCCGCTCGAGATCGAGCAGGCGCTGGTCGATCCCGCCGCCGACATCAACTACGACTACCGGTTCGTTCGTGCTGTCACCAAGGGCGGTGAGACCGTCACCGGCCGCCTGCTGAATCAGAGCTCGTTTTCGGTGCAGATTCTCGACAGCAGCGAGCATCTGCGCTCGCTCGACAAGAGCGATCTCAAGGAATTCACGGTCAAGACGACATCAGAGATGCCGTCGTATCGAGGTGTGCTCGACGCGCAGGAACTGGCCGACGTCGTGACGTACCTGATGACCCGTCGAGGCCAACGATGACTGCCGCCCGCACCCTGCTTGTCGCGTTTCTGCTGTCGGCGTCGCTCGCCGCGCAGGTGTCATTCGATCGGCTGCTGCGCTCGAGCGCCGAGCCGGGCAACTGGCTCACGTACTCGGGCAACCTGCAGAGCCATCGCCACTCGCCGCTCACGCAGGTCACGCCGGCGAACGTGAAGAATCTGGACCTTCAATGGGTGTTTCAGTCGCTGTCACTCGAGAAGTTCGAGGCGACGCCCATCGCGCTCGACGGCGTGCTCTACACCGTCCAGCCGCCCAACGACGTTGTTGCCCTCGACGGCGCGACCGGACGCACGTACTGGACCTACAGCTACAAGCCGTCGACCCAGGCGCGGCCGTGCTGCGGCCTTGTGAATCGCGGCCTCGCGATTCTCGGCGACACGCTGTTCATGGGCACGATCGACGGACGGCTCGTCGCGCTCGACGCGAAGAGCGGCCGTGAGATCTGGAACGTCGCCGTCGCCGGTGCGCGTGTCGAGGCCGGCTACAACTTCACGGTCGCGCCGCTCGTCGTCAAGAACATGATCGTCGTCGGTCCCGCCGGCGGCGACTTCGGTATTCGCGGATTCATCGCGGCGTTCGATCCGGCGACGGGAAGAGAGAAGTGGCGCTTCTACACCGTGCCGGGACCCGGAGAGCCCGGCAACACCACGTGGGCAAAAGATTCGTGGATGCACGGCGGCGCCAGCGTGTGGGTCACCGGTTCCTACGATCCGGACCTCAACCTTATGTACTGGGGCACCGGCAATCCCGGTCCCGACTGGAACGGCGACGGGCGCATGGGCGACAATCTGTACGCCGACTCCGTCATCGCGCTCGATCCCGATACGGGGAAGCTGAAGTGGCATTTCCAGTTCACGCCGCATGACGAGTTCGACTACGACTCGACACAGGTGCCCGTGCTCGCCGACATCGAGTGGCAGGGCCGGCCGCGCAAGGTGATGTTGTGGGCGAACCGGAACGGTTTCTGGTACGTGCTCGATCGCGCGACTGGAGAATTTCTGTCAGGCAAGCCGTTCACGAAGGTGACCTGGACGAGCGGCCTCGACGCGAAAGGGCGGCCGCAGCATCAGGTGACGCCGACCGCCGACGGCCTCGTCGTCTATCCGCATCTGGCCGGCGGCACGAACTGGTACTCGCCGTCGTTCAGTCCGCGCACCGGGCTCTTCTACGTGCCGACGTGGCAGGACGGCCACGCGACATTTACCAAAGGACCCGCCGAATACGTCGAAGGCCGCGCGTTCATCGGCACGTTTCCCACCGGCACGACGCTCAGCATCAACGGCACGCAGGTGAACCGTCGTCTGCCCGGAGAAGGGCACGGGGCGATTCTCGCGCTCGACCCGAAAACGGGCGACAAGAAGTGGGAGTTCGCGATGAACGACATCACCGATGCCGGCGTGCTGACGACGGCGTCGGATCTGTTGTTCTCGGGCGGCCGCGAAGGATTCTTTTTCGCGCTCGATGCGCGCACCGGAGCGCTGCTGTGGAAGGCCCCGGTCGGCGGGATCGTGCAGGCCGCGCCGATGTCGTACGCCATCGGCCGGCGCCAGTACGTCGCCATTGCCGCGGGCAACTCCCTCTACTCGTACGCGCTGAAGCCGTAGCGTCCAGCCGTGGCGTCCGGCCGTGGCGTCCGGCCGTAGCGTCCGGCCGTGGCGTCCAGCCGTAGCGTCCGGCCGTGGCGTCCGGCCGTAGCGTCCGGCCTGTAGCGTCCGGCCGTAGCGTCCGGCCGTAGCGTCCGGCTTTAGCCGGACGTCAGAACCCGGCCGGCGCGACGCTTTGCAGCTCCTTGTATCTGCTTCGAGCCGATGGTCGGAATCACCGACGCGGTGAATCTTGCTCAGCGCGGGCTCTACCACTGTGTCAGTCGTGCGATCGCTCAGCTCGACGCGATCGGCTGTCGACGTGACGTTGTAGCGCGCGCCGGCGAGAGCGAGGGACAGGACAAGGGCCGACGTCATAGCGGCGTCAGTCTATAGCGTCCCGGCTTGAAACGATGAAGCCGGGCGCGGCTGTTGCGGTATCGTTGATCGCGTGCGTGTCCTGGTCACCGGCGCGACGGGGTTCATCGGCCGCGCGCTGGTTCCCCGGCTGCAGCGCAACGGCCATTCGGTGGTGGTGTGGGCGCGATCGGATGCGCGGGCGCTGGCGCTGCTCGGCGCGGACGTCGATGTCGTGTCGGTCGCCGCGGGCCAGGAAGCGCTCGTCACCGCGCTCTCGAAGTGCGATGCCGTGATCAATCTGGCGGGCGAGCCGCTCCTCGGCGCGCGATGGACGGAGATGCGGCGCGCCGTCCTCCGCGCGAGCCGCGTCGACCTCACCGAACAGCTCGTCGCCGCGATCGACGCCGCCAGTCCCCGTCCGCGCGTGCTCGTCTCGATGAGCGCCGTCGGGTACTACGGCGATCGCGGCGACGAATCGCTGACGGAGTCCGCGTCTCCTCGTGATGATTTTCTGTCGCGGCTCTGCCAGGACTGGGAGCGCGCGGCACAGGCCGCATCGGCGTCCGGCGCGCGCGTGGTCGTCGTTCGCACCGGTGTCGTGCTCGGCCGCGCCGGCGGCGCGATCGCGCGGCTGCTGCCGCCGTTCCGGCTGGGCGCGGGCGGCCCCATCGGATCGGGCCGCCAGTACTTTCCGTGGATTCATCTGCACGATCTGGTGACGCTCTTCGTCACTGCTGTCGAAGACGAGCGCTACCGGGGTGCGGTCAACGGCGTCGCGCCGGAGCAGGCGACGAGCAGGACGTTCGCGCGGGCGTTCGGCCGCGCGTTGCATCGGCCGGCGATCCTGCCGACGCCGCCGCTCGCCTTGCGCGCCATCTTCGGCGAGGCCGCCGTGGTGATGCTGGCGAGCCAGCGCATCGAACCGCAGGCGGCGCAGCGGAACGGCTTCACGTGGAGTTTTCCGTCCCTCGACGCCGCGCTCCGCGACATCGCCGGCGGCGTACCGGTGGACATCGCGCCGTTGTCGTCCGCGCCGCCGGAGGCGCCCGGCGCGAAGTTCGTGCTGCGGACGACCACCGTCGTCAACGCACCGATCGGCGAGACGTTCGCGTTCTTCTCGAAAGCCGGCAATCTCGGCCTGATCACGCCGTCGGCGATGGACTTCAGGATCGAGGGCCGTGTGCCGCCGATGGCCGAGGGCGCCATCATTACTTATAGGGTGCGCGTCGGGCCGCTGCCCATCCGGTGGCGCACCCGTGTTGTCTCGTGGGATCCGGACCGCTCGTTCGCGGACGTGCAGGAGTCTGGACCGTATCGCGTGTGGCGTCACGAACACGCCTTTGCCGCGCAGGGCGGCCGGACGGTGATGGAAGATCGCGTGTATTACACGCCGCGCGCGGGCTTCATCGCCGGGCTGATAAACAGGCTCATCGTCGCGCCAAGGCTGCGGGACATCTTCAGGTACCGGGCTGATATCATTCGGCTGCGATTCGGCGGTGACGACTCACGATGAATTCCAGGCCGATTCCGAACAGCTCGGACATTCTCGAGGCTGTGATTCAAGCGACGCCCGATGCGATCTTCGTCAAGGATCTCTCGGGCCGATACGTCCTGGTCAACGAGGCGTTCGCGCGCTTCATCGGAAAATCGCCGTCCGAGATCATCGGCAGGCATGACCTCGAGCTCTACGACGCCGAAACCGCGCAACGATTCATCGACGCCGACAGGCAGGTGCTCGCCACCGGCGTGCCGCAGTCGTTTGAAGGGCTGGCGACAGGAGAGGCGGGCGCGAAGCAGGCCTACCTCGTCACCAAGGGCGTCTATCGCGATCACGACGGAAACATTCTCGGGCTCTACGGCATCTCACACGACATCACCGAGCTCAAGAGGGCGAACGAGACGCTCGAGCAGACGCGCGAAGCGCTGTTTCGCGCGCAGAAAATGGAGGCCGTCGGCCAGCTCACCGGCGGCATCGCGCACGACTTCAACAACATCCTCGCGGTCATCCTCGGCAACATCGATTTGCTCCAGGCGCAGTTCCCCGGCAACCCCGAGGCCGACGAGCTGATCGAGACCGTGCGCCGCGTGACGCTGCACGGGAAGGATCTCACCGGCCATCTCCTCGCGTTTTCGCGCAAACGCCAGCTCAATCCGCAGCCGGTGGACGTCAACGTCCTCGTCGCCGACATCGTGCGGCTGCTCGGGCGGACGCTGGGCGGCTCGGTGCGGATTGCGACCAACACCAGCGCCGACACCGGCGTCGCGCTCGCGGACCCTGCAGCGCTTGAAGCCGCCGTGCTGAACATCGCGCTGAATGCGCGCGACGCGATGCCGGAGGGAGGCACGCTCACGATCCGTACGTCACGCATGGAAGTGACCGAGCCGCCGGCCACCGACGAGGACCTGAAGCCAGGCTCGTACGCCGTCCTTGCGCTCGAAGACACCGGCACCGGCATGCCGCCGGACGTCGCCGCCAAAGTGTTCGAGCCGTTTTTCACGACGAAGGGCGGGCGCGGCACCGGACTGGGCCTCTCGATGGTGTACGGATTCGCGCGGCAGTCGGGCGGAACGGTGACGATTACGTCGGCGCCCGGGAAGGGCACGACCGTCAGCCTGTTTCTGCCGCTGGCCGAGGCGGATGCCGAATCGCGGTCCGTGAACCCGGCGCCGGCGATGCATCCCGGAACTGCGCGCACGATTCTGCTGGTCGAAGACGACACCGAAGTACGCCACATCGTCCGTCGTCAGCTCGAATCGCTCGGTCACCGCGTGCTTGTCGCCGAGGCGGCCACCGAGGCACTGCTGCTCGTGAAGGCCGGCGACCCCGACGTGCTGCTGACCGACGTGATGCTCGCCGGCGGCATGAACGGCATCGACCTGGCCGCGGCCGCGGCCGGCCTGAAGCCCGGGCTCCCGGTCGTCTTCATGTCGGGATTCACCGCCGCGCCGGAAGCGCAGGAGCGCATTCGCGCCGCGGGTGCACCACTCCTCTCGAAGCCGTTCACGACGCCTCAGCTCGAGCGCGCGCTCAACCGCCTCACGCTTCCAGCCGCCCGGCCGCACGCACCGCAGCTACGGTAACCGCAGCGCCCGCTGCGTGCGCGGCGGTTACCGTGGGTCGCTTAGAGAGCGATGACGATCTTGCCGACGAAGTTGCCCGAGGCCTGCAGGCGCCAGGCATCGAGCGCGGAGGCGAACGGCACGACGGTGTTGATGACCGGCTTGATGCCGTTGGCCTCGATGGCGCGGTTCATCCGCTCGAACATCTCGCGCGTGCCGACGCGGATGCCGTGGAGCGCCGCCTGCTTCCACATCATCGAGTACGGATTGATCGGCGCCCGCCGGCCGGTCATGACGCCGATGAGGCACACCTTGCCGTATTCGCCGACGCACTCAAACGATCGCTCGAGCGTGCCGACGCCGACCACTTCGATGACGCAGTTCACGCCGCGCCCGCCGGTCAGCGCCGCGACGTCCTTGTTCCATTCCGGCGAGTGCGCGTAGTTGATCGTCGCCGAGGCGCCGAGAGCGCGCGCGCGCGCCAGCTTCGCGTCGCTCGACGAGGTGACGATGACCTGCGCGCCGGCGGCGAGGGCGAACTGCAGCGCGAAGATCGAGACGCCGCCCGTGCCGAGCGTCAGCACGGTTTGTCCCGGTTCGATGGGCCGGCCCGCGCACATCAGCGCGTTCCACGCCGTCACGCCCGCGCAGGGCAGGCACGCCGCTTCCTCGAACGACAACGCCGCCGGAATCGGCACGACGCCGTTCTCGTACAGCACGATCTGTTCGGCCAGGACGCCGTCGATCGGCGACGCGAGCGCGGCTTCGGTCGCGAACGGCGATCCGTCGGGCGGCGTCTGAAAGAATGTCGCGGCCACGCGGTCGCCCGGCTTGACGCTCGTCACGCCTTCGCCGACGGCCTTGACCTCGCCGGCGCAATCGGACAGCGGAATCGTCTCGCGCTGGACCGGATTGCCGAAATAGCTGCCGTCGGCAATTGCCTGATCGCGTCGGTTCAGCGAGGCCGCACGCACGCGCACGAGCACCTGTCCGCGACCCGGCGCCGCCGGATCGGGCCGCTCGACCATCCTGATCTCTTCAAACGACCGGCAGTTCGCCGGCATCACGTACGCACGCATCTGTTGGCCCTTCGTTACTTACTTCTCACTTCTTACTTCTCTCGAGCAACCCTCTTGCGATGATCAGGTGCTGGAGCTCGTTGGTGCCGCCGCCGATCATCAGGAGCGGCGCGTCGCGGTAGAAACGCTCGACGGGGAAGTCTTTGGAGTAGCCGTTGCCGCCGAGAATGCGCATCGCCTCGAGCGACACGTCGTGGGCTGTTTCCGTCGCGAACAGCTTCGCCATGCCGACTTCGACGTCGCAGCGCTGGCGCAGGTCCTTGCGCCGGGCCGCCGCGTAGACCAGCAGCCGCGACGCTTCGATGCGCGTCGCCATCTGCGCCAGCTTGATCTGGATGGTCTGATGCTCGGCGATCGGCTTGCCGAACGTCTGGCGCTGCTGCGCGTACGAAATCGCCTCGTCGAACGCCGCCTGCGCGACGCCCAGCCCGCGCGCGGCGACGTTGATGCGTTCGGCCTCGAGGCCCGTCATCACGTGCTTGAAGCCGCGACCTGCGGCGCCGCCGATCAGGTTCTCCTCGGGCACCGCGAAATCCTGGAAATGGATCTCGCAGGTCTCGACCCCTTTGTATCCGAGCTTGTCGATGTCGCGGCTCACCGTGAGCCCCGGCGCACCTTTTTCAATGACGAACGCGCTGATGCCGCGATGCGGCGGCGACGCCGACGCGTCGGTCTTCGCCATCAGCAGCAGCGCCTGCGCGCGCCGTCCGTTGGTCACCCACATCTTCGATCCGTTGACGATGTAGCTCGCGCCGCGGCGGGTGGCGGTGGTCGTAATCGCCTGAAGATCGGTGCCGGCGCCCGGCTCCGACAGGCAGATGCCGCCGCGCGGTTCGCCCTTCGCCAGCCGCGGCAGGAAACGCGTCTTCTGATCCTCGGTGCCGAAGCGCGCGAGCACGTCGCACAGGACCATGTGCGCGCCGAGGATGCCGGAGAGTCCCATCCAGCCGCGCGACAGCTCCTCGAACACGATGGCAAACGTCGTGTAGTCGACGTCCGCTCCGCCGTACGCCTCGGGGACGTTCAGCCCGAACAGCCCCATGCCTTTCATCGTCTCGACGAGCGCCTCGGGATATTCGTCGCGATGCTCCATCGCGGACGCCACGGGCATGACGTCGCGATCCACGAACTCCCGTACGGTCTTCGCGACCAGCCGCTGATCTTCCGTGAGGTCGAACGTGTGCGTTGGTGACACGGAAGAATATTACTTCGTGTCCTTCGTGGCGTGAGAAGCCCTTCGTGTTCCTCATGGTATTGTTAGCACCGCCAATCATTCGCCAGCGAAGGGAATCGCATGAAGAAGTTCAGCGTCGCCGCCGCATCCGTCCTCTTGCTCGTCTTCGGAACGATCACCGCCTCGGGCGCCGACGATCACTTTGTCGGCACGTGGGCGACTGCCGTGGTCGTCCGTCCGCAGGCGCCGCCGGCCGCCCCGCAGCAGCTGCCGCCGACCTCGTCGGGTCAGCCCAATGCCTGCCAGCCCGCGGTCTTCGGGCCGGGCCCCGGCGCGGGCCGTGGAAACGGACAGGCGCCGCCGCCGCTCAACTTCAAGAATCAGACGCTGCGGCAGATCGTGCACACGTCGCTTGGCGGCGACCGCGTCCGCGTCGTCCTCAGCAACGCGTTCGGGACGATTCCGCTCGAAGTCGGCGCCGCGCACGTCGCGCTGCGTGAAAAGGACGCCGCGATTCAGGCCAGAACCGGCCGCCCGCTGACATTCAGCGGCAGCCCGTCGACGATGATTGCGGCGGGAGCCGTCGTGGTCAGCGATCCGGTGAGCCTCGCGATTCCCGCGGCCGCCGACCTCGCGATCGACATCTATCTGCCGGGAGACACCGCGGCGTCGGCCTCGCCGCTGACGACGCACCAGGGCGCGCTGCAGCAGAACTACATTTCCGCCGAAGGCAATCACGCCGGCGAAGCGGACTTCGCGGGCGCGACGACGACACAGGCGTGGTTTTTCCTTGCGCGCGTCGAGGTGGCCGCGCCGGACAACGCGGGCGCCGTGGTCGCGTTCGGCGACTCGATCACCGACGGCACCCGTTCGACACCCAACACCAACAACCGCTGGCCGGATGAATTCGCGCGCCGGCTCGCCGCGCGGAAGATCCCGCTCGGCGTGCTGAACGAAGGCATCGCCGGCAATCGCGTGCTGTGCGACGGCGCGGGCGTGAGCGCGCTCGCGCGTTTCGATCGCGACGTCCTCGTCCAGCCGGGCGCCAGGTACGTCGTCGTCCTCGAGAGCATCAACGACATCGGCATCGGCCGCATGAACGCCGTGCCGAGCGCGAGCGATCTGATTGCCGCGCACCGCCAGCTCATCGAGCGCGCGCACGCGAAGGGGCTGAAGATCTACGGCGCGACGCTCACGCCGTTTGAAGGCGCCGCCTATTTCACGCAGGAAGGCGAAGCGAAGCGGCAGGCCGTGAACGCGTTCATCCGGACCGGCAAGGCGTATGACGGTGTCATCGATTTCGACGCCGCCGTCCGGGATCCGATGGCGCCTTCGAAGATCCAGATGAAGTTCAACCCCGGCGACAACCTGCACATGAACGATGCCGGCTATCAGGCGATGGCGGCCGCGATCGATCTCGCGTTGTTCAGGAAGTGACGGCACGGCCGGAAGAGACCGCAGGGGCTCTGCTTGATGTCGTGATGCTCGTGATGCGGACGGTGGCCGCCGACATGCGCAAGTCGCCGCGCCCGCTGGCGCCGGCGCAGATGGGCACCCTGATGCGCATCGCCGCCGGCCCGTGCAAGATGAGCGAGCTCGCGCGGTATCAGGCCGTCAGCCTGCCGACGATCTCGAAGTCGGTCGACATGCTCGTCCGGCGCGGCTGGGTCGAGCGCTGGATCGACAAGGACGATCGGCGCAAGACGATGGCGCGGCTGACGCCGAGCGGGAAGAGCATGCTCGCGCATATCAGGCAGCGCGCGGCGCGGCAGGTGACGCGCACGCTGGCGCCGCTGACGGGCGCCGAGCGCGCGCAGCTGCTGTCGACGTTGAACGTCCTGCGCCGGGCGCTCGTCGTATCCGGCGACGACGCGTGCGGGGTGACCGCCGGGGATCTGACTCAAGGAGGAGAGAGACCATGAATGCAAGGAAAACGTTGTTGCCGTTGTTCGTGATGCTGGTGCTCGTGCTGACCGCGCTGCCCGCGCGGGCGGCCGACGTGGACGGCAAGTGGACTGGTTCGCTCGACACGCCGATGGGCGCGATTCAGGTCGGGTTCAATTTCAAGGCCGACGGCGCGACGCTCACCGGCACGACAACCGGTCCCGACGGCGCCGAGATCGCGATCAAGAACGGGAAGATCGACGGCAACAAGATCTCGTTCGTCGTCACGATTGACTTCGGCGGGATGGCCTTCGATCTCAACTACACCGGCGTCGTCAGCCCGGACAACGTGCAACTGACGATCGACTTCATGGGCATGCCCATGTCGTTCACGGTGAAGAAAGCCTAGTGACGAAGCGACTGCTCGCGATTGCCTGCCTGATCGGTCTCTGCGCGGCGCCGAAAACGGCCGCGCAGGATCTCGTCATCACCAACGCGCGAATCATCGACGGCAACGGTGGCGTCATCCCGCGCGGCGCCGTCGTCGTTCGCGGCGGCCGGATCGTGTCCGTGTCGGCCGCGGGCACGGCGCCCGCCGGCGTGCGGGCCATCGACGCGAAGGGCATGACGGTGATGCCCGGTTTCATCGACGCGCATCGCCACGTGATCGGTGGCAGTTTTCCGCCGGGTGATCCGGTGGTGTGGCTGAAAGATCAGGCGGCCGCGCGCATGCAGGAATTTCTCGACGCGGGCTTCACTACGCTGCAGTCGTGCGGCGATCCGGTCGAGCAGATCGTCGATCTGCAGCGCCGTCTCAACGCCGCGCAGATCAAAGGTCCGCGGCTCTTTACCGGCGCGTTCGTGCAGCTCGCGCGTCCGGCAGGCCGCGGCGGCGGAGGGCCGCTCACGGTCGATCCGGCACGGCTCGATCAGTCGCGCCCGCCGAACCGGCCGGCGACGGCCGCGCCGGCGATTCCCGACGAAGACGCGCGCGCATCGGTGAGGGCGCTCAAGAATGCCGGAATCGATGCCGTGAAAGCGGCGATCGTCGTGACGCCTGGCGGACCGGAGAAACATACGCTGTCGGTCATCGTCGACGAAGCGAAGAAAGCCGGCATGCCCGTCATCGTCCACGCGGTGACGGTCGAAGACACGCTCGCCGCGTTGGAAGCCAGGCCCAGCGTGCTGGCGTACACGCCGCACATCGGGCAGCTCACGGCGGAACAGGTCAAGACGATTGTGGACTCCGGTATCCCGATGATGTCGACGCTGGGCGTCTTTCTGCCGACGTTTGCGGCGGAGAACCAGCGCGCCCGCGAGCGCACCGGCATGGACAACACGCCGCGCTTCCGCGATCTCGATCCGTTTCCGTGGCAGACGCTCGCAAGCGCCGGACAGAGCCCGGTGAACGCGCGGCTGCTGTGGAATGCGGGCATCACGTACGGCTACGGCACCGATACGACGTTTCTTCCAAAGGACTCGCTCGCGCAGGAGCTCAGGGCGCTGCGCGTCGTGTTCTCCGCCGAAGACGTCGTCCGGATCATGACGCGCAATGCGGCCATGGCGATCGGGCGCGGCAAGGACATCGGAACGCTCGAAGCCGGGAAGCTCGCCGACCTCGTGCTGCTCGACGGCGATCCGCTCGCTCAGATCGAAAACGTGATGAAGGTGAAGATGGTGGTCAAGGCCGGCGCCATCGTTGTCGATCGCCGCGCGGCCAGATAGGCAGGCCTGAAGTGCCTGCACTACTACTGTTGTAGTGCGGACCTTCAGGTCCGCCGTGGCGTCAAGGCAATGGATTACGATCCGGCGCGGCCGAGCGCTGGTGCCAGTACGGATAGGCGACGGGCACGGCGCTCGCCTTGTCGAGCGCAGCCACCTGTTCCGCGCTCAGGGACCAGCCGACCGCGCCGAGATTCTGCCGAAGTTGTTCTTCATTCCGCGCGCCGATAATCACCGACGCGATCGTGGGCTTCCGCGTCAGCCAGTTGAGCGCCACCTGCGGAACGGTTTTTCCCGTGTCTTTCGCGACCTCGTCCAGCGCGTCCACGACACGATGGAGAAGATCGTCGGGCACCTGCGGTCCTATCGCCGCGGTTCTCGGCAGCCGGCTGACTGCCGGCGGCGGCTGGTTGCGCCGGATCTTTCCCGTCAGCCGTCCCCAGCCGAGCGGGCTCCAGACGATCGTCCCGACGTGCTGATCGTGGCCGAGCGGCATCAGCTCCCATTCGAAATCGCGGCCGACGAGCGAGTAGTACGCCTGATGTGCGACGTAGCGGGACCAGCCGTGACGATCGGAGGCGGCGAGCGACTTCATCAGGTGCCAGCCCGAAAAATTCGAGCACCCGATGTAGCGGACCTTGCCGCTTCTGACGAGCGTGTCGAGCGTGCTGAGCGTTTCCTCGACGGGCGAGAGCGCGTCGAAGCCGTGCATCTGATAGATGTCGATGTAGTCGGTGCCGAGCCGTTTCAGGCTCGCGTCGCATGCCTTCAGCAGGTGATGACGCGAGTTGCCGCGGTCGTTCGCGCCGGTGCCCATGGGGAAGGACGCCTTCGTCGCGATGATCACCTCGTCGCGGCGGCCGGCGACGGCCTTGCCGAGAATGTCCTCGGCCATGCCGGCGGAGTACACGTCCGCGGTATCGAACATCGTGACGCCGGCCTCGAGGCAGATGTCCACGAGCCGCGTCGCTTCCTTGACGCCGGTTTCGCCCCAGGCGCGGAAGAACTCGTTGCTGCCGCCGAACGTGCCCGTGCCGAAGCTGAGGACGGGAACCTTGAATCCAGAATGGCCAAGCTGGCGAAATTCCATGGGGATGATTATAGAATCGCGCCATGACGATTCACCTTTCTCGTCGCGACTTCGTCAGGCACGCGTCGTTCCTGACGGCGGCCTCCGTTCTCGGCGTGAGGTCCGCGTACGCCGCGGACACCTTCGTCGTCGCCGACACGACGGCCGGGAAAGTCCGCGGCGTCGAGGTCGAGGGGATCAAGATCTTCAAGGGCGTTCCGTACGGCGCCAACACCACGGGCAGAAATCGTTTTATGCCTCCGGCTCCCGTGGCGAAATGGACCGGCGTGCGTGATGCGCTCGAGTACGGCCCGAGCGCGCCGCAGACCGAGCCGGGCGTGCGGCGCAACGTCTCCGACCGCGCCGTCGCCGGCGCCGGGCTGCCGCAGGAAAGCGAAGATTGCCTGGTGCTCAACGTCTGGACGCCCGCGCTCGACGATGGCCGGAAGCGTCCCGTGATGGTGTGGTGCCACGGCGGCGGATTTGCGACCGGGTCGGGATCGTCGCCGATTACCGCCGGCTTCAACCTCGCGCGCCGCGGCGACGTCGTCGTCGTGACGATCAACCACCGGCTCAACGTCCTCGGGTTCACGTATCTCGGCGAGCCCGGCGGCCCCGAGTATTCGTCGTCTGGCGACGTGGGCATGCTCGACATCGTCCGCGCGCTTGAATGGGTGCGCGACAACATCGCGCGCTTCGGCGGCGATCCCGGCACGGTCACGGTCTTCGGACAGTCGGGCGGCGGCAGAAAAGTCGCCACGCTGCTGGCCATGCCTGAGGCGAAGGGACTGTTTCATCGCGCCATCATCGAAAGCGGCGCGACGCTCAAGCTCGTCGAGCGCGAACAGGCGACGCGCGTCGCGTCCGAGCTGATGAAGACGCTCGGCCTCGACAAGACGCAGGTGCGCGATCTGCAGGTGGCGCCGATCGACAAGCTGATGTCGGCCTACTTCGAGACCATGCGTCGCATGAACGTCGATCAGATGACGCAGGGGTTCTCGCCGGCGGTGGACGGCAAGGCCGTGCCGCGGCATCCGTTCTTCCCGACGGCGTCGGCGGTGTCGCCTGACGTGCCGCTGATGCTCGGGTCCACGCGCACCGAGCTGACGTCGGCTGCCGCCGCGGAGCTGTTCTCGCTCTCAGACGCCGCGATGCGCAAGCGCATCGGCGATTTGCTCGGCAACGGCGCCGCCTCGACCATTGAGGCGTACGCGCGAGTGAACCCCGGCGCGTCGCCGTCGGATCTCTACTTCCTTATTGCCAGCGACTACCGGTACAGCGGGCCGGTGATGACGATTGCGGACCGGCGCTCCGCGCTCGGCAAAGGGCCCGTCTACCTTTATTACTGGCGCTGGCAAACACCCGTGGACGGCGGCCGGTTGAAGTCGCCGCATACGATCGAGATTCCGTTCGCGTTCGACAACATCAAGGCGGCGACGCGGCTCACCGGCGGAGGCGCCGAGGCGATGGCCCTCGCCGACAAAGTCAGCGACGCGTGGATCGCCTTCGCCCGCACCGGCAATCCGAACACGCCGAAGCTGCCGCGCTGGACCGCCTACAGCAGCACCGACCGTCCGACCATGGTCTTCAACAACCAGAGCGCTGTCGTGAACGATCCCATCCGGGATCAACGGCTCGCCATTTTCAAGGTGATGTCATGAAACTCTGCCTGTCTCTGCTCGTGCTCGTGTCGGCGGCCGCGATTGTCTCGGCCCAGGCCGGATCCTTCTACGACCTGAAGACGAAGACGCTCCTCGGCAAGAACGGCGATCTCGCGCAGTACAAGGGAAAAGTCAGTCTCGTCGTGAACGTCGCGAGCAAGTGCGGCTTCACGCCGCAGTACGAAGGCCTCGAGAAGCTGCAGCGCGAGATGAAAGGCAAGCCCTTCAACGTGCTGGGATTTCCCAGCAACGACTTCGGCCAGCAGGAGCCCGGCTCGGCCGAGGAAATCGCGCAGTTCTGCAAGCTCACGTACGACGTGACGTTCCCGATGTTCGAGAAGGTGGTCACGAAAAGCGGCAGCGGACAGTCGCCCATCTACGCGTTCCTCGGCCAGTCAGGCCACCTGCCGGCCTGGAATTTCTCCAAGTACGTCGTCGACAAGCAGGGGAAGATCAC
>Ga0153915_10001872_pt1 | contig 19340 bp, 12 predicted proteins | sample Opewatmetagenome_2_FD_107003 | JGI IMG/M metagenome (GOLD analysis project Ga0153915, IMG submission 107003) | Freshwater wetland microbial communities from Ohio, USA - Open water 3 Core 3 Depth 3 metaG | ecosystem: Environmental > Aquatic > Freshwater > Wetlands | place: USA: Ohio, Lake Erie...
ACGATAATAATCACCCCTGACAGGGACAGGTATGACCTTACAGCTCCTGTCAACCTTGAGATACTCGTGATAAACGGCGGGGAGACGATTGAATACCCCTATCTGGAGGTGGAGATTTACACTCCAGGGATGGACGTGATATACTCCAACCTTGAGAGGCTCAATACCATGGAGCCGCTGGAGAAGACGCAGAACTACGAGAAGTTCGTGATACCTGCAAATGCTCCCGGCGGGATGTATGTAGCCTCAGCAAAATTCAGGGAGGACTTCACAATCCTTGCCTCAGGGACAGGGAACTTCCTTGTGGTGGGAGCTGGAGTCTCGACTCCGGAAGCCCTGCAGATAATAGCAGTCCTTTCAGTCACACTAGTCCTCGTGTACTTCTCCCTCAAGAGGTTCAAGGAGGTCAGGAGGACAAAGGGCCTCCTGGAAAGCAAGGGGCCGCTGTAAATCCAAAAAAGATATAAGCAACCCCTCATAATAATAACTGGAACAGTTAGAAAGAAGGTGTCCGCAGACACCTTCAATCGAAAGAGAGACAGAAGGTGGCTTCGCCACCTTCAATCGAACAGTCAGACGGAAGGTGACGAGAGTCACCTTCAATCTCAAATCGGGTGGTATGAAATGTTCATATTCGGCGTAGATGTTCCGATTCTGGAGCTTCTTGTAGTCTTTTCCATAGTTGTGGTGATATACCTCATAATACTTGAGTTCGAGTTCAGGCAGCTCAGGACCATAACCAGGAAGTTTGACGAAGAAGAGATACAGCTGGGCCGCGCGATGAGGGAGCTCAAGGACGAGGTCACTGCCCTGAAGGATGTCATGGTCTCCAAGAAGATGGCAAAGTAGAGCATTCTTTTTTTAAAAATTCTTCAGAATTCACGCTGATTTAGAAGAATTGAGGCCAAAGGCGGAACTGTCTAGCGAGCAGAATCCGGAGAAATCATAGCAGTTTTCCTATTAACTGTTAATTTATTTTAATAGCAGTACCAATTAATATTATATGGTGCAGAAAAGGCACGTGCCCTTGATTTTGGCAGCTGTAGTTCTGCTTGTCTTAGCTATTTCTTGGGTAAGAATACCTGAAGCATTTGCAGCAGTCCAGAAGTCTTTTGTTCTCAATCCGGATTCTGCGACTTTCTCTTTCGAGGAGAGCAGCTGGAATGACAGCACAGTCTCCAAGGAGTATGACTTTCCCGATTCCTCAAACGTGACCTACTGGATTCGCATTCCAAAGAACTCCACAATACTGAATGCAACCATGAACCTCACAGGCAAGATAATATACGTTTACGCAATCCAGGCAACCACAGGAGAGGTGAAAGGGCTTTCCATAGGGAACGCAACAGGCGGCGAGAACCAGATTTCTTTCGGGACAAAGGAGGCGACCATAGGCAAGGCCAAACTGCTTTACGGCAATAACGGCTCATACATATGGAACGTGACAATCTCAAGCGGCCTGGAGGTTTACTCCACTTCTATAGGCAACATCACTAACGACCAGGGAAACGAGATAGCTGTGGGATCCCAGGACAACAAGGTTTATCTTCTTTATTCAAACGGCACGCAGATATGGAGCAAATCAACAGGCAGCGCTGTAAAAAGCGTGAAAATAGCGGATGTCTATGGAAACGGGATAAATTACACAGTGGCGGGCTCTGACAAGATTTACGTGCTGAATTCATCCGGAGGCGAGAACTGGAGCGCATCAATATCAGGGTGCACGGGAATAAATGACATAGCAGTGGGTAATTTCAGCACTGACCCGGGAAACGAGATAATAGTGGGTTGCGGCGCCGGGAAGATATTCATCCTCAATTCCACAGGCTCTGTGATAAGCAACATGACAGTGGGATCATCAGACATAAACACAGTGGATGTGGGGAATGTCACATCCGACCTGGGGAACGAGATAGCGTCAGGCTCTGCAGACAACATGGTGTACATAATAAATTCGAGCGGCAATGCGGTGTGGAACTACTCCACAGGAGGTTTTGTATACAGCGTGAAGATAGGCGACGTGACAACACAATACCCCGGGAACGAGGTGGTTGCGGGCTCGAATGACATGAAGGTCTACACCTTAGATAACAGCGGCAACCTCATATGGAGCTTCGAGGCAGGCAGCCAGGTTAACACCATAGCCATAGGAAACCTGACTTCGGATGCAGGGAATGAGGTGGCGGCAGGCGCAGGCAACGGCTACCTTTACGTCTTCAATTTCGATTACTTCCCTGACAACATCTCTATAGATGTGAACGGGAGCGGCTATGACTGGAACTATTCAGGAAAGCTGAGGAGCACTGCCTTGGCAGGAGGGACAGGCGCTTTCATAAACGCGATACAAACCTACCTTAACAGCAGCTGCACCCCCGTATCGGGTATATGCAATGTTCCGCTGCTTTTCCACTCCGACTGGGCAGGAAAGCTGAACATATCATCCCTTAACGTCACATATTCCTACAATATCTCAAATCTCGTGTCCGCCCCCACGGTGAGCGTGTGGTCAAGGACAAGGAACATAAACGTGAACGAGTCTGTGGGCAACCAGAGCCGCAACCTCTCGTTTTCGAATCCCTCGAACGACATATCAGTCCAATATATAAGGATAAACGCGACCGCGACTTCATGCGACTTCAACGGGAGCTCCTACAATGTGACCAATTCAGAAGGACAGGTGGTGTGCGATGCCCCGGACTTCACGATTCCTTCATCAGGAGCCCTTCCAGGGCCTTTCCTGCTGTGGGACAATACCATGAGCGCAGGCATGCCAGTCCTCATTAGCGAGTCAGCCAGCTACTACACAAACGCAACAGACAACTTCTTTTGGCGCAAGAACCTCACCATCTGGAATTCTTCCTCCACAATCATATATAATGCGACTGCAAACGTCAGCCTGAATGATACTGCTGTGCGCGGTCTGGAATTCCTTAACGTTACCTGGAAAGGCTTGGTATGCGAGCTCACTCCAGCAGCAAACGTATCCGATTGCAATACAGCCAGCCCGACCTATACATCAAAAAACTGCTCGGGAGACTTTTTCTACTCCTGCAAGCAGGATACTAACGGGAATGGCGTCTATGATTTCTTCAAGTGGGTGCAGCCTTACTCCAATTCCTCCATTAACTATGCGACAGGAGGCAGCACGAACCTTGCCGCGAATCTCTCCCTCCAGACTGTTACGCCCTCGCAGGGGATATGGGGAACGACCTTCAACTACTCGGTTTACGTGAATGACACCGAAGGGGATTCAGTGAACGTGACGCTCTGGATTATGAGGAATCTCTCAGGAGTGTGGGAAAGGAACTCCACGCAGACTGTGTCCGGCTCAGGGCAGCTTTCCTTCAACGTGACCTCAAACATCACCTGGACAGGGGCAGCAAGCTACAGGTTCGAGTACCAGGATTTCAATGCAGGCTATCCAATCCACTCAAGCCAGAACACGTCTGTTTTCACGGGCCCGGCAGTCCTTAAGCATAACAGTTCAGTCGTGCTTGCGCAGGGGAACAACAGCGTGGTTAACAGGAACTCCTCTGTCCTCCTTTCCGTCCGGATAAACGACACTGAAATATCCGACTGGGCAGGAGCGAACTTGAGTTGCGTTTTCTGGGTGACAAGTAACGGAGCGAGCTTTGATTCAGGCCATTTCAATCTCTCAAACTCCTCAGGCCACTGCAATTTCCTGTTCACCCCGGATGCAGGCTATGCAGCCGGAAACCAGACATGGAAGGCGGGAGTGTGGAATGACACATATTATGCAGACACCAACTCAACCAGCTTTATCCTCAGCGTGAAAGGCAGGTTAAACATAACCCTGGTTTCCCCGGGCTACAACCAGACCATGTTCCGCAATTCCACCAACACGCTTGCAGCAAGGATGGTTGATGAGTACGGGAACGAACCTGCAACTGATGTTTCCGGCTACAACTGCACTTTCTGGTTCATGAATGATTCCGCGAATGACCTTGGGAATGCGACAACGAACTCGAGCGGATGGTGCGGAATCACATGGAACCCGAACTGTTCAGTCTCGCTGGGCCAGTTCACAGTAAACGTCACCCTTGCAGGAAGCTCGCAGTTCTATTCTATCCAGGGGGATGAGAATGGCACAAAAATCCTCATGAAGGACCTTCTGGGGACTGCGATAACAAGCCCCAGTCCATTCTCCTCTTACCACAAAGGCGACACTGTCACCATGAACTCAGCAACAAATGATAGCTGTTCACTGTGCGGACCTGGAGACTACCAGACCACGTGGAACATAAAGTTCAAGCAGTTTTTCCAGGTGAACCTTAGCGAGACGCGGGGCTTTTCTAGGGACAATGAGACCATAATAATAAACGCCTCAGAGCTGGAGGGAGAGGGAATCGACCTTTCAGACTGGAGGATTAATTACACAAAAGTCATTTACAACGGCCAGGAGATCCCATCCGAGGTTAAGGCATGGACGGACGGCAGCAGGTCCGCGGTAAACGCGACCCAGATTTTCCTCAACAATTATTCAGAGCTGGTTTTCCTCGCGAACGTTCCTGCCCTGCAGGCAGCCAATTACTTTGTTTATTACAATGAGAGCAACCAGAATGACTGGAACATCTCTTACATCCTTAACGGCGGTTTCGAAAGCGGCTCGCTCTCCCCATGGTACTGCGCTAACAGCTCAGGATGCAGCTTCGATCTGTGCGACTGCCGCGTCACATCCGGGAACAACGAGACAGCAGGCAACTATTCCCTCCGCATGCTTGTTATCCCTAGCATAGAGTATACGAACATCAGCATGCAGCAGAGCGTGTGGAGCATAAATTCCAGCTACATAAAAATCCGCTACAAACCAGTGAACATGACATCTCTCTCTTCTGTTATAAAGCTCACGGCAGGCGCAGGCTCATGTAATCTCTCTGTCCAGCCTTCCAGCTGGACGGAAACACTGTGCTATAACACCTCTTTCCAGCAGGCCACATGGATAAACATCACTCTGAATTCCACCACAAAGGACGGCACATACAGGTACCTTTACATAGATTACATCTGCATTGCTGACTCCTCAGGGAACTGCACATCCATGGATTCCGGATACGGGCCCAGAAGAGCCCTGGTCTCTCAAACTGCAATAGGCTCGGGAAACACCACATGGCAGGTCCCTGCGAACGAGACGCTTGGGAGGAGGAGGATACTTGCGAACTCATCAGGCCCGAACCATAGCCAGAACTTCAGCACAGTGCAGGTCTCACTGTTCGGAATGAGCAACATCTCCATGATTAACCTGAGCTCCGGGTACTGCACGTTCAACCAGACGTTCCTGTGCATGTCCAACGCAACCATAGATTACTTTTGCGTGGCCACTGATGTGAATCTCTCTTCAGGCATCCACAACTACAATGTGAGCTTTTTCATGAACGGGAGCTACATGGGCTCCAACATGACCAACTCCTCAGGCTATTCTGTATTCCGCAACTCCACAGACAAGGGAACCTACAACATCTCATGCAACATATCAGACACCATTTACGAGCCGAACACTTATTACAACATAAGCGCGAACAACAGCGCGAGCATGATAGTGGATATAATAAGCGGCAACACAACAGGCTCTGTCCTTTTGTACCCCCTTGCACAGACAGCATCCAACATAACAAGGGAGGAGAACTACTCTTACTACCTTAACGTGACCGTGAACAACACAGGGAACGGCAGCATGTTCAATCCATTGGTCAACATATCCGTTCCTGCGGGGATTTTTGTCCAGTCAATGAGCTGCCCAATCCTGGCAGAAGGCTCGGAATGCAGTTCAATCCTGCAGGCGAATGTAACGCAATCCGCTGCTGCATCAAACCATACAATAAACATCACAGTTTCCTGGTCCAATGCTGACTCAACACAGGGGAACGCAACCAACCAGACTTCTGCCAGCGTAGAGAATCATACAACCCTTAACATAACCCAGGTCCAGGTTAACATGAGCATGGCCAGGGGGAATTCCGGCACAGCAGGAAACTTCACTGTGGAGGCTTACGGGAACACTCCACTCTCGCTGGTTACATTCTCCCTATCCGGCGCGAACTCATCCGGGATATCAGGCTGGATTTCCTATAATCCATCCAGCATATCCGCCATCCCCAAAGCAGGAACCAACACCACACTTATAAACATGTCAATCCCGCTTAACGCGACAGAAGGAATTTACACAGCAACCCTTACAGCAAACGCCACAGGCTCATCATGCTCGCCAGCAGCTGAATGCTGGGACTCTGTCACACTGCTCCTAAACGTGACCCCGCCTGACTGGACCCTGTCCCCATATAACCTTTCAAAGACCATAGGCCTTAGCGGCCAGAACGGAACCATAGGAACCTTAACAATCACCAACAGCAGAAGCCAGAACTATTCCTTCTCCGTGACTGTGGCAGGGAACGGGTCAGCCTACATAAAGACAGACAAATCCTCCTTCAACGTCACAGCCCTTTCTTCAGAATACCTTTATGTTTACCACAACACCACAGGAAGCTACAGCCCAGGCTACTGGTTTGCGAACATCACAGTTACAAACCTGAACGGGGCCTTCCCTCTGAGCATGAACGGATCAGTCAATCTTGACGTGATAAACCTCACAATCAGCATAATCTCACCCAACCAGACAAATCCCTCATCTCCTGTAAACCCGGGCGACAGGATATACATAACAGTGAACGCCACTCTGAGCGGAGCGCCTATCCCGGCAAACATGGAATGGTCATTCCTGGTCGGGGGACAGACATGCGGGAATGTCCTCTCCTCATACAACACCTCAACAGCATACTGGGACATAAACTGCACAGCCCCCAACATAACAGGGAATGTGATATACAACCCTCTCTTTGTGACAGGGAATTACACTGCGCAGCAGGGGACTGTAGTCTCGGACCAGCAGGCGGATGCAGTAAGGTATACTGACATAACCCCTCCGCAAATATCAGGCATATCCGTAAATCCTGTAAACTATTATTCCAGCATCCCCTACATAATCATAAACGCAACAATAACAGACAACACTCTTGTGAACTCCTCATGGCTGGTGATAACCCAGCCCAACGGCACAAATGTAACGGTAGGAAGCCCGGTAAACATAAGCTCCCTTTACACTTTCAATTTTTCGAATCCAAACCTTGTTGGGGATTATGATGTTTACGTTTTCGCGAATGACAGCTACGGCTACGCAAACTCCACAAGGGGGTGGTTTGATGTCTACAGGCCTTTCACAATTTCCGGAACTCTGGCAAACCCGAGCTCTGCAAACCAGAGCATAAACTTCACCTTCTACAGGAACGGCACATCCACCATAATCCACAACTTCTCCACAAACAGCACACAGGCTTCTTACAACTGGAGCGTGCATGACAGGGTTTACGATATCAGGGCTTCATTCTTCGGCCATACAGCAGTCCTTTACTCAGTCAACACCACAGCCTCCGCAATCAGCCAGCACAACAGCTCAGCCACTAATGTGAGCGGCGTGTTCAGGTTCGATAACTTCCCGAACCGCACCTCCCAGGACATCTCAAACTTTGACCTCCCGAACACAGCCCAGAAAATAATTCTGGGATTTGTTATAGAAACCCCCAACCTTTCCTACTCTAATGCAATGATAACAATAGATTACACAGAGGCTCTTGCAGCAGCCCTGGGAACAATAACAGTCCAGGAAAGCAACCTGAGGATATTCAGGTGCACGAACTGGAACTTCCAGTCACGCGTATGCAGCTCAGGAGAGTTTTCACACTTTAATGAATCCCTTACGCCAGACACTACAGCAAACACCTTCACCTTCACTGCAAGCCCCTCCACTGCTTATGCTGTTGCAGAAACATGCTATCCCAACATATGCGGCCAGACTCCTACAGTTCCCCCAAGCGGGGGGACAGAATCCCCAGGAGGCGGGGGAGGTCCAACACAACCCGTGTGCGGGAACGGCAGGTGCGAAACAGGGGAGAACAGCCAGAACTGCCCGAAGGACTGCCCTGCTGAGCCTGATTTCCCGCTGACTATCAAAACCGGAATCACAAACATCCGGCTCAGGCCTGGGGACAAGGCCACTTATCCCTTCTCAATGACCAACAAGCTCAGCACTCCGGTGACAGCCGAGCTCTCGGTAAGCGGGCTTGAGAACTACTTCACCCTCGAGAAGGATTCCGTGGACATAGGAGGAAACAAGACCGAGGCCATGAATATCTATGTAACAGTGCCCGAGACATTAGAGACAGGGACATACACAGGGACGATAACAGTTTCTGCTGCAGGCAAGACAAAGGACATTCCCGTGACAATGATTATAGGGCTTGAAGGCAAGAGCCAGCTGAACCTTGTTTTAAATCTCATCACAAAGAGGGTAGCGCCTGAAGAGGACCTCAAATACACGGTGGAGATCCGGAACGTGGGCTTCGGGGCAAACCTCACAGTTGGAATGGTTTACATAGTAAGGAATGCCCTGACAGAGGAGATAATAAAGCAGGAGAACGAGAGCCTGAACTTCACCCTGTCAACAGGCGAATCCTACACATTCAACAAGGTAATGGAGCTGAAGGGCACAGACATACCTCTGGGGCAATACTACCTTGAGGCAATAGCTTCATTCGAGCACAGGTTCGTCAGGGACATAGAGACTTTCGAGGTCTCGGAGGTTTTCTGGGCAAGCCCTCTCGGCCAATTTATCTCATGGTTCATCATAGTAGGGGCGATAGTGGCCATGGCCTTCTATGAGAGGAGAAGGTACAACAGATGGAAGACAAAGAAATCAAGGTACCTTTTCCCGGTCAACTATTCCAAAATCCCCCAGGAGAGCGAAGATGCATTCTGGGTAGGAAAGATAGCGGAAACCGAGAAGAAAGCCTGGTTCAACCCGAACGACCTCTCTACACACCTTCTGATAGCAGGCTCCACAGGCGCGGGCAAGAGCGTTTCTGCTTCTGTCTTTGTGGAAGAGGCCCTGGACAAGAAGATTCCTGTGATAGTTTTCGACCCCACTGCGCAGTGGACAGGCTTCGTGAAGCAGTGCGAGGATGAGAACCTGCTTAAATTCTACAGGCAGTTCGGAATGGATGTGCGCTACACAAAGCCATACAAAGGAATGATATTGGAGATAACAGACCCGCACATAATCATAGACTTCAAGAAATACATGAACCCCGGCGAGATTACAGTTTTCACCATGAACAAGCTCGGGCCCGGGGAATATGACGTTGCTGTGAAGAACATAATAAACGCCATATTCAAGACAGGGTGGGAGGAGTCCACCAAGCTCAGGATGATAATGGTTTTTGATGAGGTGCACAGGCTGCTTGAGAAGTACGGAGGGATAGGCGGCTATATCTCGCTTGAGCAGGCTTGCAGGGAGTTCAGGAAGTGGGGAATAGGCATAATCATGTGCTCGCAGGTTCTTGCTGACTTCAAGGAGGCCATAGCAGGCAACGTGCTCACGGACGTACAGATGAACACCAAATCCCTTGTGGACATAAGAAAGGTGGAAACCAAGTACGGGCCCGAATACGCCACCAGGATATCCAGGCAGGGCGTGGGAGTGGGCATGCTCCAGAACCCCAAGTATAATGAGGGCAAGCCGTACTTCGTGCAGTTCAGGCCGACCTGGCACAACCCCCACAAGATAACTGACGAGGAGCTTGAATTCTACAAGGAATTCGCGCAGAGGCTTGAAGTGATAGAGAGGAAGATAGAGGGCCTCAGGGCGGCCAAGAAGGACACCACAGACATAGAGATAGAGCTCAAGCTCGCGAAGGACAAGCTAAAGCAGGGGCGCTTCCGCATGGCCAAGATATACATAAACTCGCTCGAGGAGCACTTGAATATAAAGTAGAAAAAACGATGAAGCATATGTGGATGAAATTAGCATTGGTGGGTTTTTTGTACACGGCTTTAATAATTCCTGGAATGGTTTCCGGGTATCTTGATTCTTATGTAGGAACCAACTCGCAAGCACTTGACAGGAAGAACGAGACCGCGGCAGTTTTTGGAAGCGACCATAAAGGCATTGACACGACTTTCAGGACTGAGATATTCAGAGTAACCGGGTCAAGCGATTCAAATGCCTTGATAGAAGACAATGATATGTATATGAACAAGAACCCATGGATGCACTTTAATGACCCTTGGTCCAGAAGCGGGGACCATTTTGTGATGACCTCTTATTACAAGAATAGCAGCATCCTGAACATGGTCATGAGCCTTGACAGACAAAATTTCACAATCTCAAAATATCAGGATATACCCAACTCACCTAACGGTTATCCTATTACAGCCCATAACCGAAACCTCTGGTTTGACCCAAACGAAGAATTGCTTATGTACGGTGTGACAGCATACGGTGCGCCACATCTTTACGTCTATAACGCCGGAGATTCGCCAGTTACTTTAGGAAACAAAATAATCCCACCAAATAGTTACCTTCTATTAAAAAACTTCTCTGAATCCGTACCGTATGCAACCGGAACCGGCCAGGGCTTCATGTGGAATGATGGCAGGACATTTTCTTATGACCTTGTTAATTCCAGCTACTCTCCCATAGGAGTGGGGATTTATTATTGGACAGATGACCCGACAAGCGGGACTTTTAATTTCATAAACATTTCAGGCTGGGATGTTTACGATGAAAACTGGGCTGACAGGAAAAACTATGTCGTGATGGCAGGCGCGAACGACGGGAATTACAGCCATATACCAAAAGGCAGATACGGAATAATCCGCTTTGACAGAAATGGGGACTATGTGGATTCTCACTGGAGCCAGGACTATCCTTACATGAGCACAGGCAAGGCGTCAGGCTATGACGGCTGGTGGGCCAATCGAAATGGCTGGGCTGTGTCAAGGACTTATTTAAGAGACTCCACCAACATCACCACATTCTATCAGATATGGCCGCCCACTAACCAGAGCGGGGAAGGCATAAGGGACGATCCTCTTGGTCTGGGATGGAGCTGGGCGCACAATCCCTCCTATAGCAATGCTGATTGGATCTACGCAGCGGACTATTCAAATATAGGCAGCGGCTCAACCACAAAGGTCGGGCAGGATGAAGTTTATGCAATTGATGTTAAAAATCCAGGCACACCATCCCACTGGAGAAGGATTGCTAGAATGTGGAACGTTTATAACAGTAGCGAGCTTTCTGCGTATACAAACCAGCCTGACTGCTACGGCTCTCCAAATAATGATTATGTCATGTACTGGTCAAACATGCGTGCAGCAGGAGAGCCAACCGGTCGCTGGGACACCTTTATCGCAAAAATAGCATATTTTCACCCCGCAGACACCAACAGCGACGGCTGCGTGGAGGGTCCCGAGCTCACAGCCTTCATAGACAGGTGGAAGGTGAACAGCTCGGACGTGACGCTGAGAGAATTGATAGAGGCTATCGGTTTGTGGAAGAATGGATGCTAGAAATGTGATTTATTAGACTCCGAAAACAATAATATCATAAGGCGAATGTGAATGCCGAAAAAAGAGAAACCCGCGCAGGACATACCAGAAGAGGAGAATGTGATAACTCCCGAGGAGTTCGAACAGCTTGAAACGAAGGAGAAGAAAGGGAGGTTACGATTTCTTAAGAGCAAGGCCAAGCCAGAAGCCCATCCAAAAGAGGAGGGCATTATGGAGAGGGGAAGAGTGAAAACAGAGGATGAGCTGATCGTAAGCGTGGAGAAGATACAGGCCAAGCTCGAGACCATGGAGGACCTCAGGCAGACCACTGAAGAGAAGATCTCGCGCCTCTCGGAGGAGATAGGGGAGCTAAGGTCCTCAATCCTTGAGAAGGACAAGACGTTCAACCAGGTGGAGACGGGATTCGAGAAGGTTAAGGAGATTTTTGAGGAGATTCAGCCCAAGAAAATAAGGGCGGAGCTGGACAAGAAGGAGGATGCAATAGAGAAGATGAGCGCGAAAGTGGAGTCATTCGACACGAAAATCTCGGACATGAAAAAGAACATGGGTGACATAGTCGGGATAATGGAGAAGATAAAGGACCTCAAGAACGTGGTGGCAGTTTCCGAGACCATAACCAAGAAGATGGGCAAGATAGAGGATGAGCGCAAGGAGACAGCCAAGATAGCCGCAAAAGTAGAGAGCATGTTCTCTGAGATAACAGAGAAGATGTCTGAGTTCCACACATACAAGAGTAAGATAGAGTTCAGCGCGGAATCCATGCACGACATAATGAAATCCATCGACATGATGGAGGTGAAGATAGAGAACGCTGCCACGAAAGACAATATGAAGAAGATAGATGACAGGTTCGAGCAGCTTGAGAAGGATCTCACGGACAAGATACAGACAATCCGGGACATAGTGGATGACCTTGTGACAGACCTTAAGAAAGGCGGTGTCAAGGATCTTCTCGAGAAACAGGGCAAGGCAAGGATAGATGAGATAAACAAGCGGCTTTCCGAGATACATGACTACGAGAAGGGCCTCAAGTCCGTTAAAGAGGACTTTGCAAAGCTCAAGGAAGAGAAGGCAAGGGAGATTAAAGCCATCCTTTCGGAGATTGGCAGTCTCAAGCCTGGCGGGCAGCCCGTTTCCAAGCGCGAATCCAAGAAACAGCCCACTCTGCCGCTTCCTGAGCCCGCTGAGGAATCATACACTTTCCAAGAAGGGGATATAAACTCCCTCATGGAGCAGTGCCACAGCCAGATAGACAAGGGGAACATAGAGGCTGCCAAGAAGACTTACAATCAGATACTTTCCTTTTACGAGGAGTCAAAGGAGAGCGCCGGAGCAGAGCAGCTTTACGGCAAGATTAAGAGGCTGTATTATCGACTTCAGATATATTGATGAATTAGCGCTGGTCAATCCTTTTTCCTTAAAGAGTGAAAATACCTTTTCAAATCCACTTTTCCTTTTGTGATTTCAATCCCGTCCCTCTCCAGCCTGCGGACTTTCTCTTTCGTGCTTCCCCTTCCTGAATAGCCTCCAACAGAGCCATCCGAATGCACAACCCGATAGCACGGAATCTTATCAGGACATGCATTGCTTTTGAGGGCGTTCCCCACAGCCCTTGACGCATCCGGGTTTCCAAGGGCGCGGGCTATCTCTGAATAGGTGGTTACCTTGCCTTTGGGGATTTTTTTAGTCAGCTCCAGGACATTTTCTGAGAATCCTTTCATGGTAATCTTGTTGTTACAATTGGCTTTTCCATAACTATTATCGTGTGCTCGGACTGCGCGACAGGGTTCCCTTCTGTCTCCTTAAGCACAGGATAGCTCTCTATTGCTCCAGCACCATCGAGCTGCCTCAAGGCCAGGGAAACCTTGACAGGAGAGAAATGCTTGTAAAGCCACCTTTTCGCGAAAGGCAGCTCTTTGTATTCTGTTCTTGCGAGTTCAAGGATTCTCCTCGCTTCAGGAAGCCTCACAGGCCTGTCCCTCAGGTAACGGTATATCTCAACCGTTCCGGAGTCCTTGACATAACCATTTGATTGCATGACGAAAGGCTCGAGCGCAATAACATCCCCTTCCTTGAACTTGTGGCTGGAATTGTTCGAAATATTAGGGATTGATGGGCTCCCGTGGAATATGTACCTCTCGAGCGTGTGGCCGGTAAGGTTCACAATAATACCCAGGCCATGTTCTTTAACGGAACTTTCTATCGCCTGGCTTATTTCAGAGACTGTGACCCCGGGCTTTACGACATCAATTGCGGCCTGCACGCATTGTTCCGAACATTTTACCAAGGAATTCGGCTCTGAACAATAAGTGAAAGCCATATCCCCTATGTAGCCGTCCACGTGCACCCCGATGTCTATCTTCACCAGATCTTTCGGGTTTATAACCCGCGCATCATTAAAGGATGGGGTGTAGTGCGCAACCACCTCATTCACGGAAATGTTGACAGGAAAGGCAGGCTTAGCTCCCTTCTCATGTATTTTCCTATCTACAGTCTCCGCTATTGCAAGCAGCTTTGCTCCCGGCTTGAGCATCCCGGAAATCTCTTCCCTTATCTCGGCACAGATTCTTCCCGCTTTCAGGTATTTCTCGAGAATTTCCTTGTCCATATTAGCACAGAATATAGTTTGGGTAATGGCTTAAATGTTTAATGGATTAATATGAATTTATGCCACAGATTTCAAAAATCCCTTATCTGGCTGAGGAGCAAAGGCAGTTTATAGTAGATAAGTATGCAGAATTGGGCACCGTTCGCACCAAATTAGAATTTAACAAAAAATACGAACACTCTGATTATGTGGTCAAAACTATAAGCGTTCCTACTATTCTGCAAGTTTTGGAAAAAGCAGGGGTGGAGATACATAAGCAGGGTTACTGCTTCAGGCCCAAAAAAATCCTTAATAAGTCAGTATTCGGTGGTAAGAGGACAAGCTATAAGGAAATCACTCCGGCTGTGAAAAAAGAGGTGGTGAAGGATTTCAAGAAGCTTAAGAAAGGGATTCTGGCTTTCAAAGAAATAAAACAGAACGTGCTTGACAATCACAAAAAGTACTTATCATTCGACCAGTATGAGAATATACTCAAAGAAGCGGGGTTTGACTTGTCTTCAGATGAATACATAAACCGCAAACAAATACCAAACCCTTGATTTTGCCGGCATAATCATTTCATCCCCAGCTCCTTCTTCAGGGCCTGCACCTTATCTGTTTTTTCCCACGTGAAATCCGGGTCATTCCTCCCGAAGTGGCCGTATGCAGCCGTCTTCCTGTATATGGGCCTGGCCAGCCTGAGAGAGTCTATTATAGCGCGGGGCCTCAGGTCAAACGCCTTGCGAATCGCCTGGGAGATTTTCTCTTCCGAAACCTTTCCTGTCCCGAACGTGCTGACAAGCACGGAAACAGGCTGCGCGACCCCGATAGAGTAGGCAAGCTGGACCTCGCACTTGTCAGCAAGCCCTGCGGCCACTATATTTTTCGCTATGTACCTTGCCATGTATGCGGCTGAGCGGTCCACTTTGCTGGGGTCCTTTCCCGAGAAGCATCCTCCCCCATGCCTCCCCATCCCGCCATAAGTGTCCACTATTATCTTCCTTCCAGTCACGCCTGTGTCAGCCTCGGGGCCTCCTATCGCGAATACACCAGTCTCGTTTATGAACACCTTGGTATCTTGATCCATCCAGTCCTTGCAAACGGGCTTTATCACATGCTCTATTATCCCTGCCTTTATGTTCTGACGACTGACTTCTGGGTTGTGGTGGACTGCTATCACAATCGCTTCCGCCCTTTTCGGTTTCCCATCCATATACTCAATAGTGACCTGTGACTTGCCATCAGGCCTGACCCATTCCAGAATCTTCTTTTTCCGGACCTCAGCCAGCCTCATGGTGAGCTTGTGCGCGAGCATTATCGGAAGGGGCATAAGCTCAGGGGTCTCATTGCATGCGAACCCGAACATCATTCCCTGGTCGCCTGCTCCCTGCTCATGGTTTGGGGTCTCTGTCACACCTATCGAGATGTTCTGGCTCTGCTCATGTATTGAGGTCAGCACAGCGCAGTCAGCAGCATCAATCCCGTATTCGGGGTTTGTGTAACCTATATCCTTGAGTGTGTTCCTCACAACATGAGGTATATCAACATACGTATTTGTTGTGACTTCGCCTGCAACCATTATCAGCCCCGTGGTTGTAAGGCATTCAACAGCAACCCTGCCCTTGGAATCCTTTGCGAGTATGGCGTCAAGAATAGCATCCGAAACCTGGTCGCAAATTTTGTCCGGGTGACCTTCTGTCACCGATTCTGACGTGAAAAGAAACTTCTCAGCCATTTCAAAACCTCCAATTTTAGATTTATGTTATTTGTGTATTTGTAATAGACTCTCAGAAAGGTTTATATACTTTTATATATATTAAAGGATACAAAAATAACCAGCAGTTATTATTCAAGAATGGACGCCAGTTTGAAGTTGGCTTTGCCGACTTCTTTCCAAAAATACAAAAGAAAAGAAAAATAATGGATTATAGAATTTTACCAGTCCTCTTCTTCTTCCTCTTCTTCCTCTTCTTCATCGTCAAAATCTTCATCTTCCGTTTCTTTCTTCTTCTTCTCTTCCTTCTTCATCAGAACCACACTCCTTTTTTAGCTGTATGAAAATATGGCTAAAGATAATTGTGGGCAAGAGTATTTAAACCAATAATAAGCGGACTTTTTCTATCCACAAGTGGCAAAACCCACTTTCGTTCCAACCCATCTCCGGATTTTTACATCCCAAAATTATTTATTACCTGATTATAACTGTTAGTTATGATCATAACTGGCAAATACATGAGGCAGCTCAGGGAGGATGCAGGTCTCTCTCAGGCGGACCTGGCGAAGCTGGCAAAGGTCTCTCAGGCGCACATAGCCAAAATCGAGGGAGAAAAGGTTGACCCCCGGCTGTCCACTGTAAATCGCATCCTTTTCATCCTCAGGACAAGGAAGAGCGCGAGCAAGACAAGGTGCTCGGAGATAATGCACAAGCATGTGATTTCCGTCGCTCCAGAGGACCCAATATACAAGGCAATAAAAATCATGCACAGGATGGGAATCTCGCAGATGCCTGTTCTGCATGGAGGCTTTCAGATGGGCAGCATAGGGGAGACAACCATAATGAGGAACTTCGACAGGAACATAAAGAGGTTAAGGGTCCGGGATGTGATTGACAGGCCGTTCCCTGTTGTGGACACGGATGACACGATTGAAATTCTCCCGGCACTGCTCGACCTTCATGGTGCAGTCTTAGTGGCGGAAAAAGGCAAAATAAAGGGGATAATAACCAAGTCGGATTTACTGGCTGTGAAATAAATTCCTTCAGGCTTGATAGATATGCAGTATGATATAAGAGGGCATCATCTAAGGAATCTTTTTTATTATTTGAAATGGGATAGATCGCGGGCGTATCACGATAAGCGATACGAAAAGTTATTATCTGCTTCTGAAATTAAAATAACGGATGATTTTGATTACATTTGCTCAATATGTATACTTCCAGAAAAACAAAAAGAGAAACTATGCAAAAGAGACAGAATATCCGAAAAAGATAAAGATATTGTTCAAAAACTAAATTTGGAAATTGGAAAAATTTATTCTGGAGCGTTAGTTGTGGGCAGGTTGAATGAATACACAGAAAGGTTCATTTAGCGCCGTAATCATAAATATAAAAGTTTCTTCCCATCGATTATTTCGCTTTTTCCAGAACCTCCTCCAAAAATCTACTCAGCTCCGGGTCCTTCACAGAAGAGAGGCCTTTCTCGTCCCAGAAAGGAGGGAGAGGCTTCCTATAATTACCCTTCTTATGGTATTCCACAGCCTGCATGATTGTGGCTAGCCTGTCTATATCCTTCACGAATCTCGCCTCGGGGGTTTTCTGGGTCTCGAACTCTTTCCACAATTCAAGAATCTCAGGATTGCCTGATAAAGAGGAGAGTTTCCTAACAGCAACGCTTTCCTTTGCATGTTTCTCTTTCTCCCACATGCAACCGCCTTCTTCCCAGTTCTCCTTGGTTATTATGTCTCCTACAATCGCCTCGGGGAGGTCATGCACAAGGGCAATCTTAAGCGATTTTTCAATATTCAGTTTTCTGTTCTTTCCAAGAACAAGAACCATGAGGGCTACCATGAACGAGTGCTCGGAAGAGGATTCAGGATTTTTCACGCCCCTTTCCACCCATCCTGTCCTTTCCACTTCATTCATCCTCATTGCGGCTTCAAAGAACTTTATCAGGTCCATGCAATCTTTTGGTTCCTAGTATTTAACCATGTACCTGTCTATGTCCTGCAGGAAGAAGCATACAAGGAGGATTGAAAAGTAGATGAGGAGTCCGATGCCGCTTGCCGAAATTATCTCGTATCCGCCCAATGAAACAGAAAAGTTTATTGCATATTGCTGGCCTGTTATAGGATAGAACAGCGCAACTGTGCCTCCCGAGAACAGGTCAAGCATGGGGTGCGAGAAAAGGAACAGTAAAAGTCACATAGCAGCCTGCCTCTCGGCCTCTCCGCCCCATGTGTACATTATGGAAAGGATAGTGAAAGGGACGACAAGAGTGAAGAAGAGGTTGTGGAACATCGCCCCAGGCAGTCCCATGAAGTGGTCTACATCTATAAGCACAGCGGAACTTGCCATAAGAAGGACGGCAATCAAGCCATGCTTCATATGTATCCTTGCCGCGAGGGCTGCCATCAGCGGGAATATGAAGTGGAAAAGGGCATCCATATTATATTATTGGATTAAGGTATTAAAATATCCCGGGAATATAATATTATGAAGGCTATTCTTGCATTCTTGGCTATGTTTGTTTTCCTTATATTAGCCTCTTGTCCTGCCCAAGCCATTGATGCTTGGTTCGAATCCGGAACTGTAAAAATCAGACAGGACGTCACAGTGAGGAGCCAGCTAACATGGCAGATAAAATCCGCAAGGAACGAGTTCGAGCCCTTCCAGCTCGTTCTCAGGAATAATCAGCTGCTTGGCCAGGTAGACATAGAGATAACCGACTTCATAGGTTCCGGGGGCTCAATCTCAAGCGGCAATGTGACAATCTTCCTGGAAAAGTACATCAATGTTACCCAAGCTTCAACAATAGAAGGCCAGACAGGGGAGTGGCCTGATGCTTTGTGTCCCAAGGTTGATGCATATTACCATGAAGCCAGGAACTGCTTCCCTTTCAACCTTTCCGCCGGCAGAATCCAGTCCATATGGTTTGATGCCTTCGTGCCAGATAATACCCAGCCAGGAAATTATGAGGCTACAGTTAAAGTAACAGCAAACGGAACAGAACTTTTCAGTGGAAAAGTATACCTCCAGGTGTGGAATTTCACCCTGCCCGCCACCTCTTCCCTGGAATCCAATTTTGTAGCTAACTGGAATAGTATCTGGCAGGGTCACTACGGAGGCAGCTGGCCACCTGGCTCTTTCACAACGCTTGTGGAGCTCCAGCGGCTTTATATCAGGGCCGGCCTCAGGCACAGGGTGACTTTCACACCCATAGGCTTTATGATGACCGGATGGAACAGCACCCTAAACGATTACAGCTCTATCACTGACACATATTTCCACCAAACCCTCCAGGGCTTCCTAGGAGATGGTGATCCAGGGGTCGAGTACGGGAATTCCAGCATGACATCGATATGGGACCATTTCACTTTCTACATAAATCATGTAAATTGCACGGCAGGCTATACAGACCCGCCCCAGTCGCTCATCAACCAGACAAAGAGGACTATAGAAATCCTTACATCAAGACTAACCCCATATGAAAAGGCAGTCTTCAGCGTCCTGCCCATTGATGAGCCAGGCACGGGAGGCGATTATGGGAAATGCAGCTATGCAAATCCTATGCTTGATTATAACTCAGCAAAAGCCATGGCCGATGAGGTACATAAA